>Ga0075152_10001971_pt1 | contig 14695 bp, 10 predicted proteins | sample JI61114C2DNA_FD_70964 | JGI IMG/M metagenome (GOLD analysis project Ga0075152, IMG submission 70964) | Wastewater effluent complex algal communities from Wisconsin, to seasonally profile nutrient transformation and Carbon sequestration -... | ecosystem: Engineered > WWTP > Effluent > Algae...
GTCGGCACCCGCGTCCTCGTCGGCACCCGCGTCCTCGTCGGCACCCGCGTCCTCGTCGGCACCCGCGTCCTCGTCGGCTTCGTCCGAGCCTGCGCCCTGAGGGCCGGTCCAGGCGCGGAAGAACGAGAGATCAGGGGCGCGGGGCGGCGAGCAGGGCGGCCTCGTCGCGCTTGAGGTGGCGGTCGAGCACGAAGGTGCCGAAGGGGATGACCGAGGCGACGAAGGCGCCCGCGATCTTGGTCAACGACCAACTGGTCTCCGCGCTGGCGTGCAGCAGCGCGACGATGAAGAGCACGAACAGCCCGCCGTGGGCCCAGCCGACGTACTTGACGGCCTCCGGCATACCGGCGGCGTACTTGAGCGGCATCGCCACGAACAGCAGCAGCAGGAAGGAGACGCCCTCGATGAGGCCGATGAGGCGCAGACGGCCGATGGGGTTGCTGAGCATGAGGCGGGCGAACGCTAGCAGGGGCGCGGGCGGCCGCCAAGCGCTGCGGGGCGTGATGACGGGGTACGGAGCCGCTGCGGCGGACGGTCGCGGGCGCGGGCGGGGATCAGGGCGCGGGCGGGCGGGGATCAGGGACGCGGGCACACTGGGCGCTGGGGTTGCGGCTCTCAGGGGCGCAGGCGGGAGCGGCTGACGCTCATCAGGATGCCGATGCCGAGCATCATCGCCAGGGCGTTCGAGCCGCCGAGGCTGAAGAAGGGGATGGTGATGCCGGTGACGGGGAGCAGCTGGAGGACCATGCCGATGTTGATGGTGACGTGGAAGAAGAACATCGAGGCGACGCCGATGCACAGGAGGGCGCCGAAGCGGTCGCGGGCCTGGGAGGCGAGGTTGATGGCCCAGAGCACGAGGCACAGGAACATGGCGAGGACCATGGCGCCGCCGACGAAGCCCCACTCCTCGGCGTAGATGGCGAAGGGGAAGTCGGTGTCGCCGTAGGGGAGGAAGTCGAGGACGTTCTGGGTGCCCTTGCCGACGCCGCGGCCGATGAAGCCGCCGTTGCCGACGCCGATCATCGCCTGGATGGTCTGGTAGCCCTCGTTGTCGGCGTAGGCCTCGGGGTTGAGCCACACGTCGATGCGCGAGCGCTGGTACTTGTGCATGAAGAAGCCCCAGCCGAGCATGAACAGGCCGACGCCGGCGGACAGCAGGGTGAGCAGGGCCTTGAGGGTGAGCTCGGTCAGCGCGAGGATCGTCATCGAGACGAGGATCGAGATGATGCCGGTGCTGAGGTCGGGCTGCTTGACGATCAGCGCGACGGGGACGAGGAACATCGCGAAGGGGATGACGAGGTGGCGCAGGCGCTTGTGCTGCTTGGGCGGGAGGTCGCTGATGTAGCGGGCCAGCGCCATGATCAGCAGCACCTTCATCAGCTCGGAGGGCTGGAACTGATAGTCGCCGAACTCGAGCCAGCGGCGGGCGTCGTTGCGGATCACGCCGATCATCGGGACCAGGGCGAGCAGGCCGAGGCCGAACAGGTAGGCGGCGTAGGCGAGGCGGTGAAACACCCGGTAGTCGAGCATGGCGACGATCGCGGCCGCGATCGTGCCGAGGCCGAGCCAGCGGATCTGGGTCTGGATCTTGCCGGTCCAGTCGCCGGCGCCGGCGCTGTTGAGGTTGATCAGCGCGAGCGTGATGATGCCGGCGACGATCGTGACGAGCACCCAGTCGATCGACTGCAGCACCCGGCGGGGCAGCGAGCGGGGGCGGCCGAGCGTGGTCACGGGGCCCTCGGGAGGTCGCCGACCAGCGGGCGCTCGCCGGGCAGGCGCGCGCCGGTCAGCGCGACCGAGCGGTCGGGGCTGGTGGGGCCGCCGTCCTCGCGGGCGGCGCTCTCGCGGGCGCGCTGGCCGGGCAGCGGCGGCGGCTGATCGCCGCGGCGCGGCTGGGGGCCGCCGTCGCGGCCGGCCTGGTCGCTCGAGAGGTAGGACTCGATCACCTTCATCACGATCGGGGCGGCCGCGTCGGCGCCGACGCCTCCGTGCTCGACGAAGGCGACGACGACGACCTTCGGGTCATCGGCGGGGGCGTAGGCGGCGAACCAGGCGTGCTCCTTGGTGGTGTCGAAGCCCTCGAGGGTGGTGGTGCTGCTGCGGCCGACCTGGGCGGTGCCGGTCTTGCCGGCGACGACGATGTTGTCGAGGCGCTCGCTGTAGGCGGTGCCGAGCGGCTGGTTGACGACGCCGACGAGGCCGTCGTGGATGCGGCCGCGGTCGGCGCGCAGCAGCGGCTCGAGGTCGGGGCGCTGCTTGGGCGCGCTCTGGAACACCAGCTTGCCCTCGGCGGTGCGGATCTGGTCGACGAGGTAGGGGGTCATGACGGCGCCGCCGTTGGCGATGGCCGAGTAGAGCACCGCGACCTGCAGGATGGTCGCGGTGACGTTGCCCTGGCCGATCGCGCTGTTGAGGCGGACGCCGCGCTGGTAGGTGCCCTCGCGGGCCTCGAAGGCCTCGGTGGGGATGCGGCCGCGGGCCTCGGAGTTGATGCCGAGGCCGGTGCGCTCGCCGAGGCCGAGGCGCCGCGCGAAGGTCTCCATGCGCTCGAGGCTGAGGCCCTTGTCGACCGCGAGCGTGTAGAAGTACACGTTGCACGACTGGACGATCGCCTGCTCGAGGTTGACGGGCCCGTGCTTGTGCGTGCACTTGAATTTGCGGCCGCCGTAGCTGAGAAAGCCGTCGCAGGTGATCTCCTCCTCGGGGTCGAAGTCCGGCTCGTTGAGGGCGGCGAGCGCCGAGACGACCTTGTAGGTCGAGCCCGGGAAGTAGTGCTCCTGGATGGTGCGGTCGATGAAGGGCTTGAGCGGGCTCTTCGACCAGGCGGTGTACTGCTCGCGGCCGATCGGCTGCTGCCAGCGGTTGGGGTCGATCGCGGGGACCGAGAGCATGGCGAGGATCTTGCCGGTGCGCGGGTCCATCGCCACGAGGCCGCCGGCGGGCTTGTCGGTGAAGGCCTCGGCGGCGACCTGCTGGAGGTCGAGGTCGAGGGTCAGGTAGATGTCCTGGCCGGGGATCGGGTCCTCGTCGGGAGGGAGCGCGGCGAGGGCCTCGGGGGGCGGGTCCTTGACGCTGCGGTCGTGGACGTTGACGACGTGGGAGCGCTTGCCGGGGCGGCCGCGGAGGTAGTTCTCCCACTGGCGCTCGATGCCGGTCTTGCCGATGCGGTCGCCGGGGCGGTAGCTGGGGTCGCGGTCGAGGCCGTCGGGGGTGATCTCGCCGACGTAGCCGGTGACGAAGGCGGTGAGCTCGCCGGCGGGGTAGAAGCGGCGGGCGGACTCGTGGATCTCGACCCAGTCGCCGAGGCTCGACTTGCGGGTCTGGATCCTGGCGAACTCGGACCAGCTGAGGTTCTGGCGCACGGGCACCGGGTAGTAGCCGGCGTCGCCGTCGCGGCGGCTGAGGATCTTGGCCTCGAACTGGGCGCGGTCGTCGGCGTCGACGAAGTCGAGGAGGTCGGCGATCTGGTCGATCTGCGCGTCGCTCAGCGGGGTGCGGGCGCCGGTCTGCGACTTCTTGGCCGGGTCGTCGGTCTCGAGCATCATGCGCGGCCGCGGCGTGACGTGCAGCGTGTAGGCCGGGCGGTTGCTGGCGAGCGGGCGGCGCCTCGCATCGAAGATGCGGCCGCGCGGGGCCGGGGCCTCGGTGGTGTCGATGAAGTTGCGCTCGGCCCGACGCACGTAGTGCTCGCCCTCGAGGACCTGCAGCTGGCAGAGGCGGCCGAGCAGGGCGATGAAGGCCAGCAGCACGATCAGCACCATGCCCTGGAGGCGCGGGCGCAGCTGGCGGAGGTCCTCGGGCTGACGGATGTCCATCTAAGGCCGCTCCATCTCAGGTCCTGTACCACCGGGTGGTGGCGAGCGCGCGCGGGCGGGCGCCGGTGTTGCGGCCGCGGGCGCGGTCCCACAGGCCGAGCAGGAGGTCGGCGAGCAGCCACACGGCGGGCGCGGCGAGCACGGTGGCGAGCGCGTGCCAGCGCAGCTGCGGCAGCGCCTGCACGAGCGCGCTCTTGTCGATGCCGAGGCGCTCGGCGAGCAGGACGAGCTCGCCGAAGGTCAGGAGGTCGATCGTGAGGGCGACGACGCCGGCGGCGAGGGCCCGGACGATGGCGCCCTCGACGGCGATGCGGGTGCCGGCCCAGACGGTCAGCAGGTAGGTGACGCCGTGGGCCAGCGAGAGGGCGCCGACGGGGGCGCCCTGGTGCTGGTCCTCGAGGTAGCCGAGGGTGATCGCCACGGCGAGGCCGAGCGGGAGCGAGAGCTCGCGGGTGAAGGCGAGGTGGGCGAGCAGCACGGCGGAGGTCGCGGGCAGCATGACGGTGAGGTCGAAGCTGTGGCCGAGGCCGGCGACGCTGGCGAGCAGGACCCAGCCGAGCAGCGTGTAGAGGAGGGCGCGGACCATCGGGCGGGCTGTCCTGTCAGCGCAGGGGACCGAGGCCGGCGGCGGCGGCGGGCTTGCGGGGCTGTTCGGCGCCGGGGTCGGGGGTAGGGGCGCTTGCGAGCACGACCCAGACCATGTCGAGGCGGTCGAAGCGGACGGCGGGGACGACGTGGACGCGTTGTTGGTCGCCGACGACGTCTTCGACGCGGACGACCTGGCCGACGGGGTGGCCGCGGGGGAACAGCTCGTCGACGCCGGAGGTCTGGATGAGGTCACCGACCTGGACGGGGAAGTCGGAGGCGACGTGGACGAGGCAGGTGTCCTCGTCGAGGCCGGCGAGGATGCCGGGGGCGCGGGTGCGTGCGACCTCGACGGCGACCTTGGACCTGGGGTCGGTGATCAGCATGACGTCGGCGTTGGTCTCGTCGGCGCGGTCGATGCGGCCGACGACGCCGGTGTCGGCGATGACGGCCATGCCGGGGCGGACGAAGCCGGCGCCGCGGTCGATCTGCAGCTTGACGACGCGGAAGAACGGGCTCTGCTCGACGCCGGAGATCTCGGCAGCGATCATGTCCTCGGCGATCTTGGCGCGCATCTGCAGGGAACGCCGCAGCTCCTTGTTCTCGTCCTCGACGGTGGTCAGGGCGCGAAGTTGCAGGCGAAGCGCCCGGTTCTCGGCGTCGAGGGCCTCGTTGTCCTCCTGCAGGCGGGCCTGCAGGACCCAGCGCTCGAAGAAGCGGCCGACCGAGCCGGCGGCGTAGCTGACCCCGGCCTCGAGCGGGGCGCCGACGCGGCGGACGGCGCGGTCGAAGCCGGACAGGCCCTGGGGCTCCTGGGCAGCGGCGCGCAGCAGCAGGATTGGAACACCGAGCAGGGCGACGACCAGGACGGCGTTGCGGATGCTGCGGTACGAGGCCATGGCGATCTCTCTCGCTGGGGCCGCGGGCGGGCCTAGGAGAGCGCGACCTCTCGCAGGAGGTCGAGCTCGTCGAGCACGGCGCCGGTGCCGAGGACGACGGCGAATTCTGGCTCGTCGCAGAGGAACACCGGGAGGCCGGTCTCGTCGGAGAGGAGGACGTCGAGGTTGCGCAGCTGGGAGCCGCCGCCGGTCAGGACGATGCCCTTGTCGACGATGTCGGCGCACAGCTCCGGGGGTGCGCGCTCGAGGACGATGCGGACGGCGTCGACGATGGCGGTGATCGGCTCGCTGAGGGCTTCACGGATCTCGTCGGAGTCGATGACGATGGTCTTGGGGATGCCGGCGACGAGGTCGCGGCCCTTGACCTCCATCGTCATGATGGTGCGCGTCGGCGCGGCGCTGCCGATCTGGATCTTGATGCGTTCGGCGGTGCGCTCGCCGATCAGGAGGTTGTACTTGCGCTTCACGTGCTGGACGATCGCCTCGTCCATCTTGTCGCCGCCGACGCGGATCGACTTGCAGGCGACGATGCCGGCGAGTGAGATCACGGCGACCTCCGCGGTCCCGCCGCCGATGTCGACGACCATGTTGCCGCCGGGCTCGGTGATCGGCAGGCCCGCGCCGATCGCGGCGGCCATCGGCTCCTCGATCAGGAAGACCTCGCGGGCGCCGGCGGCGAGCGCCGAGTCACGCACCGCCCGCTTCTCGACCTCGGTGATCCCGGAGGGCACGCAGATGACGATGCGCGGCTTCACGAGGGTCTGGCGGTTGTGGGCGCGGTTGATGAAGTGCCGCATCATCGCCTCGGTGACCTCGAAGTCGGCGATGACGCCGTCCTTCATGGGCCGGATGGCGACGATGTTGCCCGGGGTGCGGCCCAGCATCTCCTTGGCGTCCTTGCCGACGGCGACGACCCGCTGGGTGTTGCCCTTGCGCTGGACGGCGACCACGCTGGGCTCATGGGCGACGATGCCCTTGCCCTTGACGTAGGTCAGGGTCGTGGCGGTCCCGAGATCGATGGCCAGATCGTTCGAGAACAGGCCGTATACCCAGTCGAAGAGCATGTAGGGAGGGGATCTTGCGGCCTGAAGGGGGTGGGCGAGGCCGAGGGCGAGGCTGAGGATGCGGCCAGGAAAGTGCCCTCCCATACCCTCGCGGGGGCGCGTCGGCAAGCCAGGGACAGCGTGGGAGGCCGCGCGGCGCGGCGATTCCAGAGAATTCGCGCTCTTTCTCACGAATAAAGGCCCAAAGCGGGGGGCCGGTGCTGAAGGGACAGTGTGGGCGCGCGCAGCCCGGCCTGCAACTCCTCACGCGCAGGCGGTATTCCGGGCGTCGCCGGTAGGGTTTCGCGCGGAGGCGTGGGAGCGCTACCTTCCCGGTGCTCATGACTACGTCCCTGCGAACCTCGCTCAAGACCATGGTCGCCTGGCTCTTGCTCGGCATGCTCGCCCTGGCCTTCGGCCTCAGCTTCGGCTTGCCGAGCGACGCGATCACCTGCGGCGTGGAGCCGCTGGCGAAGACCTACGGCGACAATATCCTGGACGAGGACTACCAGTATCAGTTCCAGGCGATCTCGCTGGTGCTGCCGATCCCGAAGGACGAGAAGTTCCAGGAGACGATCGGGCTCAAGCAGGAGGTGCTCGACGCGATCCTCGAGCGCCGCGTGCTGGCGAAGCTCGGCGAGCGCATGGGCCTGGTCGCCGTCAAGGAGGACGCCGAGGAGCTGACCTCCGACGGCCACGTGATCGTGCTCGGCAACACCTACGACTTCCTCGGCGAGGGCACCTTCAACTACGAGGCCTTCAAGCAGCGCCACCTGCCGCGCTTCATGGTCACCGAGCCCAAGTACCTCGAGTACCAGCGCCAGGAGCTGCTGGCGCGGACCGTGCGTGACGTGCTCGCCGGGGCGATCACGGTCTCGGAGGCCGAGCTGCGCGCGGAGTACGAGGGCCGACAGAACCAGCTGTCGCTGCGCTACGTCCGCTTCGAGGCCGGCCGCTTCGCCGACCTGATCGATCCGGCGGCGGCCGACGTGGACAAGCACATCGAGGCGCACAAGGACGAGCTGGTCAAGCAGTTCGAGGCCCAGGGCGTGCGCTTCACCAAGCTGCCGAAGCAGCTGCGGCTGCGCTACATCCAGGTGAAGAAGCCGCAGCCGCCGGCCGAGGACGCGGACAAGGCGACGAAGGCGACGTACGAGGCGGCGCTCAAGGACGCGCGGGCGAAGATCGAGGGCGCGGCGGCGCGGCAGAAGGCCGGCGAGGACTTCCGGACGATCGCGCGGCAGGTCTCCGAGGACGCGATGACGGCCGCGCGCGGCGGCGACTACGGCTGGGCCAGCGTCGAGGGCACGGGCACCGGCCTGGACCCGATGATCGACCAGACGGCGGCGACGCTGAAGGCGGGCGAGGCCTCCGCGGTGGTCGAGAGCGAGGAGGGCCTGTATCTGGTGCGGGTCGACGGCGTGCGCGAGGGCGACGTGCCGCAGGAGGAGGCGCTGCGCGAGCTGGCGGAGGAGGCGGTGGTGCGCGAGCGCGGCAAGGCGCTGGCGAAGCAGGCCGCGATGGAGGCGCTGCAGGCGCTCAAGGACGGCAAGAAGCTGACGGAGCTGTTCAAGAGCCCGGAGGTGGCGGCGGGGATCGACGCGCTGCCGGTCGAGGGCGAGTTGGGCGAGCTGGGCGGGGCGGCGAGCGGCGGGGCGGCGAGCGGGCCGGAGATCCGGGTCACCGGGTTGTTCGCGAAGGAGCGGCCGATCCCCGGGCTCGGCCAGATCGCCGAGCTGACGAAGGCGGCGTGGGCCGCGGATCCGAAGGCCGAGTTCATCGACGGCGCCTTCGAGGTCCCCGACGGCGTCGTGATCGCGGCGGTCGAGAAGAAGGAGACGGCGACCGACGAGGGCCTGGCGGCGGCGCGCGCCGAGCTGTACCGCGAGCTGGTCGAGCGCAAGGCCAACCGCGTCACCGCGCGCTTCGCCTTCAATCAATGCCTGGCGGACAAGGCCCGCGGCGACATCGTCCCCCGCGAGCAGAAGATCCAGCGGCTGATGACCTACGAGACCAAGCTCGCGGTCGACGCCGAGGGTAATCAGGTGCTCAAGCCCTACGTCATGTGCGACCGCGTCGGCAATCGCGGCGGGATGATGCGCGCCGCGGCGCTGATGGGCGGGGGCGCCCGCTAGCCGGCCGTGGGCGAGCCGATCCGTCCGACGCGCCAGGTCGCAGGGGGCACACCCCTGGACCTGGCGCTGCTGCTCGAGCGCAGCGGCGTCCGCCTGGTCGCCCCGACCCAGGCGCTCGCGCCCGGCCTCGAGCTGCTCGAGTTCGTGGCCAGCTTCCCCGGGCCGCGCCCGGCGAGCGCGGCGAGCTGCCGCGAGCGGGCGTGTCGGGTCGACCTGCTGCGGCTGCGGCTCGACGGGGCGGCGGCGACGGGGTGGCTGCGGGGGCGCCTCGAGCGGGCGCGGCTGCCCGGATGGCGCGTAGAACATGTCGTATGGGACATGTCTGGAGAGACAGACGATCGATGGCGCTGGACCCTCAGCGGGGTCGCGGACAGCGGGGCGGCGGTGTGGCTGCGGATCGAGCTGCAGGTGCGGGCCGCTGGTGGACGCTTGAGCGTGAGCGGGCGGCGCTGCTGGCTGCTGGGGCCGCCGGAGCTGGCTTGCGGGCGGATCTGGCGGGCGCTGGTGCGTCGCCTCGGGCGCGGGCCGGGGTTGATGGGGCGCGGCGAGGCGCTGGAGATCGACGTGGCGCGGGCGAGCCTCGGGCCGGCCTTCGCGGCGGCGGGCTGGCGCCTGCCGAACAGCGCGGGGCTGCGGGTCGGGCTCGCGGTGACCGGCGAGGGGCTGCTGCTCAGCCTCGGCGCGGCCGAGACGAGCTGGCCTGAGGGACAGGTAGATGTCGGGGACCGCGGCCCCGCGGAGGCGCCCGAAGATCCGCTGGCGCGGCTGCGCGGGTGGCTGCGCGGCGGGCCGACCGAGCGGGCGATGGCCGACGCGGCGCTGCTCGAGCTGGCGACGGCGCAGCCCGCGGTCGCGGGGGCGCTGCTGCGGGCGCGGGCGCTGGCGCTGCGCTTCGTCGACCGCGAGCGCTGCGTCGCGCGGCTGCACGAGTGGCTGCGCGCGGCGCCGGCGGACGGCGAGGCGTGGTGGCTGCTGGCGGTGCAACACGCGATCCTGGGCGAGTCGGCGGGGCTGGTCGCGGCGCTGCGCGGGAGCACGAACGAGGGCACCGGGGTGCGGGGGCGGCTGGCGCTGGCGCTGGTGTTGCAGCAACACGAGGGCGGCGCGGCCGAGGCGCTGGCGCTGCTCGAGGCGCTGGTCGCCGAGCTGCCGGCCTGCGCGGCGGAGCTGCAGGCGGCGGTGTGGCGGGCGCTGGCGCGCAGTCGGGCCGGGGAGCGGGCGACGCCGGCGATGGCGGTGCTCGCCGCGGTGAGCGCGGCGCTCGGTGAGGAGGGCTGGCGACGGCGCGAGGAGGCGGGTGAGCTGCGGGCCCAGGTGGCGGCGGCGCTGGTGGCGAGCGGGCGCCCCGAGGCGGAGACGGCCCCGTTGCTGCGGCGGTTGCTCGGGGACGTTCGACCTGGCCGATGGGACAGGTCTGGGGCACGGGTCGCGCTCGTCGGCGCGGCGCGGCGCGGCGCGGGTGAGGCGCGGGCGAGCGCGCGGATCGTCAGCGAGTGGCTGGCCCAGGAGGGCCGCTGGTCGGAGCTGGTCGCGGTGCTGGAGCGTCAGCTGGTCCGGCTCGGCGGGGCGCCGAGGATCCAGGCGCTGCGGCGGATCGCGCGGATCCACCGCCATCACCTGAATGATCCCGCGAGCGCGGAGCAGGCGCTGCGGGTCGCTCTGGAGCAGCCGGCGGGCGACGAGGCGACGGACCTGGCGCTGCGAGAGGCGAGCGCCGAGCTGGTGACCTGCCTCGAGATGCAGGGGCGCGTCGCGGAGTCGACGCTGCAGGGCGAGGCGCTGGCGGCTCCGTGTGCGGAGGAGGCTGTCCTCGGGGACAGGGAGGAGGCTGGCCTCGGGGACAGGGAGGAGGCTGTCCTCGGGGACAGGGAGGAGGCTGGCCTCGGGGACAGGGAGGAGGCTGGCCTCGGGGACAGGGAGGAGGCTGTCCTCGGGGACAGGGAGGAGGCTGTCCTCGGGGACAGGGAGGAGGCTGTCCTCGGGGCCAGGGAGGAGCCTGTCCTCGGGGACAGGGAGGAGGCTGTCCTCGGGGACAGGGAGGATGCGCCTGGTTCGGGGGTGCTAGCGACCCTCATTCCGGCGCTGGCGCGGGCGCTTGAGGGGACCGTGCGCGGCGGATCGCCGGCGCAGCTCGGCGTGTTGCTGGCGATGATCGAGCCCTTGCTCGAGGTTCGGGAGCCGGCGGCAGACGCCCGCGCATGGTTGCAGCTCGGGGCGTTCATGGCGCCGAAGGGGGCGATCGCGGGGGCGATCGCCGGGTGGCCGTCGATGCCGCTCGAGATCCGGGCGCAGGAGCCGGAGATGACGGGTGATTCACGCGGGGCGCTGCGGGCCGCGCTGCGGGCGATGGCTGGCGAGACCGCGGGGATCCGGGCGCCCGGGGTGGGGCTCACGGGGCCGCAGAGCCTCGAGGAAGCCGACGCCGTGGCCCTGGCGGAGGTCGATCTGGGGCCGATGCGGGCGGCGCTGGGGCTCGAGCTGCCGGTGCGAGCCGATGGCGGCGCGGCGGAGGTCGGCGTGCGTAACGAGCGGCCGCCGGCGATCGGGGTCGGGGCGGCGTTCCTGGGGCTGTCGGCCGCGGAGCGGCGGTTTCGCCTCGCGTTCGCGGCGGCGATGATCGCGGACGGTCTGGCGATCGTCACCGACCCGCAGGGCGCCTCGCTGCCGGAGCTGCTGGCGGCGCTGCATCACCTGGCCGATAGGGCATGTCCCTTGAGACTGCCGGGTGCGCAGGCGATCGTGCGCGCGCTCGCGGCGAGGGGCTTCACCGGCGAGCAGCTGCCGCCGGGCTCACGTGAGGCGCTGGCGCTCGAGATCGCGGGCTGGCAGCAGAGCCGGGCCAGCGTCGCCCGCCTCGCTCAATTGCTGCGCCGTGACTGCCTGCAGGTCGCCCTGCGGCTGTCCGGGGCGCTCGATGGGGCGCTGCGGACGATCGGCCGCGAAGCCAGGCTGTCGGGGCCGCCGGACTCGCAGGGGACGTTGCAGGCGCTCGCCAGCCCGGACGGGCAGTGCCTGCTGCGGGCGGCCGGGCTGCTCGCATAGGGGGCGTCGCGGCGCGCCTCGATATCGGCGGGCGGTCCTAGGACGTGCCGATCTCCCACGTGTGGACCGTCCGCGACGGCCTCGCCGTGCGCGCAGAGTTCTACATCGACAATCCGACGATGCTCGCGGCGCTCACCTGACACCGGGCGCCGCTTGACGGTCACGGGCGGATTCGCGCACAATGGCGCTGCCGTGCAGATCGCCCTCGACGCCCCCATACCCGACTGGGAATCCTTCGAGTTCGCCCTCGAATGCGCAGACCCGCTGATCCAGTTCTACTACGATATCGTGACCGGGGAGGTGCACGTCACCGGCCCCTTCGAGGACGATCCCGGCGAGCGCGAGCGCATCGACGCCGACCCCCTGCGGTACCGTGAGATCGGCCATCTGCGGCCCGGAGAGGCGCACGGGTGGATGGAACGGTTCGCCGCGGAGGAGGTCTCCGACGAGCAATTGCGCGGCCGGCTGCGACGGGCGATCGTCGGTCGCGGGTGCTTTCGCCGCTTCAAGGAGGCACTGCTGGCGGCGCCGGCCGAGCGTGCGCGATGGTTCGATTATCGCAACAGTTTGCTCAGGCGATCGATCGAGCGTTGGTTCGTCGAGAGCGGTCTATCCGTGGGCGCGCGACCGCCGTGGTGGACGGCCGAATCACCACAGGGCGACTCGGCGCGATAGCGCGGACGCGCCGCGGCGGTTAGCTCAGGACGCGGGGCGCAGGTCCGGGAGCAGCTCGGCGAGGGCGGCCTCGAGGAGGTCGAGCTCCGCGTCGGTGCCGACGCTGACGCGCAGGCAGCCGTTGAGGCGGGGCACGCCGGAGGTGTCCTTGACGAGGATGCCGCGCTCGGCGAGGGCGGCGGCGAGGCGCGGCGCGTGCTCGGCGGGCTCGAGGCGGACGAGCACGATGTTGGCGTGGGCGGGGAACACCTGGCCGTTGGGGATGCGGGCGAGGATGGCGACCAGGCGCTCGCGACCGGCGATGGTGCGGGCGATCATCGCGTCCTGGACCGGCGCGAAGTCGCGGAGGACGGCCTCGGCGAGGGCGAGGCTGGTGGTCGAGATGTTGTAGGGGTGGCGCACGACGTTGACGGCGCGGGCGAGCGCGGGCGGGGCGATGCAGTAGCCGACGCGCAGGGCGGCGAGGCCGACCTTGGAGAGCGTGCTCATGTAGGTGACGTTCTCGGGCAGGTCGCCGCGCCACAGCGAGGCGCCGGGGGCGTAGCGGATGTAGGCCTCGTCGATGACGAACATGGTGCCGGGGTGGGCGGCGACCAGGCGCTCGATGACCTCGGCGTCCCACAGCGAGCTGGTCGGGTTGTTGGGGCGGGCGAGGAAGCAGATCGCCGCGCCGGTGGCGACGCCGAGGGCCTCGTTCATCAGCGCCTCGTCGAGCTGCAGGTCCTCGGTCAGCGGGACCTCGAGCACGCCGACGCCGAGGCAGCGGGCGCTGTGCGCGTACATCACGAAGGTCGGCGCGGGGATCACCAGGAAGCTCGGCTCGGAGGGCCGGCCAGCCAGCGCGGTCAACAGCAAGGAGATGACCTCGTCGCTGCCGTTGCCGAGCACCACGCGCTCGGGGTCGCAGCCGTGCGCGCGGCCCAGCAGCTCGCGCAGCGCGCGGCCCGAGCTGTCGGGGTAGCGGCCGAGCTCGAGGTCCTGGATGCGGCGGCCGAGCTCGGCCATGACCTCCGGCGGCCACGGCTCGGGGCACTCGTTGGCGTGCAGGCGCGCGCGCGCGGGCGGCCGCGCGGGGTCATGCGGTAAAGCGTCGTAGACAGCCAGGCCGGCGAGGGCGGGGCGGAGGTGGCGGGTCCAGGCGTTCATGGCTGCTCCATCGGACAGGTGTAAAAGGACATGGCGTAAAGGTCATGTACGATCGCGCAGGCGCAGCTCGACGGCGCGGGCGTGGGCCTCGAGGCCCTCGGCGCGGGCGATGCGGGCGATCGCCACGGCCTGGGTGCGCAGGGCCGGGGCGCTGAGCTCGAGCACGGAGGTGATCTTGATGAAGTCGCGCACGCCGAGGGGCGAGGCGAAGCGGGCGGCGCCCGCGGTGGGGAGCACGTGGCTGGGGCCGGCGGTGTAGTCGCCGGCGGCCTCGGGGGTCCAGGGTCCGACGAAGATGGCGCCGGCGGTGTGGAGGTCCTCGACCAGGGCGCGGGGATCCTCGATGAGCAGCTCGAGGTGCTCGGGGGCGTAGGCGTTGGCGGCGGCGACCATGGCCTCGCGATCGGCGACGAGGACGACGGCCCCCTGCTCGGCGAGCGCGCGGGCGGCGATCTCGTGGCGCGGCAGGTCGGCGAGCTGCTCGGCGAGCGCGGCCTGGATGCGCGGGACGAGCTCGGGCGCGTCGGTGACCACGAGGGCGCAGGCGAGGACGTCGTGCTCGGCCTGGGCGAGCAGGTCGGCGGCGACGAGCGCCGGGTCGGCGTCGCGGTCGGCGAGCACGAGGATCTCGCTGGGGCCGGCGATGCCGTCGATGTCGACCAGGCCGAAGACCTGGCGCTTGGCGGCGGTGACGTAGGCGTTGCCGGGGCCGACGATCTTGTCGACGCGGGGGATCTGCGCGGTCCCGAGGGCGGCGGCGGCGATCGCCTGGGCCCCGCCGATGGCGAACACGCGATCGACGCCCGCGAGCTCGGCGGCGCAGAGCACCACGTCGGAGGGTCGCGGGGTCAACAGGATCAGCTCGCGTACGCCGGCGACCTTGGCCGGGATCGCGGCCATCAACACCGAGGATGGATAGGCTGCGGTGCCGCCGGGCGCGTAGACGGCGACCCGCGCGAGCGGGCGGGCCCGGCTGGTCAGCTGGATCGCCTCGCCGTGGAGGCCCGTGTCGCCGACGAGCTGGGTCTCGTGAAAGGCGCGGATGTTGGCCGCGGCGAGCGCGAGGGCCTCACGCAGGGCCGCGGGGACGCGGGCCGCGGCGATCGAGCGATGCTCGGCTGAGAGCTCGAACTCGCGGAGATCGCGGCCCTCGTGGCGCGCGGTCAGGGCGGTGACGGCCGCGTCGCCGTGCTCGCGCACCGCGGCGATGACCTCGCGGGCGACGCGGTCGGCCTCACCCTCGAGGCCGGCGGCGCGGCCACACAGGCGCTGCCACGCGGCGTGGTCGGGGCCGCGGAGGTCGGGGCCGCGGAGGTCGAGGACGCGGAGGTCGAGGACGCGAAGGTCATGTCGGC
>Ga0075152_10001975_pt1 | contig 14673 bp, 20 predicted proteins | sample JI61114C2DNA_FD_70964 | JGI IMG/M metagenome (GOLD analysis project Ga0075152, IMG submission 70964) | Wastewater effluent complex algal communities from Wisconsin, to seasonally profile nutrient transformation and Carbon sequestration -... | ecosystem: Engineered > WWTP > Effluent > Algae...
AAGAGGTTGGTTGCAGTGGTTGGTGGGTGGGTTGAGGGTTCATAGGGTTTGGTTTAATATAGTAAAGACAATAGAATGTTTGTAAATAAACACTACGTTCTTTCATGCCAATGTTGCTCGATTGGAAGCACAAAGTAATGCTCTTCGATAAACTCCGCTTCGAAGATTGAGTTGAACAGTAAATTAGCCTGCAACCGCGTCAGCAAACGAGAGAATCCAGCACAGTGACGCATTATATTAATTGCCTTATCCCAATTAATGAAAGCACCTCAATACGAGACCATTGAGGTTGTGAAACCCTCCCAATACATCTGGCACGTTCGCTTCAACAGACCCAAGAAGCTCAACGCAATGAACAGGCAGTTCTTCGCCGACCTAAAGAAGTGCTTCGAGGATGTAAACAAGGATGAAGAGGCCAGAGTGGTTATTCTGACTGGCAACGGCAAACACTTCTGTGCTGGACTCGACCTGATGGACTATGGCTCCACCTTCAACTTCGAGGATGTCGGAGGTACAGACGACCCGACTCAGATAAGGCACGAGCCTCTGTGAAGATATTTGAAATGATCAAGAGCATGCAGGCGAGCCTTCTTGCGATTCTGGACTGCCGGGTACCGGTGCTCGTCGGAGTACACAATGCGACAGTCGGAGGAGCAATTGATTTGATGAGCATGTGCGACATCCGCTACGCTACTGAGGACGCGTAACAACATCGTCTATTCAGCAAGATGAGCATCAAGGAAGTCGATATTGGGATGGCCGCTGATCTCGGAACACTTCAGTTTATGCCTCACGTTCTTGGCAATCAGTCCTTTTATCGAGAAGTGGTCTACACTGGCAAGATGTTCGGAGCAGAAGAAGCTCTGAAGCACGGCTTTGTATCAAGAGTCTTCAAAAGTGAGCAAGAGCTCCATGCTGGGCTTCTCGAGACGGCCAAATCAATTGCGTAAAAGAGTCCTGTTGCAATTTGGACAATCAAGCAGGTGAACAACCATGAAATGCGCCGCAGAATCGGCGATGGACTCGACTATATTGCTCGAACCAACAGCGCAATGCTGATGACCGGAGATATGGCGCTTGCTATCCAAGCCAACCTAGCCAAGAGCAAGGTAGAGTTCCCGAAGTTGTGATACATCAGCGGTGATATCAATGCCGATCGGGTGGCCATCTCAATGAACTTGCAGTTCTCTGAAATATTTATGCGATGACCGTCTAAGAGCGCTTTTTATCGAGTACACTTTTTTGAAAAGAGTGGCAAACTAACAGCCGAGCGCAAGTAAGGTTATGGGTATCGGGGTGGTTCGAGAAACGGCATGGCTTGGCGGCATAATTCTCCAAAACTATGACAAAATGATTTGGCTGTCCACCCTTGCATTTCATTGATTGGCGCAACGTTTAAGTATGAACAATTGACGGGTCTCGGACCATCGTGACCATACATAAACGGTTCTGGTGTTATCGTGAATTTGAGCCCGGAGTTATAACGAGATGACCCATCCTTTCAAGCTTTGCTTTAAAAGATCCCAAGAACTCGCTAGCATTCAATTTAGCTTGCATTCAGGATTGTTGGATGCCGAAAGCCATCCGAGGTTTTAAGGGTGGGTATACAGCCAGCCAGCACCCAACCTGTATGCATGTATGTATTGCAATCTGAAACCGATAAGTAAAACTGCCGGCTACAGGTCGCGCAGTTATTTGCCTGCTCGAATAATTAATTAATCCAGCAGCCTTGGGATATTGTCCTCCTATTCTAATAGTGCTCGAGGCCTGCTTTCTCCCTTAAGCATCATGGAATTTACTGAGAGAATGGTGCAACTAGGATCGGCTACTTCGTTCAATCCATTCCAGCCTTCTTGATTGCGGGTAAGCAAGCCAAACCACTTCTACTTACGCTCGATGAAGAAGTAGCTTGCACTCTCCGGAACACTAACACTGGATAGCGGCGATTAAAAGTATGCTGAGCTTCCTCAGCATGGCATCCACTGCCGGTTATAATATCAGTTGCGAATATATAAGTCATGGGTCAGGAGAATTCCTCGGCTTTTAACTGCGGCATCTTCGAACGAGACAACCGCTCCGAAGTTCGAGGAGACCAGGCAATGAAGATCCGCAAGATGCTTTAGCAAGAACGAATGCGATACGAAACTCCCTCTCGTGATACTGACTCCACCAAGCCAGTTACTTCTGCCAGCCTCAAGCAAACAACCCCTCAGCTGGACCACAAGATTAAGAACCAACCCTACTTTGAGCACAGCAGCATCCTACGTCTCTCGAAGGAACCGTTCGAAAAGTGCATTGAAACGGAGCATGGGTTCTATGAATATGCAGCTGTCTCGCTTTCAAGTCTGATTGAATCAAGGTACAATTCAAAGCTGCTGTTTCCAGAAGAGTAGGTACTGCGTTTGCTTGAAAGCATTGTGTATGCAATCGCCTACTTAGAGAGCAAGGGTTGGCAACACCACGACATCTACCCAACGAACATTTACTACGTCGATGGCATATTCAAACTAGCTCATCCAAGGTTTGTGCAGACCAGCTATCAACTCACCATCGATCGTAATGCAGTGCTTATTGTCTAGGCAAACGGTTTAGCTTTCTCTCGCCGGAGCTTATTATCTCACTCCGATAAGAAGAAGAGGAGATCGATCTGCAGTATCTCTACAAATCAGACGTGTTTTCTCTTGGAATGACATTGCTGGAGTTCTGTAGCCTCAAGCCTTCATGTGAGGTGTACGATCAGGACAATTACGATATCATCGACAGCCGTAAGAATGTAGGTTATGTGTAGTCATCCAGGACAGGCTCGATGAAATTCGACAGCGGTATAGTCCGAAGGTTGCAGAAGTCATCTCTGCAATGCTTGAGTATGAAGTAGATCTTCGGGTCACCTCGATTCCGCTGGCGAGGAGAATTAATCAATAGCTGTCCGAGATAAATGCCCAACAGGAAGCTACGAAACGAGTTCAGCAAGCAGTCCAAGCTCAAGCCCCGCCACACCAACACTCGGTTAAAATGATTCCTCCCCAAGGTATGCAAAAACCTCCACAGATTTCTCAGCAGCAACACAATGAGCAGTACGCTATGCAACTGCAGCCTCCTCCAAAGATGACAAATATCCCACCGGTGATGCAGCTAACTCCGCCCCAGTTTTATGGTCCTCCTGGTCACATCTTCCATCATCCTCAGCCTGAAGGAGGCTACTCCCAACTAAGAATAGTTACAACTTCCAACACTCAAATGGAAGGAAAACACGAACAGCCGCCCAGAAACGAACCAGCAGTGAATCAACAGTTGGTTCCTATCTCTGAACCACCAAAGCCACGCTTAGTTGTTCCACAACCTACTTCGCCAATGCAACCTACAGCAGACTATCGGATTCAAGAGAGTTCCTTCAGCGAAAAGAAGATTACATCGTTCCAATCTCGACCTCAATCTCCTGATAGCAAATATCAACAGTTATCATATGCCACCTAACTCCTTCAGCCGAGGAACTTCAATGAAATCAGTCAGTCTCCTTTAGAAGCAAAGGACACATTCAGATAATTTGCGCCTCCCACACTCTTCACCACTGATTTACCGGAGCCACCTGCCGCTAGATTGCAATCAGCGAGCATCTTTACCAATTCGATCCCAAGAACATCACTACAAGAGCCCCAATACAGCAGTAGCAATGCAGGGTATGATAACGCGAGGGAAGAATACCGCAAGACTTCTCAGCTGCTGGCTCGCTTGAATATTGACAATAGCAAGCTTACTTCAACAACAGCTGAAAGTAACAAAACATTTAGCCAAGCACCACTAAAAGGAGCCGAGGAGTCGCTAGACGAGCGAGTGCGTCGTATCCTCGAGAAAAGCAAACAGATAAAATGATTGTCAACCCTTCAGTAACTTTAGAGCTTAAATCTGTCAAGCCTTCAGAAGTCCCTAAATAGTTTTTGTTGGTCATCGCTGATCTACTCATACATGTTCTTCGGTGTTTCAGGAATCTTGTCGAACCAGCTTGCGTCTGCATCGCTTCTGAGAACGGGCACCCATGGGGCTGGTATCTTTCTGTTGTAAACCGATTCCCAATCGACTCCCTTGAACCATTTATGCTCTTTTATTGACTCGCCATTCTGAATTCAAACTGGTTTTACATCCGCCGCTCCCAATCTGTACTTGATCTCCGGGTTAAGTAACTTTCGAATAAGGTCTTTTGACCTGACTGTAAGAAACGCAGGGAATTCTATGATGCCTTTTAAGATCTTTTGGTATATTCCCAAAGGTTTCATATCGTAGAATGGAGGATGACTGAATAACAAAGCTACGTACCCTGTGAGTAGTTCGTAAACGAGGACTCCAAGAGCCCACCAGTCACAACTTTTACCATATCCCTCCTTCGACCCCAGAATGATTTCAGGTGCGAGATACTCCGGCGTACCACAGAGCGTGAAGGTTCTCTCATCAACAAGTTTCTTAGCGAATCCAAAGTCTGCTATCTTAACGTGCCCGTCCTTGTCAATGAGTAAATTCTCTGGCTTGAGATCCCGATAGACGATGTTCTTGTCGTGCATGTAGCAGAGCGCCAGTAGAATTTAGCATGTGTAGAACATTGTAATATCGTTGCTGAAACGACCATCCTTTCTCAACCTGTTGAACAGTTCACCACCGCTGCAGTACTCGAACAGCATGTAGATGAAGATGTCGTCTTGAAAGGCTGTCTTCAGCTCGTAGATAAACGGATGGTGGAGTTCACTGAGGATGCGTTTCTCAAGCTTGATATGCTCCACTTGCTTGAGGTTGATAATATGCGACTTGCTGATCTGTTTCAGTGCGAGTACTTCCTTGCCGGGTGACAGCACTTGCTTTACTCGGCCGAAGGTGCCTGCTCCCAGTGTCGTCAGCACCTAATATTTTGAAATGTGTGGCGGATATCTGTTGTTCTGGAACTGGCTGACCCTCTTGATCTTGACATCCTTCTCCTGAGACTTCTAGTTGCTTCGATCTTCCCGCTGCCTCTCCTTCTGCAGCTTCTACAATTTAGTCATCAGCAGCTCGAACTGCTGGTTATTCATAACAATAATTATAACCAACAGCGGTCGTCATCATTTCCTTCGTTTGAGGTACTCCTCCACTAACGATTCGAACATCTCCTAGACACCCTGACCCGTCAGTGCTGAGGTCTCGTGGTACATGCAACGCTTCTCGTTGGCCTTTATCATTCCTTGCTCTGTCGATACCTTTCGCTACTCCTCCAAATCGCACTTGTTTCCGACGATGACTGCCTACTTAGATTGCAAGCCTACCGATTATCATTCCATCTGTCTTCACACGTTCCTCCAGTTCGTTCAGCCAATAGTCTACGCCCTTGAAGGTCTCAGCATCTGTGAGGTCAAACACTAACAAAGCAATCTCAGCATCCCGGTAGTACAGTGGCATTATCGATCGAAAACGCTCATCGCCTGCAGTATCCCAGATGTTCAACTGGAGCTCTTCGCCCGTCTTAGTCTTAATTTTCTTTTCCTGGTAGGCACCGGCAAGGGTAGGTTCATGAAACTTCTGAAAGCTGCCCTCCTTGTATCGCATCGTTATGGAGGTCTTGCCAACAGCCGCGTTTCCACATAGCACCATTTTGACTGTGCGGCGTTGTGCCGGCTTCATAATCGACTTCGGTTGAGGCTTCGAAGTTGACTTCTTGAATAGTCCTTACAAACACATCTTTTCACAGCTTATTATTATCGATTAGTAACGCTGGGCTGCAGATTCCCGCCAAATACAAGTTGTAGAGTTCAACCCAGATTGTTAGATTTCGCTGCTGTGTATTTTTAAAAATGCTACCGATCAAGCAAGCACCAAATCTTTTAGAGACGAAGCCACCGCTTTCGGCATCAGGAGTCAGCAAGCAATCCGATAAGTATCTGCTACGATCCAAGATTTCAGAGGGTGCGTTTGGAACTGTCTACGAAGCACTGAACAAACAGACAAGTAGGTTAATCTGTACACGCAGATGAAATTGTCGCAATCAAGCAGGTCTACAAGACAACGGATCGGAACAAACAGCAGTGTCCAGTGGAGCGGTAGATAGCGATCCTGAGAAAGTTAAATAACGGTAGTTCCCAGGTGGTGCAACTATTGGAAGTCGAAGAACGGCAGTTTCGCACCAACCTTGTGATGAGCTATAGCGAGTATGACCTGAGTCAGCTGATCGGGTCCTTGGAATACCCAATCGACCGGACGATAGTCAAGCGGGTCTTCTACCAGCTGCTGGAAGCAGTCGCTTATATTCACAGACAGGGGGTTATCCATCGAGATATCAAACCCTCCAATATATTGCTCAGTGGAGAGCTGACACTCCGCCTATGCGACTTCGGGTCTGCAGTATAGCTTAACGAGAAGGCTGTAAAAGGAGAATTCGATATCGAAGGCTTTACGAAATGGTACAAGGCACCTGAAATTCTGTTCGGTGATCGAAAGTACACAACCAGTGTTGATATGTGGTCACTGGGTTGCGTGTTTGCCGAACTGCTTAACGGTGTTCCACTGTTCTGTGGTGCTAATTAGATTGAGCAGCTTGTCAAGATCGCTGAACTGTTGGGTAGTCCAGATCCGGAGAATTGGCCTGGAATCATTGGCCTACCAGACTTCGGTAAGATAACCTTCAAGCGCAAGGTACCAGCAAACTATTACGAATGGTTTGACCATTGGGATAAGGAAGAGGTTGACTTCTTGAGGTCGATGCTTCGGTATGAGAATAGATCGCCTGCAAGCGAGCTACTGCGTCACAGTTACTTTAACGGTTATGATCCCAAGAGACCTTTCAGTGGGAACATCCACTGGAAGAAGAGACGCACCGAGTAGCCCTACTTCAGCTATCAGAGACTGCTGAAACAATGATAGAACATTATGGTTTACTTTGGCCAGAACAGCTTTGACATTATTAAGATAAGATGGAGCAACCAAATGCACAGGCTAGCTCAACTTAGCAACCTCCTGCCAGCGAAGTTGATGCTCAGGACAGGGACGATGATCCACTCTTCCCACACGACTTTGGCAAGCTCAGCAAGTTTGGATTGCTGCTCAATCCTCATTCCTACTGCTTCTATCGCATAGTCATGCTGCTCGTCAATGTTGCGCTGTTTACTCTGCTCCTACTCTACGGGCCGGAGCTCAGGTATGGTGGCATTCACTTAGAAATTTCGCATATCTCACCTACTGGGGCTTCACTGCGAGCTTTGTCTATTTCTTTGTGGGAGCAGCAGAATGCGTACTCATGAGAACCATCAACTCTGCACCTGATCTTGGAGTTTGGAAATTGCTTCACTTCCTCTACATGAATCTCCTCGGTGTGGAACTCATGATCAACGGAGTGTTTTGGGGAGTATTCTTTCCATTCATTCTTGCTTAGCATAGACATTCTGGCGTGCCATTCAACAAGCTCGATATGACTCAAGCCATCGGAGCTCACCTGGTTCCGCTGACAATGCTGCTGATCGACGGCTGCAACAACCTGGTCTGCTTCTGGAACAGGCATCCTCGAAGATACCTGATTGCCATCATGCTGTTCTACCTTGCATTTAACATGGTCTATACCTTCGGTAGCTGCTCGATAATGTAGAAATGGGTCCGATCTACCCAGTGATGACCTATCGCGATTATCTGACTTACGTGTTTGTGGCTGGTAACGTCGTTGGAGCCTTTTTTTGCTACGAAGTCATGTTCTTCATATCGCGCAAGCTCAAGAATCATCGGGTAGCTGCCATCCTCGAAGGCACGTAGACTTTGAACAAAGTGGAAACAATCAATCATCTTCGGCAAAACGTCCCTCCGAATTCAAGCGATCTGCTCCATCAGAAATTTGTTGAGGAAAATAACCGAGTTCACCCTACTAACAAATAGCCAGCGACCACTGCTTCTTCGCTGCAATGATCAAAGTACTGTAGATAATATTGTTCTGTGATGTCATCAGTTGAACTGGCTCACCAGCTCCGAGCAATTCAGCCTCCATTCGTACACTTTGCAGAAGTACAAGTAGTGCTCCTTGTTGCTCGGAGGAATCATCTGATTGTCCAGAATGAGATGCTTTCGCTGGCAGCTCAGTCGTCGTTGGAGAATGCCTCGTCTCACCTCACTTCTTCGCATCTTCCTATGGTCGCTTGGAGTTGGTCCAAACAAGTCGTTGAGGTGCGATCTTGTGATCGTCTTATCCTTATCGTGACGGTTGTAGTACTTGTTGATCCAGTTCAAGTGTGCCTCGAATTACTGGTTGATTGGTAGCTCTTCCTCAATGTTTCGTCGGAATACATTGTACAAGAACTTTGGTGCGTTGGTGGCTTTCTTCATCTTGGCTTCTGTGCAATCGAACTTGCTTCGTAGGTAAGTGGCACTAATAAGCACCTCTTCCTATTAGTGCTCCTCGGTTTCTATCCTGTCATCCTCAAAATCAACCAGCACATCCTCGGAGCCCGATATGATCCCTTGGTCACTTTAAATTTCCACAGCAACCTCCTGAATTTCGACAGCATATCGAATGGGGTAGTCTTATTCGAATTCAAATGACGTTGTCTTGTCATGCTGAACAGCTTCCTTGGTGGACATCTCATCCTGCCGTTTTTGGAATTCTGGAATGCTCTTGCGCTGCCCGGCGACGTACTCCAGAAACTGGCCATACTCCAGTGCCTCTTCAATATTATCCTTCTCGATCTGATCCTCCATTAGCGATATTATATTATCGTGGTCGTTAAGCCCCAACTATGTATACTAATAACGGGCAATACTGCCGAGTCGTCACCATTTAAGTTGCTACATATCGAATCAATCTTCTGCTACGTGTTGTCCCTTCTTTTCAAGCAGCCTCGTCAGGTCCTTGAGGCCGTTGCTCCATTGCTCGAATTTTGATTCCATAACCTTAATTCGGTTTTGCTACAGCACCTTCGGCTGAATCCAGCTCGTCGTGACTACCTTACGCAGTTCATCGATGCTACCCTTCACCAGATTGATCGAAATAGCTTTGATCACAATCTTCTCCACCTTGTCCTCAGAAACACCGCAGGTGGTTGCAATCTTTTCAAAGGATAGCACCCGGTCGTTCTTGGGAAGATTAAAGACCAGTTCAAGGAAGCCTGCGACTTGCATCTTCTGGTCAATCTTATCCAGGTTGTCCTGGAAGAGTTTCTGAGTTGACTGCTAATGTTACCTCCTTCGTCTCTGAGCGGAATGCATTGTACTTCCTGATGTCTCCTTGGTTGAATAGTTGAATCAGCCGATAGATCCACGCATACTCCGAAGCCTCAAGCGACTTCATGAGAGGTTGCTCGAGCAACTCAGAGAAGTTATAGATATCTTTGGAGACAACTGCAGCCAAAGCCATTTCATAGCTCAGTTCAATCTTCTCGCGATCGTTCATTTCCTCTTCGTTGGTGTAGGCGAGGTGCTGTAGGGCATTTGTGAAGAACAACCGCCATTTTTGCTTCTTCTTGTAATAGAGCATTGCTAGCTTGTAGTAGGATGAGTAAAGGTATTGCTCGACATCCTTATTGCCTTCGATTTGCTTTCGCAAGGTCTACATGATCGGCAGGCACTTCGAAATGTCCAGATCCGTATAGACGATGCCCACCATCGCTGAAACGATAAGCTTGGACTGTTCCGACACCTTCCCGCTCTTGTCGACTGTTGTGAGCACATCAAGCTTTTCTTGGTCTACATTGGGGCTGGCGAGTACTAGTGAGGTTGTGCATGCACATGCGAAGGATCTTGATCATCTTGATTTGATCCAAGCTTGCATCGAACTTGCCGACGAAGTCTCGGAAGAAGTCGTAGTCAACCTTTCCCTTGGTCTCGCGAGTGTACAAGAATTTCATGATGAGGTGCGTGAGTTCGTTCCATAGTCTGAATCGGCTTGCATTTACTTTTCTTTGTATGGGAGCTCGAACTCTTCGAGGAGTCCCTTGAGCGCAGGGAACATCTCTGAGTACTTCGTGAAGAGGACTTCGTTCATGTTTAAAGATTTTTTAAATTATAGGTGTGCTCCAAGCGAGTCTCATTTGATGTCTTCGATCATCCGCATAAGCCTTTCGTAGGGGGCTCCAGAATGGAGTGCCCTCCTCAACTCGTACACCCGATTATGGAAGTTGCTGTCGTGAGTGCTCAATCGTTTGTAGATGTCAGCGTCCAAGGTTCGTAGGTTGTTGATACTGATTTCCAGCTCTCCGAATCCCTTTTGGTAGTCTTCAATGACTGCACGCTGCCGAGCTATTAGGTCTTCCAGTTCCCTGATGCGTGAATTGTTTCGTTAGACCATGGGTGACATGTCGACAGGCATCGGTGGGTCTGGTGTCTTCTCAATAAATTCAGGGGGTCTGCTAACAGTTGCGTTGAGGTTATTGATTAATGCTCGAAGATTCTCGTTTTCCTCTTGAATCAAACGAGGATCATTCTGTGGCTGTGTGTTGCAGAGCTGCAGGATGTTACTATGGAGGTACGGAGAGGCACCACTTGGAGGATTGACATTGCTACGATTGATGAAATCGTAGATGTTCTTGCGCACGGCTGGATCAAGCGATGATTGCAGTTGCATAATTATTTCAGAGGCTCAGATGGCAATAGCCACTCATCAAGTTGCAGTCAGCAACCGAGTTGTTATAATAAGTTACGTTCGGGATGTCGCTGAAGGACTTCAAGATCATAAACAAGCTTGGTAAGAGGAAGCTTATGCAGGTTAGGGCGCCTATTCGACTGTCTATCGGGTGCAGCGGCTGGCTGACAACAGGGAATATGCTCTGAAGAAAGTTAAGATGCATAACCTGTCGGATAAAGAACAAGAGAATGCTCTCAATTAAGTGCGAATTCTAGCTTCTTTCCGCCACACCAACATCATCGGATACATGGAGGCATTCATCGAGAGCAACACTCTGTGGTATGAGGCTAACCAGCCAGCATCATAATGTAGTTCGCAGATGACGGTGACCTTTACCAGAAAATCGTCGACTACAAGAAGAAGGGCGAACTATTCGATGAGCAGGATATCTGGCTCACGCTCATTCAAGTCACCAGAGCACTCAAATCGCTTCATGCAGCAAATATTCTGCATCGAGATCTGAAGGTACAGTGGGTTCGAACGTAGAGTGCCAACGTCTTCATCAACAAGGACAAAATTGTCAAGCTCGGTGATATGAACGTGTCCAAACTCGCCCGAAACGGACTACTGTACACACAAACCGGAACCCCTTACTATGCCAGGTACGCTGGAGATTAATGCAGCCCTGAAGTTTGGAGTGATCAACCTTACGACTCCAAGTCCGATATGTGGTCGCTCGGTTGCGTAATCTACGAAATGACCACATTACGACCACCGTTTCGCGCGGAAGACATGGAAGGTCTCTACAAGAAAGTTATGAAGGGGGTATACCCCAAGATTCAAAGCCAGTTCTCACCAGAACTGAGTAACGTTATTAAGAGTCTGCTGCAAGTTACACCAGGTTCGAGGCCAACTGCCGCAAAGCTGCTTAATTCTTCTATCTTACAAAAGAAGGCAGAGTAACTTAATCTTGAGCCAGACGATACTGCTGAATCCCAATAACTCCTCAAGACTATTCGGATTCCCAAAAACCTCCACTACTTAACTGACAGACTTCCCAAACCAAACTACGCAGGGGTAAAAAATCGGTCGATGGATAAAATCGGGTTCTCAGAACATACGGTCGAGCCGCGTCACAGTAACATCACCAACTTAAATCAGACGATAGCTTGCTCCCCAAGATCGACAGTATCCTCAACCAAGGTCAAAGCAAGCCCCCTCAGAAAAAGCGAAGAAGTCCTCACGGACTGAATATCCTCGAGATCGAAGGACACTCCAAGATGATTCAAGACGCTCGTAGTCTTCAGCCGAGAAACGGAAATGAGCAGCAGCACCATTATATGCAGCTTAAGCAAGCCTACAATGTACGGCAGCGTTCACGTCGAGCAGAACTGGCACCCTCCTCAAAGAACATTTCGCTTCCCCCACTGCATGGCTGACCTGATCATACGTCGGTTTCCGCCTTCCGATTGATTTAGCAGGGCTTCCCATTTAATTTTAATTCACTGATCGAGCCTGCTCGGTCTTGCGTGGTGGGTGTTGACAGTTGGCGAGCTCACTCTTTTGGACACCGATGAGCGAGTGCATTTAGCAACCAGTTTCACAAGAAAAAAATTAAAGGCTTTGAGAGAGCAGCATTCAAACAGGCCAGCAGCTATTTGCGATATTATTTTTGAAATGTCGAGTGTTCGTGGCGGTCAGATGGTTGACGTAGTGACATGCTGAAACACTGGGGAAAGGCTGACACTCTGCAGCACTATATTCAAATTTAAATTGAAGTGCGAGAGAGATGAGGCAGAAGACTCCCCGCAGCTACACCAACTTCCAAGAGGACTTCGTCTATGAAGGTCCGAGTTCACTGAAGAAGACTGTTGGGGACTGGACACGCACTGATGACGATAAGCTAGAGAACTTGATTCTGGAAAGTTCAAAGGAGGTGAACTGGAAGGACATCGCCAGCAACTTTTCTGGCAGGAAGGACATCGATTGCATCGCTCGCTGGAAGGAGATCAACCCCGATAACCCCAATTCTATCAAATGTATTGATTATTGTGAAGCAGGGAAGAAAAAGTCCTGGACTGAGGACTAAGATGTCTTCCTGATCAAACTCATTGAAAAGTACGGACCTCAAAAGTGGACCTTCATAGCTGAGCACCTTCCAGGTAGCTTGCCCAGCGAACGTAGGTAGGATAGGAAAGCAATGCCGTGAAAGGTGGCATAACCACTTGAACCCATCAATCAAGAAGGAGCAGTGGAGTGACCATGAATAGTGGCTGCTTTACCTCTCGCACAAAGCACTTGGAAATCGCTGGGCTGAAATCGCGAAGTATCTGAGTGGTCGCACCGATAACTCCATAAAGAATCACTGGAACTCGTCAATGAAGAAGCGAATTCCGGAACTCTACGAAAGGTAGTGCCAACTTTACTCAGGTATAAGGTCATCAAGAGAACACATGATTTGAAGAATTCAGTCATATACAGTAAGCTGAGTCAGACCGAAAAGTTGCTCCTGGAAAAGCTTAATAAGTCTGATGAGGAGGACGATCAGTTCAAGACGGAATCTAAAAGGGCTCGAAGGGTATCCATTCCTTCAAACTCGTTTAATGTGCCGGTTACTACCTACCGTCGTCATCACCCCGAACCAATCGAGGTTGAGCCAGAGAAGCCATCCTTACCAACCGAGGAATATCCACAACTAGTGGTTAAGCATCCATAGGAAAGTGAGCCGATTCAACCTGTAGTTGTCGAGTCTATCAGGTAGGAAAGACACCACAGCAAAAAGAAGAAGTTTAGGCAGTCTTTACAGGAGGATCGGACAACAAAAAAAATGCAAGAGAGATTCGATTTCCAGATAACCCCCAAGAAGGAGGATAAGCTGAGCTCAAGGATAAACCTGAGTCCAATGATGAGCAGTGAAATAAAGCCGTTATACCTTTCAGACGAAGAACCTGAGGAGCCCATCCAGCCTGCAACTCAGCACCACACCAACTACAGAGCCTACGAATCTCCATCCCGACTGTTAAACCTTCGAACGCCATAAAAAATGCTGTTGAGCAACATCATTCTGTTCCCACAAGGGCGTGATTGATATGTGTCGTTGAATATTATTTGCGCGTGTGTCAGTCTTTTGAATCCATTAAGCAAACTACTCGGCGATCTCCTATAATATTAATGTCGCAGGCGACCATCTTTCGGATTTACAACGTGGCGGAGTAGTACAAGATCATCGAGAAGGTGGGGCGCGGCACATACGGCACTGTCTACAAGGCGAAGCAACTTAAGACAGGCGAGCTTGTGGCGATCAAGAAGATAGAAAATAAGGATCCCAAAGCCCAGGCAGAGGGCTTCCCAATTACTGCCCTTCGATGTAAGAGAAGCACCAATTCAGAGATCAACCTTCTCCGCGCCATGTAGCATCGCAATATTGTGCGTTTGAAGGAGATTATGATGTCGAAACCACAAAAACGAAATCTATACCGAGGCTCCACCTTCCTGGTCTTCGAGTATATGGACCATGACTTCGCAGGGCTATTCCGCCACAAGATTCGCTATTCGATTCCAGAGGTTAAGGTAATGACGCTTAGTGAAATAGTGCATCGTCCAGCAGATTATCGAGGGGGTCAAATACCTACACGATTCGAAGATACTCCATAGGGATCTGAAATCGGCCAACCTACTTCTCAATAACAAAGGGGAAGTAAAGATTGCCGATTTCGGACTTGGACGCAGATCGAGACCCGACTTCACGTACACTTCAAAGGTCGTGACCCTATGGTATCGAGCACCAGAGTTGCTGCTGGGTGCAAAACAGTACTCAGAGAAGATTGATATGTGGTCAATCGGATGCATCATGGCTGAGTTCATCACGGGAGAGGTGCTCTTCAAAAGTAGATGAACTAATAACGTAGAGGACACCGATTTTCTGCAGATACAACAGATCTTCGAGATCTGCGGAGGGTTGGATTAAAACAACTTCAACGAAGCGAGAGCCTATCCAGGCTACAACGACTTCAAACCTCAAAATCCCATCAATCCCAAGCGTTTGACTGAGACCATTCGCAAGTCCGCTCCCCAGACTGATGATGTAACACTTGACATCCTCGGCAAACTGCTCGAACTAA
>Ga0075152_10001976_pt1 | contig 14670 bp, 10 predicted proteins | sample JI61114C2DNA_FD_70964 | JGI IMG/M metagenome (GOLD analysis project Ga0075152, IMG submission 70964) | Wastewater effluent complex algal communities from Wisconsin, to seasonally profile nutrient transformation and Carbon sequestration -... | ecosystem: Engineered > WWTP > Effluent > Algae...
GAGACGTCTTCAGGCCACACCCGCTGCTCGAGCCGATGGACATCGCCGATTCGGACGGGGCCCATTTCAACGGCCTCCTCGGCGGCGAGCTGCGCCTGCTCATCCGCGTCCTCGCGCGCCTGTGTGACAACGTCACCGCGATCTTCGACTGCTGCCACGCTTCGGGCCTCTTCACGGCCGAGCAGCCCCCGCACGACGTCGACGAGGCCAGCGACCGCGAGGCGCTCGCCGCGATCGCTGCGCGGGCCGGCAAGCGCATTGCCCGGCGCCGTGACGAGGCGACACGCGGGCACGACCCGACCCGCTCCGACCGCGAGCCCGAACGCAGCGGCGCCGTCCGTCTCCTCGCCAGCAGCGCCAGCGAGCGTGCCTACACCCACGACAACCAGTCGATGCTGCTGTTCACCGACATCCTCGTGACCGTGCTCGAGGAGCACGCGCTCGCCGATGGCCTCAGCTGGGAGCAGATCATTCGCGAGGTGCGGGCCCGCGTCCAGGAGCTCCGCCCCGAGCAGCGCCCGGGGGTCGAGGGCGCCCGCGACCGCCGGCCTTTCACCACCGATGTCATCCCGACGCCGGTCGATCATTTTCATGTACAACGGGAGGGCCAGCGCCTGCGCCTCGCCGCCGGTACGGTCGCCGGCATTGGCCCCCACGATCGCTTCGAGCTGTTAGCCTACGCCAGCGACGGCCCCGCGCTCGGCACCGCCCGGGTCCAGCACGTCAAACCCTTCCACACCTTCCTCGAGCAGCCTCGCAGCTATCCGGTCCAGCCGGCCGTGATGTTCGCCCGCCGACTCGACGCCACCGCGACCGAGCTCGCCGCGCGCCTCGCCACCGCCGATCTCTCCGCCGCGCTCGGCCTCCAGGCCACGCTCACCGGGCGAGCTCCCCGGCTCCGCGAGCCCGTCATCGCCGACACCCCCCCCGGGCACGTCGACCTGCTCGACGAGCAGAACCCGGACGGCGCCCCCGACTTCCGCCCGCAGCTCGTCGCTCGCCTGGCGCTGGCCGATCCGAATCGCGGCGACAAGCTCGGCCGAGCCCTGCGCCGCCTCGAGCGCTGGGCCGGTCTCGCCGCTCAGATCGGCCATCCGGGCCTCGGTCCACTCACAGGCTGCTACTCCCTCACCTGCGGTCGCCTCGACCGAGACACGATCATCCCGCTTCGCCCCGGCGCGGTGCTCGGACCTGGCGAACCACTGGCGCTGCACCTTTACAACCCTGGCCGGGCGAGCGTCATCCACATCCAGGCGTATCGGGTCCGCGCCGACCGTTGTATCAACGCCTGGCGTGACGTCGAAGGCGGCCACGCCGTCAAGACCAACCACACGTTCTCGCTGCAGGAGACCTTCGAGCGCCTCCCCGGGCTGCCCGGCCCGCAGCACGAGTGGCTCGTGGTCGTCATCGGTGACGGCGCATTCGATCTCGGACCGCTCACCACGCCCCCCGTCGATCGCTCGCCACCCGACGTTCCGCGCTCGCCCACCCGCGGCCCTGGCGAGGCCACTCGCGTGCAGATCTTCGGCCTTTCCTATACCCTCGCCGCACCATCATGAGCGCGCTGAACGAGAAGCCCGAGAAACGCCTCACCCAGCTGTTCCTCAGCATGTTCAGCGCCGACGAGCTGCGTCGGCTGCTGCGCTACAGCTTCCCGGACGAGCTCGTCATGAACCTGCCCGGGGCCAACGCCTCCCCACTGGCCCTCGCCGATGCGGCGAGCGAGGCGCTCCTGCGCCGCAACGATCTCGACGCCCTGTGGCCGCGGCTCATCCATGAACGCCCTCGACGGCAAGCCGAGATCGAGGCCGTCCGCGACCTCATCATCCAGCAGTTGGCCGGGAAACCCGGCCCGGCCAGTGGACTCGGCTCGACCCGGGGCCCGGTGAATGCCGGCCCGATCCGGATACTCTTCGTGCTCTCGTGCCCGCCGGGCCAGTACCAAATCGATACCGCCGAGGAGATCCGGCAGATCCGCGCCGAACTCCAGTCGGCGCAGTACCGCGATCGCTTCACCCACGAACTGATCACTGCCGCGACCTACACGGACCTGCGGAAGGCGCTGCGCCTGCACAAACCGCACATCCTCCACATCGCCTGCCACGGCACCCCCGAGGCCGAGCTCGTGCTCTCCGACGGGCGCGGCGACGAGGAGCGCATCGACGCCGTGACCTTCGTCGAGCTCCTCGAACTACTCAAGGCTGACCTCCGCCTCGTCGTCCTCAACGCCTGTCACTCGGCCTCTATCACCCAAAAGCTCGTGCCCGCGATCAACCTCGTCCTCGGCATGCGCGGCGCCGTGACCGACAGCAGCGCCATCGCCTTCGCCTCGGTCTTCTATGAGTCGATCGCCGCGGGCGACACCGTGGAGGCCGGCTTTCGCCTCGGCATCAACGAGCTGCGCCGCCGCAAGGCGCAGACCAACATCCCCGAGCTCCTTCCCCTCGAAGGGCCGCAGCGCCAGCAGCGCTTCGTTGCGCCCTGAACGCGACTCACTGCGGCGACCTGCGGCCGTCGTTTGTGGGGACCGGTGCCGCGTGCGCTCGCGTGCCCGGGGCCGTTCACATGCTCCTCGTCCTGCAGCGTGTTTACACAGACCCCGCCGCAGATCTCCTCGCCGCGACCCGTGCAATCGCCGCCGGTGGTCGTTTGCGTCGTAGTGCGAGAATCTTCGTTCTCGACAGGGCATCAGGAGCGGGACATCCGCTGCATCACCGTAAAATTGTCGACTGCGTCACCTCCAGATAGATGGCCCGCGTGAAGACGCCGAGCTCGTCAAGTCCCACCTCGGGAAAACCCCAGTCACCGGCAAGGGCTTGGACGAGCAGGCGGGGGAGCCCCTGAAGGCGCTGCATGAGCTCTGGCGGAAGCGACGCGAGGGCGCCATCAGGCGAACGCTCCAGCTCCTGCAGGGGCTAATGCAGTAACTAGCCAGCGAACGGGCTCAGCGCCTGGACCCACGATAGTCCCACGATCAGGGGGGTGATCGAAGACACCCCCTTGGGGTACTGACTTGCTGCGCAGGAATTAGACGCAGTCACCCGCATCCGCCAGCCCGGCGGTAAGGAGCCGTAGATGCGCGCGACCCCCCCACGGAATCTAACCCCGTTGGACGAATTTATCGAGAGCTGCTTCGATCCGAGGGAGCTGTTGATCTTCCTCGAGGAGCACTGCGGCCGCAGCTTTGTCGCGCAACTGCCGACAGACTCGGAGACGCGGCGCTCGTTCAGCCACAACTCGGTCCGCTTGCTCGACCGCCACGGATTGATCGACCATGACCTGATCGCCGCCATCATCCGCGTGAGACCGAATCGCAGCGCCCAGTTGCGCCAGATCGCCGACCGCCTGAAGCTCGCCCGGGTCGATGAGACGGAGCTGAAGACGGTCGTTTGGCGGCCGAGCGAGGTGGGAGAGGCGTCCAATCGACTCAAGTGGGTGGAGATGCTCGAGCGGCACCTGCTGATCCGAGAGCGTGCGCTCGATGACACGTCTCGGGGAGCGGCGGGCACGGAGATCGATCGGCACACTCGGCTATTGCGCAGCAGCCCCATCGTCGGCGCCGGCTCCGTCGTCGCTGGCGCCCGCCTGGAGCGTGAGCTCGGCAAAGGCAACTTCGGCACGGTCTGGCTGGCGCGGCAGCTCGGCAGCGGCGTCGCGGTCGCGACCAAGATCTTCAACCTCGACCGGCTGGGCGATGGTGTGATGATGTGGAGGTTTCGGCGCAGCATCCGGGCGATGGCGCTGCTCGGAAAGTCCCGCGGCGTGCCGGCCTCGGTCCCGCGGCTGGTCGAGGTCGCCGAGGACACGCTGGCGTTCTCGATGACCTACCTCAACGGCGGCACCCTCGAGCAGATCGAGCGCCGCGGTTGGTCACTGGCGACCAAGCTGAGGGTCTTCGGCAGGGTGTGCGAGGCCGTGGATTTCGCCCACAGAGTCGGCATCATACATCGCGACATCAAGCCCGCAAACATCCTGCTGGGCCCCGACGCCAGCCCGGTTCTGGTCGATTACGACATCGCCGACATTCGCTTCGTCACGCAGCTATCGGTGGCGCACGGCGGCCTCGGCACCCCGATCTTCGCGGCCCCCGAGCAGCTCGAGGACGCCGAGTACGCCGACGAGCGATCCGATATCTATAGCCTCGGGAGGCTGTTGCATTATCTGTTGCTGGAGGGCTCGCCCGGCTATCAGATCGAGCGAGACCCGACGTTGGACAACCTGCGCCAGTGCCCGGCGGCTCTTGTCGCGATCGTCCGCCGTTCGACGCAATGGGACCCCCGCCGGCGCTTCCCCTCGGTCCGCGCGCTCCTCGCGGAGCTCGCGCGCTGCCAGACCGGGCTGGCGGCCGTACGTGCGCGAGTGCTCGGCACACATCGCTGGGTTCGTCATAATACACTGTTGCTCGCAGTCATCGGCACGATCTCGAGCTCGTCGCTCGGCTTTGCGGTGCTCCAGCGCGACTACGCCGAGGTGCAAGCCGAGCTTGCAGCTTCGAAGGATAAGTCGTTCCGCCTCGCGCGGGCCGAGCAAGATGCGGCGCGCATCTCGGCCGAGCGGATCCAAAAGGGCCTCGGTGAGCTCTCGGAACTGCGCGTGGAACTCGCCCTGCTCGGCTCGGCCGGCGTCAGCGCCGAACAAGTGCAACTCGATACACAGCGACTCGGCGCGAAGCTCGACACCGTCCAGAAGGGCCTCGACACGGCCACGGCGGAGCTGTCTCACCACCAGGAGGTGCTCGGGGAGGTGCTGGCGGAGGTGCCAGGAGAGGTCCCGGCGGTAGGGCCCCCTCCTTCCTCCCCCCGCACCCACACGAGCGCCGCCTGGGCCCAGCTTGGATCTGGCGCGCTCGATCAACCGCCGGTGTTGGCCGCGATCCTCCGCACAGAGCCCGCGCCGCCTGCGGCAGCGCAGCTGCCAGCCATTCCGGTCGCGCCGCCGAATGTAGTCATCCCGAAGCCGCCGCCGCCACCGCCGCCGCGTCCTACACCCACAGCCGAACCGAGAAACCTCTATGCTTCGCTGCAGAGAAGCGTCGATCGCAAGGCCCGGGCCCGGTTGAAAGAATGTCTCGCGTTGAACCGCTTCAACGCGCAACGAGAGCCGGTCCAGCTTGAGCTCACGATCAGCGAGATGGGGAGATTGACGCAGCTCGAAACCAAGCTGCCTCTCGCGCCCGATGTCCATAAATGCCTGCGGGACATCCTGTCCACGGTGCAATTCGAGAACAAGCGGGAAGAGAATATAGTATATGAGATATAGACCCATGTGTTTCATGGTGATGGTAGTCGGTGCCGGTCTCCTGTTGACGCTAATTGCGGTCCCGGCGCGTGCCGACGACGGGAGGTTCGCGTCCATCGTCGATGTTCTCACATCGCCCGAGTTCCTCGACGACTGCGTCCGCCGAGACGGTGGCACCATCTTGTTGAGCTTCGCGCCGATATACCGGGAGGAGCACCGATCCCTTGCCACAGCCCTGAAACAGACGCTGATCGCCACAGGAGCAGCGGAGCAGGTCGTCGACTATGAACCAGCCGATTGGCGCACGGCTGCCACTTGTGATGCCCAACTCCCTCCCGGCCCACGGGTGGTATTATTCGTCTCGCTCATCAAGGACTTCGGCGGCGCATTTAAGGTCGCTCGGGTGCTCGTGCGCGCAAATGATCGGTGTGAGAGGGCGAGATTGGAGCGGGGCTACTATCCAGGCCGATGCGATGACGCGCGAACGTCCCCGCCCAAGCGGAAGCAGGCGCCGCGGTTCGCTCACCAGGCACTCGCAGTGTCGACGCCCGCCCGCCCACGGCCAGCGGCGCACCCGCGGCGACAGCAAGAGCGCGACCGTGTGACTGGTCTACTGACGGGTGTCGTTATCCAGGCCGGCATGGTGCTCGGCCTGCGCGTTGGGCAGGCGGGAATCGTCAATGAAGATCCGGAGAGTGCGAAGTTGTTCGGCGCTGTCGCATATACGTCGACCTTGGGGCTGACCACGCTCAGTGCCTACACCGCAAAATACTGGGTCGAGACGAGGCCTCCGACCTGGCGGCGAAGGATCTCGCTCGGGATGTCCGGCGCGGCGCTTCTTACAATCGGTGGTGCCGCGGTCGCAACGATCGAATATCTGGCCTTCATGTCGCGTGAGACCGGCTCGCCGGAGGTCGCTGGTCTTCGCCTGGTCCAGGCGTTCGGGGAGTTCTCGGCCGCCGCAGGCGTGGGCCTCATCACCTTCGCGGTGCACAGCCGCGTATCGCTGAGCCCATCGATGGCCGGCGTGACCGTCTCCGGAAGATTCTGACCATTCACCGTGGATGTCGCCGAGGACGCGGTGGACGCCGTCGTGGATGTCGCCGAGGATGCGGTGGACGCGATCACCGACCCCGACACATGGAACCCGTCGAAGTGGTGATCCTTGCAGCGCCACCTGGCGGGCGATCCGCTGTACACGGGGAGCATCTTGTCCTGGTCGCGCCGTGCTGGAGGTGCCTACCCCTTCGACCCCACACCCATCTCAAGACGCCGCTCCAGGAGGAGGAGGCCCTGGTGGAGCACGGGCGCCGTGGAGCATGCGGGAGCCACGGTGGCCTGGCCTCGCCTGCGTTGCCCTCACGTGGCGCTGGTACCACCTGTCGCGCCGCATGCGGATGAGCGAGCGCGCATGTTCGGCACGCGCGGGCTGCCACCGGTGGCGGCGCGATTTCGCCAACACTGTTGGCGATTCGCCCACGTCAGCAGTGCGGTTCCCGTGACGTGCCCGTGCCAGTACCAGCGCCAACTCCCGCGTACTCGGGCGTGCTCCCGCGTGCGGTGCGCGACAACGAAAAAGCCCCCGAGAGGGGGCTGGGAGGGCTTTGAGCGGCGTCTTGAGATGGGTTTGGGGGGAATGGGGTAGGGGGCGCGTGCTCTACGTCGGCAACTCGACCGCGAATGGCGAGTACAACAGCGCGGACCTCGACAAGATGGAGCAGGCGGTCGAGTTCAAGTTCGCGGAGCGGGTCACGGCGTCGGCGCCGGTGAGCCCGGTGCACCTGCTGGTCGCGCTCCACGGGGGTGATGTGTATCGCTTCAATGTGCTGACCAAGCAGGCGGAGCTCGTCATCGACCTGATGAGCAACGTGACCAGCCTGAGCCACGACGCGTTCAGCGGGCTGGTCTACGCCGGCCTGGCCTCGCTCGATGTGGTCGAGCTCCACCCCTTCACCGGCGAGGTCGCCACGTTCCAGAAGATGCCCGGCAAGGGCCGCGTCGCCGTGAGCCCGAGCGGCAAGTTGTGGTATACGCCGGTCAAGTATATCGCCAACCTGCCGCTGTCGGCGTGGGACCTGCCGAACTCGCTCTGAGCGGACCCGGCAGCCGCACCAACCGCATCGCTCACCCCCGAGGGCGACGTGTCGTTCTCCTCGACGTGGAGGGGGTACGATGCGGCAGGGCAAGGTGAGTGAGGCAGAGAACGCGGTCTCGCCGCTGATGACGGCGGACGAGCTGTCGCCGCGGCGCAGCCCGGCTTCCGCGCCGAGCAGCACGACCAGGAGACCTCGTCGGCGCCGCCGGCCCAGCGGGCGCCGGGGTAGAGCGTGGCCGTGAGGCTCCACGGCGCCAGCGCTACGGTCCTCGTCTGACACGCCGCGGTCGCGTCCCGCTCGCCCTGCTTGTCGCCGCATCCATCGGCGCGGCAAGCTACGCTCATGCGCCGCGCCACCCTCGGTCTCCTCCTCTGCCTTCACTGCGGCGGCGACCCGTCGACCACCAGCGACACCGGCACCAGCGTCGCCGCCGACCCGGCGACGAACAGCACCACCGACGGCCTCCCGACCAGCGCGGCACCCAGCAGCGAGCCGACTACCGCCACAACAACCACCACCGAACCCACCGGCGAGCCCGCCTGCCCCGACCCCACCGCCAACGGCGGCACGATCCTCGCCAGCGATCACGGCGTCATCGCGGGCGAGCAGCTCGCCGACCTCGTCGCCTTCCGCGGCATCCCCTACGCCGCCCCGCCGGTCGGCGAGCTCCGCTTCCGTCCCGCCGCCGCCCCCGCCTGCGTCCCCGGCGTCAGCGAACGCACCACCCTCGGCCCGCGCTGCGTCCAGCTCGTCAAGGACAAGAACGGCGCCGTCACTGACACGATCGGCGACGAGGATTGCCTCACCCTCAACGTCTGGACCCCCGGCCTCGACGACGCGGCCCGCCCGATCCTCGTCTTCATCCACGGCGGCGGTAACACGATCGGCGGCAGCGACGACCCGCTCTACGACGGAGCCGCCCTCGCCGCCGCCCAGGACCTCGTCGTCGTCACCCTCAACTATCGCCTCGGCGCCCTCGGCTTCCTCGTCCATCCCGAGCTCGCCGCCGAGTCCCCGGACGCCGTCTCCGGCAACTACGCGATAAGCGATCAGATCGCCGCCCTCGCGTGGGTCCAGGCCCACGCCGCCCGCCTCGGCGGCGACCCCCAGCGCGTCCTGCTCCTCGGCGAGTCCGCCGGCGCCGTCGACACCTGCACCCTCATCGGCTCGCCCCTCGCCGCCGGCCTGTTCTCGCGCGCCATCGTCCAGAGCGGCGCCTGCAACGAGCGCAGCCTCGCCCAGCTCCGCAAGGACATCGCCGACGAGTGGCTCGCCAGCAGCGGCTGCGACACCGACGTGCCCGCCTGCCTGCGCGCCCGCCCGGCCAGCGAGCTCGTCAACCTGACCCCCGACGGTTACCCCGACGTCGCCGCCCTCGGACAGGGCTGGGGCCCGCACGTCGACGGCCACGTCGTCCCAACCACCAGCCTCGCTGCCATGCAGGCCGGCACCCACAACCAGGTCCCCGTCATCTTCGGCAGCAACGCCGCCGAGACCGCCAACGCCGTCCCGCCGCTCAGCGACGCCAACTATGAGGCTCTCGTCAAGGCCACCTTCGGCCCCTTCGCCGACGAGGTCCTCGCCGCCTACCCGCTCGCCGACTACCCCGACGCCCGGGCCGCCTACGTCGCGCTCAGCAGCGACCTCAAGTTCGTCTGCAACGCCCGGCGAGCCGCACGGGCCGCCGCCGCCGGTCAGCAACTCCCCGTGCGCCGCTATCACTTCGCCTACGACGCCTACACCACCGCCCCCGGCGTCACCCCGGTCGCCTTCCACGGCCTCGAGCTGGTCTACATCTTCGCCGGCTGGGCCGGCGTGCAGCTCGGAAACTTCGACTACAAGCCCAACCAGGACGACCTCGCCATGTCCACGATCATGCAGTCGGCCTGGGCCCGATTCGCCGCCATCGGCGACCCCGCGGCCGACCTCGCCTGGCCCGCCTACGCCGCCGTCACCGACGACCACGCGATCCTCGACATCCCGCCCGCCACCGGCCAGCACCTGCGCGAAGCACAGTGCGACTTCTGGGACGGCCTCCTCCCCTGATCCTGCTCCTCGCCGCCGGGCTCACCCGTCGCCCGCGGACAATCCACGCGCCTCACTTTGGCCTTCGCGTCGGCAGCGGCACCCCCAGGGACGCGCATGAGTGCGCTGCTCGCGGGTGGCCTCGCGGTGCAACTCTACCCCTCCTCGATCACTTCAGCGCGTACTCGTACACCGGCCGCTCCTCCGGCTTCAGCCGTCGTCGCTGGATGTCACTCCGGTATATGTCCGGTATCTGTACCGTATCGATCCAGCGTCGCTCCAGCGTAGATCCCGCGTCGCTCCGCCATCGCTCCCGCGTAGATCCGTCATGTAAACGCTGTTATGTCCGCTCGACGTCCGAGCGCCGCGCGGGTGCGCGAAGCGGAGCGTTGATGGGCGGCCACCAATGATCGTAGTTTCGGTGGCGTGGATGGGGGGTCGGGGCTGGTCTGGGGGGCCGTCGAGGCCATGGTCGACGAGTACACCCGCCGTCAGAGCTGCTGGACTCAGCGGCGCTGGTCGAGCTGCCCCCCGGCACCGACGTCGGGCCGGCCTGGCTGGAGGCAAAGCCGGTGTCCGCCGCCGGCCCGTTGCAGTCCAAGGCCCCGAGGAGGGCGAGGAAGGTCGCGGCACGGCGCAGCACCCCGAGACCCCGGTCCTGAGGCTCGTGGCGATCTGGGCGCACGCCGATCCGGATCACGCGCGGCGGGCGACGCGTGCGGCGATCGTGCCCGCTGGTCCGACGGGGATGTTGAAGCGGTGGCGGTCATCGCGGTTGCCGGGGTCGGGCGTGAACTCGAAGCGCCGGGCCAAAAGCGCCAGGACGAGCTTCGCCTCGAGTAGAGCGAAGTGCTGGCCGAGGCAGCTGCGCGGGCCCACCAGGAAGGGCAAGCACGGCGAGGGTGGGCCGTCGCTGCCGTGGAAGCGCTCGGGGCGAAATGCGTCCGGCTCGGGCCAGTACCGCGGGTCGCGGTGGAGCGCCTGCAGGTGCAAGAGGACGAGGCCACCGGCGGGGACGAGGTCGTCGCCGAGGCGGTCGTCGGCGACGGCCCGACGGACGACGATCGGCACGACGTTGTAGAGCCGCAGCGCCTCCTTGAGGCAGGCGCCGGCGTAGTCGAGGCGGCGCAGCGCCGCGAACTCGGATGCGTCGTCGGCGAAGGCGTCGGCCGCGGCCGCACGCAGGCGCGCGAAGCAGTCGGGGTGGCGCATCAGGGCGTGCAGGGTCCATGTCAGCGCGGCGCTCGTCGTCTCATGGCCGGCGAAGATCATCGTCTTGAGCTCGTCGCGGACGAGGGCGGCGGTCTCCGCGGTCCACGGCCCGGACCCGGCGAGCAGGAGGTCGAGCATGTCGTCGGAGCGGACGGGGTCGGCCGGGCCGCGCCGGCGGCGGGCGTCGATCCGGGCGTGCAGGAGCCGCTCGAGTGCGGCGAGCGCGTCGTCATGGCGGGCCCGTCCGGGGATCGGCAGCGCGCCGCGCAGCGGCAGCCAGACCCGGCGGTTGGCCTCGGCGACGATCGGCTCGTAGAGCGGGAGCAGCAGCTCGTCGCTTTCGTCGGCCGTGAGCGACAGGGTCGCCCCGGCGATCACCTGCAGCGTCAGCCGGCGGATCTCCGCGCCGAGGTCGACGATAGAGCCCCGCTGGGCGTGCTCGTCGAGCCGCTCGCCGGCGCGATCGACGGCACGACGCGTCGCGCTGGCGACGACGCGCAGGGCGTCGGCGCGGAAAGCCTGGGCGAGGAGGGCCCGCTGGCGCCGCCACAGCGGCCCCTCGCTCGTCAGCAGGCCGTCGCCGAGGAGGCCGAGGAAGGGCGCCATCAGGCGAATGTCCTTGACGTAGTTGTCAGCGTTGCCGACCAGCACGTGGCGCGCGACGTCGGGGTCGGCGCTGACGAGGTGGTCGGCACCAGCGATCGTCACGCGCAGGGCTCGGCCGGCTGCGTGGAGCTGCGCGGCCAGGGCGTCGAGCGTGGTACCGGCGAGGAGGCGCGCCGCCGGGCCGGGGAGCAGCGGCAAGGGAGACGAGGCCGCGCGGGTCACCGGCGCAGTGTCCCGGAACCCGCCCGGCGGGCGCAAGCGGCGGTTGCGATTGCGGCGGTTGCGGTGGCATTGTCGCGGGCGATGGCGGGGGCCGATCTGGGGCCGGGGGACGGCGAACGGGCGCGGGCACAGGCGCTGCTGCAGGGCTTCGACCGGACGTGCCAGCTGGCCCCGGAATACGACCGAGCGACGCTGCGCGAGATCCTCGGCGACAATGCAGGGACCGAGTTCGGGCGGGCGCACCGATTCGATTTACTGCAGCTCGTCGGGCGTGTGCAATGGGACCGCCCGACGAGCTGCAGCCGGCCATCGACCGCATGGCGCGGGGGGAGGATAACGTGCTCGTCGCGGCGCCGGTGCGCTTCTTCTCCCGGACGTCGGGGACGACCGGAGCGGGCCGGCTGATCCCGGCGCCGCCGCGGCACCAGGCGACCTTCACACGCACCTACGCCGGGCTCGTGCCAGCCGTGCCCACGCTCGCGGTGCCGGGCGGCGACGACCCGCACCCGGGCGTCGCTCTGATCAGCGCCGCCGGGGCCCAGCTCCGCACCTCCGGGGGGATCCCGATCGGCCTGGCCTCGACCGGCGGGCTGCGGCGGGCGGGCCGGCTCGCCGAGCGGCTGTGGACGTCGCCCTGGCCGGTGTTCGAGGTCGAGGACGCCGCGACGCAGGCGTACCTGCACGCCCTGTTCGCGCTGCGCGAGCGCTCGCTGCGGTTCGTCTGGGGGGTGTTCGCGCCGCACCTCGTCGAGTGGCTGCGGCTGCTCGCGGACCGGCAGAACGACCTTGTCCGTGACCTCGCCGACGGGCGTGTCGGGCCGGACCTCGCGCTCACGCTGGCGCAGCGGGCGGCGATCGCGGCGCGGCTCACCCCGGATCCACGGCGGGCCAGCGAGGCCGCGGCGGCGTTCGGGGACGGCGACCCGGCGTTCGTACGACGGCTGTGGCCGCGGCTGCGCTGGGCGGCGGCGGTGATCTCCGGCGGCTTCGCGGTGTACGTGCCGCGGCTGCGGCGGGCGCTCGGCGACCTTCCGATTCATACGACCTGCTACGCGGCCTCGGAGGCGGTCGTTGGGCTCAACCTCGAGATCGACCGGCCAGAGCGCCACGTGCTGACGCCCGGGACGGCCCACTTCGAATTCATCCCGCTCGCCGCGGCTGACCACGCGCAGCCCGAGACGGTCGGCCTCGCGGCGCTCGAGGTCGGCGCGCACTACGAGGTGGTCGTGACCAACCGTGGCGGCCTGTACCGCTACAGGCTTGGCGACGTTGTCCGCGTCGAGGGGTACCACCTGCGGGCGCCGATCCTCGCGTTCGCCTGGCGGCGGGGCACGGTCCTCGATCTCGCCGGCGAGCACGCGACCGAGGCGCAGGTGCTCGCGGCGGTCGAGCAGGCGAGCGCGGGCCTGATAGGGCGTGGCGACGTGCTCGTCGACTTCGCGGTCGATGGCGACGTCGAGGCATCACCACCCCGCTACGCGTTCTTCGTCGAGCTCGCGGCCGAGGTCGAGGCCACGGCGCTCGCGCGGGCGCTCGACGCGTCGCTCAGCGCCCACAACCCCCTGTATGCCGGGTACCGCGGCGGCGACCGACTCGGCGCGCACGGCCTCCGGGACCCGGGGCGCGGTGGGGCCGTCCGGCGGACAGGCCCAGGCAACACAGCGGGCTCATAACCCGAAGATCGCGGGTTCAAATCCCGCCCCCGCTACTCTCGCTCCGTTCCATCCGTTAACCGCTTCATCGAGGACACCGTCATGCGCAAGATCCACCGCCATACCGCCGCTGCCCGTCTTTATGGCGTGCGTAGCTCAATGGTGGAGCGCCTGAATCCCATCTCACGCCCTTCGCCGATCCTTCGGCGGTTTACCGGGCCGGCTCGTCGCAGCGACGATCCGGCGGTCATCGGTACACCGCTCCCGCGGTAGCTCAGGTGGAAGAGCATCCGGTTGAAACCCGGTGCGCGAGGGTTCGAATCCCTCCCGTGGGACCTTCTGGTCGACCCGCCGTGAGGGCGGGCGAGAGCGCGCGCTCGAGGGTTGCAGTCCGCGCCCGCCTGCGTCATCGTCGCAAGCGTGAGTCGACCTGCCCGAGTCGGGATACTTGCCGTGCTGGCCGGCGCCATCGCCGTCGCCGCGGGCTACGTCAACAATTGCTTCACGGGCCTCGGCTTGGGGCCAGGCCAGGGCGCCGGGCTGGTCGAGGCCACGAAGGACGTCGCCAAGGACGTCGCCAAGCCCGAGGCGAAGGCCGACAAGCCCGACAGGGTCCGCGTCGTCGTGCAGGGCGAGCAGTGCCGGATGGACGGCGACACGACCGCCCACGGCTGCGAGGACCTGTGCAAGCAGATCACGGCCAGCGCGGTCGACATCGAGGCCACGGCCGGCACGCAGGGCGCGGTCGACAGCCTCAAGACCTGCCTGCAGGGCCGCGGGATCAAGGTGCAGGTCCGCTCGGAGTGAGGCGCCCGTGTTCTGGCAAGCACTGCTCGACCCGTTCAGCATCCTCGTCGTCGCGGCGGTCGCGGCGATGTGGGCCGTGTCGATCCACTGGCTGCGCGCGGCGGCTCGCCAGCGCGACCTGCTGACCGGCGGGCTGATCGTGCTGCGGCGGATCGGCGCGCAGCTGGCGGCGGACCATCCGATCCGTCGGCGCCTCGAGTCGGCGCCGATCGTCGATCTATCGTTCGAGGAGATCGCCCGGCTCATGCACGGTCAGACGGTCGAGCCCGCGGCGCGCACGCTGGTCCGCCTCGGCGAGCGCATCGGCTGGGTCGAGCGCTTCGCCCAGCTGTCGATCCACCTCGGGATCCTCGGCACCGTGTTCGCGCTCGTCAGCTCCGACCCCACCGACCTCGAGGGCTTCCGCGCCCGCCTGCCGATGGCCCTCGGGACCACCTTCTGGGGCCTGATCGGCGCGATCGGCCTGTCGATCGTCGCCGGCGCGTGCGAGAGCCTGCTCGAGCGCGCGTCGCAGCACGTCCGCGAGGCGCTGCTCGCCGGCCTCGAGCGCCCGCAGGAGCCCGCGCCGTGAAGCGCCGCCGGCACAGCCTCGACCTGCTGCCGCTGCTCGACGTGTTCATGGTCGTGCTGTTCGTGTTCGCTACGATCCAGGAGCGCCAGCTCGACGACTCGGCGAGCGCGTCGACGGCGATGGCGCGCGAGCTCGCGGCCCTCAAAGCCCACGCCGCCGAGCAGCCCGCCGCCGAATCGATCGCCAGCCTGCGCGCGGAGCAGGCGGCCGCCGCCGGATCGATCGCCCGGCTGCGCGCGGA
>Ga0075152_10001979_pt1 | contig 14653 bp, 11 predicted proteins | sample JI61114C2DNA_FD_70964 | JGI IMG/M metagenome (GOLD analysis project Ga0075152, IMG submission 70964) | Wastewater effluent complex algal communities from Wisconsin, to seasonally profile nutrient transformation and Carbon sequestration -... | ecosystem: Engineered > WWTP > Effluent > Algae...
AGGTTAACGCCTTTTGGAAATTCGCGGTCACCATTTTTAAATTCGTAAAGCAGCGGAGTACGCATCTTTACCTTAAGGGTTTCATTTTCGGTGTACAGCAGTTCTAGCTGCTCAGCCTCCTGTAGCGGACCTTCATACTCCTTTGGCTGCAAGTTCTCCTTTTGCGAGCATGCTGCGCAGAATAATAAAAGCAGATAAACCGTTTTTTTCATGACTAAGTAAAAAGCCATAGTTCATGCTATGGCCTGATGATGAATTTATTTCTTTATGCGCTATTAATCAATTTTCCTACGGTGGAACCATTGATCGACAAATGTGATCCCAAAGAATATTTTAAAGTATGTTTCTTCAACTACTGTTTCCGATTTGTTGCCACGCTTACCAAACCTGAAAGCCGTGTCGATGCTTGACCGGCCAGCGGGTAGGGAGAAACCAAAATTTATGCCATAATCGTTAAGCTGCGTGCCGTAGATGGCGTATGGGGTTTTTTCAAAGCTCCCACCCATCCGATATGTAACGCGTTTCAGATAGTTCTTAAAAGCCGTTTGGTCAGGCGTTATTTCCCCTCCTATGGATACGCGCCATGATTTTACAAGGCCTTCATCCTCTTCATTAACGCTCTCAAATTTTGACCAATCCTGCATGGAAAACTCAGTAGCAAAGGCCCAGTCAACTCCTTTATTTAGTGCAAAGCCGACTGTTAACGCGGATGGAATATTTACCTCACCCTTATTGTACACTAATGTATCGGAGGTAATTGGAGTTTGTGAGCTAAGCCTTCGTTGTTGAACAGTTGTTTTGTTGGTGTTCAATTTGGCGGCAAATGCATACGTAAGACCAAAATTTACCCGAATGTCCTTGTTGAAGAGCGAGTCTCTTGCATACGCCAAACCTCCTGTAAACATGAAATCTTTCATATAGGTTTGATCCCTGATCGCAACAATAAAGGGAGTGCTTTGATCGGAAACAGTCAATGTGTTTGCATAATCAGATATCGTTGATCCGAAAACATAAGATGCTTTTAGACCAACGGAAAGGCCGCGCGTTATTCTGAAGCCGTTAGCCCACGAAACCTGCGACAGGCCACCGCTACCGGCTTCGACCGTGAGCAATGCATTATCAGGAGCACCCTGTATTGAATCAATATAAATCAATTTGTAGTTGACTTTTGAGAAAGGAAGAAGACTTACCGAGGTAGTCCAAAACATAAGGTTAGGATCCTTCTTGGACCGCATCACCGGAAATGCCGTTACCAGATAATTCAGATTTCCGTCCACACTCTTTTGACTAGCCGAGTCATTGGCAAAAGATCTAGACTCAACCAACGCGCCTGCCTGGAACGTGGTAAAGTAATTATTAATGAGGAGGGCCGGATTTTGATTATTAACTGACCAGAACTGAGGCTGCGCAACACCCGTTCCGCCTATACCCTGGTTTTGGATCAGTGCCCCGCCAAAAATTTCCCCTACACCGAGGGTTGAAAACGGTGAGCGTGCCGCTTGCCCAAGGGCTGACAGCGAAACAATCATCAAAATTGAAGGGAGGAGCTTTTTAAAGACGGACATTATGAATCAAAACACTGTTTAAACCTATGAGCACCAAATCAGGGGACGCAAATATGGAGGCTTTCAGCTTGTTTTCAAAAAAAGGCCCGTCTCCGCCACACAAAATCACCTGTAAATCAGGGGATTTCTGCCTGTACCGGCCGATGATTCCTTCAATTTCAGCAAGGGTTCCGTTTACAATTCCACTTTGAATTGAGGTTTCGGTGCTGTTGCCAATCAATTCAGGATTCGCTGCCGGATTCACTAACGGCAGACGTGCCGTAAAAGTATGAACCGCCTGAAACCTCATTTTTAACCCCGGTGAAATGCTTCCTCCATAATAGTGTCTGCTGCTGTCGGTAAAGTCATAGGTTATACATGTACCGGCATCTATTACTAGAGTGTTCTTACCCGGAAAAAGTTGTAAGGCTCCGCAGGAACCTGCGATCCGGTCCACCCCCAATGTTTGGGGCGTGGCATACAGGATTTTCACCGGCAATGGCAGTGTATGCGAGAGAATGAATTTGTTTTTTGCTTTTGACACTTTTGAAACGGCCTCTGCATCTGTCGTTACTGAACTGATGATAAAGTTATCAGCCGATGAACTTTCGAGGAAACTTTTAAGATCATCGGGACGATCAAAGGTGTGCTTTGCCTGAAGCTCATGCTGATCGAAAATCGCTACCTTGGCAGAGCTATTGCCATAATCGACTACTAAATTCACGGGAGTCTGTTTTAGGTGATGTAACGATCTTCAAAAGTATGAATTCAACGCAAATTTATAAAGTTATTGGCTTAATGTCGGGTACCTCGCTGGACGGTGTGGATATCGCATATTGTACGTTTACGTTTGAACAGGGATGGACGTTCAGGCTTGAGGCTGCTCAAACGGTTCAGTACCCGGCTGCATGGGCCGCAACACTAAGAACAGCGCACACCCTTTCTGCAGAAGAGCTTTTAACGCTCGATTCAGAATACGGAGCATACCTTGGTTCGTTATGCAATGCGTTTATCCGGAAAAATAAAATCAAGGGTCTGCACTTTATTGCTTCGCACGGCCACACAATTTTCCATCAACCCGAAAATAAGTTTACGCTTCAGATTGGAAATGGGAATGCGTTACACGCGGTAACATCACTTCCTGTTGTCAATGATTTCAGAAGCCTCGATGTGTTGTATGGCGGACAGGGTGCTCCGCTTGTGCCAGCAGGCGATAAACTTATTTTTAACGAGTATGACGTTTGCCTTAACCTCGGAGGTATAGCTAATCTTTCGCTTGATCACAAAGGCAAAAGAATCGCCTACGATGTGTGTTTTCTGAATATGGGTCTTAATTACCTCGCGCAGAAAATGCGCAAGCAGTATGATGCAGCGGGTGCAACGGCATCAAATGGAGAAGTTAATCAACCGTTACTGAAAAAGTTCGATAAGGTTTACGCGGGAATGCGTGCTGGCCGTCCTTCCCTGGGGCGCGAACTTTTTGAGAAGAAGGTTCAACCTCTTTTGGATAGTCAAGCAATTTCAACACGGGATAAGCTCAGAACGGTTACTGAATCAGCAGCGCTAGAAATTGTAAATGCTATTAAAAAATATGGTCGGGATAAGACAGTGCTTTGTACAGGAGGCGGTGCGTTTAATTCCTTTCTGATTTACAGAATGGTAGAGCTTGCCGGAGATGATATTACGTTCGTCATCCCTGAACATGATATTGTAAATTTTAAAGAGGCAATTGTGTTTGCCTTTTTAGGTGTATTACGAATCCGTAATGAAGCCAACAGCTTAAAAAGCGTTACTGGTGCTTCGCGTGATAGCTCGGGCGGGGTAATGATTGGCTTTTAACTTTCTTAATCCTTTACTTTGCTGCCGAAATTTTGTCTTCTATGAAAGAGCTTCTTCAGAAATTTGAAACCAAGCGTCCCGAAATTGTATTTGAATGGAAAGATTCTGAAACTGAAGCAGAGGGCTGGGTGGTAATCAACTCCCTGCGCGGTGGCGCTGCGGGTGGAGGTACGCGCATGCGTAAAGGGTTGGATAAGCGCGAGGTTGAATCGCTGGCAAAAACGATGGAAATAAAGTTCACCGTTTCAGGGCCTGCAATAGGGGGTGCAAAGTCAGGTATCAACTTTGATCCGAACGATCCGCGCAAAGTTGGCGTGCTTCAACGCTGGTATACTGCTGTGATGCCGCTGCTTAAATATTATTATGGAACCGGTGGAGACTTAAACGTAGATGAAATTCACGAAGTGATTCCTATCACCGAAGATGTTGGCATCTGGCATCCGCAGGAAGGTGTTTTTACAGGGCACTACAAGCCAACAGAAGCACAGAAAGTAAATCGTATTGGTCAGCTCAGGCAGGGCGTTGTGAAAATTATTGAGGATGAAAAATTTTCACCCTCGTTAACAAAAAAATATACGGTCGCGGATATGTGTACCGGTTATGGTGTAGCTCAGGCGGTGAAGCACTATTATGAATTGTGGGGCGGCAAACTTGAAGGTAAGCGGGCCGTTGTGCAAGGCTGGGGCAACGTGGGCGCAGCCGCAGGATTTTATTTAGCACAACTGGGTGTTAAGGTTGTAGGCATTGTTAGTCATGAGGGCGGATTGATTAATCAGAAGGGATTTTCATTTGAAGAGGTACGCGAGTTAGTTGTAAACCGTAACGGCAACAAACTGGTATCGCCTGATATGCTGCCGTTCAATATTGTCAATGAAAAAATCTGGAACCTGGAGTTTGAAATTTTTATTCCTGCTGCAGCTTCGAGGCTCGTAACAAAGTCTCAGGTGGATCAAATGATTGCTTCGAAGCTCGAAGTATTTTCCTGTGGAGCCAATGTTCCATTTGCTGATCCGGAAATATTTTTTGGTGCAACCGGCTTGTATGCCGATGAGAAGTTTTCCGTGATCCCTGATTTCATTGCCAACTGCGGAATGGCACGCGTGTTCGCACATTTTATGGAAAGCGAAGTCTCCATGAGCGATCAATCGATCTTTGATGACATCTCAAAAACCATTGGCAACGCATTGAAAAAGACACACGCTTCACACAAAGCCAAAACGGGCATTGCTCAGGCATCTTTTGAAACAGCGTTGAAACAATTGGTGTAGAGAAGCAATGCTGAGCGAAGCCGGAGCGTGCGTCTCTACGTTAATTCAATGCGTTAATAGTAATTATTGAATTCCAAATAATCCTTCGTTCAGTGCAATCAGCGCTTTCTCTTTGTGAGAAGGCTCTATAACAATTGAAATATTATTATTACTTCCTCCGCAGGAAACCATCTTGACCGGTACGTCTGCTAAAACTCCAAACACTTTTTTGAGGATGCCTTTCTGCCGGCCAATATTGTGCCCCACCACGCAAATGATTGTTTGATTCTTTTCAACATCAATGTTGCCAAATTTTTTAAGCTCGGTTACAATTGAATCAAGATGGCCTGTTGAGTCAATGGTTAATGATACGGCCACTTCTGAGGTCGAAATCATATCAATCGGAGTTTTATGCTGCTCAAAAACCTCAAAAACTTTGCGCAAAAAACCATATGCCATCAACATGCGCGAAGATTTGATGTTTACGATTACGATATTGTCTTTTGCAGCAACCGCTTTAAAAGTTCCCTCGGTTCCTTTATTGCTGATGAGCGTTCCTTCCGCTTTCTCGTCCATCGTATTCTTTAAACGAACCGGCACATTATGCTTTTGTGCGGGAACAATCGTGGATGGATGAAGAATCTTTGCTCCGAAATAGGCCAGCTCGGAAGCTTCATCAAACGTAAGTTCGGAAATCGGAAAAGTCTTTTTTACGATGCGGGGATCATTGTTGTGCATTCCATCGATGTCAGTCCAAATCTGAATTTCCTCCGCGCGCAAGGCGCTGCCAATGAGCGATGCCGTGTAATCACTGCCGCCTCGTTTTAAATTATCAATCTCATTATGATGATTACGGCAGATATATCCCTGCGTAATAATGATTTCAATGTTTTTCAGCGAATTAAGTAACGGCTTCAAACGCTGTTCAATTTTCTCAAGCTCCGGCTCTTCATTCTCATCGATCGACATAAAATGAAGCGCTGGAAGTAAGCGGGAGTTAATCTTTCGTTCCTGCAGATGTTGGTAGAACAACTCGGTTGACATCAGTTCTCCCTGAGCCAGCAATTCGCGATAGCTTTTAGTTTCGAACTGACCTGCAGCCAATAATCGAATAAAAATAAAAAACCGGCTTACCGTTTCCTGTCCGATGGCCAAAAAAGCCTCTGTTGTGTATAGATCCTTTATAAAAGACTCATAATGTTTTTCAAGTATGGCTATTTCTTTTTCAGCAAGATCAGGCTTACCGGCCAGCAATTGATCGCCAATGGTTACCAATGAATTCGTTGTGCCTGATAATGCGGACAGCACGACAACCTTCTGTCCCGGTGTTGAAAGTACCAGGTCAGCGATTTTTTTCATTCGTTCTGGCTTGCCCACTGAGGTTCCGCCAAATTTTAATACTAACATCCGTATTCTGTTAAAGAAGCGAGCAAGTTAATGAACGATGATCAATAAACGGAGCGGTATGGATAGAATGAGTCAGATACGCTGGCTTACAACGGTTCGTTAATCAGGACTATTCCCGACTATCTTCAATAGGGAAATCCGAAAAGAATGGACGTCAAACAAAAAGCCCTGACGTTTCCGCCAGGGCCTTCATTATCAATTGCGTCTCTACTACTTTTTATCGTTTACTTCTTCGAACGGAACGTCTGTTGTCTGACCGTCACCGGAAGTATTGCCTGTTCCGCTGCCATCGGCATTCGGATTAGCACCTTGCTGTGCTCCACCGTTGCTTGCTGCGTACATTTCCTGCGAAGCAGCCTGCCATGCATTGTTCAATCCTGCAAGCGCAGTATCAATTGCAGTCAGATCCTGGCTTTTGTGAGCTGCTTTCAGTTTCTCAAGCTCGGTGTTTATTGCGGCCTTGTTGGTTTCAGAAAGCTTCTCGCCAAACTCTTTCAGCTGCTTTTCAGTCTGGAAGATCAGGGAATCAGCCTGGTTGATTTTCTCAACCTTCTCTTTTTCCTTCTTATCGGACTCGGCATTGGCTTGCGCTTCCTGCTTCATTTTCTGAATCTCCGCGTCCGTTAAACCACTTGATGCTTCGATGCGGATCTTCTGCTCTTTACCGGTTCCCTGGTCTTTTGCAGACACATGCAGGATACCATTCGCATCGATATCAAAGATCACTTCGATTTTTGGAACCCCGCGTTGTGCCGGAGCAATTCCATCTAAGTGGAACCGACCAATGGTTCTGTTATACTGAGCAAGCTCACGCTCGCCTTGTAATACGTGGATCTCTACAGAGGGCTGGTTATCGGATGCAGTTGAGAACACTTCTGATTTCTTGGAAGGAATCGTAGTGTTTGATTCGATCAGCTTAGTGAATACGCCACCCATGGTTTCGATACCGAGTGAAAGCGGAGTTACGTCAAGCAACAACACATCTTTTACCTCACCGGTTAACACACCACCCTGGATCGCAGCACCTACTGCAACTACTTCATCCGGGTTAACACCCTTAGAAGGCTTTTTGCCGAAGAACTTTTCAACTTCTTCCTGAATGCGCGGGATACGGGTTGAACCTCCTACGAGGATAACTTCGTCAATCTGGCTTACAGAGTAGCCTGAATCAGCGATTGCTTTTTTGCAAGGCTCCAGTGTTCTCTTGATCAAATCGTCAGCCAATTGCTCGAACTTCGCACGTGAAAGTTTTTTCACTAAGTGCTCAGGCACGCCATCTACGGAAGTGATGTACGGAAGATTGATCTCAGTTTCGTTAGAACTTGATAATTCAATCTTTGCTTTTTCAGCAGCTTCTTTCAAGCGCTGTAAGGCCATCGGGTCTTTTCTCAAGTCGATGTTCTTGTCAGCCTTAAATTCGTCTGCTAACCAGTTCATAATGCGCATATCAAAGTCGTCACCACCTAAGTGAACATCACCATTGGTAGATTTTACTTCAAACACGCCATCTCCCAATTCTAATATCGAGACATCGAATGTGCCACCACCTAAGTCGTACACTGCGATCTTCATGTCTTTGTTTTTCTTATCCAACCCGTAGGCAAGCGCGGCTGCAGTAGGCTCGTTGATGATACGTTTCACATCAAGACCAGCAATCTGGCCGGCTTCTTTTGTAGCCTGGCGTTCGGCATCATTGAAGTATGCCGGTACAGTAATAATCGCTTCCGTTACGGTTGTTCCTAAATAATCTTCTGCTGTGCTCTTCATTTTCTGAAGAATCATGGCAGAAATTTCCTGTGGGGTATACAAGCGATCGCCAATGCGCACGCGCACGGTGTCGTTGTTACCGGCTTCCACCTGGTACGAAACCATTTTCTTTTCACCGCTCACTTCACCAAATTTTTTACCCATGAAGCGTTTAATGGATTGTACGGTGTTCTTCGGGTTCGTAATGGCCTGACGTTTTGCAGGATCACCTACTTTACGCTCACCCTTCCCGTTGTCCAAAAAGCCAACGATTGAAGGTGTGGTTCTCCGCCCTTCGCTGTTGGCTATCACCACTGGTTCGTTGCCCTCCATTACGGCTACGCACGAGTTGGTTGTTCCTAAGTCAATACCAATTATTTTTCCCATTGTTCTTTTAATTTCTCCTTAGAAGCCATTTGTCAATCATTATGCCAACGGGGTTTTTAGACATTAAAATGCCAGAATGGCAGTTTTTGGCAGCCATTTACAGTGAAATTTTTGACTTTTTGCCGTTAATTCTTTTTGTCACTGAGAGAACTGTATATCTGGTCTGAATCTCTATAGCCGAAGCGTTTTAGCTCTTCATAAGCTGTAAGCGCTTTCTTTTGTTGACCAGATAATAAGAATGCCTTTGCCCTATGATACTTTGCTTCAAGATTCTGGGGATTGGTTTTTAATGCTGCGTCAAATTTTGCGATGGCCTCCTTTGGGTTTTTTTCATTATACAGAGCAATCATACCACGATAATAATTGAGTTGAGCCTGCTCTTGTATAAAATAGTAACGTGTGTTAATAAAGGGCGATATCTTGTCTATTTTGATTTTGGCTTGACTCCAATTTTTTGTACTTATATACAGCTCTATCATTTTTAAATGTGGAGCGAAATTTATTGGGTTGGGTTCAAGGAATTTTTCCAATAAGCCAATGGCCTGGGTTGTATCTTTAAGCACTAAATAGTTTACAATAGCCTCCTCACATGCTTCCCAACTTGAGTCATGACTCATCAGCCAGTCAATATCCTTACTTGTTTCTTTATGCATGCCCAACGAAGCATAACACTTGGCCCTCGTGCGAATCACCTCGACATCAAATGAGTCTTTTTTCAATAATTCATTGAAGTCGCCAATAGCAGGTCCATATGACCCTTGCGTAAAACGTATCATACCTCTTAACCTATGACCAACAGGAGAGTAGGGTTGCAGGCGAAACATTTCTCGCAGCTCAACATGAACATTTTTGGAGTCGTTTCTTTCGAAATAGTAAACGCATTTTTTTCGATGAGCATCGTAGATGTCATTATCTTTTGAAAGTGCAAGCGTATAGTATTCAAAAGCTTCTTCGGCCTTCCGGTTATTTTCCAACACAACGGCTTTTAAGTAGTACACTGTTGCTGATGGCTGTATTTTTTCTGCGCTATTAACGCCTTCCAGCGCTCCAATTTTATTGCCCGCCAACAGTAAACAAAATCCTTTTTTTAATTGAGTAAAGGCTAGCTCGTCCAGTCCATAACCTGTGGCAATCAGATAATTCAGGCTAGCCTGCATGTCTATTCTGCTATCCAGAATAGTCTTTCCACCTGTGTATTTATCTTCATTAACAGCTTGGGCTTTAAATGTATTTTTAAAATCAATGAAGGCCATATCGAAATCTTCGAGCTCGATGTATAGAAATCCGCGCATGATGGTGTAAAAAGTATTGTTGGGATCTAATTGAACAACCCGATTCCAATCCTTCAGGCAAGCTTTTGGATCTTTTTGAGCGCGAACAATTCCTCTCCAGAAATATCCAGGTAGGAAAGTGGAATCTGCTTCCGTGGCCATATCGAACAATTCAATAGCATCTGAGTAATCATGCTTGACACCCCATTCCAAAAGTCCCCGCATGAGATAAGGTGCAGCAAGTTTAGGATTCACTTCATTGGCCTTCTCGAATAGTTTTCTGCCTTTTGTCAAATTACCTAGACTAACCTCTAGAATGCCTTTGTTAAAGTAGCTCTCCGCCAACATGGGTTTTTTGCGTATAGCATCATCCAGATGACTTTCAGCATTCTTGTAGTTCCGTAATGTCAGATATGTTTTGGCGAGTTCAATGTCGGCTTCAGCTAACGAAGGGTTGAACGATAAAGCGGTTCGGAAGTCTTGTTCTGCATCCTTTAAACGGAATATTTTTCGATGACAAATTCCACGGTAATAGTGGCTAACCCACGAACTTGAATCTAGTTTTATCGCTTTGTCTAAATTGACGAGCGCTATGGCAATATTATCTTCTTCCAGGCTATTGATTCCTTCATTAATGTATGCCTGCATAGTGCCGTTCATATCCCATTTAAAATCTATTTTTGAATAGGTATAACTATAGGAGTTCCCCAGAGAAGGGATGAAGTATTTAGTCATGTCGAGCTGAGCCCAACTAGCGGAACTATAGAACAGGGTAAAAAGCACTATTAATTTTTTCATGCGACTGATCAGACGGCCGATATCTCTATATTCTTAAGTTGCTACGGAAAGCGAAATGCAACATTCATTTGAACTGCGTAATTGTACCGTTTTTAATGTAAACCGCTTGTTGCTTCGCAGGTATTACATATCCGAAATCGTAGCGTACCCGAACTATTATTCTGCTCCGAAAAATAGTCCAAAATGCGGATTGAATGGATAACGTAACTAGTTAAATTTTTCAAATCGAAAAGCCCTGTGGGAATATGGTAAAAAAATAGAATCGATTTTTTCACGTTATTTGCGTTCTTTTTCAAGCACAGGTATTCGAAGATAATGACATTAGAGCAGGAAATAGCAAAGCGAAGAACGTTCGGGATCATCAGCCACCCCGATGCAGGAAAAACCACGCTCACGGAAAAACTTTTGCTTTTCGGAGGTGCGATTCAAAAAGCAGGGGCAGTAAAGTCCAGTAAAATTAAAGATCACGCACGCAGCGACTGGATGGAAATTGAGAAGCAGCGCGGGATCTCGGTGGCGACTTCCGTAATGGGATTTAACTATAAAGACATTAAGATTAATCTGCTGGATACACCCGGTCACCAGGACTTTGCCGAAGATACATACAGAACATTAACAGCAGTCGATAGCGTGATTCTGGTAATCGATTGCGTGAAAGGCGTTGAGATCCAGACAGAAAAGCTGATGGAAGTTTGCCGGATGCGCAACACGCCCGTGTTGTGTTTCATCAACAAGCTTGACCGTGAAGGTCGCGACCCGTTTGATTTGCTGGATGAAGTTGAAGAGAAGCTGGGCATTAAGGTTCGTCCGTTAAGCTGGCCGATCAGCATGGGTAAAACTTTCAAGGGTGTTTACTCATTGTATGAAAAGAAGTTAAACTTATTTGTTCCCAGTAAGGTGACGATTCAGGAGTCAATTGAAATCTCGGATATCAACAGTGAAGAGTTAGATCAGTTAGTGGGAGAGAACTACGCGAAACAGCTTCGAGCCGATGTTGAACTGATTGAAGGTGTTTATCCGGAGTTTAATGTTCAGGAATACCTGGATGGAAAAGTTGCGCCTGTGTTTTTTGGAAGTGCCGTGAATAATTTTGGTGTACGCGAGCTATTGGATACGTTCATTCGGATTGCCCCACCACCCATTCCACGCGAGACAACAATCCGGGAAGTTGAACCGGATGAGAAAAAGTTTACCGGATTTATTTTTAAGATCCACGCCAACATGGATCCAAAGCATAGAAACCGCATTGCATTCTTACGGGTGTGCTCTGGGAAATTCGAGCGGGCTACAAACTACCATCATGTTCGTCAGCATAAAGGCATTCGTTTTTCAAATGCCACGGCTTTTATGGCGCAGGATCGGGAAATTGTTGATGAAGCCTGGCCGGGCGATATTGTAGGTTTGTATGATACCGGTAACTTAAAAATCGGTGATACGCTAACAGAAGGTGAGGACATGATCTACACGGGCATTCCAAGTTTTTCACCGGAGATATTCAAAGAAGTGATAAACATGGACGCCATGAAAAGCAAGCAGCTTGAAAAAGGATTGTTGCAATTAATGGAAGAAGGCGTTGCGCAGCTTTTTAGTTACGAACTTGGTAATCGAAAGGTTATCGGAACGGTTGGAGCACTGCAATTTGAAGTAATTCAGTTCCGTTTAAAGAATGAATATGGAGCGACTGTTCAGTTTGCCAGTCAGAACATTTATAAGGCATGCTGGATCAGCAGCACAAACGAGAAGAAATTGCAGGAGTTTCTTGACTCCAAACAACGCCACATTGCACGTGATAAAGATGGCAAGCTGGTTTTTATGGCTGAATCAAGAGGTTGGTTGCAAATGGTACAGGAAAATTTCCCTGAGATTCAGTTTCACTTTACGTCTGAATTTAAAGATTAACCTTGCTGATGGCCGGGACAAAAGATTTTTCGATTATCTACGAAGACAATCACCTGCTGATTGTTAATAAAACAAATGGCCTCCTGGTTCAGGGCGATGAAACCGGTGATAAGCCCCTCGTTGAACTGTGTAAGGAGTATCTCAAAGAAAAATACGATAAGCCGGGGGCTGTTTTTTTAGGCGTTGTGCATCGGCTTGACCGGCCGGTGAGTGGAGTCGTTGTCTTGGCGAGAACATCTAAATCACTTGAGCGGATGAATGCACTGTTCCGCGAAAAGGAAACAAAAAAAGTTTACTGGGCAGTTGTTAAAAACAAACCCCCAAAAGATTCGGATACACTTGTTCATTGGTTGCTGAAAGACGAAAAGAAAAACAAGACTGCGCATTTTATAAAGGAAACCCCTGGCGCGTTACGTTCAGAATTGAGTTATACGATAATTGGTACGGCTCAATCCCATTGGCTGCTGGAAGTTAAACCGATTACTGGTAGGTCGCATCAGATCCGCGCGCAGCTTGCATCGATGGGCTGCCCGATCCGGGGCGATGTAAAATATGGCTATGGAGAGATTATTAATGACGGCAGAAGTATAAACCTTCACGCCAAGAGCCTGGAGTTCATTCACCCCGTTAAAAAAGAGAGTCTGAAAGTTGAAGCTCCGCTTCCGGATGATGGATTCTGGAAGTACTTTTCGGGCTTTTAATAGTTGGCAATGGCATCGTGGTCTGATAAGCTTAAGAATCGTTGGCATGTAAAAAACACCTGGCAGGTCGTTGTTATCCTGATCGTGTTTGCGTGCACGGGATTCACCGTACTGCTTATCAAAAAACCTCTTTTCAACTATTGGTTTCCGGATGGAGAAAAACCGCTGGGGGCGAACATTGCCTACTGGATTTTAATCTTCCCCGTGTACAATGTTTTTCTGCTGGCCTACGGTTTTATTTTCGGTCAGTTCAGATTCTTCTGGGATTTTGAAAAGCGCTTTTTCGGCCGGATGTTTTCGCGGAAACAAAACTAAATGCCCCGGTAGTTCATCCTGTTCGGTACTGATTTACCGATTTACTACTTTTGTTTTAACCCTAAGCCTATGAAAAACTCAATCCTGCTTATTTGCTTTTCGTTGCTGATGATTCTGGTTACATCATGTTCGGAGGATGAGAAGATAGTCAAAACGTATACCGTTAAAGTTCCCGCGCAGTTAGAAAACGCAGAGGTGATTGCTTTTCTAACGGATAAGTCCGGAAAACTGCTTCACACGCAAAAGGCAGCTCCGGGATCCGTAATGACACTCGAAGGGGGAGATGCCGGAGAGATTACCCTCCACAACCTCATTCGGTTAAAAACAGGGCCGACAACCTACCGGTACAAACTGGATAGTTATACCAATGTTCCCAATAAATGGAATCTGAATGTCGCAGCAATTGTTTCGGAACCCATTCCTGTCGGATCGCATTACCTGGAAGTTACAGGGGTGCCGTCAGACTATACAAACGTTACATTTGTAGGGCCAAATGTTCAGCAGCCACCGCAAGCAGTTACAGGTCCGAACTTTACGCTGCAGGCCTTACTCAGTAAAGACAATAGCCTTGTCTCTTACCTGCTAATCCCTTCCAATAGTATGGCTCCGCGTTATGCGGACTTTTCAAATGCCAGCGCTGATGATCATGAAACGGTGGAGTTTTCGGATATGGAAGAAGCTGAAGCTGTAGCTATCGACTTCGGAATGGAGGCGGAACAAATTTCGGTAAATCAGGAAGCGGTATATACGCGCGGACCCATGACGTACTTCGTGCCTGTGGCACAATACACAATCGCACAGGCTGATCATGCAAATGTGTACACGTTTCCAATAGATGTTGTGGGATACAATAAAACTACCATCAGCTTTTATGCTGATAATGCTTACTACTCGTATTACCGCTATGCGGGGCCAATGGATAGATTCTGGTATATCGAAGCAGATGTGACTGATCTGAATGTGTTAGGCAATACCCTAAGAGTATTGGCAGCCGGATCATATGATTACGTAACTGTTCGTAGTCAAGAAGCATGGAATTCGGAGCTCGGGGACTACACCTTGCAGTGGAATATTCAGTTCTTGAAAAAGAACAAAAAGAGCTTGGTTCTTCCCGAGATACCACAGTCTATACTTAATGAATGGCCGGAATTGAGTAACGCGCCAATTAACTTTGACTACGCAGAAGTTGTTGAGCATGTAGCGCACGATGGATACCTGGGCGGTACAAGGGCCGGCAGAATCAAGTACAGCCCTCCGCCACAAGATACAAGGATAAAAGGCAGAGGTTTTGGAAGTCCGGTTAACCCGGATTGAATTTGAAATAGTTGATCAATGGCAATAAAAAAGGGATGCTATTAACATCCCTTTATTTTTTATTCGCATGATGATTATTTCACACCATCCGCTAACAAAATCACTTTGTTCTTCAGCACTTCCACAACACCACCGGTGATGGTAACATTTCCGGAAGCCGCTTTCGCTGATTTGTATTCCACTAC
>Ga0075152_10001981_pt1 | contig 14650 bp, 10 predicted proteins | sample JI61114C2DNA_FD_70964 | JGI IMG/M metagenome (GOLD analysis project Ga0075152, IMG submission 70964) | Wastewater effluent complex algal communities from Wisconsin, to seasonally profile nutrient transformation and Carbon sequestration -... | ecosystem: Engineered > WWTP > Effluent > Algae...
CCACGAATTATTTGTTTTTTGGGCTGGCCACAGCCAGCCCCGATCCCCCCGCCGAAAAAAAGAAAAGTTGAGTGGGTGGTGTGGGGCGTGGGGGTTTGAGGCCTATAGTTACAGTACGATGTCTAGCTCACTCGTGAACTTATCTATCTTTTCTGCATTACCGCTCTTGATAGCTTCAAATAATGCACCGTAGCTCTTTGGCGTGATGAACGTAAACTTATAACGCATGTCAGTGCCGCGCCTCTCCAGTTCCGTATTGATTATCTCAAAATGTTTCTTCGCCCACGTATTCTTGCCTTTATTCTCCAAATAATCATGCTCGTCATCACCACGTAATTTTTCATCGCCTTTCACTTCAGCGATGATGATACGATTACCGACCACAATAAAGAAGTCCGGATTAAAGTTGCCGAGTTTCGAGTGGTGGGATTCTGATCGCCATGAAAAGTTTATGCTATAGAATCCAATATGCGCAGACTTAACCCATTTATCTATAAACGGCGCATTATCTTTATTGGTTAGCATGTCAATAAATCGTGCCTCTGGCTTTGAGTCCGCAATCACTAAGTTTAGCGGCGTCTTGAACTCATACTTATTGGCGATAGAGATCACATTAAAATTATTGAACCTGTCAGATAGCTCGCCATAAAACTCTTTTTCCTCACCGGATACTGAATTTATAGTTTCACCCGTGACAAACAAGTATTTATCTTTATGCAAACTTGACGCGCTTGCAGTGTCATACTGTCCGATATCATTTGTTTTTATCTCTACAAAATTAGTTGGCACAATTTCAAACCGCGCTTCTGGTATTTCAACGGTCTTTTGCCTGATTGTATTGAGGGCTTGTAGCAGTTTTTGACGCGACTCATCAGTAATCACGTTACTGCCACTTTCTACTAGCGAACGCTCTATGATTTCTTTCAGTTTTGTAATTGGATATTCTTTTTGATATGCCTCGGCCTCATCGGCTTCACTCAAACGGTCAAACATAGTTTGCGCCATCTCATCAACCGAGTAGGTCTTATTGCGCAAGGTTGTTTTCCATTTGGTACTTGTGCTATTTGCAGCTAACTCGTTAAACTCAACATACTTTTCTTCATGTTCTTGGGCGGTCGCTAATGTCACGTATCCTTTTAAGAATAGGTTGTCCACTGGCTTCTTCGTCACAGTTTTTGTTTTTGGTCGCGGATCATACTCAACATTTAGTAGCCCAAAATTGTATTCCGACTCTGGCAAGTTACGGCATACAATCTTTTTCTCAAATTCTAACACATCATTTACTAGCCCCTGCACCGCGCCAGCCCATGCCTCGTGATTAAACACGTCTACCTTAGGTTGTCCGGCAGACATAGGCCAACCAATCGGAATACGCAAACCACGCCCCATCACTTGCGCAATCAGCAACTTAGAATTAAACGCACGTTCTTCATGCGGTACAATCTGAAATACACGCTTAACGTCCCAGCCCTCTGTCAGCATAGATACCGAGAAAATATATTCGATCTTACTTGCGCTACTGTCTACGCCTTTCAAACGATAATTTTCTTTTGATCGGCTGTGTGCTATCAATACCTTTTCATCAACTTGCTCGTCACTTAATCCTTGCGATTCTTTCAAAAATTCCTTGAAATCCGCAGCGATTGTGTCACAAGAACGCGTTTTTTGCGCAACGACGATTGTAATCGGTAAAATACCCAAGCCTTTTAGCTCATTTACCTTTTCATTATGCCTATTTACAATCAGTTGCCATTTCTGGCTCTTATCACGCAGATCGTCTGCCTTTGCGACATATTGCACACTTTTTACATAATTATCTTCAATTGCTTGACGCAACGAATATCGATATAACACGTCAGGGAAATAGTCGTCTTTTATATAGCACGTACCCGATACGCCGATGATGTACCTAAACCCGAACTCTGGCGAGTCTAAAAATGCTTTCCACTTTCGCACTTCTTCTAACTTTTCAGGATCGCCAGTTTCGTTACTATATACGTGGTGTGTTTCGTCATTCAACACCAATGTTCGTGCGCCTTTGCTACTCAAAGAGTCACGAATAGACGATGTGGCATTTTCCAATATCTGATGGTAGTTTTCGACACAAATGGAGCCAGCAACTACCGACTCTGAGCCATTTATAATCTTTGGCGCAGGCGCACTCAGCAACGATGCAAGCTCCGTATCGCTCGCTAAATCTCTAAACTTTTCTATCAAGCCGTCCTCGATCGTGGTAGATGGACACAACACCAACACTCTATCTACTTTGCCCTCGGCTAACATTATCGCCGCCAAACCGTATAATACGTAGCTTTTGCCCGTACCGGTGGCAAGATCAAGCGAACCAGCCAGTTTATCGGGAAATGATAACTTGTCACGAAATAAATCGAACGTCTTAAACTTGGCAGCCAGCGCCTCATTATTGCCATTCTGCCAGTTCTCGTGTGCAAGCTGTTCTAGGTTTGTATATTGCTCACCGAGCAAATAGCGCAACGTCGTCCAGATTGCTTCTTTCTGATATTCGCGAGTACCGCACAGCCTATTTACGAATTGATCGTACTTATCTTCGCTCCATACATCAGGATTGATGTTATGCGATACGTTTAGTACCAAGTCTTGGTTTTTTATAGCAATTCTATCGCTCATTTCGCGCTCTCTTTGTCTATAATTACGCGAACCTCGTTGCCAAACTTATCAAGGAATATGAGCATGGCTTTATTTGCGATCTTATCGCTGGCAAAATCAACTAGTTGCTCGTCAAAATCTTTTGCGTATTTTACTTCATCGAGATCAAACACATCGCCGTCATAGCTATAGTCAATCATCAACATAGAGAAGCTGTCCCAGCCATGCGTTTCGTCCTGTCCTCGGTTGCGCGTCTTACCCTCAAACTGCTTGATATGCAGCTTACCAGCCGTTATCTCAAACTCTAGGTCTGGCAACTGTATAAAATCGAACCCGACCGCCTCAATGCCGTCATTGACATCTTCGCTGTTGCGCGGTTGATTGATAGCAGTAAATTTTCGTTTGTGTAGCTCGGCGATAAACGAGTAAGGTATGCGTAGGCTGTAGTAGCGTACATTATCTTTTTCGATATAATCTTCCATAAAATCAAAGCAGCCTTTTGGCGCAATAATGAACACGTCGCCATCTACACTTGTACCAATCCGCGCATGCAAATCGTCAATCGTTTCGGTCGTGATCTTTGCGTCTGTAGCGTGAAAATCATAAATCCACACGCTTTGACCCTCGCGCTTGCCGTCAAATGCAAAACCCTTTATCTTGTGCGGGTCATCTATGCAGTTAAAAAGTTGCAGCGCGAACAGACGCCAGTTTGTACGGTCAAGATTGCGAATTGTCGGAAAATCATACAATCCGGCGTTATAGAGAATAAATGGTTTTGCGTCCACTTTTTCTTTTGTCAGATTATCCGTAAGATTGAGTAGTCTTTTCTGCTGTGTGTAAATGGAGAATTTTCCTACGTCACACGATATCCAGCGCCGCCCTAATTTTTCAGCGACAACGGCAGTTGTACCAGAACCGGCAAAACAATCCAATACAATATCACCCTCGTTAGAACTCGACCTGATGATTCTCTCTAAAAGTTCTTCGGGCTTTTGCGTGGGGTAGTCCGTCCGCTCCTTTGACATAGGATTCACTGATTGTATCTCCCACACAGAATCAACCAATTTTCCATCGACCGTCAAGATGATATCGTCCTCTTGGCTCGGCTCTCTCCCATATGTTTTGATAAATCTTTTTACATAGCCTGAAAACTTTGAGTCATCATATGGGTAATTTGTGCCTACAATTTCATTCTGATTGTTAAAATATTGCTTCCAGCGCTTATAGTTAGCGTCGGCGTCTGGGTTGCCGTCATGCTGTGGATAAAATATAGATTTTGTACCTTTAGTGTAAACAAGTAGATTATCGTGTTTCTTTGGATAGCTATTTCTCGTTTGCCCCACATATGTCCCATAATGCCAAATGATCTCATTCTTAAAGTGAGATTCGCCAAATATTTCATCAAGTAAAACTTTTGCGTAGTGGCCTTTACGCCAATCTAAGTGTAGATATATCGAGCCGTCATCAGCCATTATTTCTTTTAGTATGACCAAGCGCCGACGCAACCATTCGAGGAAATCAGCACCAGCAACTTTGTCTTGATATGCTTTCTGATCTGCTCCTGTTACCTTGAAGTCTTTGCGCGTTGAAAACGGCGGGTCGATGTACACAAGCCGCACGCCGTCCGTGCCGTCGGCATTCTTCAACTTGCCACTTTTCTTATCCTCGACCAATCGTTTGAGAACTTGTAGATTATCGCCAAATATCAGTTTATTTTGCCAGCCGTCATAGTTCGTTGGTGTGTTAAAGTTGCTTATTTCCTGTAATGGTACTGGATCTACGTCGGCTAGGATTGCCTCGGCTGTTTGTTTTCCATAGTAGCTTAGTTCGTACTCGCGTTTTTCACTAGGGAATATAACTTTTGCCCAATCAGCAGGAATCTCCTTGCCCTGTTCTGCAAAGTCTATCGCTCGTTTTAGTAGGTCAATCTGCTGTTGCTGCTTAGTCATAACACTTGTTTTCTGCGGACAAGTGCCATGAAATTAAAATGACACCGTGTAGTCCACGATGTCTTAGGTCGTTTAAGCAACAGCACGACGAGCGTTCTGTGTTTATCCTACACGGCGTCATTCAACCGTCGTGCAGGCACAGCATGTGCTGAGCTTTACTGTTGCTTTAATAACCTAAGACTCCCTCATTATACCGTAAAATGGGTATTCTTCGTGCAAAATGTTACAACATATGCGCTTTTTCGCCGACTTTCGGGTTGCGAGCCGATAGGCAGCGGCCTACGGCCGCTTGCTCGCCGCTCCCACTGCTTTAGCAGTGGTGAACCCACGCCCCACACCACCCACTCAACTTTTCTTTTTTTCGGCGGGGGGATCGGGGCTGGCTGTGGCCAGCCCAAAAAACAAATAATTCGTGGGTGGTCTAGGGCGCGTGGGTTTGAGGCCGTGCTCGCAGCACGGCCGAGCGGCGAGCTTTAGCACTTCGTGCTAAAATGGGTTAGAGCTTTGGAATACAAGGCCACCAAATCGGAACGAAAACGGTGAGAGCAAGGCTCTCACACAAGAAGCAATAAACAAGTTGTGTACATGAAGTATTGGTTAAATTTTATGTACAAGCCATTAGACCCTTAGTTTGAATGTGGAAAGTATTTTTCTTTGCTTCCAGTTGCTATTCGGAAACATATCAACAAGCGACAGTTCGCTAATTTCAATACTCGTCTGGAGCTGACCTGACTTCTGTATTGTGCAATGTGGCAAAAAACCACTTTTTGTAAATGCGGGTGTATTAAAAACGGCACCATTCTGTTCAAGCAATCCAACTAACAATAGATGTAAGCTTACTAGTTCTTCTGTTTTCTCAACCAATACAACACTCGTATCGCCCAAAGTTGATTGTTGTTTTGGTTTAATGAGAACAGGCCTCTCACTGTGTAGGGCTTTTTCAATTTTTTCGTCAATATTCACATCGTTCCGCTCAATAGCAAATACATCGGCAAAAGTAACATGCAGTGGCCAATCAGACATATCAAACTCGACACCAATATCTTGATGTTCTAGAAATCCGACTAAACTATACTTCTGATAATACTTCATACACCTATTCTAATATCATACATCTGTTTGAGCATTTCTTACAAAAGCCGTAACGGCTTGCCGTTGTTTGTTGTCAGCTAGGTCGAATGCATAAGTTGTAACAACTGCGCCATTACTTTCTGCATCTGCTTTAACTGTCTGCAACTTTTTCTCGTTGCGACCCGAATAAAATCAGGTATTCTTCTTGCTTTGATAGTGCCAATGCAATAGCCTTGCCGATACCATCACTTGCGCCAGTAATTAGAGCTGTCCTCATAGTATAATTGTAGCTGATTTTCCTCTGTTTGATGTATTGATTGCGACACATCAACTTGTTACTCTGAGCAACACTGCCTCGGCTAGTTCATGCGGTGCGCCTCAGATTAGCATCCTTCGCGGAAAGTGCTGTCAAGAAAAAAATAACGAGATTTGCTCGGTATTTTTATTTGGTGTAACTTATTGCATAAAACTAATAGCGCGACCAACGAGGCCGCGCTATTAGTTTAGTTATCGCTATTACCAGCGGTACAATTTTGTTGCTTTTGTTGAGCGAACATACCATGTGCCAGTGGCTAATGCAATAATTGCAATCGCTAGGCCGCCGACTGTGATGACACTAATACCGGTCTCGGCTAGCTCAGGAACACTCAAGGTTACTGGAGTTGGAGTAGAGGTATCACCATGAGGATTTGATGGTAGACTCGGGCCGTCAGTCGATGAATCTACACTTAGTACACCGCTTGGCAAAATCGAATTTGTACCATCGTAAGTGTGTCCTGGGTTTGGTCCAGATACAACCGAGCTTGCTAGCGCTAAGTTATTCTGTCTGTCGGTCGGCACCGAGCTGCGCGATGAGTAAGTCAGTGCGACCATGAAAGTAATCGTACAGGACTCACCTGGTGTCAATGTGTCTGATCCAGCCAGTAGCTTGATATCGGCTACACCGTTAAAGCCCGCATTGACTATACATGCTCCGCTGCTGACTTTTGTATCGCTGACGGCGATTGATGGTGTGCCATCTGCGAATGTGATGCGTAGATTGTCTACAACTTGTACGTTTGGAGCATCGATACTACCAGTGTTACCGACTTGAAGTGTATACGGAACATTGTAGTGAGTTTCATCAATTGTATTAACTGTACCAGCTGCCTTGACGACATCTATCATAACTGGACTAAGAACGACTGGTGTAGGGGTTGGATTGTCGCCTTGTGGGCTTGATGGCAAATCATTTGCGTCTGTTGACTCATCTTCGCCTAGCAAGTTAAACGGAGGATTTACGTCATTACCGCTAAAAGTGTGCCCTTCATTTGGACCAGTTGCTGTCGTACTTGCGTAGACAGTGTTGAGTTGCTGCTGGCCAACTGGTACACTTGATGCACTACCGTAGGTCAAGTGGACATTAAAAGTTAGTACACACGACTCGCCAGGATTCAACGTGTCAGTACCTGTTAGGAATCCGTCGTTGGTAGTCCCGTTGTAGCCAGAGTTGATTGTACATGGACCGCTGGTGAGAGCAAGATCACTCACCGTGATAGCAGGGGTCCCCGACTGAAATGTGCGGCGTAAGTCATCAACAGCTTGAACATTAGGATCGGCCACAGTACCGTTATTACCAATTTTTACCGTGTATGGAACTGTGTATTCGGTATCGCTCTGCATTGTAACCGAGCCGGCAGATTTTACAGTATCGATTGAGAAATCTACAGGCACACATGCCGTCGCATCACTGTTGTTGGTGACTGGTCCAACTTTAACCAAAGTTAGAGAGCCATTGGTTTTGTTGATTGAAACTAATTGTCCCTCCGTGTCAGTTGCGTTGCCATTGATGTAGCCCATCAGATCACCCACCGTAGTCATGTAAAGACTGCCGATGCCATTTGAGCCAATGCTGACGCCTGCACCATTTGCTGTGCCATCAGAAATTGTAGTAACAGCACCAGTTGTGACATTGATCGAGTAGAGTTGGTTAGTAACGTTGCTAACAGCATACAGGGTATCGTTAGTGAAGTCAAAAACAACGTCGCCCATATTAACTGGCTGCGACATGTCAACTTCTGTCATCGTAGCCGGTGTACCTGGAGCTGCATCAAGACCAGTAATAACCATCAGTTTAGTATTGCCACCCGCACCAGCACCAATTCCATAGAATGTACCATCTGGTGAAAATGCACCGCCCTTTAGGTTTGTGTTAATGGTAAAGTTGGCAGTAAAAACCAAGTCTAGCGCGCCATCTGCATTGATTCGATATATGCCATTGCTAGAAACTGGCGAATTGTTGTCAGCATTTCGAGCTGCATACATATAGGCATCGGCTGGGTTATAAGCGAGAGCATTTAGAACATAGCCGTTTGGAAAAGCTGCCGTATCATTGATTGGCGTACCGCCATCTGTCAAACCAGTTGGTGCATTGTGCATAGTTGAAAGATCAACCGCAGAACCGTTATTAATAAACTCGTACAACTGCGAATAATTACTTGCCCCGACTGTTTCCGAGCGCACCATGAACGCCTTACCGTTACAAGACAGTGGTGCTGCCGAGACATCTGTCATCGACAATTGCCAAAAAGCCCCCAGACTTATCAAGCCTGTCACTAATAGACTTAGTTTTTTCATATAACTCCTTTTTCCTTCTTTTTGTTTTCGCTCTCTCATACAACTATACTAACACAAGCAGTTTGCAATGTAAATAGGTTTTTTACGATTGTAAAATCCAACGGATCACTTTGTCTTTAAGACGTCGATATTCGTCTTCTTCTAGCTGAATATTGGCTATGCAAAATCTTTTGTTTGCAATTTGATTACAAAATATACTATCTTCCAAATTGAAGCAATCTTGGATAAAAAACGAATTCTTAATTTTGTTAGACCAAATAACATTAAAACTACCAGCTACATTTTTGCTATCTTCAACTCTTATCGAATACTGACAAGCTTTTGACGTCTGGCCTGCAACGATGTATTCACAGCTATCGACGCCATCGCTAAACAAGATATTACTCGACTTACGAATATCAATTGAGCGATAAACATTACTAGAGTGATAAACACCATCACTTTCCGCTATATTGGTTGATTCGATTTGCCTTTCGCTGGCTGCAAAATTGATATCGTTCCATGCGGCCAAGATTGACTCCATCGACTCGAGCGATCGGTAAGGTTGCATTGCTGTCTCCGATCTAACTCGTTGCATCACATTGTCACTCGACATATACTTTTGCTGCCCCATCGATGCCGCCCATGTTGGCTGACTTGTAGCGCTATCAAAAACTTGTTGGGGTAAACGAATATCAAATGCAAACTTAGTCATGGCTTGCTCAAGATCTAACGGGTTTTGGTAGCCAAATACTTGACCAACAATTTTATCAAGTAATTCTTTAGCAAGCTTATCGTTCATTCTTTTTTCCTCCTACAGAATTACGTTGTGATGATTGACGCGATAAAATACTCATCAAGTTATCGGGCATAGATGGTTCTGCCATGATTGCTTCTGGCATTGTAATTTCTTGTTGTTCAACAAACTTTTGCGGCAGTTGCTGCTGAGTATACGACTGCAATCTTTGCGGAGTATCGACTGCAGCAGTTGGCTCAAAATCAAGCGTTCGTGCTCTAAAAGCTGGTAATATTTTGCCCTGGCTAGACACTCGCACGACACACTCCCGCGCATCTAGCTCAGTCAAAATTGGTACACGCAAATCTTGCTCCATAGTAACGATTCTGGTTGCCTCCATTGTCATTTTGCGCGGTAGTTCCATCGTCATGTTGCCTTCAAGCGAACGAGCATCAGCTTCGGAAACTTTGAAAGCATAATAGTTGCTAACATTCGAAAAGATCGCATTTTGCAAAGCTTCGTCTACTTGTCCAAAATACTGTTGCGACAAAAATACAAACAAATTGTATTTGCGTGCTTCTGCCAATATTTGGGCTAAGGTTGGATTTTGGATGACTGATACCTCATCAATTATCAGGATGATTTTTTCTTGAAACTGTCGCGCTTGTGCTAGCAAAAACAATTGCTGAATCAACAAGCCCGAAACCGTTTTGATAGCTTTTTCGCCCATTGCTACCTTGTTTAGAGAAAAAATTGTTAACTGATTTGAGCCAATCACATGCGCCAATGAACTAGCCTGCGACGAGCGTGGCGAATGTCCAGATTGCACCAATATTTCGTCGACCAATTCAAAAATTGGCGAAATGATCGTGCTGCGATTTTTTTGTGCAACTTCTACAAACTCATCATGAAAGTATTCCGAAGCACCCGATGGTATATAGTCGCGAACATGCTGCAAAATCTGCTGACGATAAGTTTGGTCGCTAATTAATTTTTTCATGTTATCTAGCGACATTACCTGCGCTGTCATCAAAACCAACAGGCTATAACGCAGCAGTCTTTCAACATGTGTCGTATAGCTTTTGCCCAAAAGTGATTCGAACAACTTGAGCGTCAGTTCAGTTGATGCTGCGATGTCTGTATTGCCATCAGCGAACAGTTCTGTACTATCATCGCGCGAGCTAAATCGGATAACATTCGAGTTTGGCAAAGTCCCCAAATCGCTTTCTAGTGCGGCATGCGGGTCAATCACAACAATACGATAGCCTTGTGCTATCGGTGAGCGTAGTAATCGATCAGCAAATAGACCAATAAACTTCGATTTGCCGCTGCCGCTTGCGCCAATGATCAACGAGTGCTTATCAAAATCATAACTATTGAGATTTAGAAATGCATTTTGCGGCAAGTATGGATAGGTCTCAACCTCCATCAGAGCGTCTGTCGGATCGCTTTTTAGAATATGTAATGACTTTTGAATATCGAGATGCTTGGAAAACTTTTTGTATGTATATTTTTCGTTTTCACGAAAATTAACTGCGATTAAATTGCCAGGCATTGTAAAAAGTCGCTTGCGCGTAGCCGAATAGCTGCCATCGGCTTTAGCAAAAACAATATCTGCCGTGCAATAAACCGACTGTGGTGCAATCTGCCGCAAAGTCAGCACGACTGCTTCTAGGGTTTTGCCGCGATTAACGCCCGTCCTTTCCCGTAGATCGAGTAAATTACCGCCAGTCACAAACTGAACCAGCCATTCGTTTTGAGTTGGTGTCGGCAGATTAATCGACTGCGGATTAACCTTTCTGAGCGATATTTTCTCGAGATTATTCGACAATCCAGTCAAATCTTTATTGGCACCAAAATAATAATGCACGACATTACCGTCGATATGGTAAATGACTTTTAGAGTTCTTAGCGTGCCAATGTGATGCAAAATCGAATTAAGCGTTAGGTTCCAAGCTTCGCCATCTAAAGTACTTTTTTGTAAGTATGCCTCAAACCAATACTTGCAGCCCAGATAATCTTCGTTTTCCTTCATGCCTAAAGTATACCATCACCTCTATAAAATAGCTACATCTAGCCCTATCGACAACATTTTTGTACAATAAGCTATGCGCCCCGGTAGCTCAGCTGGATAGAGCAGAGGACTTCTAAGCCTAAGGTCGCTGGTTCGAACCCAGCCCGGGGTACCAAAACCTTGATTCCCATTTAATAATCTGTAGAAATTAGTTCGAACTTTTTATAGGGCGGGTTGGAAATAGAAACCCAATATAGTTTTGCTATCATAGGTATAACTATGAAATTATTAGGCACTGTAACCGAAAAAGACTTTGGACGTACTGAGCAACCGGAAAAACGGTCAACTTATCGTGTTCGCAAGGCAGCAAGGGCTATTCTAGTAAATGTAAATAATGAAATTGCTCTTATGCACGTTGCAAACCACAACTATTACAAGCTTCCTGGCGGTGGTGTAGACGATGGTGAGGAAATTCATGATGCTTTATTAAGAGAGCTTCAAGAGGAAGTTGGCGCTAGTGAGTTTGATGTTTTATGTGAAATTGGCGAAGTTGACGAGTATCGAGATGAGTGGGAAGTTAAAGCAGAGCACTACGGTTTTGTAGCTAAGTTGACAGGCCCCCTTCATACTCCACAAAGAACCCAAAAAGAACTTGACCATGGCTATACGACAGTTTGGGCACAGAACATTGATGATGCAATAGATTTAGTAGAATCAGGTACGCCAACGGAATACGGTCAAGGTTTTGAACGTAAAAGAGAACTGATCTTCCTCAGGCAAGCTAAGGCTGCAAAGTTAATATAGTTCTAACTTCAGCCAACTTGTTGTACCAAAATTTACTTTTTCGCTAGAGTTTTATAATTCTAATATAGCCTAATCAAAAAACCAATATTATACCCTCTGAAAGATGCTCTTTTTACTAATCTTTGACTCAATAACTTTAGTTTGCTCTTAAGCATAGTAGTGTTTCATTATGTTAACATTGTTGTATGAAGTTAGTAATTGCTATACTTGATTATTTATATGCAGCTGCATTAAACATAGCTTCTTGTTTCTCTAAGAAACCCCATATTAATAATAAGCTCGGACGTCCAACTATAATTCTTATTCCTGGTGTTTATGAGTCTCATTATCACTTTAAAAAAGTTAGTGATACATTAGGTCCAGGATTTAACATAATCCATACGAGTTCCATATATAATAAAAGCCGAGGTGTCAATTACGACGCGGATGCAATTAATACTTATATAAATGATAAAAAACTCTCAAACGTTATCATGATTGGACATAGCAGCGGCGGCTTAACTGCCACTAGGTGTCTTATGAGGTCAAAAAACATATCCAAAGTTATAACAATCGCTACTCCATTTCACGGAGTAGCCAATGGCCGCCTATTGCGAACTAAAATAGTGCGTGAACTGTTACCCAGTTCTGACGTAATTAAATGTTTTTCAAATTTAGATAGTCAGATACTGATGAAAATTACGTCACTCTACCCAAGATATGACAATCAAATCTGGAATGATAAAGCTTCCATTTTAAATGGTGCAAGAAACGTTAGAGTTGCAGCTAATGGTCATCACTTAATTCTTCGAAGTAAATCTCTTCAAAACGCGATACTGTCTGAAATTAAATTCTGATTTTGCAGATCATTCTGTGTTATTAATTTAGGATCAAGACTTTGCAATAAATTTCATGAGGAAGAGCTGCTCAAATAATAATCTAAGTCCAAAACTGGTATACTTAGAATTTTATAATTATTTATTGTAAACTATTTACATTAGATCAAATTTCGACAGCTAGCAGGATCGCCTGATGAGTAGCCTGTCTGAAATGCATTAACACGCTGCTCGCTGCTACCATGTGTCCAGTTTTCTGGGTTGACACGGCCCTCGGTTCGCTCCTGGATATTGTCGTCACCCACTGCCGCGGCAGCCGACAGTGCTTGATCAATTTCACCTGGCTGAATGACATTATTCTTTGACTGCGAATATGCCCAAACACCTGCATAACAATCAGCCTGCAGCTCAATTGCTATCGCTCCTTTCTGGGTTTGTGCTGAACTAGAATCGAAAACACCGAGCTGATTTTGCACATGGTGTCCAACCTCATGGGCAATCACGTATGCTTGCGCAACCTCGCCTGTGCTACCGCCAAAGCGTTGTTGCAGCTCATCAAAAAATGTTTCATCTAGGTAAATCGTTCGATCATATGGACAGTAGTGTGGACCAACTGCTGCACTTGCGACTCCGCAGGCTGATTGAGTGACTCCTCGAAACAAAACCAGCTTTGGTTTTTTGTAGGCGAGATTGCTCTCACTAAAAGCTGACTGCCACAATCCGTCAGTCGATCCTAAAACTTTGCGCGTAAAAACTTCGTAACTATCATCACCACGAAATTCAACTGGCTGGTCTGTCTTATCAACAGTTTGCGACTGCATGGATTGAATTTGAGTGACAACCTACTCAACAGTCGACTGTGACACTTGTAGGCCAAGATAGTTAAGTCCAAGCGTCAAAAGTATCGCAATTATGCCGCCTCCGCCAGCAAATGCAATACCCGAACCGACCCCTCTTCGATCCTCAACGTCACCCATGCTCTCTACAGAGTTCCAGTTTGCCATATACAAATTAGTATACTACATTTTAATTGCTAATAGGCATTAAGCGCTTCTTGTGCTTGCTCGAGTCCAATCTGGATCGTTCCACCTGTCGACAAATTGCCAGACAACATCTGCTTTGCTACTAAATTCTCGACGGCTTTTTGAACAACTCGCCTCATTGGTCTTGCGCCGAGCCGCGGATCATAGCCATGATCTACCAAAAGCAACTTTGCATCGGGAGTGACTTCGACAACAATTTTCTGAACCGCCAAAGTCTTGTTGACGCCTGCAATTATCAAATCGACAACTTTCAACAAATCGGTTTTTGAAAGCGGCGTAAATATGACGATCTCATCAAAACGATTCAAAAACTCTGGACGAAATTGATTTGAACGAATTAGATCATCGACAATCTGCGGCTCAAACTGGTTAAGCGCGTAGCCGCGTTCAATGTACTCGCGAATTCGATCGGCTCCAGCGTTACTAGTTGCAATGATGATCGCATCTCGAAAACTAACTTCACGGTTTTTGATGTCGCGCAATATTCCTTCATCCAGTAACTGCAATAGCGTTGCTAAAACTTCTGGGGCGGCTTTTTCTATCTCATCGAGCAAAACGACGCTAAACGGCTGCTTGATGATTTGAGCTGTTAGGCTTTTAGGATCATCAGCGCCATCGGCAATCAAGCGCCTAACGTCACTTGGCTGGACATACTCGTTTAAATCAATGCGCAGCAATCTATCCTCACCGCCAAAATATACATCAGCTAGTGCTTTTGAGAGCTCTGTTTTGCCAACTCCAGTCGGTCCCAAAAATAAGAATGTACCGATTGGTCTTTGCTCGTTGCGAACACCGGTTCTGGCTCGCCTCAAGGCGTCGCTGACAACATGGACAGCTCGCTCTTGGTTAATCATGCGCTCATGAATTAATTGTTCCATGTTCAATAATAGATCTCGATCTTGCTCTGTATTTGCAACACTGACCTTAACGCCAATTGTTTTTTCAATTGCTTGCTGAACCGAGTTCATAGTGACCAGTCCGTTTTCGGAGTAACTCGC
>Ga0075152_10001985_pt1 | contig 14623 bp, 15 predicted proteins | sample JI61114C2DNA_FD_70964 | JGI IMG/M metagenome (GOLD analysis project Ga0075152, IMG submission 70964) | Wastewater effluent complex algal communities from Wisconsin, to seasonally profile nutrient transformation and Carbon sequestration -... | ecosystem: Engineered > WWTP > Effluent > Algae...
ACACCCGTGTCGTAGTCGTTCGCATTGCCAAAGGCCACATTGTAGTCCGCCTTGGTGCTGCCGCTGCGAATGGCGAAGTTTGGCGAGCTGCCTGCCGCTTTCGTGATCGTGACGGAGGTCGTGTTGTTGAGCGCGTCGTTCTGCACGACGTTGAGATTGCCAAACTCAGTCGTCTGAGCCTGGACTATCAAAGGAAGCAGCAGAGCTGCGAGGAGGGAGCGTTTCATGGTTTGGGGGGGGAGGCTGGTGCGGCGATGACGGGAGCGGGAGCGGAGGTGCCGAGCGCGTGTTGCGTCTCGGCGAAAATCTGGGCCAGGAGCGGTGTGCCGCGTTCGAGGTTCGGCAGCGCGAGCAAGTGATCCCGCAGCGATGACCAGGCCGCTTTCGCATCATCAGCACGACCTGCCTGCCGGAGGATCTCCGCACGGCGGAGCATCCATGGTTCGGGGCGTGGTGCCTGCTCCATCAGACTCTGAACTGCGGACAGAGCCCGCTCATGCAGCCCCTCTTTTTCAGCCAGCTTCAGTGTCTGCTGGAGGAGGGCGGGATCAGGCCCGAGCTTTTGCAGCGCCGCATCCAGGATCACCAGAGATGCCGCAGTGCCTTCGTGAATGCGAATCACCTCCGCCGCCTCGATCACGCGCTCAGCGGCGGCAGGCTCCATCAAGAGCAAGGCATGACGGTAATCCTTCACCGCTTCATCCAACCTCCCCAGATGATGTTGAGCCCTTGCACGCTGAAAGACTGATTCAGCATCATCGGGCTGCGTTTTCAAATGGGACTCCAGGGCTGCAAGCGCCGCCGCCCATTGCCTGGCAAGGTTCAGCGCACGCCCGCGGATGCCGTCGGACATGGCACCTCCGGGATTCAGTCTGTCGGCATGTTCCAGATCGACCAATGCCGCCTGCCAGTCTTCATGTGAAACATGCAGGAGCGCACGCTGACGGAAGAGTTCTGCATCATTCGGGCGCAGCTCAAGTTCACGCGTGATTTCAGCCAGTCGGTCATGATATGCGCCATGGCCAAAAACTGCCGAAAAGGGCAGAAGACAGGCACAAAGTAAAAGACGGCAAACCGGAATCGTGTGAGGCATTAGCCCTGCCAAGTGTCTCTAATATCGGCGACTCCAAGCAACGGTTTCGGCAGTGTCGCTTTCGTCACGCGACCAGCCTCCCTCATTGAACCCTTGATTTACAAGGGATTCCACACGCTTGGTCAGGGTGTGAATCCGCCTTGTGACAAAGAATTCACCTGCCAGATGTCTGTCGGCACACTGAAATCGTCACCACCAGCTTCTGCATCCACGCTTGTTGCGCAGGTCTTCATTCACAGTAAACAACAAGTCACATGACTGTCCTACACTCGCTTGACCAGCTCGCCTCCGTTCCCGGCCCCGTAGCCTTGGCGATTGGTGTTTTTGATGGGCTGCATCTCGGGCATCAGGAGGTCATTCGGGCGGCGCAGGAACATGCCGCCCAGCACCAAGGCACAGCGGTGGTGATGAGTTTTGAACCGCATCCGCTGGCTATTTTGCGACCTGGCTTGGAGCCGAAGCGGCTGTGCGGCACATCTTACCGTGAAGTGTTGCTGAAGCGCATGGGCGTCAGCACGGCGTTGCTCTGCCCGTTTGATGAAATCACTGCAGCGACACCGGCGGCGCTGTTTTTAGAAACTCTGACCCGTGACTGCAAGCCGCTGGGCTGCATCTCGGTGGGCTATGGCTGGAGCTTTGGCAAAGGCCGCAGCGGCAACATCCACCTGCTCATGGAGCACGGCGAGCGCGAGGACTTCGCCGTGTATGGCGTGCCGCCGATCCGTGTGGATGGTGAGGTGGTGAGCAGCACTCTCATCCGTGATGCTGTTTCCGGCGGCGACTTGATCAAAGCCGCGCGTCTGCTGGGCCGCGACTACGCGCTGTATGGCGAGGTGATGCATGGACGCGAGCTGGCTCACCAGCTCGGCTTTCCCACGGCGAATGTGCGCCCCGAAGCGGAGCTGCTGCCTCCTTTTGGCGTGTATGCCGTGAAGGTCGAAGTCGAAGGTGTGATCAGGTCTGGCATCGCCAATCTCGGCGTGCGCCCGACCGTGGAAACCGGCGATGCCGCCCCATCACTCGAAGTGCATATCTTTGACTGGAGCGGCGATCTTTACGGGCAGAAGCTCGAAGTCACGCTCGGTGACTTCATCCGTCCCGAGCAGAAGTTTGCCAGCATCACGGAGCTGCGAGCACAGATCGAAGCCGATGTGGCGCTAGCCCGGGGCATTGCAGGAGTTTAAGTCAGACTACCGCGCGTTATACGCGTCCACATAGCCGCGCTCGAAGCTGCGCCGGTTGCGGGGATCGTAGCGGCCCGTATGGGCACCCGGATCATTTTGGCGACCAGCCGCACGATCACGCAGGCCATAGTCATAGCCTTGCTGATAGGCTGGATCATTGTTCGGCGGAGGTGTGTAGCCGCTGCCGCCGGGATAAGTGGGCACCTGGGGCTGCGGCGCTGGCTGCTGCCAGGAAGGTTGTTGATTGTAGCCACCATCTCCTGGCAAAGGGGCGAGCGGTGGCAGATACCCTTGATCATAGCCCTGCTGATAAGCCGCCTGTGTGGCTGGTGTGTAGCTCTGATAATGGCGTGCGTAGCTCTTCGACAAATTGGCATTCGCATCGGCACGGCCATCCGAGATGCCGCGTTCGTAGGCGAGCTGGTTTTGCTGCTGCCCCTGATCGCGGGATTGGTTGCGCCATTGCTCACGCTGATCCGTGTAGGGTGGCGGAGGCTGCGGGCCGAAAGGATTCATCGGGTTCCCATAAGGATCGACGCAGGAGACGAGAAGGGCGGCGGGAAGGAGGAAGAGGAGGCGCATGGGAAAGGGAATGACTAAATCCGAATGACGAATGACGAAAATGAAGGGGAGGTCTTGAGTGGAATATTTGAGCTTGGCGCTTCGGGTTTCTTTCGTCATTCGGGAATTCGGAATTCGTCATTTCCGCGTGGCTGCTTCAGCACACGACATCAACAAATCTCCCAAACGACCGCCAACTCTCGGCATCTCCGAACCTACTCCAAGCGGATCACATACTCGCCCTTCTTGTGCATGTGCTCATGGTCACGGGCGCGCATTTCGAGGTAGCTGGTATCGGTCTTGATCCAGTCCATCTGGCGGACGAGCTTGTCGCGCGTGGAGGCGAGTTCATCGCGCTGAACCTTCATGGCTTCGAGCTTGTCACGCTGGGCGTTTTGCTCGGCCAGGGGCTTTTTATAGATCTCCACGACGACGGGCACCACCAAGAGAAGGAGACAGAATTTACCGAGCCTCACCAAGCCTCCCAACATGCGGTCAACAGGCTGTGGGGCGGTGTGATTTTCGTTCTGGATCTCCTGGTATTTCATGGGGGTGCCGCGTCGTGCGGAGGGTGTGAATTAGACCTTCATGCGGCCACCGAAGATCGCGTTCTCACCGAGTTCCTGCTCGATGCGCAGGAGCTGGTTGTACTTGGCGATACGGTCGCTGCGGGAAAGGGAACCGGTCTTGATCTGGCCGCAGTTCGTGGCGACGGCGAGATCGGCGATGGTGTAGTCTTCGGTTTCACCGGAGCGATGGCTCATGACGGCGGTGTAGCCGTGGCGGTGGGCGAGATCGACGGCGTCCAGAGTCTCGGTGAGGGAACCGATCTGGTTCACCTTCACGAGGATGGAGTTCGCGATGCCCTGGTCGATGCCCTTCTGGAGGAACTTGGTGTTCGTCACGAAGAGATCGTCGCCGACGAGCTGCGTCGTGGCACCGAGTTCCTTCGAGATGACAGCCCAGCCGTCCCAGTCGTTTTCGGCACAGCCGTCTTCGATGGAGATGATCGGGAAGTCCTTCTTCAGCTCAGCATAATAGGCCACGAGTTCAGCAGCGGTGCGCTCGGACTTGTCGCTCTTCTTGAAGACGTACTTGTTCTTCGCCTTGTCGTAGAACTCGGAGGAGGCCACGTCGAGAGCGATGAAGATGTCTTCACCCATTTTGTAGCCAGCTTTTTCGATAGCCTGGGCGATGACTTCCAGGGCGTGGTGAGCGCTCTTCAGAGTCGGGGCAAAGCCACCTTCGTCACCGACAGCGGTGTTCAGGCCGAGATCATGAAGGATCTTCTTCAGCGCGTGGAAGACTTCCGCACCGTAGCGCAGAGCTTCGGAGAAGGTCGGAGCGCCCTTTGGCATGATCATGAATTCCTGGAAGTCGATCGGAGCGTCCGAGTGAGCGCCGCCGTTGATGATGTTCATCATCGGCACAGGCAGCACCTTGGCGTTTGGACCACCGATGTATTTATAAAGCGGCTGGCCGAGAGCGGAGGCAGCCGCTTTGGCGACGGCCAAAGAAGCACCGAGGATGGCGTTCGCGCCGAGCTTGGACTTCGTCGGCGTGCCGTCGATTTCCAGCATGGCGTTGTCGATAGTCACCTGGTCGGCGGCATTGCTGCCGATGATGGCGTCAGCGATCTCGTTGTTCACGGCATCGACGGCTTTCAGCACGCCCTTGCCGAGGTAACGCTTCTTGTCGCCATCGCGCAGTTCCAGAGCTTCGTGTTCGCCGGTGCTGGCTCCGCTGGGGACGGCCGCGCGTCCGATGGCTCCGCCGTCCAGGAGGACGTCCACTTCGACGGTTGGGTTGCCACGCGAGTCCAGGACTTCGCGTGCGATGACTTCTACAATGGTAAGGTCGTCCATGAGGGGATGTTTTTCAGTATGCTTAACTAATTGGGTTTTGGCAAGCAGGCATCCGCAGGTCATTCCCGCAGCGCCGCAAGCGCCGTGGTGATAGCCGGAATCGTGCCTGACACAACCGGCAATGTCGGCACGACCAGCCCACGCGGGCTGTGATTCCGGGCTCGACAATCGAACATCCTTCCTGCCATTATCGTCCATCATCCCGTGCCGACCGGCACTCCTGCCATGAAACGCCTGCTGACTTCCCTCCTCCTCTGGACTGCCGCTGCCGCTCTCGCCCACGCCGCCCCCATCGCGAAAATCACCACGCTCACCGGCAAAACCTACCGCCAGTGCCAGATCGTCCGTGTCCACCCCGACGGCGTCTCCTTCCGCCATGCCGACGGTGCGGCCAAGGTCCTCTTCACCGATCTCTCCAAAGAATGGCGCGCTCGTCTCGGCTACGATGCCGACAAGGCCGCCGCCTACCAGCAGGAGCTCGCTGACAAACGCGAGGCCGCGAAAGCTGCCCGCGCCAAGGTGGAAGAAGCCCGCTTCAAACTCCTCGCCGAAGCCGCCGAGCGCGCCCGCATCCAGAGCCTCGGCCAGGAAGCCCAGGTCCGGGCGACGGTTCAGCAGCAGGACTTCGGCCCCTCCGTCATCCCCGTGCTGCCCGACCTGGGAGCCGTGCATCAGCCCGGCGGCGACTTCGGACGCTACGAGCGCCCCTACACGCCCTTTTGGAATGGCGGCTACGGCTTCCCCGCCGGTTATGGTTACGGATATGGCTGCGGCACCGGCTTTTACCCCCCCGGATGGAGCGTCTGCCCACCCCGCACCACCTTCCGCGTGACGATCCGGCGCTGATTCCCCGCATGGAAGTGCATTCAGGGTCATTACCCAGATAGCCCGCACTGGATGAAATGCCGTTCATTCCGCATTCGTCATTCCTCATTCCCATGCTATCCCCTGCCCCGCCATGTCCGGCATCACCGTCTCCGACCTCCACTTCACCTACCCCGGCAGTCCCTTCCGGCTGCGCGTCGGTGACTTGTCCGTGGACGCAGGCGGCTCATTCGCCCTGCTTGGCCCCAGCGGTGCGGGTAAAACGACACTTCTGAGGCTCATGTCCGGCCTTTTGGCCCCCGAGAAGGGCGAAGTCTGCCTCGGTGACACCACCCTCACCGGCATGTCCGAGGCCAGGCGCCGTGCCTTCCGCCTCAGCGAAGTCGGCCTCGTCTTCCAGGACTTCGCCCTGCTGGACTACCTCACCGTGGAGGAAAACATCCTTCTGCCCCAGCGCTTCCACCGTAGCGGAAGACGTGAGTCTTCCGAGCTCCCCGAACACGGAAGACTCACGTCTTCCGCTACCGACCTCGCCGAGCGCCTGGAGATCTCCCCGCACTGGCGGAAGCTCGCGGGCCAGCTTTCCCAGGGCGAGCGCCAGCGTGTCGCCATCGCCCGGGCTCTGGCTCACGGGCCGCGCTTCTTGTTCGCCGACGAGCCCACCGCCTCTCTGGATGCCACCCGCCGGGAGATCGTCATGGATCTTTTGCTCGACTACACCCGCAGCACCGGGGCCTGCCTCGTTTTGGTCACGCATGACACGGAGCTCATCCCGCGCTTCCCCAGCCATGCCCGCGTGGAGGACTTCACCGCATGATCGGACCCTGCCTCCAGCTCGCCTGGCGCTACGTCGCGCGGCATCGTTTGCAGACACTCCTGCTCGCCGGAGCTCTCGCCCTGGTCATCTCGCTACCGCTTTGCCTGCGCGTGCTCGTCCAGGCCACGGAGGCCGCCATGCATGACCGCGCCGTCTCCACCCCCCAGCTTCTCGGCGCCCGTGGCAGTGCGCTGGATCTCATGCTCTCGGCCCTCTACTTTAAAAGACAGCCCCTGCCCGCCATCGAGATGCAGCATCTCGATGACCTCCGCGCCGCCGATCTCGGCACCGCCATCCCGCTGGATGTCCGCTACCACGCGCAGGGCGCGCCCATTGTCGGCACTGAGATCGAGTACTTCACCTTCCGCCGCCTCTCGCTCTCCCAGGGGAAAATGATCACCCGTCTTGGTGATTGCGTGCTTGGGGCGCGGCTCGCCGCCCAGCGTGGCCTGAAGCCCGGCGACGCCATCTTCTCCACCCAGGAGCAGGTCTTCGACATGGCCGGCGTCTATCCCTTAAAGATGCGCGTCACCGGTGTGCTCACCGCCAATGGCACCCCGGATGACGACGCCGTCTTCGTCGATCTCAAGACCGTCTGGCTCATCTCCGGCCTCGCCCACGGGCACGACGACGTCGCCGCCGCCCAGGACGCCGTGCTGAAAAAGGAGGGAGACAACACCGTCGCCAACGCCAGCGTGCGCATGTTCAACGAAGTCACTGAGCGCAACCTCGACAGCTTCCACTTTCATGGGGATACCGGCGCGTATCAGGCCAGCGCCATCATCATCGTCCCCCGTGATGCCAAGTCAGAGGCCCTGCTCGCCGGGCGTTATTTGAAGAGCACCCTCCCCGTCCAGCTCATCCGCCCCAGCGAGGAGTTCGACGCCCTCATGAGCACCCTCTTTCAGATGCAAACCCTCGCGCTCAGCGTGCTCGCCATCACCCTTGGAGCCGCGCTTGCCATCGCCGCCCTCGTCTTTGCCCTCTCCTTCCGCCTGCGCAGGCGGGAATTCACCACCCTCGGTGATCTCGGCATCTCCCCCAGCGCTCTCGCCCTCACGAAGCTCCTCGAGATCACCCTCGTCGGCAGTGCCGGGCTGCTCCTTGCCCTCGCCCTCACCGCCCTCGTGCAGGCCAATGCGCAGGCTTGGGTGAGGTTGTTGCTGGCGTAAACCTGGGCTTCGGCTGCGCCACCCCCAGGGTCCAGTTGCCGGACCCCCAGGGTCCACTTGCCGGACCCCCAGGGTCCACTTGCCGGACCCCCAGGGTCCAGTTGCCGGACCCCCGGGGTCCAGTTGCCGGACCCCCAGGGTCCGATTGCGTCACCCCCGGGGTCCGGGGGCGGCTAGGGCGGGGGTCACTTGAACTCGTCCTTATGTGCCTTCGTCTCTGCCGCGATCACGCCGCTGAGACAGATGAGGCAGATGAGATTGGGGATGGCCATGAGGCCGTTCGCTGCGTCGGAGAAGTCCATCACGGCAGCGGCAGGCTGCACCGCGCCCACGAGGACCATGATCACCCAGGCGATGCGGTAGGGCTTCACCGCCTTTGGCCCGACGAGGTATTCGGCGGCCTTTTCGCCGTAGTAGCCCCAGCCCAGGATGGACGAGAAGACGAAGGTGATGAGCCCGAAGAGCAGGAAGATGGGGCCGATGGTGTGCAGCTCCTCGAACGCGGCATTGGTCAGCGCGCCCTTGGTGGCCCCCTCTTTCCAATGCCCACTGCTGACGATGACGAGCCCGGTGATGGCACAGACGACGACGGTGTCCCAGAAGGTGGCGGTGGAGGAGACGAGGGCCTGGCGCACGGGATTGCGCGTCTGCGCGGCGGCGGCCACGATGGGCGCGCTGCCGAGACCGGACTCGTTTGAAAAGAGACCCCGGGCGATGCCGGCCTGCACGGCCTGCTTGATGGTGGCTCCCATGAACCCGCCGACAGCCGCCTGCCCGGCAAAGGCACCGCTCCAGATGTCCTGGAAGGCCTGAGGCAGGAGGGCGTAGTTCTTGATGAGGATGAGGATGCAGCCGATGAGGTAACCCACGGCCATGATGGGCACGAGGAAGCCGCAGACCTTGGCGATACTCTTTACCCCGCCGAGGATGACCGCGCCGGTGACGGCGGCCATGACGAGGCCGGTGACCCAGCGCAGCACGGCCTCGGACTCGGCCCCCGGTTTGATCCACTCCTTCAGGGTCTCGACGACGGCATTGGCCTGGAACATGTTGCCGATGCCGAAGGCGGCGATGCAGGTGAAGAGGGCGAAGACGATGCCCAACCACTTTTGCCCCATGCCCCTCTCCAGCGCATACATCGGCCCCCCGGCGTAGGAGCCATCGGGCATCTGGATGCGATACTTCACGGCCAGGACTGCCTCGGAATACTTGGTGGCGATGCCGAAGACGCCGGTGAGCCACATCCAGAAGACGGCGCCGGGTCCGCCGGTGGCGACCGCGCCCGCGACGCCGATGATATTGCCCGCGCCGATGGTGGCGGCCAGGGCTGTCATTAACGCGCCGAACTGGGAGACGTCCCCTGCCCCCTCTTTGTCGCGGGAGAGGGAGATCTTGATGGCCTTCACCAGGTGCCTCTGGATGAAGCCGGTGCGGAAGGTGAGGAAGAGATGAGTGCCGAAAAGGAGGGCGATGAGTGGCACCCCCCAGACGAGACCGGAGAGCTCAGAGGCGAATTTGGCGAAGTCCATGCGACCGTGATAGCGGCAGGAGGCGAGCCAAGCCAAGCACAAAATTGCGCCTATGACGCGGTGAGCGCGTGTTTCACAATGCGCTCCAGATGGGTGATGGGCAGGGAGTAGTGCCCCTCGCCCTCCAGCCAATGGGTGGTGGTATGCGGCATGAGCGCGGCGATCTGCTGACTGTACTTCCACGAGATGTTCTGGTCGTCCTGCCCATGCCAGAAGTGGATGAGGGTGCTGATGCTGCTGACCTCAAAGCCCCACTCGGAGAGATAGACGTCCGCATCCGCGATGACATGGCGCGGCCCACGGCGGAGAGCCTCGATCATGCCATCCCGCACGACCTGGTAGGTGTGGGGATCTGACAGCACCCTGCGGTCTTCTTTCCCCAACATGCGCATGAGCCAGCTCAGCGGAGGGCGTGCCGGATTGCCACTGGCGAGGACTTTGCCCAAACGCAGCACGATGCCGAGGATGGGCGGGAACCAGGTGCGCAGCCGGATGAGGAAGCGATAGACCCAGAACATGTGCTGGTAACCGAGGAACCGCAGAGGCGGCGCGCCGCAGCAGATGGTGGCACTGAGGAGGCGCTCTGGCATGGCCATGGCCGTGACCAGCACATACGGCCCGCCGCCGGACCAGCCCATGACATGGAACCTCTCCGCCCCGAGGTGCGCGGCCAGCTCGGCAAGGACGACGGGCCAGTCCAGCAGGGTACGCTTTGGCTGGAAGTCGGAGAGGCCGATGCCCGGCCTGTCTGGCGCGATGATGCGGAGGCGGTGCTTCTTTGCCACCTCGTCCATGAGCACGCCCTGCACCCGTGCGCTGGGCCACCCATGGTAGTAGAACATCACGGTGCCCTGGGGATCGCCATACTCGGCGTAACCAAGGGTGAGACCGCTCTGGAGCTGAAGGGTGTGATCAGGCATGAAAAGGGCGCGGAGACTAGATGCACTGCACGAATGCGCAAGGTGCGGCAGCCGTGATGATGATCAGAGACTCTTCTCACCAAGCAGGGCACTGCTGCATGGGAGCGGCTCATGACGGAGCCCGAACTGCTTCACCGCGCGGTCATGAAGATGGGCGATGGCCTCTTCCACGCTGTCTGTCCAGCAGATGAGGTCGATGTCCTCGGGACTGATGGTCGAGCCTTTGAGCATGCCATCCACGAGTTCATGCATGTCCTTCCAGAACTCCGTGCCCATGACGACGACGGGGAAGTTCTTCACCTTCCTGGTCTGGATGAGCGTGAGTGCCTCGAACATCTCATCGAGAGTGCCGAAGCCGCCGGGCATGATGACGAAGCCGTAGCTGTACTTCATGAGGAGCACCTTGCGGACGAAGAAGTATTTCATGGTGACCCAGCGGTCGAGCCATGGGTTGTGCTTCTGCTCGAAGGGCAGCTCGATGTTACACCCGACGCTGCGCCCGCCGACATCCTTGGCGCCACGGTTGGCCGCCTCCATGATGCCCGGGCCACCGCCGGTCATGACGGTGAAGCCCATCTTCGCGATCTCCGCGCCCATCTTCCGCGCGAGCTTGTAGTAGGGGTGGTCTTCCTCGAAGCGTGCCGAACCAAACACCGTGATGCACGGCCCCACGAAGTGCAGGGCGCGCACGCCTTTGAGGAACTCCCAGGCCACGTCGAATATCTGCCGCAGCTCCTGAAGACGGCGGTTTGGCCCGCTGAGCATGGAGCGATCGACCAACTGACGGCAGAAGACTTCATCGGCGCGCCGCTCCTCGGGTGTCGGTGCCTGGGCACCTAGATTTGGTAATGGGCCTGAGACGGGTTCTTTCTGCTTGTCCTGCAAGGGAGAGGGGGGAGCAATCATGGATGTGCGATAGTATGAGTCCGAAAGAGCCGCATGGACTCAAATTTCCTGCGCGAGGCTGGCTCTTTTTTTGCTCTACCGATGTTTCGCGGAGAGGTGATTGACTTGCGTCTCGCACTTCACACCATGACTTCTCTATGGGACTCTTCGACTCTCTCGCCAAACAGGCCATCGGCAGCTTTCTCGGAGGTAATGGTGGCCAGCCCACCGACCTCCTCTCGTCACTCCTCAACCAGGCAGGAGGGCTCTCGGGCCTGATGCAGCGCTTCAATCAAGCGGGCCTGACGGAGGTCTTTGCCTCCTGGGTGTCCACGGGTGAGAACAAGCCCGTGCAGCCCGCACAAATGGAGCAGGCGCTGGGTGCGGATGCCATCGCGGATCTGTCACGGAAGCTGGGCCTCGACGCCAACATGGTGCTGCCGCTGATCAGCCAGTTCCTGCCCCAGGTGATCGACAAGCTCACGCCGAATGGAGTCGTCGAGAACACCCCGCCCTCCGGTGATCAACTCCAGAACGTGCTCGCCAGCGTGATGAAAGGCGGCCTCGGCGGTCTCTTCGGCGGCCGCGCCTAACTCCCCGCTCATGTCCACCGACGTCCAGATCACCAAACGGAAGGAGTTCCTTCCCTTCACCGATGACCTGGAAACCTACCTCGATCAGTTCGGGCGGCGCTACTCGCTGCCCGCGACTTATCAGGACCTGCTCGCCTTTACCGACAGCTACCCGCTCGATGACAAGAACGGCAACCCCACGCACTGGTCCACCGTCCTCTACCCGCTGGATGTGCAGCAGAATCTGTATCCACGGCTAACCAGCATTTACTCCCTGCTGCGCACGGGTGATCTGCACGCCGTGCCGCATCTGTATGTGGAGCGGGTGGACTTCTGCGAGTTCGGCAACTCGCGTCCCTTCCGTGTCCGTGTCGTCAATCAATACAACGACAACTACGACCACCTCTATGTGAAGCGCGCGGATGCCTCCCGTGTGTATGGTTTGGAGCTGGAGCATCTGCTTTCGCCCAACCGCATCAACTACCTCGCCCACAGCGGCACGCTCGTGGAGGAGCACATCGCCGGCATCCCGGGGGATGTCTTCATCCGCGACTATCTGGATAGGCCGGACATCAACGAAGTCCGCATCGCCAAGGAGTTCGTGAAGTTCAGCGAGCGCTGCTTCATCCGCCTGCTGGGGGACATGCGCAGCTACAACTTCGTCATCGACATCACTCCCGACTTCGAAGACGTGCAGTATCGTGTGCGCGCCATCGACTTTGATCAGCAGAGCTACGAGGGCCGCCGCAGCCTCTACCTGCCGCAGTTCTTCAAAGAGAATAACCCGGTGGTCTGGCTCTGCTCGAAGAACCTGAACCTGCCCACCATGCAGCAGTATCAGGAGGAGGAGCGCACCCTCATCGCCCGCCGCTACATCAGTGAGCATCAGCGCATCCACACGCTCCTGGATTGCATGAAGAAGAACCCGCGTGAGCCCGAGGACAAGATGCAGCAGCTCGCGCGTGAGCTCGGTGAATACCACAACACGAAGCGCTTCGACTCATGCACCAGCATGGGAGATGTGGTGGAGCGGAATCTCGAACTCACGCTCGGCAAGCACCTCGCGTAGAGGCGCTCACCACATCACATCCAGCAGCACCGTCGCCACCATCGCAATCGAGAGTGCGAGCCGCACCGCCAGCCCGACACCCGTGCCGAGCAGCGTGCCCCAGGTGCTCTTCACTGCCGGAGCCATGCGCTTCTTCGCAAAGATCAGCTCAAATGCCAGTCCACCAATGAGCGGTCCGAGAATGAATCCCAGTGGTGCAAAGAACAGCCCAACGACACCGCCGACAAACACCCCGATGATGCCCCAGCGGCTCGCGCCGAACCATCGCGCCCCCATTGCCCCAGCCGCCATGTCCACAAAGTAGGACACCACGAGCAACAGAGCCAGGATGATCAGTCCCACCCAGCCCATCCCCTGCTCTGGCAGCAGCACCGTATGCAGCACGCCCGCGATGAAGATCAGGAAAGGCCCTGGCAGCAGTGGCAGCACGGAGCCAATGAGCCCGACGATCAACAAGCCTATCGTCAGCGACCAAACACTCAGCACCTGCCACGGCAGTGAAGTAACAAGTGTGGTGAGCCATTCCCAGGAGTCTTGGAGCCAGTCGAGCATGTCTGCTTGATAGCGCAGAATGATGGGTGCGCACTGACTAAACTCAGAGCGGAGCCGGCTTCGCCCCATTCGCATTGAAGATGAGTACTCGATGCTCGGCGCAGATGTCGATGCCGTAATCCAGACCAAGCTCGAAGATGATCAACTTCAGCTCGCGCAGAGTGGCGTAGGAGTCGGGATAGACGTAGAGCGTGAGGTAGCGGTCTTTCCCGACAAGACGCGGCAGGAACTCGCGCAGGCGCTTTGCATCACGGACGGGATGGAACCCCTGCCCCGCCTTCGGCATCGCAGTGAAATTGCCATCGGGACTGCTGACATGATCGACCATCGGCATGGGCTTCGCATTGGCATCATAGAGCGGGAAGACCTGACCGAACCTCACAATGACCGGCGCTGGCTGCTTGTCGATCTGACGCTCACGCGGGAAGCGGAGCTTCTCGACCTTGAGTGCGTTGAGATTGTCGAGTTCGAGCTGGAGATCCGCCAACTGCTTCTTCATCGCAGACTGTCGTTGCCGGGCCGATTCGGTATCTTTGTTCGCGATGCCGAGCTTCTTTTCCAATTCCTGCTCCTGCTCACGCAGCCGGGCCATTTCCTTGCCAGCATCGCGGATGATGTTTTTGGCATTGGCGGCAGTGACCTCATCCTGCTTGGCTCGCTCCTGGCGTTTTTGATCGGCCGTTTTCTTCAGCGCCTGAAGCTCGGTGATGAGCGGACGCGTGGAGGGATCATCCTCGCTTTGGAGCTGCGCGCGCAGCTTTTGCAGACCATCGAGTTCGGCGCGTGCCTGCTCGATCTTCTTCTCCAATAGGATACCGGACTCGCGATCCACGACTTCATTGGCTTGTTTCGTCTCGGGCTTCGGGCGACTCAGCATCGCGAGGAGGCAGGCGATGAGAATGATGCCGCCGAAGACGTTGCAAAGCGTGTCGAGCAGCAGTTCCAGGCTGTCCTGATTGTTGGAGTGAAGACGACGTTTCATGGCTTCACGGAGGCTGCATTACTGAACTCGACATCCATCTCCTCAGGGATCACATCGTAGCCGATTTCGTAGCCTTCCTGGCGGGCGCGCTTCGTCAGCATCTCGAAGTGCGGTGAGCCGGAAGGCTTGAAGTAAAAGACGACGTAGTGCGTGGCGGGCGTGGTCTGGCGCAGGTAGCTGACGAGTTCATTCAATGAGCCGCTGCCGCCCGGAGCGCCATCAGCACGTTGGTAGCGAATCAGAGAAGACTGCACGAGCACGAGGATAGGCTCCTTCTTCGTGCCGGAGCGCTCGGGGATGAGACTGATGACGTTCTGACGCTCGCGTTTGCGCTTCAGTGAGCTTTGCACTTCGATGGCTTTCTTTTCGAGATCGAGGATGTCTTTGTTGATGCCCGAGGAGAGCTTCTCCTCCTCATGCGCCGAGGCGTTCATCTTTTCCAGGCGAGAGAGGAGCTTGTCTTTCTCGACACGCAGTTCGCGGTCTCGGCCTGTGGCATCGGCGTCTCGATTCATGCCGGGCAGGGGCTTGGCATCGAGTTCGGCGATGGAGCTCTTGAGCTGACCAATCATGCGGCGCAGCGTGGCGGCATCGTCA
>Ga0075152_10001987_pt1 | contig 14612 bp, 14 predicted proteins | sample JI61114C2DNA_FD_70964 | JGI IMG/M metagenome (GOLD analysis project Ga0075152, IMG submission 70964) | Wastewater effluent complex algal communities from Wisconsin, to seasonally profile nutrient transformation and Carbon sequestration -... | ecosystem: Engineered > WWTP > Effluent > Algae...
CCATGTATTGAAAGAAATACAATGGGTGCAATAAAAGCCATAAACGCAGCCGAACTCGCCATGGAAACCGATGCCAAAAATGCAAAAGTTCCATTGGATAAAGTAATTGATACGATGTGGCAAACGGCAAAAGACATGAACTCAAAATACAAAGAAACTTCTGAAGGTGGTTTAGCATTATCAGTAAACATGGCAGATTGTTAAACTTTCTAAAACTCAAAAGACAAACTAGATGTTAAGAAGAAATTATTGTTTACAGGATTATTGTCTTTTACAAACACCTTTTTTTCACTGTCAAAATACCGTGCTTCGGTTCGTAACTTAACTTTTGAATTGGGTAAATAATCTAGGTTTAAAGATAATCCAAGAGTTTTCAATTCATCGTTGGTTGCAATGATAGTGTTTTTAGTATCTTGATAGTATTCTGCTCTAAAAGCAGATTGCCACTTGGAGTTTATTGTATATTGTGTTATTATTACAGGACTAAACCATGGTGCTGTATCATCGTTAGAAAGAGTTTGAATTCCATAATCTAATCCAGAAATAGTTCTCCATTTATTACTCCATGTTTTATCCCAATAGAGATTACTAAAATAACGCATGGTGTAATCCATTCCGTTGAATTCTTTTCCAATAAATGTACTCCAATTGACAACTGAATTAGAGCTTGACTTATAACTTATTTGAGTTCCAAAAGCTGGCGAAATATCCTTTTCAGGTTTCTGAATTCGTTGCCAACCATTGGTTACAAATCCAGAAAAACTCCATTTATCAGATGGTTTGTAATTGTATTTTATTCCTGTCATAAAATAAGGCGAATTCTCAGCCAAGAGCGAACGAGTTAACGTTAAATTAGTATGAGAAACAGCGGTTTCAAAACCAATGTAGCTTGGCAAAATTCCAACTTCAACTGAATGCTTTTTTTGTTGGTCTAAAAATAAACCAACGTAAGCTTCGTTTAAATTTTTCATCTTTTCATTGGCATAATTATCATCAACATACGTTCCGGATTGAAGCGATAAAACAGCATACGCATTTTGATAATCAACCTTAGCACGAAGCAATCCAATATTCAAATTGAACTCATTTTGCCGATTATAATTATACATAAATGGCAACTTTTGTTCTAATGACGGTTGATTAAAATCATACGAATAATAGGTGTCAATATAGCCCGAAAAAGAAACTTTCAGAACTTCATCTTGTGCCGAAGCAAATGATGAAATTAATAGTAAAAGAACAAAACTATTCTTCATTGGAGTTACATTTATGCTTCAACGGAATTTGAGTAACTGGCGAATAAATCATTGGATATTCTTCAACTTGAACATCGCTTTTGTCTAAACCAAATGCTTTTTCATCAGAAATCGATAGCTTTTTCAACCAGAAATAAGACGTTAACAACCAACCTTCTTTGAACGTAAATTCGTTTTCAACGGAAATAAATTTTTCTATAATTACAAATTTAAAATCGGGTTCGGCATTATATTTCGTTGATCCATCAGGACGAATGTGCAAATTGAGTTGTTTTCTATTCACCAAATCTTGAACAATTTTTTTGAAATATAATTCCACTTTTGGTTGTACTCTAAACCCAACATTCAGTATCACTTTGATGACTTTATCGTCTAATAATTCGATAACTTCATAGTTCAACGTAAAAGGTTCATTGGTTCTATTGATGTGTAAAAACCAGTAAACATCGGCACGTTTTGGTTTTTTGGAGAAGATAGAATTGACAATTTTTTCTTCAATTTCATACGTTTTATCGGCTTTTGACAAATAAATTAAATGTGTGGCATATTTTGGGACTGCATCGTCTTGACTAAGTTCGTTCAGCATTGGAGTTTGCTCCACTAGATTGGTAAATTTTAGAAATTTATTGTTGATTTTTCTCGAATAATACCAAACATACATTACCATAAAAATAAATAATTCAAAAAATAAAAACATCCATCTTTCTTTGATTTTTACCACATTGGCAATAAAAAATGATACTTCAATTACAGAAAAAATAATTAAAATTATGGCAACCCAACCCATTTTTATTTTCTTGATAAAAACCAAATAATAGGATAATAAAACAGTTGTCATCAACATAGCAACAGTAATTGAAAATCCATAAGCTGCTTCCATGTGAGCGGAATTTTTAAAGTACAAAATCATCAAAACACAACCTATCCAAAGTATTGTATTTACTGATGGAATGTAGATTTGACCTTTTAAATTGGTTGGATTTTTTAATGCAACTCTTGGCCAAAAGTTTAGCGAAATTGCCTCGTTAATTAATGTAAATGAACCACTTATCAACGCTTGCGAAGCTATAATTGCTGCTAATGTTGCAATTGTAATTCCGATGATTAAAAACCATTCTGGCATGATGGCGTAAAACGGATTTTTACCATTCAAGAATTCATTTCCTTGATGCAGTAACCATGCGCCTTGACCAAGATAATTTATCAACAAAGCCAATTTTACAAAAATCCATGTGATGCGAATGTTTTTTCTACCACAATGACCAAGGTCAGAATACAACGCTTCGGCACCAGTTGTACAAAGGAAAACAGCACCAAGCAACCAAAATCCTTTTGGATATTCTACTAATAAATTATAAGCATAAATTGGGTTTAATGCTTTGAAAATATCGGGATGATGTACTATTTGAGAAAATCCTAGAACCAATAACATGGTAAACCAAATTACCATTGCTGGTCCAAAAATTGTTCCTACTTTTTGAGTTCCAAAACGTTGAAAAATAAACAATCCCGATAAAATTGCGATTACAATTGGAATAGTTGGTAAATGAGGAACAACAGTTTCAAGTCCTTCAACAGCCGAAGCAACCGAAATTGGTGGTGTAATTATTCCATCGGCTAAAAGACACGTTGCGCCAAGAATAGTTGGAATAACTAATTTGCCTTTTCCAAATCGTTTTACCAAAGCATAGAGTGAAAAAACGCCTCCTTCGCCATGATTATCTGCTGAAAGTGTTAGTAAAATATACTTAAAAGTGGTTTGGAAAGTTAATGTCCAAAACACACAGGAAATTCCGCCATAAACTAATGCTTCAGTTATTGGTCTGTCGCCAATGATGGCTTTCATTACATATAACGGTGAAGTTCCAATGTCGCCATAAATAATTCCTAAAGCAACCAATAATGATGCTGCTGTTATTTTTTGTTTTGTAGAAGGATTCATATTTTTAGATTGTTAGATAATTAGATTCTGGATTTTTAGATTTTTTAGACATAGTTATGGCTGATTGCTATGTATTTACATGCAATTTTTAATTTTTAACTTCTTAATTTTTAATTGATTTTAACTAGAATTAAAGCGATAACCAACACCCGATTCTGTGATGATGAATTTTGGATGATTGGCATCTTCTTCAATTTTTTTTCGAAGTTGGGCAACAAAAACACGCAAATATTGTGTTTGTTCAGAATAGCTTTGTCCCCAAATTTCTTTTAGAATATATTGATGGGTTAAAACTCTGCCATCATTTTTTATTAATAATGCCAATAAATTATATTCGGTAGCGGTGAGTTTTATGATTTCATTATTTGCTTTAACAATTCTGGAGGCAAAATCGATAGTGCAATTTCCAAAAGACAAAGTCATTTCGTTATTTACACTAGTTTTACTTCGCAAAGCGGTTCTAATTCTGGCTAACAATTCTTGAGTTCGAAATGGTTTTGTCAAATAGTCATTCGCACCATTATCAAGCGCTTTTACGATTTCTTCTTCGGTACTTTTAACCGATAAAATAATGATTGGATTAACAAACCATTCGCGAAGTTTCTTCAAAATTGATTGTCCATCTTCATCGGGCAAACCTAAGTCTAACAGAATCAAATCGGGTTGATGGCTTGCTGCTGTGGTAATTCCGTCTTTTCCGTTGATAGCAAAAAGTACTTTATACTCATTGGCTTCCAAAGAAATTTCGAGCAACTTTCTGATTTGTGCTTCGTCATCAATAACTAATATGGTAAAACCGTTATTCATTTGGCAACGAATTAATTGATAAACAATCTACTGCAAAACTTAATTCAAAAATCGCTCCGCCATCTTCGGCATTTTGCAAGGTTATCGTTCCGTTTTGAGCTTCTACGAAACCTTTTACGATGGATAAACCTAATCCTGTTCCGCCAGTTTTAGAATCCTTAAATCGATGAAATTTATCAAAAGCTCTGTCGATTTCAGCCGCTGGAAATCCGTAGCCATTGTCGGAAATAGTGATGACACATTTTTTTATCAAATCAATATGCGAATCATAATCGGCATCGACTTCATATTTTGCATTGATGGAAATAGTTACACCTTTTGGCGTATGTTGCGAACAATTATAAACCAAATTATAAATTATTTGCTCCATCAAACCATAATCCAATTTAAAAAGAGGTAAGTTTTCATCAACCGAAATTATAATTTTATGGTCTTTTGTTTCTTCCGAAAGACGATTGCAGGTGTTATAAATAATCTCTTTTACATCACACCAATCTGATTTTGGATAAATATAACCCGATTCTAATCGTGACATATTCAACAAATTTTCCACTTGATAATTGAGTTTCATTGATGCTTTTTCAATCTCATTATGCAATTTTTGCTGCGTTTCTAGTGTTAATTTTACATCTTTTTGTTGCAAGGTGTCAATCGAACCTAGAATTGCCGCAATCGGAGTTCGCAATTCATGTGAAAGTGAATCGAGTAACGTATTGTATAGTTTTAAAGTGCTTGCACGTGTTTGTTTTATTTGAATAGCGCGTTGCATTCGTCTAAAATTATTGGTCAAAACCGCATTGATTAATGCAATAATAAAATACAATGCTAGTAATAAAATATCTTCGGGTTTATCAATATGAAGCGTGTAATATGGTTTTATAAAAACAAAGTTCAATGCCAATGCGCTTAAAACTGCACCTAACAAAACTGGTTTTATTTCTAAAAAAATGGCTAATAAGGAAACTACCACCAAAAGCAGGTAACCAACTATTTTGTAATCGATTACATCTCTAACAATCAAACATAATAATGAAACAATTGCTACCGAAAGAAAACTTATCAGGTATTGGTTTTTTGTGCTTTTAAAAAACAACTTGTCCATTGGTATTAATTTTTGACAAAGTTACGGCGATAGTTGTAAGCAAAATATATTTTAAAGAACCGAAAGTATAAAGATTTTATAAAGATATTTACTTCCTTCTAGTATCAATCAAATGGATAATCTTCCACTTTTCGTTTTCTTTAAATAATGTAAAAGCATTTACACCTGAATGACTTAGTTTTTCATTAACATAGAATTCATAAGGTGTCCAAACATGTGCCATTGTTCCATCAACTTGAATATTATAGTTCAAAATTCTTTCTTCAAATTTTATGTCAGATGGAATAGTTGCGATTGAAGTATAAAACTTTTGGGCTGTTTCTTGTGATAATTTATTTCCTTTTAAACTTTCGGAAATGGATTGCAAAATCAACTTTTCACTACAAACCGATTTCATTTTCAATGTATCTTTAGCATGAAATCCTTTAAAAAAAGTTTCAATTGTTTTTTGCACTTCTTCTTTTTGCGCATTAGCTAGAAAAACAAAAAATAGACTTATAATTAATGAAACTCTTTTCATTTCTTAATATTTAGACCATTTATACAATTCTTTCCATGTTGGTTTTTTTCCATACATTAATATTCCAACGCGATAAATTTTTGCCGCAAACCAAACCACTAAAATGAACGTTCCAAACAATATAATCAGCGAAAGTGCAATTTGCCAAAGCGGAACTCCAAACGGAATTCGCATCATCATTACGATTGGTGAAGTTAACGGAATCATGGAGAAAACGGTTGCCACAGTTCCGTGTGGATCATTCATTACCGTAAAAAATCCAATATAAACTCCTAAAATCAATGGCATAATAATTGGCAAAAGAAATTGTTGCGAATCGGTTTCGTTATCAACTGCTGCGCCAATTGATGCGTAGAACGAACTGTAAAGAAAATAGCCACCGATGAAGTAAAATATAAACGAAATCAATAAAGTAGCAATTGGTAAATTCCATAATTCCGCAATATACATTTGAATTGAGCCACTCATTTCGCTTTGCGCGGCTTTCATAGCTTCGTCTTCCATTCCAGAAGTTGCGCCCATTTGTATTCCAAAAACGGTAGAAAAAATAAACATTGCGGTTAATCCTAACAATGCCCAAATTAGAAATTGTAAAATTCCAGCTAACGATGTTCCAATAATTTTCCCCATCATTAATTGAAATGGTTTTACAGACGAAATGATGACTTCAATAATTCTAGACACTTTTTCTTCGATAACGCTTCGCATCACCATATTGCCATAAATCACAATAAACATCATAATTAAATAGCCAAAAGCACCACCAATTCCTATTTTGATTTCGTTTAAACCTTTCAGCGCAGCTTCGCCAGAAGCTTTTGATAATTGTATTGCAATATCTGATTTTGCATTTTTTATCGCTAATGTATCTAAACCTGCTTTTTGAAAATTTTCTTGCGTTAATTTATGATTGATAGTTTCTTCGATTTTGCTAATAAACATAACACTTGGACTATCATTTGAAACGTATTGAATTCCTTTTTGGAAAGCAATTTTATCGTCCGTTTTTGGAATAACCAAAAGTCCTTCATAAGCTTCGGAAACGATACTATCTTTTAAAACTTGAAGATTTACTTCTGAAAAATCGACGTATTTATATTCTTCATCGCTTTTAAATTCGCTGAAAAATTTACCCGATTGATCATGAACGGCAATCGTTTTTAAATCGGCTTTCATCGTGCTTAAATAACCCACAAAAACAGCAATTCCAACAAACAATAACGGACTTAAAAAAGTCATTACGATAAATGATTTGTTGCGAACTTTAGATATAAATTCTCTTTTGATGATTAGACTTAATTTGCTCATTTCTAGACTTCTTAGATTTTTAGATTATTAGACTTCTTAGATTTTTTGGACTGCTGAATTTTATTTTTTAAAATTCTAACAATCTAATTTTCTAACAATCTATTCAGTTACTGTTTTAATAAATATATCGTTCACACTCGGAATTTTTTCCATAAAATGGGTTACTTGTCCACGTTGGATTAAGGTATTCAAAAGTTCGTTTGGCGTTGCATTTCCTAAATTCACTTGAAGTTTTAATTCGTCTTGCAATGATTTGAAATCGGTTTGCGACAACGTGAATTTTTGCGACAAATCATACATCAATCCTTCAATATTATCGGTCAAAATTCCAACTTCATAGTCATTGGTTCTGAATTGTTTTTTTACATCCGAAAGTCTGCCTTCAATCAGTTTATTCGATTTATGAATTAACGCGATATGGTCACACATTTCTTCCACACTTTCCATTCGATGGGTTGAAAAGATAACCGAAGTTCCTTTTTTATTCAACTCGATGATTTCATCTTTAATCAGATTGGCATTCACAGGATCAAAACCTGAAAACGGTTCGTCAAGTATTAATAATTTTGGCTTGTGCAAAACGGTTACCACAAATTGTACTTTTTGTGCCATTCCTTTGGATAATTCTTGAATTTTTTTGTTCCACCAACCTTGAATTTCTAATCGCTCAAACCAATATTCCAATTCTCGTTTGGCATCAGCTTTTGAAAGTCCTTTTAATTGTGCCAAATACAAACATTGCTCGCCAACTTTCATCGTTTTATATAAACCGCGTTCTTCGGGCATATAACCAATGACGCCAACATGTGAAGGATTTAATTTTTCTCCATCGAGAATAATTTCACCTTTATCTGGCATTGTAATTTGATTGATAATTCTAATTAAGGATGTTTTTCCTGCACCATTTGGACCCAGAAGTCCATAAATACTTCCTTTTGGAACTGTTAAAGAAACCTCGTTTAGCGCTGTATAATCGCCATATTGCTTAACGACATTTTTTACTTCAAGTATATTATTCATACTTATTTTTTGATTTTTGTAAAAGTAAAGAATAAGTAAGTAATTGCGAATTTTTATTAGATAAAAAAAAACCCACCCAATAAAATGAATTACAGGATGGGAAAAATTGCTATGAAAAAGAAATTACCTGTTTCCAAGTAATTATTCAAATGTAAAATTATTTTTTTAATTATGAAAACATATCTTTCACTTTTTCAAAAAAAGATTTATCGCTTTTTTCAGGATGTGGAATGAAATTTTCATCAGTTAACGATTTCTCGAAGAATTGGCGTTGCTCTTTGCTCAAAGTCTTTGGTGTCCAAACATTTACATGAACCAATAAATCTCCATTTCCATAACTATTTAAACTAGGAATTCCTTTTCCTTTTAGTCGCAGAATTTTTCCAGATTGAATACCTTCTTCTAATTTAATTCTAACTTTACCGTTTATAGCATCAATATCTTTTGAAACACCAAGTACAGCTTCAGCAAAACTGATATATAAATCATAGTGCAAATTTTCACCTTCTCGCTTCAAAAACTCATGTTCTTGCTCTTCGATAGCAACAATTAAATCTCCCGGAATTCCATTTCCTGGCGCATCGTTTCCTTTGCTTGAAACCTTTAGTTGCATGCCGTCAACAACACCAGCTGGAATTTTGATAGAAACCGTTTCGTCTTCTAATATCATTCCAAATGCATCAGCATTGTTAGGTTTACTTTCGATTGTTTGCCCAGAACCACCACAAACATTACATGTTGTAGCCGATTGCATTCTACCTAAAATAGTATTGGTTACCCGTAAAACTTGACCTTGACCGTTACAAGTAGAACAAGTTTTATATCGAACTCCTGGAGCTTGAATTTTTCTTTTAACTTTTACTTTTTTCTCAACACCATTGGCAATTTCTTCTAAAGTCAATTTTACTTTAATACGAAGGTTACTTCCTTTTACGCGTCTTTGACCACCTGAATTTCCTCCAAAACCGCCACCAAAAGCACCGCCAAAAATATCTCCAAACTGGCTGAAAATATCGTCCATATTCATATGACCATGTCCACCGCCAAATCCACCAGCACCATCAAATGCTTGATGACCATATTGATCATACTTTGCTTTTTTATTCGAATCGCTTAAGACTTCATAAGCTTCGGCTGCTAATTTAAAATTCTCTTCAGCAGCAGGATTTCCTGGATTTTTGTCAGGATGAAATTCTATAGCTTTTTTGCGGTATGCTTTTTTAATTTCATCAGCTGTTGCGCTTTTTGAAACTCCTAATATTTCGTAAAAATCTTTTTTGCTCATACTTTTAATTTTATTAAACGTGATAAATCACGTTTCTATTCAAAAAGTTGTAACTGAAAACTAACTAGTTTCCGATTACAACTTTTGGAAAACGAATAATTTTATCGCCCAATTTATATCCTTTTTCAACTACATCAACAATTTTTCCTTTCAAATCATCCGTTGGCGCAGGAATTTGAGTAATTGCTTCGGCAAAATCAGCGTTAAAAACATCTCCTGCCTTTATTTCTACTTGCTCTAAACCTTTAGATTCTAATGTGCTTTTTAATTTTTCATGAATAAGTTCAACACCTTTCAATAAGGTTTCATCGTCAGATTTGGCAATTTGAACCATAGCTCTATCAAAATCATCTAAAACTGGCAAAATGGCTTGAAGCACTTCTTGATTGGCAGTTCTAAATAAATCGATACGCTCTTTTGTGGTGCGTTTTTTATAATTTTCAAACTCAGCAAAAAGGCGTAAAAATTTATCTTTTTCTTTAGCTAATTCTTCTTGCAATTGTTCTTCAACACTTAATTCTTCGGCAGTTTCTACTTCATTGACAACGTTTTCATTTTCGTTATCGATTGGTTCTTTTTCAGTGTTTTCAGTATTCATTTGTGTTTTATTTTTAAAAATATCTTTAATTTTCATTTTATTGGTTTAATCCGATTTTTTGAAATGCAAAAGTACTGCCAATTCTCTAAAAATGTCAAATTGTCATAACTTTTGTGTTTTTTAAATTTTATTTTTTTATGTAAAATTTAATATAATTTTAAGACTATATCGTTTTCGGTTTGTTATATTTGTGAATATTAAAATTTAAAGGTTAGTATAAATAAAGGTTATTTACAATTATTAATTCAACAACTGAATAAAAAAAAGTGCTGCAAAACAGCACTTTTTTTTATGATAATAGGTTATCTAAACTACTTTCTAAATCAGGATAATCAAATTGAAAACCCAAGTCTTGAATTTTTTTAGAACTTAAATTTTTACTACTGAAAAGTAGAATTGACATTTCGCCTAAAATTAATTTCATCACAAACTGAGGAATATTTGGAAGAAGTAATGGCTTTTTAAGTTTTTTAGCTACTAATTTGGTTAATTCTTTATTAGTAACTGGATTTGGTGCCACAGCATTAAATGTTCCGTCAAGATTATTTTCTAAAACAAAATAATACAATCGAACCAAATCGTCGAGATGAATCCAAGATTGGATTTGATTTCCGTTGCCCATAAATGCTCCAAAACCAAGTTTGATTGGTTTAATCATTTCGAGAAAAGCTCCGCCATTATTAGCAAAAACAACTCCTGTTCTTATTTTGGTAACTTTAATAGATAGTGTTTCAAATTGATCAACACTTTTTTCCCATTGTTTTACTACATCTGCTAAAAAATCGTTAGCCGTTTGAGTTGCATCTTCCGTGTGTATTTTATCAAAACTTTCAGGATAAATTGCTGTTCCTGATGCTGAGATGATATTTTTAATAGTGAAATTGTTTTCTTTTATTGCTTTGAAAAGTAAATCGGATGATTGTATTCTGCTAGAGAGAAGTTCTTTTTTATAAGCAGAAGTCCATCGCTTGGCTATTGTTGCACCAGCTAAATGAATAATTGTTTCAACACCTTCGAAACAATTAACATCAATTTCTTGTGTAGCAGGATTCCAATAAAAACCTTTGTAATTAATTCTATTCCTAATTTTATTTTTTGAAGTTGATAAATAATATATAGTATGATTTTTTTCCAAAAGTAGCTTTACCAATTTTGAACCTATAAATCCAGTTGCTCCAGTAATTAGAATTTTCATTATTATTTGTTTATGTCAAATTTATTGACATTTCAAATGAAAAGTAAATGAATTGCAAAAGTTTAACTATTGTTTAGCTTTCAATTTTATACTCCATTCGAACTCCATTTCGGAAACTTGATCGCCTTTACTATCAATACCAATGGATTTCATCCAAATGGTTTGTCCTTCGCCAGTAGTAATAGTTTTTTGAATGGCTTCATCTATAAGTAATCCGTCAGAGCACGTAAATGTTATTAAACCTGTAGCTTTTTTAGAAAAATTGCTTTTATTATTGGCAACTAACATAGAAATGTTTTTCTTGCTCATTTTAATTTTCATCATCACTAAAGCACCAGTGGTTAACTCTGCTGCCATTGCTTGAACCGCAAAATACATCGAGTTAAAAGGATTTTGATTGAACCACTTGTGTCTAACTGTTGCTTCACATTTGTCAGCCGAAAGTGACTTTACTCGAACACCAGACCAAAAAGCTGAAGGCAATTTAAAAAATAAAAAAGTATTTAATTTTGACGGAGAAAATTCCATGAAGTATTGATTTTGTTGTAAATATACAAAAATAAGGGTTTAAAAATCATTATTTTTAAATGTTAATATTTTGTTAAATCTTAGTACTTTGTATTGCACAGTATCTTTTTTTAACCTTATCTTTGTATAAGAAATTAATGGTCATACAATAGTATTATTCAAATTTAGTTTTAATCATCATCAAAAAATTCAAAATCATGACACCAACAAACGGAACCAACACAGCAACATTACTCCACTTAAGTACATTAACTCAATATTTTATTCCTTTTGGAAATTATATTTTTCCAATACTTATTTGGAGTGCTAAGAAAAACGAATCGGAATTAGTTGACGCAAGTGGAAAAAGTGTTTTAAATTTTCAGTTAAGTATGTTTTTATACACACTTATAACATTACTAATTGCAATTCCGGTATTCATTTATTGCATTTTTAAAAATATTTCTTTCACCACTATTTCAGATGGAAATGATTTTATCATAGATAACTTTAGTGCTGGAAACATTTCAGGAATAGTCATTCTAGCAATTATAGCAGTGGTACTATTTAGTTTCTTAAAAATAATCGAGTTTATATTAATAATATATGGTTCAGTAAAAACTTCGAATGGAGAAGTTTATAACTATCCATTATCAATCAAATTTTTAAAATAATCAATCATCAATCAAGAAATGAACAGTTTAATCAATCTGACTAATCATCAGAAAAAAATCAAAATCGTATTATGAACATTGAGAACACAAAAGCCCAGATGCGAAAAGGAGTTTTAGAGTTCTGTATCTTATCGGTATTAAAAGAAAAAGATGCTTATACTTCAGAAATTCTAGACACCTTGAAAAACGCAAAATTGCTTGTAGTAGAAGGAACGGTTTATCCGCTACTGACAAGATTAAAAAATGACGGTTTGCTCAACTATCGTTGGGAAGAATCAACTTCTGGTCCGCCAAGAAAATATTATGGCTTGACCGAATTAGGAAAAACATTTTTAACAGAATTAAATAGCACTTGGACAGAATTGTCTGATGCAGTAAACATCATCACAACTAAAAAATAATCAATCATGAACAAAACAGTAAATATTAATATAGGTGGTTTATTCTTTCACATAGATGAAGATGCATACCAAAAATTATCAAGATATTTTGACGCTATAAAACGTTCACTTTCAAACGCTGGCGGAAAAGATGAAATCATGAAAGACATCGAAATGCGTGTAGCTGAACTTTTGACTGAAAAACAAAAATCAGACAAACACGTAATTAATCTTAAAGATGTAGATGATGTTGTAACCGTAATGGGACAACCTGAAGATTATAGAATTGACGACGATAATCAAGAACCAAGCAGTGCTAATTTTACTTCATCAAGAAGGAAAAAATTATACCGCGACAAAGACAATGGTTTAATTGGTGGAGTTTGTACAGGTTTAGGACATTATTTTGGTATCGATTCAATCTGGATTAAAATAGGTTTCATACTATTGGTTTGGGCTGGTGGTTCAGGAATATTAGCTTATTTAATTTTATGGGCAATTACTCCAAAAGCAATTACAACTACAGAGAAACTAGAAATGACTGGCGAACCAGTAACCATTTCCAATATTGAAAAAAAAGTAAGAGAAGAATATGATAGCGTTTCTAATAAATTTAAAAACGCAAATTATGATGAAATGGGAAACCAAGTAAAAAATGGCGCTGAGAGAGTTGCAAATGGACTTGGAAATGTTATTGTGAAAATTTTTGGAGCTTTTGCAAAAGTTCTTGGAGCTTTAATTTTAATATTCTCAGCTTTATCGTTAGCAGGTTTATTTATAGGATTATTTACTCTTGGAAGTACTTCTTTCATTGATGCGCCATGGCAACGTTATATTGACGCAGTAAATTACACTGATATTCCGCTTTGGTTATTTGGAATACTATCGTTTTTTGCAATTGGAATACCCTTATTTTTCTTCTTACTATTAGGTCTAAAATTATTAGTAACTAATTTAAAATCAATTGGAAGCGTTGCTAAATATAGTTTATTAGCTATTTGGATTTTTGCAGTTGGAGCACTAATTGTAATTGGAATTCAACAATCAACAGAAAGTGCTTTTGAAGGTAAAACTGTAGAAAAACATACCATTCAAATTCAACCGAACGATACATTGAACATTAGATTTGTAAGTAATGATTATTTTTCAAAAAGCGTTCACCACAGAGAAGATTTTGTTTTCACACAAGACTCGTTGAAAAATGAAGTAATATATTCAAACAATATTAAATTCTACATCAAAGAAACGGACAAAACACAACCATATATACAAGTTGAAAAATTAGCTGACGGAAAATCATTTAAAGAAGCTAACGAAAGAGCAGAAAAAATCAAATATTCTTTTAAAGTTACTGGAAATCAATTACTTTTAGATAATTATTTACTAACCGAAATGGCAAGTAAATATAGAGACCAAACGGTAGAATTGTATTTATATCTTCCAGTTGGAACAGTTTTTAAAGTTGATGATAAAGTAGAAGATTATGATTATTCTGATGATGAGTATTTCAATCTACATTTCAGTTCAGATGACTACACTTATAAAGTAGAAGTTGATCAAATCAAATGTTTAAATTGTCCAGCTGATGAAAATGAATACAATGATGTTGATATTCAAGGCGAAATTAACAACAATAATGTTAACATTAAAGTAAACGATTCTTCTGAAACAGTAACTATTAAGTTAAATGGAAAAGTAGTTAACGAAACCAAATCGGAAAAATCAAATAAAAAAGGAAAATTAGAAATTAATAACGATGGTGTAATCATTAAAACCGAATAATTATGATAAAATTTATAATCTTTTGCTCAAAAGCAATTACAGCAACAATTGCAGGATTACTATTAACGTCTTGCAATTACAAAATCGATTTAGGTAACGATATTACAGGTAGCGGAAACTTTGTTAAGGAAGAAAGAAAGTTAAATTCTTTTACAAATGTATCAGTAAAAACAGGAATTGACTGCGAAATTAAACAAGCAGCAGACTTTCAAGTAACTGTTGAAGCTGATGACAAT
>Ga0075152_10001994_pt1 | contig 14583 bp, 23 predicted proteins | sample JI61114C2DNA_FD_70964 | JGI IMG/M metagenome (GOLD analysis project Ga0075152, IMG submission 70964) | Wastewater effluent complex algal communities from Wisconsin, to seasonally profile nutrient transformation and Carbon sequestration -... | ecosystem: Engineered > WWTP > Effluent > Algae...
AATTTCGATTTCTTCCAGTTGTATAATAACGCCTGCGTTGTCAATGTCGTAGGTGTAGAGATGGTCGTGTTTGCCTTCCAACTGGTAGAGTTTGATGTTTGATCGCTGTGTCGTCTTGCCGAACAGAGAAAATTTTGAGAAATTTTTGCCTCCAACAGCTACCAACCCTTTTTACTTCAGTATCGCCACGTCAAGGATCTCTTTGCGCTGAACGGTTACCCACTCTGCGTGCCCCTACTCCAGGTTAACAACGTTGAAGCTGTAGTCGCACCCAAACACGACATAGCAACTATGGTGCTTCATGAACACCTTCTTGAATTTGTGTTCGTTGAAGGTAGACGACTCTTCAAGAGGAATAACCTTTCCCTGGTTGAGCTTCCCATCGATATCGTAAGCTACGATAACATTTGCGAACAGAATAAAGTATTTGTTGTGGCTGACAAGAAGGGAGATCGGGTGCGTTATACAGTTTACTGTCTCGTGCTTGAGCAGTTAAGGTTCCTTTTTGACCTCAGGTTGTGGTTATTGATGTTGGGCAGGCTCCTATGTTTTTTGCTCCTTAATAGATTGAGGTGGGCTTGGCCGCTTTGGGGGTGGGCTCAGCGCAACTAACCGACTGTCCACAAACAGCTTGTTCTGATCATCTTCTTCATCTTCCTCACCCGAGCTATACACGTTTCTGACTGCTTCCTGCGACTTATTTCTTCGCTTTTTTTTATTACCGTTGTTCGCAAATGTTGCCTTGACAGGAGATTGTGCACCGATGAAAGTGGATACCAAATCTGTCGGTCGTCTGATTTTTATTGGGTCTGGTCGAGGTGCTACTTCGACTGGCTACTCTTGTTTCTTTGGAATTGGTTCGGGCTCAAACTATCGCTACTGTAGAACGACCTCAAATGCCTAGGTATGCCATTTCTTTTATTCGTATGAGATCGGTGGTACTTCGGGTGGTACATGCCTTTCTTTGCAAATGATTGGCACTGTCGAGATAGCGTACAGAGCAAGTTTCTAATCGGCCATTGGCACTTACTGCAGTAGACTCACATTGTTATGGATCAGCTGCCTGTATTCCGCAATGAAATTGCCATCCTGAAGAGCATGCAGACATTTCAAATCGCCGAGAGTCTCCAGGAACGTTATCAGTGTGTGCTTGTCGTTAGATGATAGTACCAACGGTCCGACATACCTGTGTACGTTCAGCAGCAACTGCTTCTTCTTGGGTTGTACAATCACATGGTGCTCCATCTCCGCAGTACAGTTTAGCTGCAGCTCCGTTCGTGCTATCTTTCTCAGACGATCTGATGACATGCCCAGAGCATTCCATAATTCTCCTTCCTGATCTTCATCGTAGCAATACAGATGCACCTTATTGCCAAGGTAATTTGACAGCAGGGCCTACTGGTAGTACTTAACTTGCACCCTCAGCTTCACCTCCTCGAAGGATTCCATACGGAACACCGAAGGGCTGATGATAAAGTTACTGGGGTTCGTGCAGAGTACCCTCACCGCCAGTTGATGGAGTGTGAGGTTCTGTACGGTTACCTCAACTGACAGACTGTCTGGGAATCTCAGCGAAACGGTGGTGGGTCGCACCTCAATAAGCTCCATATGCTTACAATATACAATATGAAGCACAGTACGAAGGAAATCATGATTCGGGTCGGCATTCAACCTTAACCAACACTAGTTTGTTTGTGGAGTTATTTCTTTTGAATTCGATGCCACGACCGCAAGGTTTATCCGCCTACCACTGCCCCTTGTAGATTGGAGTACCATCGCTTTCGTAATACTAGCCATAACCACATTTCACTTATTCCTTGTAGTTACCCTAGAACTTCTTACCGTCTGTCCACGTAAATATACCGAACCCATCCTTTAGGCCATTTATGAATTTCCCTTCATAAGCGCCAACAGGAGAGCTCAGTTTACCCTCTCCATGAAACATGTCGTTTTTGATATGACCAGTATAGGTACATTACATACTGCTTCCCCAGATTAAAGTTCCATATACTTTCTCTCCCTGATTGAATCTGCCCTTAAACGTTAATTTGTCAGTTTTGAAGGTTCCCTAACCATGGGGAACTCCTGAAAGCATCATTCCTTCGTAGGTGCCTCTACTGTCCCGATACTGTCCGCTCCCCTCCATCCTGTTATTCCGGATAGTCCCTTCGTAATAGGACCCGTTCGCCGATATTAATCTACCTCGACCTTATGCTTTGCCGTTTACAAACGTGCCAGTGAAGTAAGACCCGTCTGTGTAGTAAAGATTGCCTCTTCCGTGAGGCAACACAGACTCACCCTTCTGCAATGTTTCACCTTCATAAATGTTCTAAGTTTGGAAGAAACGCTGGCATTTGAAGTACTCTCCTCGTTCGACATCGTCGTACTGCAGGTCGGGTAACTCTTGCATTGTCTTCTTGACCAAATCGTTTAGCGGTGGTGCTGTGGGCTCGGCAATAGAAGGGGCTGCATCCACTTTGATTGTTGAGGTTGCAACCATCGATGGTTGAGTATCGATTTTTGGAAGAGGTAGCACTGTAGAAGACCGAGTAGATTCCCTTCTCAAACTCTCCAAAGTAATCTGGTATCGAGAGGCGAACTCTTCTGCAGGTGTTCCGATCTGTTCGCCATAGCAATCACAGTTTCCCATCGAATGTGCTTGCTAACTTATAAAAAAGCAGCGACAATTCAAAAATAATCCATTTAATCGGACTACGCCGACCATTCGACGTGTATCCCCTCCAAAAAATTCAACCAACAATTGTACTGACTGAACCCGTCAACCGATCCCGAACTTTGGATTTAAAATTAGATGTAGTACCATAACGTCAATCCAAACTAGAACCGAGGAGGGTGCTGCAAGGACAGGGTCAACTGGAAGGAGATGCCTGATCGAACCATCATAACCAACATGCCCGATAGGAAGGTGTGTGACAACACCATCAGCTCCACCAACTCAAACGTCTTTACGTTTATCCCGCTGAACCTCATCTCCCAGATGAGCAAACCCGCCAATGGTACCTGCCGTCGCTTAAGCAGTCTACTTCGTAGTCATAGCAGTGCTACAAACAATCCAAGCAATATCGAATACCAACGGCAAACCCCTAGTGCTCATTCCACTCATCTTCGTCACCTTTACTGTGTTGGTCAAGGACGCATATGAACAGTTCTATCGCTACTTGAAAGATCGAGAGGAAAATAATAGGGAAACAACCATCCTCGCCGAAGATGGGTTTCGTGTCACGACTGTCGAAAAGCTTCGGATCGGCGATATAGTGCGCGTAGACAAGGATGAGCAGGTGCCTTGCGATATCGTAATTCTGCAATCTTCTGACGAAAAGGGCCGATCGTACGTCTAAACCAAAAACCTCGATGGTGAGACCAACCTAAAAACGAAGAAAGCACCTGCTTGCCGCTATGGGCTGAAGAACCTGCACCCTCCTCAACTGTACCATGAAAGGTTTGAGCTGAACTATGAGAAACCCAACCCGTTTATGCACTCTTTCAATGGGAATATTAAGATAAAGGACGAAAGCCTACCTTTGAATGTGAGCAGCCTTATTCTGAAGGGTAGCAGCCTCAAGAATGTGATGTGGACTGTGGGTGTGTGCGTGTATACGGGTAGGGAGACCAAACTCGCTCTCAATTCAGTCAAATTCAAGGAAAAACGGTCAAGACTTGAAAAGGAAGTTAATCAAATGGTTGTGCTGATTTTTGTGATGCAGTTCTTGCTATCGTTGGTGTGTGCAGTGATGAACATTCTCTTGGAAGGCAACAAAGTCAGAGAACTCAACGGACTCCGAGGATCAGAGTTTTGGGCAATGGTGGGTACCTGGTGGTTGATGATGACTTACTTCATTCCAATCTCTCTGGTTGTGACTCTAGAGCTCGTGAAACTCTTCCAGGGCAACTACATGATCAAGGACAACAGAATGTGGTCAACAATGACGGAGACTCTTCCAATGATGAACAATTCCACAGTTAACGAAAATCTCGGTCAAATAAAGTATATATTTTCGGACAAGACTGGCACTCTTACGAGCAATGTTATGAACTTCAAGTGCCTGTCCACTGGCGGGAGGATATTTGGAGAGTAATCGACTCTAACCGATGAGCAATTAGACAAGCTTCCAAAGGTAACTAATGTGTAGTTCCGGGACGCATAATTTATTCGCGATGGAATGCGTTACCAAGATGTCTTCAACGTGTTGACGCTTTGTCATGAAGTAATTGTAGAGAAAGATGAGGGTAAGAGTAGTTACAATTCGAGTTCACCTGACGAAATCGCTTTAATCAACTTTACGAAGTTGTGCGGATACGAGTACTTAGGGGAGTAGCACGAACGCATGCTGATCTACAATAGGTCGGAGGATCGCATGCGTCGGTTTCTCCTGCTTGCCCACCTTGAGTTCACCTCTGATCGGAAACGCATGTCTGTGCTGGTGCAGGATGAGACAGGGGCCATTACTCTGCTGACCAAAGGTGCTGATAATCTCGTCTCAAAACTGCTCAACCCAACCACTCCGCATCTCAAAGAAACACAAAATCATATTAACTCGTTCAGCAGCAAAGGTCTGCGAACACTGATGTTGGCCAAGCGAGTTATAAGCGCAGAGGAGTATCGAAGTTGGAGAATACAGTACGATAGAGCTGCGTGCAGTCTCCACGATCGGGAGAAGCTCCTTTCTAATTGCTACGATCTCATATAGAAGAATATGCAACTCGTTGGTGCCACTGCCGTTGAGGATAAACTCCAAGACAATGTGTCTGATACAATTCAAAAGATTAGATAGTGCAACATAACTTTCTACATTCTCACAGGCGACAAAAAGGAAACTGCGGTCAACATTGGCAGGTCCTGTGGGATGATCCTGCCAGATACCGAAGTGCTTCTCCCACCATAGGACGATGCGCAGATGGTGATGCGCTGGCTAAAGGAGCGGTCGCCCTTGCCGACTAATTCTGTGCTGCTCATCAATGCATCATTGCCTCTCCCTACAATCCCTCTCCACCCAACCATTTGCTATAGGTGTACTCCTACCCAGAAGGAAGTCGTGATAAAGTCGGTAAAGTCTCAGACTGACGAGCTGACCCTTGCTATTGGAGATGGCTCCAACGATGTGAATATGATAACAACAGCACACGTAGGTATTGGAATCAAGGGGAAGGAAGGAAATGAGGTCTGCAGAGTCTCTGATTTCGTTCTGGGGCAGTTTTCTTTACTGAGTCCTCTAATCCTCTACTACGGTAGGTAGTGGTACCGTCGAAACTCCAAACTGGTCAACTACAGCTTCTTCAAAAACATCTACCATGTCATGGCAATCGTCGGCTATGGTAGCTGGAGCTTCTTCAGTGGCAATGTTCTGTTCTAACCAATCATGTACCAGTTCTTCAATGTATTCTTCGCGTCGCTACCAATTATGGCTTGGGCAGTGGTGGACGAAGAATACTCAATGGAGCAGTCGATGAATCTCCCTACTGTCTACTCACGTGGCCAGGATAGTGACTACTTCAACCAATGGACCTACTGGAAGAACATCCTTATCGGTACAGTATACGGCATTGTAAGTATGCTTGTGGTTTACTGTGTTATGGAAACTGGAGTGGTCGATGCCAATGGCCGAATAAGCTATCAGGCTGAAAGTGCAATGATTCTATACTTCAGCATGGTTATGGTCGTCAACGTCAAGGTGCTCCTGATGAGTCACGGTCATACACCACTGCTTCTCGTAAATTTCTTTGGTAATATAGTTCTGTGTGGGCATCACCTTTGCTCTCTATTGGGTGTTCTATGCAGTCAACAACCGCATGTTCCCCAACAACGAGATCCTCTAATCCTTCGATGCACAGTTTCACACCCCCATGATCTACTTGGTGCACTTCCTCTTGGCCTTCGTGGCTCTTATCACCGACTTTACCTTCAAAAAATACTACGAATTCGACAAAATGTACGAATACCGGTAGCAGTACGTCAGGCGCACAAGCGTGCAACGATCTGTATACTGATTTATTCAGGTAGGCTATAATTAAATACACCATCATTCCCATCAGAAGTCCTCCTCCTCGTTGTGGAACTTCTTGCCGTGCCTCACTGGGCATTCTTTTAGGGTATGCCGAACTGAACCGCACCCGAAACAGCTGCCTCCCATCTTGTAAAGACCCTTTTCGTTCTTCGAGCACTATCTGGCGATGTGGCCCTTCTTGCCACAGACAAAGCATTCCGCAAGCGTATATGCTTCCTTCTCGCACTGTGTGTGAGTATGGTCTTTGGAGCCACACTTAAAGCAGAATCCGGACTGTGCTTGCGGACACTCAGCTATCACATGGTCCTTGGAGTTACAGCGCAGGCAATGCTTCTTGTAGCGTGTTTCTTTCTTAATTTCTTTCTTCTTAGCTTTCGACTTTTCGAGCTTCTTGTTGATTCGGCGTTGTTTATCCTATTGGAGGCGTTTCTGCTCTTGAACTGGGTCAACCAAGTACAGGTCGGGTTGATCTATTGCTCGTTTAAGGTGAGCCAACTATTGGTATAGACGTTTGCGTTTTGTCTTATTCTCCAAAGTTTATTAGTGTGTCAGCTACTACTCGAGCTTCGCCTTCTTGGCGATCGCATCGGGTAGGGACAGATGGATTTTCTTCGAGTTGGGTATTCCTGGTAGTTAAGCTTTCTTCTTCTTCTCGGCCAGCTTCTCCAATGCTCTTTTCTTTAACTCCATGATAGCCTTGATCCTGTTCACTCTAATAGTACGCCTCACCTTGACCCTCTCCAGTTCCTTCATCAACAACCCAATTATTATTAGTATGGAACTGAACGAATCTGATCACAAGAAGCTGGTAGCACAGCTACGCCAGTCTACTGCCAGCCTCATCGATCAGTATCCGTTCAGTAGGACAGGATTACGGCCATACCGCAATCTACTCTATCTAATCCAGAAGGAGCAAAAACTGGAAGGAGAGGAGCTTCTGAATTAGCTGAAGACCCAGCTCAAAAGTGCAGACCCTTAGCAGCGATTGGCCACAGTAAAGCTGTTAAGCAGTCTCCCACTTCGTGAGCGCCTCATGTTTCTGGATAGCAACGAAAGCGTAACGATTGCTGGCAGCCTAGGACATAATTCAGCTGAGCCAAGCCTAAGACTACAACTTCGAGGTAGTAGCAGCAGTAGTCGACTGCTTGGCTGTCAGCTACCGGTTAATCTGCCGCTTCCCAGATGTGTATTCGGTTAGCACCAACCGCCTAATATCGCTCTATTGCAAGCTGCGTACCTCAATCACTAACAATAGTGGATTCGTCATTCCATCGTTCCAAGGAGTTGGTTTGGAACGCTCTGGAGATGCTCCGGTCAATGGCGGCAACAACCAAATAAGGCAACTACTCGCTAATCGATAAGGTTGCACATACGTTCAGTACTAGGATGGAATAGCTTCTTGGGAGGGCTATCATGTTCGAAGCGAGGGTGAGGTCGAGACTGCTGTATGGCTTTGCTGTGCTGTTGCTAAGGTGTCCAGCAAAGTATGAACTCCTACCAAGGCTGATCAATGAGCTCCAGCTAATCATGAACAACCTGGCTGACTACGAGCCCATTTGCGAGTCAGTTGGTGCTCTATTGTTCATCCTCAAGTAAACTCAGCAATCTCAACACATTTTCAATCGGTTGCTGAAGAACTGCCACCACGTCATTCAATCAGTGTTCCGTTTGGAGTACCTGCCTTTACTAACCAATATTCTGATTCTCGCCGAGAACTGTAACAACCGATTGAAGTACTAAATTAGCTTGAGAGCTTTGGAGACAAGTCGAACCTTCCAGCAACAGTATACCCGACTCGTCCTCATCAAACGCTCCTTGAAGAACCTCTATCAGATCTCGAAGCAGTATCCCCAGAAGAGGGAGAGTGTCATTCGCAGTCTATTTCTACAGGGTTGGTTTGTCAAGTGCATCAAGGAGGATCATGATATCTTCAAGGAAGAGTTCCTTGTGGCACTGATCAGTGAGTTCTTTGAGGAGGGTACTGAAGAGATGAACGATGTGCTGGATATCTGCCACCGATTGCTCGACTGGAACTGTAGTTCTCAGAATGTGGAGGCAGCCAGGTTCGCATTTTAGCTGTACCTTCGTTTCCTGAAAGAAGCTTGGCAGAGGCTGGGGAGAGGCATTACGCCAAACCTCAACGAACTCATCGACAGAATCAACCAGAAGAACATCCATTTCCTCTTCAAAATGAAATTGCTCAGCTTACTATCGAGTCTGCTCAGCTACGACGAACTCAAGAAGGACTTGAAGTTTGACTTCATCTAGGGAGAACTCAGGCCCTTTATGATGCCGAAGAACCCAAAGCAGATATTCAGTGCAAACTATTCTCGGTCGATCGAAGGACAAATCGAAAGCATTAGGGAAGTGGAGTACATCAAAAACATTCTGCATCTTCTATCGACTCTTCCACAGAACTATAAAGAACTCTCTGGACCTATCGATATCCTCGTGGCGGAATACCAAGCCTATCTGGGCAACCTGGAGTCGCTGCCTGACTGTAATCGCGACCTCATCAACGCATTATTCGAGCTGGAAGATTAGCCTTTCATCAGCGACATTTCCCGCAACTTCCTCCTCTCAAGCTATCAGGAGAAAAGCTAGCTATCCATCTACCGCTAGCCATACGAAATCAAATATAGCTTCTTCAACGATAGCGAGCAGTCCATACTACCGTGTGACTCACCCATCGATGTGCTGGTTACACCCTTGTACTATCGAAACTCCAAGGTCATTTTGGGTCTTCGCACTATCTCTCACATCCAAGCTGGAGCAGTCAGGCTAATAGTGTCAACCAGCCTCCAATGCTTGGAACTAGAGTTTGAAAGCGGAGCCGTTGAGATCGAGGTAGAGGCACCTGGTATAATCCATTTCGAGGTCGTCACTGAAACTGGTAGCAGTTTGGGCAAGGGAAGCTATAAGCTCCTTATCGGCAGCAACTGGCGTCGTGTCGACTGGTTTGACTGTTCTGGAGCAATAAAGTTGAAAGTATGCTGGGAAGGAAAGGGGTTTACCGCTCGCTACCTAGGGATATATTGGGGAGAACCCATAGTTATTGGTCTGGAAGAAGGATCCACTGAGATATCACTATTCGTGTGCTCCAAGCTCACACTAGGGGTAATCTTGAATGACCTGCAGCAATTGCTAGACGAACTCACCGAGGGCGCCCTGACACTCAAGAACTGATCTTATATACAGCGTAGTAAATGGTCACTCAGTACAGCCGACCTCGAGGACTCTTGATCTCCTTCTCGGAAGGCTTGCGTACGATTCCTTTCAACTTTTGGTCCTTCGAACGACTCTTTCCCGGCTTCTTACTGTGCTTACGCTTCGTAGACCGAGAGCTCCTCTGCATTGAAAGAGATTGTTGGGTTTGAGTTGCTCCTTAGTCCACGTACCGACGGAAGTAGATCTGCGTAATCTCTCGGGGGCCTGATTGGTAGTAATTAGATTGCTAACCGTTCACCGGCGTGCGATGGCCAGTGGTCTTGTCGACTTTCGGTAACTTGGAAACCCCTTCGAAATAGTATTCGTTGTAGTGGTGCTTTCCCTCTGTCGTTGGTTGCGGCTCGTTGGAAAGTGGTTACGGTTCCTTCCTAGATCTCGGTACAGGCTTCCTCAATAACTTCTTCTTCTTTGTGTCTAGCGAACCCGTGCTCGTGCAGAGCTCGACAGTTTGTGGCTATTCGTAAGCATCGCAGACCACCTGCTTATCGCGATTCTTGGTGGCCCAATTGTAGAAGCTCATGCTGAGCTTCTTGAAGAGTTTGCTCTGGCTACTGACCTCCAACCTTTGATCAGCGGAGTGTGCAGCCTTCTGCTGGGGCTCCTTCTTCTTCGAAGTCGCCTTATTGTTTATCATTAATAATTCGGTGAGAGGGAGCTCCACCACAGCAGCGTCTCAGGATTAAAAAGCTCGGTTTTCCTCGAATCATTGCTCATAGAAAAACATTCATCATGTTGATGCTGCTGCGGTGTTGATTTAATTATTATTGAAAACGGAGCGCAATTAGATATAGTAGCTCGCAGAGGCTATACAAACCAGTGGGAGTTACCTCATTGGGATTGCTGGGCTCCCAGGAAGTGGCAAGACGCATGCTGCCAAGAGGCTCATAGAGTTGCTGCCGCAGTCCATGGCTGTGCCTATGGATGGATTTCATTACTACAGGAAGGAACTAACAGCTGAAGGGCATAAACGACGGGGAGCACCTTTTACCTTTAACAGTGCTAAATTCGAGAAGATGCTTCGAAAGCTTAAGGAGACCCACGAAGGAAGCTTTCCTGACTTCGACCATAAAGAGAAGGACCCTCGGTAGGATGCTATTGTGGTGAGCAAAGAGATAAAGCATGTAATAGTTTAAGGACTTTACCTATTTTATCCTGACTGGCATCTCAATGATCTCTGGGACTTTAAGATCTGGATGGAATGCCCACTGTAGCTTGCGATGGAGAGAGTGGCTAAGTACTACATACCCGTGATATAGGCGCCACGTGGAATGCGGAATAGAACCCAACATGGAATTATCATGGCTGCGTGTCAACTCCAACGATCGAGTAAACTCAGCAGATATCGCCAAGCAAAGCGACAAAGCCGGAGCATTTTTGCTGCATAGCAGTTGATTCTGCATTTTAGCAGTTAAATGATCGTTCAGTTCGCAGTTGTCGGCTCATACCAAACGGTGTGCGTAACCCCGTTCCATGCTAAAGAACTGTGCAGTCAACAGCGTCCCATGGACTCGCGAGTGGAGCTGCCAGAGTGGTGCGGCACTGACCTGTTCGAGGTTCTAAAGAACTATCTGGAGGATAAGCTGAGTAACCGCACAGAGATGAACGTCGATCGTCCACACAGATTGTTGTGGCTGGCTGACCACTTGGGGTTGGTACGTGTTACAACTCACGCAGGATAAATTCGCTGAAGTAGTTATCAAGAAGTTCATCATGCCAAGCATCACACCTGACAACTGTCTGCTCTACCTCACCGAAGTACCCACTTGAATAATCCAGTCCTATCGGAAGTTGAATAGTAAGGAAGATGAGTCGCAGGTGAGTTGGTACCAGATGCTCAACCTCTCCATGAATACTGCAGCGAGGCATCTCGAGAGTCTCCACACCCAGCACGGGGAGGAACTGAACCGAGTTTAGCAGAAGATCATGCAGGAAATCATCGAGAGGAGCTTTAAGTTTCGGAAGAGCGTTTTAGATCGATAGGCTGTGATTGCCATAATGAAGGAGCTTCGAATATACCAAGGACAGTCTTTGGTGGAGGTGTTGGGACAGCGCCGTCGTATGATCACTGAGAAGCGCGTGTACCACGAGAATAGTGCTAACATCATAAAAACCATAAACCTCAAAAATGATAAATCCGAGAAAGAAACCAGCAGCTTCAGTCTCAACGAATTCCTGTGGAAACTGATAACTCGGAGGCAAGCAGACAAGCTGGAGATCTTCCTGAAGGTGCTGGAACGAGTGCAGCCAGAACTACCCAACGAAATAGCCTCAGTGTATTTCCACTCTAAAGTTCAGAAACTGAGTACTGAGAGACATTACAGCAAGGCGAATCTCATAGTCGGAGTGGCTCCTGAGGTGCAAGTCACTGAGTTCAGCACCACGCCGTTCCGCAACCAGCAGAAAGAGCGCATTGAGTTTTCGATGTTCATCAGCATCGACTATACCTCCTCGGCACTGCTAAACCACATTGTGCAGAATAGTGCAAAGTACCTCACTCAGGAACTGCTTCCATCCTACCTTCCTGAGGACGCCAAGACTTTGTTTATGAAACTGAAGCTTGTAGAGGGTGGAAAACAAGCTTTACAGTTGCTCATAGACTACCTCGCTGGCAAGCAGGATGCCGTCGCAACTGCTATGAACATTGAATCTCTCTTTGACGTCAAAACTCTAGATGCACGGTAGCTTGCTGATCTTGTGAGGGCCAAGGGACAAAGACTCCCTCAACCAATTAAAACCCTCCTTTAATCTCGCTGTAAAAGTCGGTAACGACCCCCTTCGAACCTCCTTACCGAAAACCGTCAAGTTCTGAATATGATTCCCTTGAACCTCACTAACAGCGCCAACAGACAGGCCTCTCGGTAGCCAGCCCCTGCTAGCCGCGAACCGAAAAAATTCTACAGCAGTCGCACCAACAAGCAACACACCGACATCATGGAACGCATAGACATCCGGCACTTCATTAGGGGCAGCCGACCAGATATGCTGGCTGAGTTTAAGTCGATGAGGCTGGAAGACTGACTTAAATTTGATTTGGCTGCGGCCGCTAATTAGCAGCAAAACAATTCAAACTCATTCGTAATTAGTTATGGCTTGGCCTAGTCGCTACATAGTTAACATCGTCATCTTTCTCACCATCCTGTTCGGCCTCTACACCATCTACGACCACCAGGAGAAGTACAAGGGAGAGCTTCCCGCGAAACCATGTCGCACCACTCGCACCGCCAATCAACCTCGCAGTCACTTTTCAGTGGGGGCGCCGACGAGCGTTGAGACAGGAGAAGTCACGTTCGATCGAGACATCTTCAATAGCACGGAGAACCTCGATGAGATGCTGGAGAGCACCATGGAGAAACATTTTGGTGACATCCGTACCAACGCCTTCGAGATTCTGGACCAGTATGGACGCCTCACCGACGAGAACACTTTGTTCGACCTCAAATCGTCTGTGAGATCGTTCATGGCTAAGAGCAAAATCATCAGCGATTTACGGGAGATGCATAAAGGTACATCATGCGACAATGTTTAGAGTTGCAGAGACTGAAGCTCGAGGCACCGTGCCAGCAAGTCAACGTAACCGAAATCAACCTGTTCTATCGCAAGATTGATGGAAAAATCACTGAGTTCAACCGACTCGACAGAGAAATCCAGTAGATCCACAACAACGAACTCGATGAGAACAATCGTCTGTACAACAGTCTCACAGAGCATGAGTGGGAAAAGACTAAGGAACAATCTAACTTAGCGTTTCTCAAGCAAGAACTTCAGAGCAACCAATAAACCAAGAGAAGACCCCTCACTGTTGACGACATTCGCTTTATGGATAACTTCCACAAGGAGGAGAAGTTTCTGGAAGAAAGAATTCAACTTTTGCAGCAGCAGTTGATTGCTACGGGGGTCAGTGCTTTTCAGGCTAGTCAGTGGAACAGTGATACCGTCAAGCGAGCACGTGAGGTTATCCGATTCCAAATCAAAGATCTACCTCTCATACATCGTGTGAACGTCATCAAGGACTCTATCCAGACAGAAGAAGACTTAGACAGAGACAACCCGATGCTGGCTGACGACTTGGTTCGTGAACGTGAGCGCCTGCAGGAGATTGTCGACCAGAAATTCGCTGATAGCGTGTACCACGACATCATCAAGAACTATCTTGGGCGTATCCGCAAGCTCGTTGAGCTTAAGTACGAAGGCTTCAAAAAGGAAAAAATCCGTGATAGTCAGGAAGAGCTTGAGAGGAAAGATGCTGAGCTCCTGGCTGTTGAATAGTACATCCGGCTTGAGGATCAAATCAAAAAATTAAACAAGGAACTACAGAACAATCGCATCAGATATAATGAGACACTGAGCCTGAAAGAAAACGATGCCGAAGGTACTTGCCGGTATAATTGCAGCCAATAAGGAACAGATTCGCCAAAAGATTCGAGCGTCAGAGTCACGTATCGTCGAGCTTCAAACTGAAATCAACCGGCTGAAGTCACTGACTGGTCATACTGTCGATCGCGAAAAGCTCAACAGTATGATCGCTGAGGCCGATCGTCTCCGCAACGAAATCGAACCGGAGTATCAAGTCTATAACAAACGGGTGCATGATGCTTCTAAGGTCCTATCTGACTGCCGAATCGAAAGGATTAAGCTGGAGGGGAAGATAGACGACCTTCGGCATCGTATCCAGGACGCCTATTCAAGGCTGGGCAGCTACAACGAGAACATAGGAACCATCCTCACTATTATAGACGACAAGGTGCCGGATAAAGTACCGGACAGGGCACCCAAGTGATTGATTCGAATTTTAAAGCATGGAAGATGATTCAAATCAGCGAGCACATCTGGTTGCAGGGACGACATTGGCACGTTCCTGGATAGCAACAACGATTTCCAGGACACGCACAGCATTCACCGCAGGTTGGTCCTCCTGGAATTGTGCAGCAGTTATTGCATGTCACACAGCGCATACAGTCGCTTTGAACAGTCATCGGTAAGGATGCGATCTGGGGTGGTGGTTGAAGGAAGAAGCCAGGTGGTGGTACAGGGCCGAGGAGCTCACGATGAGTTTGTTGTTAAATAATCTGTTGCTGCTGCGAGAAATTGGGTGGATAGTTCGGTCCGTACATTGTCTGTGGTTGCTGTTGTTGGTAGGTAGTTGTGGTGATGGTTTGAGGCGGCGGAGGTGGCGGTGGGGAAGTTACCGCAACAGATGGAAAAGATACGATTTGTTGCGACATTGGAATCACCTCTGTCCGGATAATCTTTGTGTTGTCCCCTATTTGTCTGACAAATTAGATCGGCGGTTAATTCATCCTTGTAGGCCCAAATATTGTTGGGTTGCGTACTT
>Ga0075152_10001995_pt1 | contig 14574 bp, 11 predicted proteins | sample JI61114C2DNA_FD_70964 | JGI IMG/M metagenome (GOLD analysis project Ga0075152, IMG submission 70964) | Wastewater effluent complex algal communities from Wisconsin, to seasonally profile nutrient transformation and Carbon sequestration -... | ecosystem: Engineered > WWTP > Effluent > Algae...
GGTGAGGGGTTTGGACCAAACGGTGAGGGGTTTGGACCAAACGGTGAGGGGTTTGGACCAAACGGTGAGGGGTTTGGACCAAACGGTGAGGGGTTTGGACCAAACGGTGAAGGGTTTGCGCCAAACGGTGAAGGGTTTGGCGGGGCGGCGGTGGGGGTGGCCGGGGGCTTACCAGTCGCGCCCGTCTTCGCTGTCCTGGTGCAGGATGTCCTGAAGGGCTTTGAGCAGGGTGGTGCTGGTGTAGGGTTTCGGGAGGAAGTGGCGTATGCCTGCGGCGGTGGCCTTTGCCACCATGCCATTGGCGCTGAGCCCGCTGGCGGCGATGATGCGCACGTGGGGATTCAGGTGCAGGAGCGCCTTGATCGTCGCTGCGCCATCCATCGCGGGCATCATCATGTCTGTGAGCACGACGGCGATGTCCTGCTGGTGGGTGGCGTAGAGGGCGGTGGCCTCGGCGCCGTCTGCGGCGAGCATGACACGGTAGCCGAAGGTCTCGAGGATGTGCCGGGTGATCTGCCGGACAGCCTCTTCGTCATCGACGACGAGGATGAGCTCACCTTTGCCTGCGGGCACGTCTGCCTGGGGATCGTCGGTGGGGTGCGCGGCGGCATCCGTGCGTGCGGGCAGGTAGATCCAGAATTTGGAGCCTCGGCCCACTTCACTGTAAACGCGGATGAATCCGCCGTGACTTTTGATGATGGCCTGGGAGGTGGAAAGGCCGAGGCCGGTGCCTTTGCCGAGTTCTTTGGTGGTGAAGAAGGGATCGAAGATGCGGTTGATGATCTCCTGGGTCATGCCGCTGCCGCTGTCCTCGACCTGGATGGCGACGTGAGGTCCGACTTTGGAGTCGAGATTCAGGCCGACGAAGCTGGCATCGAGCACTTCATTGCTGGCGGAGAGGGTGAGGGTGCCGCCCTCCGGCATGGCATCACGGGCGTTGACGCAGAGGTTCAGGATCACCTGGTGGAGCTGGGTGGAGTCTCCATCGACGACCCACAGGCCCGCAGGGATTTCGGTGATGATGTGGATGTTTTTCTGGAAGGTCTCACGGATGATGTCTTCGATCTCATGCATGAGGCGGCAGAGGCGGACCTCGAGCTTTTGCCCCTCCACGCCGCGAGCGAAGGAGAGGACCTGGCGGACCATGTCTGCGCCACGCCGGGCGCTGGATTCGATGGTGTTGAGGATGCTGAGCCGCTGTGGATGGGTCTCCTCCATCTTCAGCAGTTCGATGGCCATCATGATCGGAGTGAGGACGTTGTTCAGGTCATGGGCGATGCCGCCTGCGAGTGTGCCGACGCTTTCCATGCGCTGGGAGCGGAGGAACTGCTGCTCCAGTTTTTTGCGCTGGGTGATGTCTGTGTTGATGGCGAGGATGGTTTTGGGCCTGCCCTGGTCATCGCGGACGAGGGTCCAGCGGCCCTCGACCACGAGCGGTCTGCCATCTCTGGCTCTCTGCTCGATCTCGCCGACCCACTCTCCCTGGGTGCGGACGATTTCCGTGGCGGCGAGCATGGCGGTCGGGTCCTGGTAGAGCAGGCCGAGGATGGAGCGCCCGAGGGCCTCCTGTGCGGTCCATCCGTAGAGGCGCTCGGCGCTCTGGTTCCAGTAGCGGATGTGATTGTCGAGATCACGGACGAGGATGGCGTCCTGTGCCTTGTCCAGCAGGGCGGCCTGCTCACGCAGAGTTTCCTCCGACTTCCTTTGTTCGGTGATGTCATGCGTGGTGCCGACCATCTTCAGGGGTCTGCCGGTCTGGTCATCAAAGAAGATGCGTGCGGTTTCATGGACGATGCGCTCGACGCCGTCCGCCCGGATGAGCCGGTGGGAGATGGAGTATTGCCGGCGCTCGCGGATGGCCTCTGCCACGGCCTGCCGGATCGCCGCATGGTCGTCGGGATGGGCATGGTCGAAGAAGAGCTGATTGGTGACGGTGACGGTGCCGGGCTGATACCCGACGATGCGGCACATTTCGTCCGACCAGCGGAGGGTGTTGGCGGTTACATCTCCAGGGATGGTGAGGTCGAGCTCCCAGCTCCCGAAGTGGGAGATGTGCTGGGCCACGGCCATGGTGGCCTCGCTGGCACGGAGGACGCTCTCGACCTGGAGGCGCTTTTGCTCGTCCTGCTTGCGGGTGGTGACGTCACGCGTGACGCTGAGAACGGAGGAGATGGTGCCGTCGGTCTCACGGAGGGGGGTGGAGTGGGTCTCCAGCCAGAGTGGAGTGCCGCGCAGTCCTGACATGCGGAACTCGAGCTGCCCGGTCTGCCCCAGGCAGACGCGGTGGTGGAGATCCAGGAAGGCGGCCTGATCTTCAGGATGAACGAGGGAGCTGACCGGGCAGCCGAGGACTTGCTGGAGATCATCCACCTCCAACATGCGGAGGCCGGCGGGATTCATGTCGATAAGCAGCCCCTCCAGGGAGACGATCTTGACGCATTCGGGCTCACTTTTGAGGATGCTGCGGAGGCGTGATTCACTGCGTGCGTGAGCGCGGTGGGAGAGCGTGAGGGAGACGAGATTCGCCGCAGAAATGGCGAAGCTCTGCTCCCCATGTGTCCACTGGCGCGGGGGGCCGACATGCTCGATGCACAAGACGCCCGAGAGACTGCCGGCGACGAGGACCGGCACGTCGAGCATGGAGGTGATGCCGAGCGGCTCCAGATACGAGTGGGTAAACTCGCGGGTGCGCTCGTCCTGGCGTGCATCCCCGGCGGAGATGACATCACACTCTGCCAGAGCGCGCAGGTAGGAGGGGAAGGCTTCAGCGCGGAGTTCCTGGCCTTTGGAGTGCTGGTCCGGGGTGGCTTCGTAGAGGTCCTGGCAGATGATGGCGGTGTGCTCCGGGTTATAACACCAGAGGCTGGTGCGCTCTGCGCCCAGTGTGCGTGCCAGGGTGGAGGTGATCTCATGCAGGGCGGCGCTTTCATCCCCTGAAAGCAGGAGCTCACTGTGGGTGAGGGCGGCGAGTGCGGCGTGCTGCTTTTGGTTGTCCTGATCACGGGTGTGCCGGGCGGCTTCGGCACGTTTCCGCTCTGTGATGTCGCGCTCAATGGCGACACAATGGGTGTGGCGGCCCTGGGCATCCGCCACGGGCACGATGTCGATCTCCAGCCAGAATTCCTCGCCTGACTTGGTGTAGTTGATGATCTCTTCACGCACCGGGCGGAAGGCGAGCAGGGCGGCGCGGATGCGGTCCAGGACATCACGCTGAGTGTTCTTTCCCTGGAGGAAGCGAGGGCTCCTGCCCAGCACCTCTTCCCGGGTGTAGCCCGTGCGGCGGACAAAGGCGTCATTCACATACAGGATGCGCGGGCCCGGCTCATCGACAGGCTCCGCCTCTGTGATGAGGACGATGTCGTTGAGGCGGGAAAGGCAGTCTTCCAGGAGGCTGAGCCGCTGATCTCCCTGATGGCTCAGGAGGCTGTCAGCGGGAGCCGTCTCTGCGTGTGTGCTCCCCGGGGCGTCTTCAGGCGTGGCCTGCAGCCGCGGTGTTTCGCTCGTGGGTGGCGGCGTTTTCATTGGGCGATGTCATCACAGGCTGGGCTGGATGTCGAGACATTCGCTGTCGGCTGGGAACACGAGGCAGAACTCGGTGAACTCATCGGGACTGCTGTGTACTTTCACCACGGCACGGTGGTCTGAGAGGATGGAGTGGCAGATGGAGAGCCCCAGGCCCATGCCCTCTCCCACTTCCTTGGTGGTGAAAAAGGGCTCGAAGATGTGCTCGCGGACCTCGGGAGACATGCCGATGCCGTTGTCCCGCAGTCTCAGGTGCGTCTGCCCTCCCTCCAAACTGGCGCGGATGGTCAGGCGGGGGGCATCATCAGCGGCATAGGTCTTTGCCTCCATGGCATCCATGGCGTTTTTGATGAGGTTTGTGAGCACCTGGATCATTTGATTCCTGTCCGCCTGAATGAACAGGGACGGGGAAATATCGACCTCGGAGCTGTAGCTGCGCTTGCCCGCGTGAGAGAGGTATTTGAGCACGGAATCCACCAGACCGAGCAGTGGGGTGGGCTGGTGCTCTCTGCTCCTGGGGATGGAGGCAAAGCCGCGCAGGTCCGCCACGATGCGGGTCACGCGGTGGACTCCCTCATTGATGTCCTGAAGCACTTCGGAGAACTCCGCCGCTTTGTCCGTGGGCAGCGTCGGCACCTGATTCTTTAGCAGGTGCAGGCCCTGGAGGGCGTAGTTGAGCGGGTTGTTGATCTCATGGATGAGTCCTGCGCTCAGGCGGCCAAGCGCGGCCAGGCGCTCCTGCCGGACGAGCAGTTCATCCTTTTTTTGGAGTTCCAGAAGAGCCCGCTCGAGGTGTTGCTTCTGCGCGGACAGCTCCTGCTGCTGGCGGTGCATTTTTGTCAGGTTGCTCACGCGCAGCACCAGCTCTGCCGCCGTGCAGGGTTTGGAGAGGAAGTCGGTGGCCCCCGCCCTGAGGCAGTCGAGCTTCATGGACCGGTCATCCGTGGCGGTGAGGATCACGATGGGGATGTCCTGCGTCGTCGTCGCCGCCCGCAGATCACGGCAGAGCTCGTAGCCTGTTTTCACGGGCATTCGGATGTCGCACAGGATCAGGTCCGGCAGGCTGGTCAGAGCCATCTCCATGCCTTCCTGACCATTTCTGGCCGTGATGACATCGAAGCTGCTCTGGAGGTGCATGGTCAGGATGTCCCGCATGGCGGTTTCATCATCCACGATCAGCACGAGCTGCCTCCTCTCGGGCAGCGGCTGCTGAGTGGCGGTGCTGTTTTGCGGGCAGGGCTGCAAAACTGCCTGCCGCATGTCAGCAAACACTGTGGAATGGGCCTGTGAGTGGGTGGGCGCAGATTCGGGCATGAGGAATGGGTGCGGCAATCGAGCGTGAAGGTGGAGACGATTTCCATTCAACCTTCAGAGCGGGGGAACTGAAGGTGACGCGTGCTCCACTCTGCCTCTTCTTCTGCCAATCCCCAAGTGCTGATTACGGCTCGTCGTCTTGTGGTGGCAGCCGCTGCTCCACGAGCGTAGCCAAGCGGTCCTGTATGAAGTTCAAAAGAATGAATGAAGGCAGGTCTCGCTGCCCATTTCCGGCTGCCGCATGGCCTGCCCCTACCGGATGCGACCCCAGTGCTTCGTGAGGGGCCAGTAGCAGAAGAGGGCAGTGCCGACGATGTTGCGCTCGGGGACGGTGCCCCAGACACGGGAGTCACTGCTGTTGTAGCTGTTGTCTCCCATGGCGAAGTAGTCGTCCGGCTGGAGATTGATCTTGTTGATGTAGCCGCCGACGTTTTCCGCGAAGCCATAGCCGCGGTAGCCATTCACGGGCTTGTCGCGCGTGCCCTGCATGACGTTCTTGAAGCCTTGTTCCTCGGCTTCCTTGCCATTGATGAAGAGCTTTGGCGACTGGACATCCAGCAGATCACCCGGAAGTCCGGCGAGGCGTTTGATGTAGTGCTGGGAGCCCTGCTCGGCAGGGACGTTGATGCGGTCGATGTGCTTGGTGGTGAAGACGAAGACCTCTCCACGAGTCGGAGTGCGGAAGTGGTAGCTGACTTTGTCCACGAGGACGTGGTCGCCATTGTGGACGATTCCGCGTGCGAGGAGCTGGCCCTTTTTGATCGGCTCGCCACCGCGCAGTCCGTAGGCCATGCGGCGGTCGGGCGTGTCGTTGGTGGTCTCGATGGGGATGCTGTTGATGTGCTTGGCGAGCTGGAGTTCATCCAGGAGCTGACGCTGGGGGGCGTTGATCTTGATGGTGTGGCCGTCTTTGAAGTGCAGCTTCGAATACGGCATGAAGATCAGGAAGCGGTGCTCGGTCAGCGGCTGGCGTTCGTCGAGGAAGCCGTCATGGTCGGAAACGACATTGATGTAGCGCGTGCTGGTGAAGAGGGAACCGACCCAGCCAAAAATGCCGGGGGATGGATCTTCAGCGGTGGCCTCGGCGGTGATGCCATTGAGCGTGGGCTGCATGGAGCCCGTGGGAATCTGGAAGGGTTGCGCGATGTAGGCGCGGATGCCGAGCGCGATGACGATGGCGACGAAGATGACCTCGACATTCTCCCCGATCTCACTCGGGGCGGCCTCGGGCAGGGCTTTTTCGCAGACGCGGTTGATCTCGTCATTGAGCATCTTGAGCCGCTCTTTGTTCCGCGTCTTCATGGCGTCTTCGAGACTCCGCCGCAGGGTCTCTATCTCGTCCAGCTTTGCCGCAGGGAGGAGATCGCGCTTGTAGTTGAGGAAGCGGGTGACGCCTTTGTGCAGGAGCTTGGCGTGCTTCAGGTAACGGGGGGTGAAGAAGAGCATGAAAGAAATGGAGCGCCCCTCGGCGGGGCAGTTGGCATCAAGAGTCTAAAACATGCCTCACATCACCATGCCGCCATCGACGGCGAGCACCTGACCGGTGATGTAGCGCGCCTCGGCACTGGCGAGGAAGGTGGCCGCAGCGGCGATGTCCTCGGCCTGGCCGAAGTCGCCCAGCGGGATCTTTTCCAGCACGGCGGCCTTCACTTTCTCATCGAGCACGCCGGTCATGTCCGTGGCGATGAAGCCTGGGGCGATGACATTGGCGGTAACGCCACGTCCGGCGAATTCCCGGGCGAGAGATTTGGTGAAGCCGATGACGCCTGCCTTGCTGGCGGCGTAGTTTGCCTGACCGGCATTGCCGATAAGGCCGATGACGGAGGCGATGTTGATGATGCGCGCGCCCTTTTGCTTGAGGATGCTGCGCTGGAAGGCCTTCACCATGTTGAAGGCACCCTTCAAATTGGTGTCGATGACGAAGTCCCAGTCCTCCTCACCCATGCGCAGGAGCAGGCCGTCTTTGGTGACACCGGCATTGTTCACGAGGATGTCCACATGGTCGAAGTCGGCGAGCACTTGCTTGCCCATCTCTGCCACGGCAGGGCCGTTGGCGACATCGACGGCGTAACCCTTCGCGGCTCCGGGATACAGAGCATTGATGGCCTCGGCGGCGGCTTGAGAATTGGCTTCGGTGCGGCTCACGACGGCCACTTTGGCCCCTTCGGAAGCGAACTTTTCAGCGATGGCTTTGCCGATGCCGCGCCCGGCACCGGTGACGACGGCGACTTTATCTTGGAGTTTACCCATGCGCCATCATGGCGGGGGGCGATGGGCTGGCAAGGGCGGAGTCGGGGGAGGCTGTGTGTTCCGTCTGATGCAGGCTTGCGCCGGGGGGGAAACTGGGTTCACAGTCGCGTGACTTACCAATCACTCATGGACGCCCTCGAAACCGCGCAGCTCTGCGCCAAGTATGCCGACGACAAGAAAGCCGAAGCCATCGTGCTATTGGATCTGCGCGGTCTCTCCCCTGTCACGGATTACTTCGTGATCTGCACCGCCGCTTCGTCACCCCAGCTCCGCGCCGTGCGGGATGAGATCGTCGTGCAGATGCGTGAGCAGCATGGGCTGCGGCCCATCTTTGTGGATGGCTCCTTCGAGAGCCAGTGGATCATCGTGAACTTCCCGAATGTGATCGTGCATGTGCTCTCCGCTGAGAAGCGCGAGTATTACGGCCTCGAAGACCTTTGGGGAGACGCGAAGTTCGTGCCCTGGGAGCCTGAGCGCCCTGAGGCTTTTGCTCCGGTAAAAAAGGCCCCTGTGAAGCGCGCCGCGAAGAAAGCTGCCCCAGCGAAGAAAGCTGCCCCAGCGAAGAAGGCGGCGGCAAAGAAAGCCGCCGCGAAAAAAGCTCCGGCTAAAAAGGCGGCGAAGAAGAGCGCCTCCTAAAGACGGGCTCCCTGAGCAATTCGACAGGTGACCGCTTTAAAGATGCGGCTGCCGCGCCACTGCCCCTTAACCGAGTGCCATTCGGGTCTGTCACGGTTCAGTCCCTTTTATAGGTTTCGTCCGTTCGGTCCCAGGGGCTTCGGCTTGGGGGCGTGGCAGGAGAAGCCGAGGATTGGGGGTGCTGGCGGGCTGCTGCGGAATGAATTCCGCGCTCCGGGGCGGTCCTCAAGCCTGGCGTTCGGTCTGGTGGAGTTCTGGTCTGTGGCTCAGGCAACACTCCCAGTATCCGTTCCTGGCATGCTATGCTGCATTTGGGTTGCCTGAGTACGGCATCGGAGGAAAACACCCTCATGAAATCAAAACCCCGTGATATTCCCGTCAAAGTGTCGGCGATCAAGCTGCTGACAAACCTCACGATCTGTGAATGATCTGCAATGTTAGGCGACTTGCCACGTCTCTCATAGAATCGAGCCATGCCCACCACCGCACAGGCACAACTTCACCAAGCGCTCTCGCAGATTCCGACAGCGCGCACTTCGTCCGAGATCACCGACGCCAGCAACGCCTTTCAGCACGCGTTTCTCGCATTTGCGTCAGAGACCGATGACAACCGCCAGTGTGTTAGTGCTGTTGCGGTCGAGAGCTTCGACGCGTCGAGCGGCTCATCGGCAGGATTGGCGGTGCATGGCGTTCCTATCTCTTCCATCCTCAACGCTGCCGAGGGCTGCGACATTCCCGGACAGATTCGGCGAGCATTCCCGGATATGCAGCAGACCGACTGGGACCACGCACTCCGCGTTGCCACTGTCATTCTCGTCGCCTTCGAGGCTTCTTCCCATGTCACGAACGTCGCCTAACCATGCGCTGCAGCGAACAGCTCCGGGCGTCACGGTAGCTGCTTCCGCCCCCGCCTTTCCGCCCACCATGCAGCTACCGCGCCGCCCTCCGCCGTCGCTGAGCTTGGGGGCGTTCGGGTAGCTAAAGGCAGGCCTTTCGCGGGCTGCTGTCCCTGAGCCTTGGCACAGGCGAATGTCTCGCTGGCTGGACTTGGGTGCGGAGGTGGGCGTGGGCTGGGGCGGCTGCGCTGGCTCTGGCGGGTGGCTTTTTCCCCCTGGAAGGAACGGGGCCTCTACGCTCTGCGGGTGGCTGGGGTGCGTGGGATGGGCGGTGAAGGGTGGGCGCCAGGCGGATCAGAGCGCGGGCAGGGCGGGGGGGCCGCTGCGGCGGATGTCGTTGACGTTCTTCGGGGTGATGGGGGTGCCGCTGAGGCGGTAGCTGGGCTTTGGCATGAAGGTGGGCTCCTGAATCCGGCGGAGGACGATCTGCCAGGCGAGATCGACGAGGGGGGGCTGGTGGATGGTGGCGTCGATATCGCCCTGGTTCACGAGGGTGAGGCCGCCTTCTTCGCCGAGGAAGGCGTCGGTGCCGATGACGAGGACGCTGGCCCGGAGGTCCCCGAGGGTGGTGGCGGCGCCGAGGGCCATGGAGTCGTTGTGGGCATAGAGAACGTCGAACTGGCTTTGCAGGCGGAGGGCTTCCTGGGTGCGGTCCTTGGCGCCCTGCTGGGTCCATGAGGCGGGGGCATCATGCACGAGGACGATGCCGGGGATTTTTTGCAGTGCCTGGAGGAAGCCGTCATGCCTGGCTTTGCTGACGGGGCTGGATTCATCCCCGCTCAGCTCGACGACGCGGCCGGTGATGTCGGTCTTGCCTTCGTCTTCGGCTTTGCGGGTGAGGGCGCGGACGGTGAGTTCGCCGGCGAGGTGGCCGAGCTCTTTTTGATCGACCTGCAAGACGGTGGAGCAGGGCAGGGGGGCGGCGCTTTCACCGAGGCCGATGACGGTGATGCCTGCCTGGACGGCGGTGGAGACGCGGTCGAGGAGGGGGTCTGACTCCACGGGGGTGATGAATAGAGCGATGGGTTTTTCCTTCAGGGCTTCATCGAGCTGCCGGGCCTGGAGTGCGGCGTCGCCTTTGGCATCGAGGGTTTTGAGTTCGAAGCCATTGCGCGCAAAGACGAGGCGGGCGAGGTGCTGGGACTGGGCGAGCTCGTAGGGGCGCTGGCCGTGGGCCATGAGCAGGACGAGTGTCTGCACGGGTGCCTTTGCCGCCGTGTTCTGGCGTTTGCATGAGCCGATGAGGAGGAGGGAAAGAAGCAGGAGGTGGAGGTGCCGGTGGGACATGCGTGGTTCTTCGATGAAGCCACGAAACGCGATGGCCGACAAGCACGGCTTCGGGACGCGGGCGAGAATTCATGAGGCGCTTTCCGTCTTGCGCTGGCGGCGTGGATTTATTAAAAGCGGTGTCATGCGCTCCACCACGCTCTTTATCACCCTCTCCGCCCTCGCCTCCACGCTGCTCGCGGCGGAGCCTCTGAAAGTCCTGATCATCGACGGGCAGAACAATCACAAGTGGGACATCACGACGCCAGTGCTCAAGGACGCGCTGGAAAGCTGCGGTGCCTTCAAGGTGGAGGTGAGCACGACGCCGACCAAGGGCGCGCCTGCGGATGCCTGGGGTGCCTGGAAGCCGAAGTTCGCGGATTTCGCGGCGGTAGTGAGCAATTACAATGGGGAGCCCTGGCCTGCCGGGGTGCGGGCGGAGTTCGATGCGTATGTGAAGGGCGGCGGCGGCTTTGTCTCCGTCCACGCGGCGAACAATTCCTTTCCCGACTGGAAGGAGTACAACCAGATGATCGGCGTCGGTGGCTGGGGAGGCCGTAATGAGGTGTCCGGCCCGTGGCTGATGGTGAAAGACGGGAAGCTCTTCCGCAATACCATCCAAGGTCCCGGCGGTGCGCATGGCCCGCAGCATGAGTTCGTGGTGGAGGTCCAAAATGCCGACCACCCGATCACCCGTGGTCTGCCGAAGCGCTGGCTGCACTGCCAGGATGAGCTTTACAGCCGTCTGCGCGGCCCGGCGGAGAACATCGAGATCCTCTCTTCCGCGAAATCTGACCTGACAGGCGAGCAGGAGCCGAATCTGATGGTGATCAATTATGGCAAAGGCCGCGTCTTCCATACCACGCTCGGCCATGCGGACTACTCCATGCTGGACCGTGGCTTTTACGAAACCCTGCAACGCGGCACCGAATGGGTGGTGACGGGGGACACCAAAGCCACTGGCGATGTGCCTGCGGACTTCCCGACGGAGGCCCAAACCAGCGTGATCACGCTCGCAGGACATCCGAAACAGGCACGTCCCGCGCCAAAGCCTGCGAAGTGAGGTTAAAAACAAGTTGCTCCGCTGCCAGAGGCGAGTAAAACAACGGCCCTCAAACGACCCGCGCGGTTAGCTCAGTGGTAGAGCATTACCTTGACATGGTAGGGGTCACAGGTTCGAACCCTGTACCGCGCACCATCATTTGCCGAGACAGATCACTGTCTTTCGAGCGATGATGAGCTTGTTGGCGACTGCCAATCTTATTGGAATGGGGGTGGATAGGACCGTCAGTCTTTCTCCCGGCTGCAATACCAGCAGTGGCTTCCATTTCAGTCAGTCAGGCTGTGCCTGAAGCGATAGCTTTTTGAGAGGCTTTTGGTGTCATTATTGTTAAATACCATAAAATAAATTGATTACCGTAAGTTTTTGAGCGTGATTTGTATAATTATTGTCACGAATCATGCATCCCCCAACTTCGCTCACTAGCCCCGAAATGGCCTTCGCAAGCTTCGATCTGGTCTCTTTTGGCACGATTGAAGTCCCTCCGCATCCCCTGCGTTTTGGCTTCCAAGTGGATATCGTTCCTGGGGAAACGCCTCCGCAGATCATGTTTGGCCTCGTCTCCAGACACAAGAATCGTGAGGGGAAATCACACAGCGTCGGGTTTGCTATCCATCTCGACATCCACACTGGCGAGATCTGGGATCTCCTGAACGAGAGCGGGCTACTCGGCATCATCCCGGATGCCGAACTCTTTTTTGCCCAGTTCAGCGATGAAGAACCGCTACTCCTGAGCTGGGAAGTTGAGCATTTAGGCAGTGCGTTGATTCCCATGCTGCACATCGGCGGAGAAGAGTGGCTGTACCCTGCCATCGGCTTTCGAGACGGAATGGCCATGGAAACCATCGCCGGTGGTGCTGGCGACCATGGCAGCACGATGACCGCCTTCATGCACCCGGCTGTCTGGCGAGAAACGATGCTTTGATCTCACCGCCAGTGATCTGGGATTTTAAAAAACGATTTCGCTCTCCATCAGACCCATGCCGATCAGCACTTCTTTGATTCCTGAACCCTTGGCGATGCTGTTTTGCGGACTGCTGGGATATGCTGTGGTCGCCTGGGTCATCCTGCGACTTCCGCAGTTGAAGGGCATCCAGTTGATGCTGCTGGTTCCTATGTTGCTGGGCATTTATGGCTTGATCGGGTTTGTCGATCTGCTGAGCGCCAGCCCGCATTCAAATCAGGGACTGCTCATGCTGAAGAGTTCCAGTGTGCTCGCCGCGCTCATGATGGCGTTTTGTGCTGTCTTGATCACTGTTTTCACGGCGCTGCTAAAACGCAGTCAGGAAAAAGAGCGCAGCATGGCCGAGATGGCGGCGACGCTGAGCTTTGAAGAAGAACAGCTCACCCTATTGGTGAGTGCCATCGAGGGGATGCTCTGGCAGCGTGACCCGAAGTCGGGGAAGCTGCTGAGTGTGAGTCCGCAGGCGGATGGCTTTCTCGGCTACACGACCGAGGACTGGCTCTCCAGCACTGACTTTTTGCGTGAGCGGGTGCATCCGCATGATCTTGGGCGTGCCCTGGGAGCCTGGGGTGGCATCTCCTCCAGCGGGAGGCGATATCAGGTGGAGTTTCGTTTCCAAAAAACGGATGGGAGCTATGCCATGCTCTGTGAAAACGGTGTGGTGCTCAAAGACGGCTCCGGCAAGCCGACGATCTGCGGGGTGCTGAAAGACATCTCCCAGCGTCATGCCCAGATCGAAGCACAGAAGCATCTTCATCGGCAGCAGATGGAGGCAGCGCATGAGGCGGGGAAGGCCGAGATCGCGAAGAGTGTGCTTCATAACATCGGCAATGTGCTCACCAGCCTGAACGTCAGTGCGAAGCTGCATGTGGAGAAGCTGGCCGCCTCACGCGGAGTCAATCTGGGCAAGGCTGCGAAGCTGCTGCGCGAGAATGAAGAAAACTTGGCGAAGTTTTTCAAGGACAGTCCGCAAGGCCGTCGCCTGCCAGCCTACCTCATCTCTGTCAGCGACCATCTCGCGCAGGAAAGCCGCACTCTTTACACAGATGCGATGAGCATGGTGCAGCACATCGAGCACATGCGGGATGTCATTGCTTTGCAGCAGGTGCATGGGCGCGCCTCCCAGCATGAGGAGGCGCTGGACCTCTCTGCCATCTTCGAGCAGTCGCTCGCTCTGGAGGGCGAAGTGCTGCGAGATGCTGACATCATGATCGAGCGTCGATTTGCCGACATCCCGCCCCTCATCCTGCCGAGAAACCTGATGCTTCAGGTGCTGGTGAACCTCGTCAGCAACGCACGCCACGCGATCTCTGGCTCTGGCGTGCGTGAGCGGAAGCTGCTGCTGGGCATCAGCCCGCCGCAGGCTGGCCGCGTGACGCTGACCGTGCGTGACAGCGGCATCGGCATCAGCCGGAACAATCTCGCACGCATCTTCACCCACGGCTTCACCACGCGGAAGGGCGGGAACGGCTTTGGCCTGCACCACGCGGCTCTATTGGTCGAAGAGATGGGCGGCCAGCTCCGAGCTGAGAGCGATGGCGAAGGGCAGGGATCCACGTTCTTTTTGGAGCTGCCGGCGAAATTCGCAACCGCCCAGGATGGCTCCTCTTTGGGAAGCTCCACAGGTCCGCTCTCCCTTGCCAAACAGCAGCCTGCATGATGCCTCAGGTATTTGATCCATTCCACCAAACCGTGAACCATGAACGCCCCAAACAACCGCATCCTCATCGTCGATGACAACCCGTCCATCCGGGATGACTATCGGCGTATCCTCTGCCCTTCGACAGGTGACGAGGAGCAACTCGAAACCATGGAGGCGATCCTTTTCGATGAGATGCGTGAGCATCAGTCCAAGGTGAAGCCAAATTTTCAGACAGCCTTTGCGTCGCAAGGTGAGGCTGCGGCGAGTCTCGCACAGTCCGCGATGGACCAGGGGATGCCCTTTGCCGTGGCGATCGTGGATGTGCGGATGCCGCCTGGTATTGATGGTGTGGAGACAGTGCGCAGGCTGTGGCGCGTACAGACGGATTTGCAGATCATTCTTTGCACTGCCTACTCCGACTATTCCTGGCAGCAGATCGTACAGGAGCTGGGTGCCTCTCATCGCCTCGTCGTTTTAAAGAAACCTTTCGACCCCATCGAGGTCCTCCAGCTCTGCCTCGCCATGAGCACGAAGTGGGGTACTGAGCGCGAGATGGCCTATCGTCAGCTCGATCTTCAAAGTCGTCTGGCCACCACGGTGCAGCGCGCCGAGCGTGTGGCGGGTGAACTCCACCAGGAGCGTCGTTTCCGTGAAAACCTGGAGCAAAAACGGTCCGATGCCGAGGTGATCGATGTGATGTCCGGCCTTGCTTCGAGCATCGCCCATGACTTCAACAATGTGCTCACCGTCATTCAAGGTCATCTGAGCACCGCCCTGATGCATCCTGCTGACTCCGGCGCTTTGCTGCCCATGGAGCAAATGTTTCAGGCCAGCCAGCGCGCCGCCTTCCTCAGCCGTCAGATCATGGCGCTGACTGATGCGGTGGAGTCCCCCTCTGAAATGCATGTGTTGAGTGCCCTGCCGGTCATTCAGCAGCAGGTGGAGATGATGAGCCGTGTTCTCAAAGACAAGCTGCGCATCGAGCTCTATTTCACAGGCGCTGATCTCTATGTCTGCGCCTCCG
>Ga0075152_10001997_pt1 | contig 14570 bp, 10 predicted proteins | sample JI61114C2DNA_FD_70964 | JGI IMG/M metagenome (GOLD analysis project Ga0075152, IMG submission 70964) | Wastewater effluent complex algal communities from Wisconsin, to seasonally profile nutrient transformation and Carbon sequestration -... | ecosystem: Engineered > WWTP > Effluent > Algae...
TGCATAAGCGCACAATCCTGCTTGACCACTTCGCGCACCAGGGCGGCCGGAACCAGCAAGATCCGAGAGGATGACAGAGTTCGCGCCGACATCAGGTACGGCATATCGGTGACCACCGCTGCCAGAATGAAACTGGTAACCGGCTCCACGATCCGCATCGTCGTGTCACGCCCAGCGCTGGTCGCGTAAAGCTCGACCAGCCCATCGATCAGCACGTGCAGGAAATCGGGATGCTGGCCCAACTCGAACAACGTCAGTTGTGGCGGGAAAACTTGCAGGAAGGAGCCTGCGAAGATTCGCTCGCGCTGCTCCTCTTGCATCTCGCGAAACAGCGGCAGGTGGGCGATTTCTGGTTTCTCTGCGGGACGCACGTTGGGCATGGCTCCTTTGCTACAGCGCCGGGTTAGCGCCCCAATTGATGCACATCAATCACAGACTTGATCTTTGTTGAGGCAAATTGCCTTGTAGATCAGCCATCCGACCGATTGTTTGGCCAAGCTGTGCCGATTTGATCCTGATCAAGCATCCTGCCAGCAAGCAGTCCATTCCCGCGCCATGACATTGCAACAGGCGGGGACATGGCCATGCCACTTCAGCAGACCGTAAGCTCCGGACAGCAGAACCGGGCGCTGGGACTCAGCACATTTGCCTTCACCATCTGCTTCGCGGTCTGGACGATCTTTGCGATCATCGGGATCCAGATCAAGCAAGACCTTGGCCTTAACGATACCCAGTTCGGCCTGCTGGTCGGCACCCCGATCCTGACCGGATCGCTGGTCCGGCTGTTCCTGGGGGTCTGGACCGATCAGTATGGGGGGCGGATCGTCTTTCCGTTGACCATGCTGGCTTCGGCGATCTCGACTTACCTGCTGACTTTTGTCGACAGTTACCTGATGATGCTGGTTGCGGCGCTGGGGCTGGGCATGGCCGGCGGCGGCTTCGCAGTAGGCATCGCCTATGTTTCCAAGTGGTACCCGCAAGAAAGGCAAGGCTCCGCACTCGGCTTTTTCGGGATGGGCAATGTCGGCGCGGCAGTGACCAAGTTCGTCGCGCCGTGGATCATGGTGGCGATGGGCTGGCAAGCTGTCGCTTTGATTTGGGCATCTGCACTGGCGGTCACTGCTGTGCTGTTTTACGTCTTTGCCAAGGACGATCCGGATCTTGCCGCGCGCAAGATCAGCGGCGAAAAGCCCAAGGGTCTTAAAGAACAGCTGGAGCCGCTCAAGAACGAGCAGGTCTGGCGCTTTTCGCTCTATTACTTCTTCGTCTTCGGGGCTTTTGTGGCGTTGGCGCTGTGGCTGCCCAAGTACCTGATCGGGGTCTATGGTGTAGATATCAAGGTCGCCGGGATGCTCGCGGCCACCTTCTCGCTCTCGGCTTCGCTGTTCCGCGCCTACGGCGGTATTCTCTCCGACCGTTATGGCGCGCGGAAGATCATGTACGCCACCTTTGGCGTGTCGATGATCTGCCTGTTCATGCTGTCCTATCCGGCAACCGATTATACGATCCACGGCATCAAGGGCGACATTGCCTTCTCAACGTCGATGAGCTTGATCCCGTTCGTAATGACGGTTTTTGTGCTCGGCTTTTTCATGTCGCTGGGCAAGGCGGCGGTCTACAAGCACATTCCGGTCTATTACCCCGAACATGTTGGTTCTGTTGGCGGGCTGGTTGGCTTGGTTGGCGGACTCGGTGGGTTTGTCCTACCAATCGTCTTCGGTGCGGTCAGTGACCTGACCGGTATCTGGACAAGCTGTTTCATGGTGCTGTTCGCGCTGGTTGCGGTGGCATTGGCCTGGATGCATCTCGCGATCCGCCAGATGGAACAGAAGGCTGCCGGGATTGATACCCGCTCGCTGCCGCAGTTTCCGGAAATGGCCGATCTGCATGATGCCGAAACCCACGCCGCGCACGAGGTCAAAGGCAAGGTCATTGCGGACTGGCGGCCCGAGGATTCTGCCTTTTGGGAGGAAACCGGCCAGCGCATTGCCAACCGCAACCTCTATATCTCCATCCCCGCACTGCTGCTTGCTTTCGCAGTGTGGATGGTCTGGTCGGTGGTCGTAGCAAAGCTTCCCCTCATTGGTTTTGACTACACCACCGACCAGCTGTTCTGGCTGGCCGCACTGCCGGGCCTTTCAGGCGCCACTTTCCGGATCTTCTATAGCTTCATGGTGCCGATTTTCGGCGGGAGGCTGTGGACCACGCTCAGCACGGCCACGCTGCTGATCCCGGCCTTCGGGATCGGCTATGCGGTGCAGAACCCGGATACGCCCTATTTCATCTTCCTGGTGTTGGCACTGCTGTGCGGTTTCGGCGGAGGTAACTTTGCCTCGTCGATGTCGAACATCGGATTCTTCTTCCCCAAGGCGCAAAAGGGCAATGCTTTGGCGCTCAACGCTGGCCTTGGCAATCTGGGCGTCTCTGTGATGCAGTTCGCGGTGCCGCTCGTGATCACCGCCGGGGTGTTTGGCGCGCTGGGCGGTGATGCAGTTGCGACCAAGGATGGCGGCCAGCTGTGGCTGCAAAACGCGGGCTTCATCTGGGTTCCGTTTATCATCGCCAGCACGGTGCTGGCCTGGTTCGGGATGAACGATATTGCCGATGCCAAAGCCAGCTTTGCCGAACAGGCGGTGATTTTCCAGCGCAAGCACAATTGGCTGATGTGCTGGCTCTACACCGGCACGTTCGGTTCGTTCATTGGCTTTTCCGCCGGGCTGCCGCTGCTCGCCAAGAGCCAGTTCCCGGACGTCAACGTGCTCAAGTACGTTTTCCTTGGGCCGCTGGTTGGCGCGATCAGCCGCGCTGCGACAGGCTGGGTGGCAGACCGCTGGGGCGGCGCGCGAGTTACCTTCTGGGTGTTCATCGGCATGATCGCCGGGGCGCTGGGCGTGATCCACTTCCTGGAAGCCAAGGATTTCAGCGGCTTCCTTGGCGCCTTCATCTTCATGTTCTTCGTCACAGGGGTGGGCAATGCCTCTACTTTCCAGATGATCCCCAATATCATGCGTCAGGAAGTGCCGCGGCTGATGCCAGAGCTCGATGCGGCGCAGCGGACCCGTCAGGCTGAAAAGGAATCGGCGGCGATCGTCGGCTTTACTTCGGCAATTGCGGCTTACGGTGCCTTCTTCATCCCGCGAGCATTCGGGATGTCGATCAGCGCCACCGGGACGCCAATGGCCGCGCTTTATGCCTTCGCGGTTTTCTACGCGAGCTGCGCTGCGCTGACCTGGTTCATCTACACCCGCAAAGGCGGTCTGCTGCACGATGTTGAGCGTGGCCGCGCGCCAAACACCACAATTATCCAAGGAGCCACCGCATGAGCCATCTGCTCGACCGATTGACCTTCTTCCGCCAGAAGAAGGAGCAATTCTCCGATGGCCACGGGGTCACCACCGCCGAGGCCCGCGACTGGGAGGACGGCTATCGCAAGCGCTGGCAGCACGACAAGGTCGTACGCAGCACCCACGGGGTGAACTGCACCGGTTCGTGTTCGTGGAAGATCTACGTCAAGGGCGGGATCATCACCTGGGAAACGCAGCAAACCGACTATCCCCGGACGCGGCCCGAACTGCCAAACCACGAACCGCGCGGCTGCCCGCGCGGGGCGAGCTACAGCTGGTACATCTATTCGGCCCATCGGCTGAAGTACCCGCTGATCCGCAAGCGGCTGGTCAAGCTGTGGCGCGAAGCGAGGGCGACAATGCCACCCGTTGCGGCCTGGGCCTCGATCCAGGCCGATCCGGCCAAGCGCAAGAGCTATACCGCGATCCGCGGCCACGGCGGCTTCGTGCGTTCGACCTGGGACGAAGTGAACGAGATTATCGCCGCGGCGAATGCCTATACCGCGAAAAAATGGGGCCCGGACCGGGTGATCGGGTTCAGCCCGATCCCGGCGATGTCGATGGTCAGCTATGCGGCGGGATCGCGCTATCTGTCGCTGCTCGGCGGAACCTGCATGAGCTTCTACGACTGGTACTGCGATCTGCCGCCAGCCAGCCCGATGACCTGGGGCGAGCAAACCGACGTTGCCGAAAGCGCCGACTGGTACAATGCGGGCTTCCTGATGTTGTGGGGCAGCAACGTTCCGCAGACCCGCACACCCGACGCGCATTTCATGACCGAGGCGCGCTATCGCGGGGCCAAGGTCGCGGTGGTCAGCCCCGACTATGCCGAAGCGACAAAGTTTGCCGACATTTGGCTGAATCCCAAGGCTGGAACCGACGCTGCACTGGCGTTGGCGATGGGCCATGTCATTCTGCGCGAGTTCCATCTCGATCGGCAGGTTCCCTATTTCGAGGATTATTGCCGCCGCTATTCCGACATGCCGATGCTGGTCCGTCTGGTCGAAAAGGACGGCCAGTTCGTACCTGACAGAATGCTGCGCGCTTCTGATTTCGCGGGCAATCTGGGTGAGGCCAACAATCCTGAGTGGAAGACCGTCGCCATTGACGAAACCAGCGATGAAGCTGTCGCGCCGACCGGGTCCGCCGGGCACCGCTGGGGCGACAAAGGCAAGTGGAACCTTGAAGAAAAGGATGGCAAGGGTAGCGACGTCAAGCTGCGGATGACCGCGATCCTCGACAAGGATCACGACGAAGTCCTGGATGTGGCCTTCCCCTATTTCGGTAACCGCGAGCACGATTTCTTCCAGGGAACCGATCACCCGGACGTGCTGCTGAAGCGCGTGCCGGTGCGAGAGCTGGAACTGGCTGAAGGCCGCACCTACGTCGCCACGGTGTTCGATCTGTTGTGCGCGAACTACGGCCTCGATCGTGGTCTGGGCGGTGAGCATGTCGCGCGTGATTATGGCGATGCCAGCCCATATACCCCAGCCTGGGCTGAGACGATCACCGGCATTCCCGCCGATCACATCATCACCGTAGCGCGCGAATTTGCCGCCAATGCCGAAGCGACAAACGGCAAGTCGATGGTCATCTTGGGAGCCGGTCTCAACCACTGGTACCACATGGACATGAATTACCGGGGGATCATCAACCTCCTGGTGATGTGCGGCTGTGTCGGTCAATCGGGCGGTGGCTGGGCGCACTATGTCGGCCAGGAAAAGCTGCGCCCGCAAACCGGCTGGTTGCCGCTGGCCTTCGGGCTGGATTGGAGCCGTCCGCCGCGGCAGATGAATTCGACCAGCTTCTTCTATGCCCACACCGACCAATGGCGCTACGAAACGCTGGGGGTCAGTGAAATTCTCTCGCCAACCGCGCCCGATGGAGATTGGGACGCCAGTCTGATCGACTATAACGTCCGGGCTGAGCGGATGGGCTGGCTGCCAAGCGCGCCGCAGCTCAAGACCAATCCGCTGGAAGTGGGTAAGGCGATCAAGGCCAGCGGACAAGACCCCAAGGACTATGTCGCAAGTGCGCTCAAGTCGGGCGAGCTTGAAATGTCATGCTTCGACCCTGACGACCCGGCCAATTGGCCGCGCAACATGTTCGTCTGGCGCTCAAACTTGCTTGGTTCCTCCGGCAAGGGTCACGAGTATTTCCTGAAGCATCTGCTCGGGACTGCCCACGGCGTTCAGGGCAAGGATCTGGGCGAAATGGGCAACCAGAAGCCCAAGGACGTGAAGTGGCACGACGAGGCACCCAAGGGAAAATTGGACCTGCTGGTCACGCTCGACTTCCGTATGTCGACCACCTGCGTCTATTCCGACATCGTTTTGCCGACTGCCAGCTGGTACGAAAAAGACGATCTCAACACGTCCGACATGCATCCCTTTATCCACCCGCTGTCAGCGGCGGTCGATCCGGTGTGGGAATCGCGCAGCGACTGGGACATCTACAAGGGGCTCGCCAAGACCTTTTCCGAGATCGCACCCGAAGTGCTGGGCGTCGAGCAGGATCTGGTGCTGGTGCCGATCCAACATGATACCGCAAATGAAATCGCCCAACCTTTCGAAGTGAGTGATTGGGGCACTGAGGATCTGGTGCCCATTCCAGGAAAAACCATGGCCAATGTCGCGCTGGTCGAGCGTGACTATCCAAACCTCTACAAGCGCTTCACTGCGCTTGGCCCGCTGATGGACAAGCTGGGCAACGGCGGCAAGGGGATGTCCTGGGAGACCGGCCACGAAGTGGAAGGCCTGCGCAAGCTCAATGGCACCGTCACCGAAGAAGGCCCGACCAAGGGCATGGCCAAGATCGAAACTGCAATCGATGCGGCTGAAGTGCTGCTGATGCTGGCACCCGAAACCAACGGTGAGGTGGCGGTCAAGGCCTGGGAATCGCTCTCGACTTTCACCGGGCGTGAACATGCGCATCTGGCGCTGCCCAAGGAAGACGAGAAGATCCGGTTCCGCGATATCCAGGCTCAACCAAGGAAGATCATTTCTTCGCCGATCTGGTCCGGGCTGGAAAGCGAGCATGTTTGCTACAACGCCGGATACACCAACGTCCACGAACTGATCCCTTGGCGGACCCTGACGGGCAGGCAACAGCTCTATCAGGATCACAAATGGATGCTGGCCTTTGGTGAGGCGCTGTGTGTCTACCGCCCGCCGATCGATACCAAGGCGGTGGCGCCGATGCTGGCCGAGGCTGATGGGCAAAAGCACGTGGTGCTGAACTTCATCACCCCGCACCAGAAGTGGGGGATCCACTCGACCTATACCGACAACCAGTTGATGCTGACCCTTTCGCGCGGCGGGCCGATCGTCTGGATGAGCGAGGTGGATGCCGCCAAGGCCGAACTGGTCGACAACGACTGGGTTGAAACTTTCAACGCCAACGGCGCACTTGTCGCCCGTGTGGTGGTGTCTCAGCGGATGAAGGAAGGCACCCTGTTCATGTATCACGCGCAGGAGAAGCACGTGAACGTGCCGGGTTCACCGCTCACCGGGCAGCGCGGGGGGATCCACAATTCGGTGACCCGCGCGATCCTGAAACCCACCCACATGATCGGCGGCTACGTCCAGCAAGCCTACGGCTTCAACTACTATGGCACCGTCGGTTCGAACCGCGACGAATTCGTGATCGTCCGCAAACTCAGCAAGGTTGACTGGCTTGAAGGCGAGCTGGCCGAAGGGGAGCACGCAGCATGAAGGTCCGCGCACAAATCGGCAAAGTCCTCAACCTCGATAAATGCATCGGCTGCCACACTTGTTCGGTCACCTGCAAGAACGTCTGGACCAGCCGCGAGGGCATGGAATACGCCTGGTTCAACAATGTCGAGAGCAAGCCCGGTGTGGGTTATCCCAAGGATTGGGAAAACCAGAAGCGCTGGAACGGCGGGTGGGAACGCACTGCGGCAGGCTCGATCCGGCCCAAGATGGGCGGCAAGTGGCGGCTGCTGGCGAAGATTTTCGCCAACCCCGATCTGCCAGAAATCGACGATTATTACGAACCCTTCACGTTCGATTACGGCCACCTGCAAAGCGCCCCCGAAAGCAAGGCTTTCCCCACCGCGCGCCCCCGCAGCCTGATCACCGGCGAACGGATGGAAAAGATCGAAGGCGGTCCCAACTGGGAGGAAATCCTTGGCGGCGAATTTTCCAAGCGGTCGCAGGATTACAACTTTGAAGGCGTCCAGAAAGAGATCTACGGCGAGTTCGAAAATACCTTCATGATGTACCTGCCGCGGCTGTGCGAGCACTGCCTCAACCCGACTTGCGTCGCGGCCTGCCCCTCGGGCTCGATCTACAAGCGCGAGGAAGACGGGATCGTCCTGATCGATCAGGAAAAGTGCCGCGGCTGGCGGATGTGCATTTCGGGCTGCCCCTACAAGAAGATCTATTTCAACTGGAAAAGCGGCAAGAGCGAGAAGTGCATCTTCTGCTATCCCCGGATCGAGGCGGGCGAGCCGACTGTGTGCAGCGAGACCTGTGTCGGGCGTATCCGTTATCTGGGCGTGATGCTCTATGACGCCGACAAGATCGAGGCGGCGGCCAGCACCGAACACGTCGAGGACCTCTATCAGGAACAGCTCGACATCTTCCTCGATCCCAATGACCCGGCGGTGATCGAGCAAGCCCGCAAGGACGGCGTGCCCGACAGCTGGCTGGAAGCCGCGCGGCATTCGCCGGTGTGGAAGATGGCGATGGAATGGAAAGTCGCTTTCCCGCTCCACCCTGAATACCGCACCCTGCCGATGGTCTGGTACGTGCCGCCGCTATCGCCGATCAACAATGCGGCCAGCGCGGGCAAGATATCGGCCCGCAACGGCATGCCCGATGTCCGCAGCTTGCGGATTCCGGTCAAATACCTCGCCAACCTGCTCACCGCTGGCAAGGAGGCACCGGTGGTCGAGGCGCTTGAGCGGATGCTGGCGATGCGCGCCTACATGCGCGGCAAGACCGTGGACGGCGTCATCAGCGAGGAGATCGCCCGCGAGGTTGGCCTGACCGGCCAGCAGATCGAGGACATGTACCACGTGATGGCGATCGCCAATTACGAGGACCGCTTCGTCATCCCCAGCGGCCACCGCGAAGTTGCCGACGACATGTACGAAGAGCGCGGTGGCTGCGGCTTCTCGCTCGGCAATGGCTGCTCCGGCGGCACCAGCGGCGCCAACCTGTTTGGCGCTCCGGCCCGCAAGAAACTCCAGACCCCTTCGGAGGTATTCTGATGAACACGACCCTGCGTGTCCTCTCGGCGCTGTTGCGCTATCCCGACGAGGCGGTCCAGCAAGCCGCGCCGGTATTTTCAGCGGTGCTGGCCGAGGACGGCCTGCTGACACCCGATCAGCGCACGGCGCTGGCCCCGCTGATCGAGCGACTGGCGCACGATGACCTGCTCGACAGCCAGGAAGCCTATGTCGTGCTGTTCGACCGGGGCCGGGCGTTATCGCTACATCTGTTTGAACACGTCCACGGGGAAAGCCGTGATCGCGGCCAGGCGATGGTCGACTTGCGCGACCGTTACGAAGCGCAGGGGCTGGAAATTGAAGCCAAGGAACTGCCCGACTACCTGCCGCTGTTCCTTGAGTACCTCTCGGTCCTGCCGCCCGCCCAAGCGGCCGCGGAACTGGCCCAACCAGGTGTGATCATCTCAGCGCTGGCGCAGCGGCTGGAGGAAAAGGACACATCCTATGCCGCGCCGATGCGGATCCTGGCCGATCTGGCGGGAGCCGGAGGCGAAGCTTTCGTGATCGCTCCGGCGGACGATCCCGATGATCTGGCCGCGCTCGACGCAGCTTGGGAGGAAGAGCAGATTCGCTTCGACAGTCCTGCCGCCCCCGGTAGCGCCGAATGCCCGCAAGTCACCGCGATGGTCGAACGCATCCTCAATCCCGAACCTGTCAGGAGCCCGATCCATGGCTGACTTTCTCCACCACCTGATCTTCGGGATCTATCCCTACATCGCGCTGGCCGTGCTCGCGGTGGGCTCGGTGATCCGTTATGACCGCGAGCCTTATTCATGGCGCGCGGGTTCCAGCCAGCTTCTGCGACGCAAGCAGCTGATGATCGGTTCGGTGCTGTTCCATCTGGGCGTGCTGGTGATCTTCCTGGGCCATGTCGGCGGACTGCTCACCCCGATTGCAATCTGGGATGCGTTGGGCGTGCCGCACGGGGCAAAGCAATTGCTGGCGATGGTCGCGGGCGGCGTTGCGGGTATGATTGCGATCATCGGCGCGACGCTCCTGATCCACCGCCGCTTCTTCGACGCAAGAGTGCGAGCGGCTTCCAGCTTCAGCGACAACCTGGTGATCTTGCTGCTGTGGGTCCAGCTGGCGCTGGGTCTGGCGACGCTCCCGGTCTCGGCCCAGCACCTCGACGGGCATGAGATGGTCAAGTTCATGGAGTGGGCGCAAGGCATATTCACCTTCCGTGCCGGGGCATCTGACCTGATCCGCGACGTTGCGCCGGTGTTCAAACTGCACCTGTTCCTAGGCCTGACGATCCTGCTGATCTTCCCGTTCACCCGGCTGGTCCATATGCTTTCAGCACCAGTTCGCTATGTCTGGCGCTCGGGCTATCAGGTTGTGCGTTCGCGGAAGCTGGCGTCATGAACCCCGATCCCGTGATCGTCGGCGGGCGCGAGATCCCCGTGGGCGACATCGCCGCCGAGGCGCAGAACCATCCCGCTCCCAGCGCCGAAGTGGCCTGGGAAGCAGCCGCCGAAGCGCTGGCGATCCGCCAATTGCTGGTCGACGAGGCCGAGCGGCTGGAGCTTGAGCCTGGCGAGACCTGCGATGAAGCAGGGCAGCCGATGACCCGCGAGGACGCGCTGGTCGACGCGCTGCTGGCGCGCGAGATCAAGACGCCCAAAGCCGACGAGGAAACCTGCCGACGGTTTTTCGATCACAACGCGGAGCGCTTCACCACCCCATTGCTGGTCGAGGCCGCGCATATCCTGATTGAAGCCGATCCGGCGGACGACTTTGCGATGGGGCTCGCCACTGGTGATGCCCGCACGCTGATCCGTGCACTGGAAACCGATCCCTCGCGGTTCGAGGAACTGGCCCGGACCCACTCGGCCTGTCCTTCACGCGAACAGGGCGGCAATCTCGGTCAGGTCCAGGCTGGGCAGATGGTCAAACCCTTCGAGGACGCATTGTTCGCGCTGCCATCCGACACGCTTTGCCTGAGCCCGGTGCGTAGCCGTTTCGGGGTCCACGTGATCCGCTCCGGCCATCGAATTGAGGCCAATCCCTTGCCTTTCGAGGCTGTGCGGGCACTGATCGCCGAATACCTCGAAGAAGCCAGCTACCGCCGCGCCGTGGCGCAATACATCGCGATCCTTGCCGAGCAGGCCGGGGTCAGCGGCGTGGAGTTGGCGGCCTAGGATGCAGCAAACCCTTCATGATGGCCACGGCAGGCGCTTCGAGTATCTGCGGCTGTCGCTGACCGATGTCTGCAACTTCCGGTGCAGTTATTGCCTGCCCGATGGTTACCGCAAGCCGGCCGATGCGCCAGCAAGCCTGTCGGTCGATGAGATCCGCCGCCTTGTGACCGCTTTTGCCACGCTGGGCCTTTGGAAAGTGCGGTTGACCGGCGGAGAGCCCAGCCTTCGGCGCGAATTGATCGATATTGCCGCCGCCGTGTCACGGGTTCCGGGCATCCGCCGCCTGGCCATGACCACCAACGGCTATCGCCTGGCAGAACGCGCTGAGGACTATGCCGCCGCCGGGATCAACGCGCTGAATATCAGTGTCGATTCGCTCGATCCGGCCCGCTTCGCCGCGATCACCGGGCACGACCGGCTGAGCGAAGTGCTGGATGGCATCGCTGCCGCGCGCGCGGCGGGGATCGGCGCGATCAAGCTCAACAGCGTGCTGATGCGCGGGATCAACGATCACGAACTGGAGGGCTTCATCACCTTCGTCCAGCGGCACGATCTGTCGCTGCGGTTCATCGAAGTCATGCGCACCAATGACAACACCGCCTTTTTCGAACGGCACCATCTGGCCGGGGCCGAGATTGCCAGCAGGCTGGATTCCATGGGCTGGCAACCCCTCGCGCGTGAGCAAGGGGCAGGGCCGGCTGTGGTCTATTCCCAGCCGGGCCGCCCGGGACAGATCGGAATCATCGCGCCCTATTCCAAAGACTTTTGTGCCTCCTGCAATCGCCTCAGGGTTTCATCGCAAGGCAAACTGCACCTCTGCTTGTTTGGCGATCACGGCATCGATCTTCGCCCCTTGCTGCAAGCTGATGACCAGCAGGACGAACTGATTGCGCGGATCGCCGCGCTGACCGCCACCAAGGCACCTGGCCACCGCCTGCACCAGGGCAACAGCGGGGCAACCCCGCATCTCGCATCGATCGGGGGATGATCCTTGGCTGGAATTGATCAATCCTTGACGTTCCATCCGCTGGGCATGGCGGTGCTGACCATTTCGGACACCCGTACGATCGAAACCGACACTTCGGGCGCGCTCCTGATCAGCCAGCTGAATGCAGCGGGGCATAAGTTGATCGACCGCGCAATCGTGCCGGACGACATCGCTGCCATCCGGGCGCAAATACTGGCGTGGCGAGCTGAACCGGGGATCGAAATCATCCTCACCACCGGTGGCACTGGCTTCTCGCCACGGGATAACACGCCGGAAGCGGTCAAGCCGCTGCTGCGGCGGGAAATGGACGGGTTTTCGTTCGCTTTTCACCAGAAGAGCCTGCAAACCGTTGGCGTCGCCACAATGCAGTCACGTGCCTTTGCCGGACAGATCGGTGACGCGTTCATCTTCTGCATCCCTGGATCCCCGGGGGCGTGCCGGGATGCATGGGACGGCCTGCTCGAACTCGAGTTCGACAGCCGCCACAAGCCCTGTTCAATCGCCGGCGCGCTGCCCCGACTGCGCGAGGTCTGTGCATGATTGCATTCGACGAGGCGCTGGCGTTGCTGGCCGAGAATGTGCTGCCGCTCGGAACAGAGCAGGTTGACTTGGCGGACGCCGCCGGACGAGTCCTCGCTGAACCCATTCACGCTGCTATTGCAGCGCCGCGCCGCACCGTATCGGCAATGGATGGCTATGCCCTGCGCAATTGCGATGCCTCTGTCGGTGCCCGCCTTCGCATCATCGGCAAGAGTTTCGCCGGTGGACCTCCTCCGCCAGCACTCAATGCCGGAGAATGCCTGAGGATTTTCACCGGTGCCGCGCTGCCGGTCGGATCTGACCGGGTGGTGATGCAGGAGAATTGCATCTTCGAAGGAACAGAAATGACCATTGTCGCCAAGTTCGGGCCAGGTTGGCACGTGCGACAGGCAGCCAGCGATTTCGCTGAAGGTGATCTTCTGCTCCCAGCCGGGACCTTGCTTGAAGCGGGTGCGATGATAACGCTGGCAGCGGCAGATCGAGCATCGGCTCTGGTTTATAAGCGACCGCGGGTGGCCCTCATTGCCACCGGGGATGAATTGGCGCCGCCCGGATCGGCGCGGGATAATCCTCTGAAAATCCCAGAGTCGGTGTCGTTTGGCGTGGCCGCGTTGGCTCAGCAGTTTGGTGCCCGGATCGAGGCGAGGCTGAGCGGGGCGGACGATTTGGCCGCTCTGCAGCATCTGGCTGGACGCGCGCTTTCGCTGGCAAACGTTGTGGTGGTGACTGGCGGCGCATCGGTTGGCGAGCGCGACTATGCCAAGGCGATGTTCTCTGAGCAGGAACTTGAGCTGTTGTTCGAGAAAGTGGCGATCAAACCCGGAAAACCGGTCTGGATTGGCCGTTCGCAAGGGCGCTGGGTGATCGGCCTGCCTGGTAATCCAACCTCGGCGCTGGTCACGGCACGACTCTTCCTCGCCCCCTTGCTCGGGCTGCTTCAAGGGCGAAGCATGGATGCCCTGCTGGATTGGACTGAGCTTCCTTTCGCGGCCACATTTCCAGCGTCAAACGACCGAACAACCTTCGCTCGGGCGATCCTGTCGCGTTCGGGCCTTGTTCCGCTCGGCAATCAGGACTCGGGCGCTCAGGCCCCACTTTCCCAAGCCAAATGGCTGGTCCGATGCGACCCATCCCGCGATCAGATTATTATTGGCCAGAATGCACCGGCGTTGGCATTCTAGCTGCCGCTCACATGGCTTGGCAGGTTTCTCCGAAAGCGGACTGGCAGCATTTGGCGGTCCTCCCAAGGTGCTGGGCTGCTCATTGTCTGCGCCACAAGCCCGGATTTACGATGCGTAGCCAAGGCTTCTTACGCGGCCTTGCCTTGCACTTCTTCAACCGTTCGGCCGTCACGAATATTGTAAAGCCGCTTGAAGGTCGGGATGATCTTTTCATCGTGAGTGACAATGATGATTGCCGTATCAAATTGTCTGGCCATGTCATTGAGCAGCCCCACAACCGCGAGGGCCCTTTGACCATCCAGCGGCGCAGTTGGCTCGTCTGCGAGGATCACCGGAGGACGGTTGATCAGCGCGCGGGCAATGGCGACACGCTGCTGCTCCCCTCCCGAGAGCTGAGAGGGCATGGCAGCTGCGCGGTGACCGACGTCTAGTGCATCAAGGAGATCGCGGGCCAACCTTCGTGCCTCCGCATTCGGCTTTCCGGCCAGCATCGGCAGCAACGCGACATTGTCCGTCACATCGAGGAACGGGATCAGGTAGGGTGCCTGAAAAATGAAGCCGATCATATCGCGCCGCAGCGCACGCAGATCACGTACTTTCCAGCCATTGTCATAAATGCACTGGTCGCCAATCGTCATCTTGCCCGACGTAGGCTCGATCACAGCCCCAAGGCATTTGAGCAGCGTACTCTTGCCTGACCCAGATGGCCCGATCAGCCCTACGACTTCACCCTTGGCCACCGCCATATCGACTCCGCGCAGGGCGTGAACCGCCGTCTCGCCGCTGCCATAGGTCTTGACGACATTCTCAAGGGTGATGCCTTCAGCCACCGATCGCCTCCGCCGGATCGACCTTAATAGCAGCCTGGATGGCCAGGAAGCTCGCCATTGTGCAGATCAACATCACCGCCACGAAGCCCAGGATCGAATCTGAAGGCAGTAGCAGGACATATTTGGGGAAGAAGGGCGCCCACAGACTTGCCGCGATCTTGCCAACGATGAAGCCGATCAGTCCCAAGCCCAGCGCCTGTTGCAGGATCATCCACGAGATCGTGCGATTGCGTGTGCCGATCAGTTTCAGCACGGCAATTTCGCGGATCTTGCCGATGGTCATGGTGTAGAT
>Ga0075152_10001999_pt1 | contig 14554 bp, 9 predicted proteins | sample JI61114C2DNA_FD_70964 | JGI IMG/M metagenome (GOLD analysis project Ga0075152, IMG submission 70964) | Wastewater effluent complex algal communities from Wisconsin, to seasonally profile nutrient transformation and Carbon sequestration -... | ecosystem: Engineered > WWTP > Effluent > Algae...
TTCCTCGCGCTCTACCGGCATCTGTGCCGGGGCGGGAACGCGGACAACCTGCGCGGCTGGCTGTTTCGCGTCAGCCATCGCCTGGCGATGAAGGCGCGCCATCGGCATCGGCGGATCGGACGCTGGCAGCTCCCGTGGCACGCCGGCGCTGAACTGCTGACGGACGCCGCCGCCGACCCCGAGCGGCAGGTGCTGCACCGGGAACAGCATCAGTCGGTCCGTGCGATCTTCGCGGCGCTGCCCGAGCGCGACCGTCAGTGTTTCTACCTGCGAGCCGAAGGACTCCGCTACCGGCAGATTGCCGAGACGCTCGGCGTCTCGCTGGGAGCCGTGGCCAAGTCACTGGCCCGCGGGATGGCCAGACTGTCAACTGCCGTCACGGACGAGAGACGATGAACGGACACGAACATGTCGGCGACGCCGACCTGCTGCTGCTGATCGACCGCGAGCTCCCGGCGTCGCGGCTCGACGTCGTTGAAGCCCACCTCGCGCGGTGTGCCTCATGCCGGCAGCGCCTCGCTGATTTCGAGGCGGTCGACGCGGGCGTCGACGGGCTCGCGGCCGACGGCCGCACAGTGGTGTCGCCGATGCCGCAGCTTGCGCGCGTGCGCCTCTCGGGTGCGATGCGCTCAGCCCACGCCGAGCCGGAGCCCTGGTGGATTCGCGTCGGCCACGCCGTCGGTGCGCCGGCGACGCTGGTGCCGGTGACGGCCGCGGTCGCCCTGGCGGCGCTCGTGCTGGTCGCGGTCGTTCCCCGCGAGGGCGTCGGCACCGTCGGAGCCACGCACCTGCCCGACGCCAGCCTGACGCCTGGAGCGGTGTCGTCGCTGACGGCCCGCGAACTCTGCGACGGTGCCAGGCCATCGCGCACGGTGACGGTGGCCTCCCGCGATGCCGTGCTGCGCAGCTACCAGATGGAGCAGGTGTCCGCCGACCTCTTCGAGCTCGATGCGCTGGTGACGCCCGAACTGGGCGGCACGACCGACCCCGGCAATCTCTGGCCTCAGCGGTACGCGGCGCCGGTGTGGAACGCCTCCGTGAAGGATCAGCTCGAGGAACTCCTGCCCGATCTGGTGTGCAGCCAGCAGCTGACACTTGCCGACGCGCAGCGCGAGATCGCCACGGACTGGATTGCCGCCTACAAGAAGTTCTTCCGGACCGACGTTCCGCTCACACGCACTGCGAGTGCCGCACCCGACGATGACGAGCTGGTGTTCGAGGGGGCCACTCCGGGGTGGCGTTCCCCTGGCCGCCCTCGACACACGCTGTCGCGCATGCCGCTCGCGCCGCCGCGCGTCGGTCAGAGCCTCACGAGCTTCGCCTTCGCGTCGGCCAGCGTTGCGGCGAGCGTGGGCGCCAGCGCCAGGTCCGCTTCGTTCAACAGCATGTAGCGGAGGTCGCTGCCGGGCAGGTCGCTGGCCAGCGCGGTGACGAGATCGAGCAGCACCGTGTAGGCGCCGCGCGTCTTCTTCGCCGGCACGGCTGTCGCCTCGGACGGCGTGACCGCGCAGAACGACGAGCAGTCGACCACCTCGCCGCGCGCGTTGAGGTACGCGGCGCCGTTGAGCACCTGGCACCCTTCCGACCAGCTCTTCACGTCGCGGCTCTGACCCATGCCGCCCCAGTGGATGTTGATCGACGCGTTGACCTCGACGCCGTTCGCGAGGTCGCCCTCGTCCAGCCGGCGGTCACTCTTCGAGCGGACGACGAAGACACCGTTGCCGCGGGGGCGCAGCGCCAGGTACGTGCGCTTGTGCCAGCCGAAGTGGTAGTCGTGCTGTCCCGGCGTGAGGAACGGCGTGCCGCGAGGATCCTCGGACATGCCGGGTTCGGTGGACCCCTGGAACTTGAAGACAAGCCCCTTCAGCAGCATCACGAAGATGTCGTCGAACTTCCCGGTCGCCTGCTCGCGGCGGATGCCGATCAGCTGCGGCGTGCCGGCGGACCTGAAGTCCCAGTTCGCCACCTTGCGCGAGTCGCAGGCCGGCCCGCTGTTCACCAGCGTGAGGACCCGAGAGGGGCGCGCGAGGTCGCGCTGCTTCACCTGTTCGAGCAGTGCCAGCCAGCTGGTGTACTCCGACGCGCCGAGGGCGCCGGCGCGCCACTGCTCGACGGTGGCCGACCAGTACGGTGTCAGCCCGTGCTCGAGCCAGCGGCGCAGGTGTCCCTCCGACTGGGGGCCGAAGCGTCCGTCTGGCGTGCACGGCAGCTTCTCGATCGTTCGCACGTACTCCTGGAACAGGCGAATCGCCGACGTGGTCCGGTAGCCGCAGATGCCGTCGGTCTTCCCGCCCGGGAAGAAGCCGATTGAGCGCAGTACACGCTGTACCTCGACAACGGGCATGCCGGTCTGTTGCTGCTTCGCCGCGACGAACTTGTCGGCGCCGGCCGGGACGTCCTTCAGCGGCAGGCGCGTGATGGACGAGACTTCCTGCACATACGCCGCGCATGCGGCATCGGTCACGTCGGGGTCGCACACGCCGAGTTCAATCACGGGAGCTCCTGGCTGCTGAGAGGGTGAAGGACGACTGAGGCACGTTACCCCTGATCAGCCGTGCCGTAGCGAATATCGATCACGTCAAGGCGTTCGGGGCCGCGCGGGGTTCGCACGGTGACACTATCGCCGACGCGCGCCTTCAGCAGCGCCGTCGCGAGCGGCGATCGCCACGACACGTGCTCACCGCCCGAGTCGAGTTCGTCGATGCCGACGATGGTGACGACGCGCTCGTCGCCCGCTTCGTTGGTGAAGGTCACAGTCGCGCCGAAGAACACCCGGTCGGGCGGTCTGCTGGAGTTGTCCACCACCACGGCGCTGTCGAGCGCCTTGGACAGGTACCGGATCCGCCGGTCGATCTCGCGCAGCCGCTTCTTGCCGTAGATGTAGTCGCCGTTCTCCGAGCGGTCGCCATTGCCGGCGGCCCAGGCCACGGTGGTGACCATGGCCGGCCGCTCGACCTTCCACAGCTGCGCGAGCTCGTCGCTCAGCCGCCTGAAGCCGGCTGGCGTCATGTAGTTCTTGAATCCGTCCTTCGGCGCGACCGGCAACGAGGCCTCCGTCTTCAGCATGCCACGGCGACGCCAGTCGCAACCAGCTGGGGTGTGCACTCCGGAACAGTACCTATGCCGGGCACTGCGTCTAACTATCCGTATGCCGAGACATCTCACCTTCTTGCTGGCGGCCGTCGTGGTGGCGTCGCTGCCGTTCGCGGCCACCGGAGTCGTACACGCGCAGGGCGAGCCGCGGTCCAACCAGTTCTGGTGGCCCGACCAGCTCGTCCTCTCCCCACTGCGGCAGCACGCCGCCGAGTCCAATCCGCAAGGCGACCGGTTCGACTACCCCAGGGCCTTTGCCCGTCTCGACCTCGCGGCGGTGAAGCAGGACATCCGCACGGTGCTGACGACGTCCCAGTCGTGGTGGCCGGCGGACTACGGACACTACGGTCCCTTCTTCATCCGCATGGCCTGGCACAGCGCCGGGACGTACCGCGTCGCCGACGGCCGCGGTGGCGCCGGTGGCGGGCAGCAGCGGTTCGAGCCGCTGAACAGCTGGCCCGACAATGCCAACCTCGACAAGGCGCGGCGCCTCCTCTGGCCGGTCAAGCAGAAGTACGGGCAGGCGATCTCCTGGGCCGACCTGATCGTCCTCACCGGCAATGTGTCGCTGGAGTCGATGGGGTTCAAGACCTTCGGCTTCGCCGGCGGGCGCCGCGACGACTGGGAGCCCGACCTGGTCTACTGGGGCGCTGAGAAGAAGTGGCTCGCCGACGAACGCTACACGAGCGGCCGCATGCTGGAGAACCCGCTGGCCGCCGTGCAGATGGGGCTGATCTACGTGAACCCCGAAGGGCCGAACGGCAATCCCGATCCGCTCGCAGCGGCGAAGGACGTCCGCGAGACGTTCGCGCGCATGGCGATGAACGACGAGGAGACCGTGGCGCTCATCGCGGGCGGCCACACCTTCGGCAAGACCCACGGGGCGCGTCCTCCGGCCGGTTGCCTGGGGCCCGAGCCCGCCGCAGCCGCCCTCGAACAGCAGGGGCTTGGCTGGGTCAACACCTGCGGCTCCGGGAACGGGGTCGACACCATCACGAGTGGTCTCGAAGGCGCCTGGACCTCGAAACCGACGGCGTGGGACTCGGAGTTCCTCCAGAATCTCTTCGCCTACGACTGGGTGCAGTCGAAGAGTCCTGCCGGTGCGACGCAGTGGATTCCCGCGAATGGTCAGGCTGCGAACACGGTTCCTGACGCGCACGATCCGGCTCTGCGCCACGCGCCGACGATGCTCACGACCGACCTCGCGCTGAAGGCCGACCCGATGTACGCGCCGATCGCGCGGCGCTTCGCTGACAACCCCGAGGAGTATCGGGTGGCGTTCCAGAGAGCCTGGTTCAAGCTGACGCACCGCGACCTCGGTCCGCGTTCGCGCTATCTCGGTCCCGAGATCCCCGCCGAGGATTTGATCTGGCAGGACCCGTTGTCGCGCGTCGAGCATCCGCTGGTCAACGCAAAGGATGTCGCGAAGCTGAAGACGTCGATTCTCGCGTCGGGTCTGACTGTTCCCGAACTCGTGAGGACCGCCTGGGCGTCGGCCGCGTCGTTCCGCGGCACCGACATGCGTGGCGGCGCGAACGGCGCCCGCGTGCGCCTCGCACCCCAGAAGACCTGGACGGTCAACAATCCTGATGAACTCGCGAAGGTCCTGTCGCGCCTCGAAGGTATCCAGAAGGAGTTCAACGGCACGAAGCCTGGCGGGACGAAGGTCTCGATGGCCGATCTGATCGTCCTGGCGGGTGGCGCAGCCATCGAGCAGGCCGCGAAGCAGGCCGGGCACGACGTGCAGGTGCCGTTCAGGGCCGGTCGTGCGGATGCGACAGTCGCGCAGACCGATGTGGCATCGTTCGCTCCGCTCGAACCGACGGCCGACGGCTTCCGGAACTACTTCCTCGCCGGTCAGCCACTCTCGCCTGCGGCGCTCCTGGTCGACCGCGCGAACCTGCTCACGCTCACGGTTCCCGAGATGACGGTCCTTGTCGGCGGCCTGCGCGCGCTCAACGCGAACGCCTGGCAGACTGCGCACGGGATCTTCACCGACCGACCCGGCACGCTGACCAACGACTTCTTCGTCAACCTGCTGGACATGTCGACACGGTGGCGCCCCTCACCGACCGCCGAGGGCATGTACGAGGGGCTCGATCGCTCGACCGGGGCGGTGAAGTGGACCGCGACGCCGGTTGACCTGGTGTTCGGGTCGAACTCCGAACTGCGGGCGGTCGCCGAGTTCTACGCGTCGGCCGATGAGCAGGAGACGTTCGTGCGGGACTTCGTGCGGGCGTGGGCGAGGGTGATGACCCTCGATCGATTCGACCTGCGCTGAGGAACGAGCCGGACGCGCGTCATCCCCTGGCGCGCGTCCGTTCGAACTGGTGCCGGTGTGGCCGGCGTGTCAGCCGTGCTTGATGGCGATGGTCTTGAGCACGGTGAAGCTGAAGAGCGCCTCGAACCCCTTCTCGCGGCCGTGTCCGCTCGACTTCACCCCGCCGAACGGCAACTCCACGCCTCCGCCTGCACCGTAGTTGTTGATGAAGACCTGGCCGCATCGCAGCTTGCGGGCGAGCCGCAGCTGGCGCGCGCCGTCGCGCGTCCACACGCCGGCGACGAGGCCGTAGTCGGTCCCGTTCGCCAGCCGGATCGCCTCGGCCTCATCGTCGAATGCCATGGCCGCGAGCACCGGTCCGAAGATTTCCTTCTGCGCCAGCGCGCTGTCGTGCGGGACATCGCGGAAGAGCACCGCCTCCTGGTAGTAGCCGGCGCTTGCCGCGTCGGGATGGAGCGTGCCGCGCGCCATCACGGGAACACCTTCGTCCTGTGCCTGCTGGACGAAGCCGCGCACGACGTCGTACTGCTTCCGGTTCACCAGCGGCCCCATCTCGAGTTCGAGTGCGGGCGGGCCGGCGCGCAGCGAGCGGAACCGCTCGGCGAGCCGCTCGAGCACCGTTTCGTAGATGCCGCGCTGCACCAGGACACGGCTGCCCGCTGAACAGGTCTGGCCGGCGTTCTGGATGATGGCGTTGACGATCACCGGCACCGCCGCATCCAGATCCGCATCGTCGAACACCAGCTGCGGCGACTTGCCGCCGAGTTCGAGCGTGACCGGGCAGTGCCGCTTCGCCGCCGCTTCCGCGATCAGGCGTCCGGTGCCGGTGGAGCCGGTGAACGAGATGTGGTCGATGCCGGGATGCGCCGTGAGCGCCGCGCCGGCCTCGCTGCCGTAGCCGGTGACGATGTTGAGGGCGCCCGGGGGGAAGCCGATCTCGGCGGCCAGTTCCGCGAGGCGCAGGGTCGAGAGGCTGGCGTCCTCCGCCGGCTTGACGACACAGGCGTTGCCGGCCGCGAGCGAGGCGCCGACGGTGCGTCCGAAGATCTGCATGGGGTAGTTCCACGGGATGACGTGCCCCGTGACGCCGTGCGGTTCGCGGATGGTGAGCACCGTGTAGCCGGTCTCGTACGGCAGCGTCTCGCCGTGCAGCTTGTCGGCGGCTCCGCCGTAGTACTCGAAGTAGCGGGCGAGCGCCGTGGCGTCCACACGCGCGGTCTTGAGCGACTTCCCGGTGTCGAGCGCCTCGAGCTGCGCGAACTCCTCGTTGCGCTCGGTGACGGCTGCGGCCAGCCGGAGCATCAGCCGGCCTCGCTGGGTGGCTGACAGCCGTCCCCAGGGTCCGTCGAAGGTGTCGCCGATGGCGGCGCGTGCAGACGCCACAGCTCGTGCGATGTCGGCCTCGGTGCCACGGGTGAGCGTGCCGACGGCCTCGCCGGTGCTCGGGTTCACGACAGGGATGGTGTCGGTGCTGCTGCCAGCCTGCCAGGCGTTGTCGATGAAGTGCTGCTTCTGCATGAGACCCGTATTGTCCCTCAGTCGATGGGGTTCGCCACAGCGGCGCCCGCGCCGGTCACGCTCAGTGCTGGCCCGCGGCTCCAAAGAGTGCGATCGTCAGCTCGCGGCGCAGCGTGTCATCCTTCATGTCCTGCAGGTTCTGCTGCACCGTCTGGTAGGCGTGCTCAGGCGTGTCCTGCTGCAGGTCGCGCGGGTTCATCCCGAGCGTCAGCAGCGCGGAGCCGAACTCGGACTGCACGTCTTCGCCGTTGATGACGAGTTGTTCGTGGAAGAAGGCTGCTGGCCCGTCGGCGGCAGCGATGTCCGGGGCGCTGCCGGCCTTGCCGCCTGCCACTGCTGACTGCTCCGGTGCGGACTGTCCTGCGTTGCTGCTGCAGGCGGCCATGGCGGCGGTCAGGAGAAGGACGGCCAGGTCCCTCGCGATGGGGCGCCTGGGGCTCGTGAAGCGGAACGGGATTCCAGTCACAGTCCGATTGTAGGGGAGCGCGGCCGGTCGATGAGCTGAAGGGATGGCCCCAGGGCAATCGAGATGCCCTGGGACCATCGCCAGGATACGGAGAGAGGCCGGGCTATGCGTTCTGTGCGACCGTCGGATCGAACGGTTCGTCGAGCCGGCCTTCGTGCAGGAACCGGCGCGTGTCTGCCGCAATCACAGGCGAGAGCAGCAGCAGCGCAACGATGTTCGGGATGGCCATGAGCGCGTTCGCGACGTCCGAGAAATCCCAGACGAAGTTCAGCGAGAACACCGAACCCGCGTAGACCGCGACCACCCACACGATGCGATAGGGCAGGATGGTCCGCTTGCCCCAGAGGTACTCGGCGGCACGCTCGCCGTAGTACGACCAGCCGAGGATGGTGGAGAACACGAACGTCAGCAGGCCGATCGTCAGCACCAGCGGGCCGAAGGTGGGCATCACCTGGTGGAACGCGGCAGTGGTCAACTCCGCGCCGCGCAGCGGCCCGAGTTCGCCCGGCGCGCGCATGATGCTCGTGACCAGCACCAGACCGGTCAACGCGCAGATGACGACCGTGTCCCAGAAGGTGGCGGTGGCCGAGACGAGAGCCTGACGCACGGGGTTGCGCGCCTGTGCGGCGGCCGCCACGATCGGCGCCGACCCAAGACCCGACTCGTTCGAGAACAACCCGCGCGCGACGCCGTAGCGCGCCGCCATCGTGACGGACGCACCGACGAACCCGCCGCCGGCGGCTGACGGGGTGAACGCGCTCGTGACGATCAGCTTGATCGCGGGCCAGAGGAGGTCGGACCCGGCGATGAGGATGGCCAGGCAGCCAACGACGTACCACGCGGCCATGAACGGCACGAGGACCTCGCAGACCCGGGCGATCGACTTGAGCCCGCCGAGGATCACGGCGGCTGTGACCGCGGCCATCAGCACGCCGGTCAGGCGCGGATCCAGGCCGAGCGTGCCCTGCGCCATCGTGGAGATCGAGTTGGCCTGCACCATGTTGCCGATCCCGAACGAGGCAATCACGGTGAAGAGGGCGAAGAGGATGCCGAGCCAGCGCATGCCGAGGCCGCGCTCGAGGGCGTACATCGGTCCGCCGAGCATCGTGCCGTCAGCGGTGCGCACGCGGTAGCGCACGGCGAGCAGCGCCTCGCTGTATTTGGTGGCTGTGCCGAGGACGCCGGTGATCCACATCCAGAGAACGGCCCCCGGTCCGCCGAGTCCGACTGCGGTCGCCACGCCGACGATGTTGCCGGTGCCGATGGTGGCGGCGAGGGCGGTCGTGAGAGCCGCGAACGGGCTCACGTCGCCTGCAGCGCCCGTCTCGGGCGTGACCGAGAGGCGGATGGCGGTCCACAGGTGACGCTGCATCACGCCGGTGCGGATGGTCAGGAAGAGGTGCGTGCCGATCAGGAGGATGAGCAGCGGAGGGCCCCAGAGCCATCCGTCCAGAAGGGTGATCCAGCCGTGTACGACGTCAATCATGTGTGGGGTCCATCCGCGTGTCAGGGCGTTGTCTGTTCGCGCGCGGGCCAGCCGCCCTCCCGGGGCCCTCGCGCGTTGACGCAGGTCCGATGGCGCCACCCCGAACATGCGCGCTCGGAGCAGGCCTGACCCTTCGTACTGACAAACATCCCGTCGGCCAGCCACACGTCGATGACGCGGATGGGCGAGGTTGCCGCTGATTGTGTCACAAGGGGCAGGGGCGGACGCCGATATCCCACCGGTCGCCGCGGACTCGCTGGGATCGCCCTGTCGGCATGACGCGTGCACCAGGTCTTGCATGGCGAGACGTGGCTGGGTGTAACGTGTCCCCGCCACGCCGTGGCCCGGTCCGCGGCGGCTCGGTCTCGCAGTACCAGACAGTCTCAAGGAGTTCCATGTCATCGGACAATCAGTTGCAGTGGGAGCGCCGCGCGCTCGAGCTGGTACTTCGCCCGGACACGCTCGCCGAGGTCCTGGATGCGCTGATGCGCGGGTTGGAGGAGCAGGCTCCCGGAGCCTTGTGCTCGGTTCTGCTGCTCGATCAGACCGGCACGCGGCTCCTGCACGGTGCGGCGCCGAGCCTGCCGTCCGAGTACAGCCGGGCGATCGACGGTATCGCGATTGGTCCGTCCGCAGGCTCCTGCGGCACGGCGGCTCACGACAACCGCCAGGTGATTGTCTCGGACATCACGAGCGACCCGCTGTGGGCGGAGTATCGCGCGCTGGCGCTCCGTCACGGGTTGCGCGCCTGCTGGTCCACGCCCATTCGTGCCGACGACGGCCGCGTGCTGGGCACGTTCGCCACCTACTACCGTGAACCGAAGCAGCCGGAGGCGGCTGAACTCGAACTCATCGCCCGTGCGCAGGGCATCGTGTCCGTTGCGGTCATGCGCAAGCAGGCGGAGGCGGCGCTTCGCGCCAGCCGCGATGCCCTGGCCACGAGTCAGCAGCGCTTCGAACTGGCGGTGCGAGGCTCGAGCGACGGCCTGTGGGACTGGGATCTGCGGACCAATACGACGTACTTCGCACCGAGATGGAAGTCGATGCTCGGGTTCGACGATCACGAGATCGCCAACGACTACGCTGCGTGGGCCGGCCTGATCCATCCGGACGACCGGGAGCCGACCTTCACCGCGCTGCAGCAGTACATCAGCGGCGAAGTGCCGACGTACTCCCCCGAGTTCCGGATGCGCTGCAAGGACGGCAGCTACAAGTGGATCCTTGCGCGCGGCGCCGTGCTCCGCGACGACGCCGGGGAACCGGTGCGCATGTCGGGGTCGCATAGCGACATCACGGAGCGGAAGGTGGCCGAGAGCGCTCTTCGTGCGTCCCAGCGCATGCTCACGGCGGTTCTCGACACGATTCCGGTCCGCGTCTTCTGGAAGAACCGGAATCTCGAGTATCTCGGCTGCAACGCCGGCTTTGCCCAGGACGCCGGCGTCGCGACGCCAGAGGAGCTCGTGGGCAGGTCCGACTACGACACAGGTTGGCGCGGCCAGGCCGCTCGCTATCGCGCCGACGACCTCGATGTCATCGAGTCCGGCCGTCCGAAGCTGCTTATCGAGGAGCCGCTGACGATGCCGGACGGGTCGCTGATCACCCTGCTCACGAGCAAGGTGCCCCTCCGCAACGGGAGCGGCGAGATCACGGGCGTCCTGGGCACGTATCTCGACATCAGCGAACGCAAGAGTGCCGAAGAGGAGGTGCGCCGGCTCAACGCCGAGCTCGAGGCCACCGTCCGCGCCCGCACGGCCGAACTGGCCCAGCGGGAAGAGCAGCTCCGCGACATCGTCGACGGCACGAGCGAACTGATGCAGAGCGTCGAGATGGACGGCACCATCACGTTCACGAACCGCGCCTGGCGCGAGACCCTCGGGTACACGGAGGCAGAGGTCCGGGGCCTGAGCATCTTCGACATCATCCATCCGGACCAGCAGGCCCATTGCACCGACCTCTTCGCGCGGGTGGCCGCGGGCGAGAGTCCGGGCATGTTCGAGACCACCCTGCGCACGAAGGACGGACGGCTGTGCCACGTGGAAGGGAGTGTGACGGTCCGGGTCGAGAACGGCGTCCCGACGGCGACGCGCGGCATCTTCAGGGACGTGACGGCGCGCAAGGCCATCGACCGCGCCTTGCGGCAGAGCGAAGAGAAGTACGGCCTGATGATTCGCAGCTCGCGCGACGCGATCATCACGCTGCACCCGCCCGACTGGCACTTTGCGTCAGGGAATCCCGCGGCGGTCGCGCTCTTCGGCGCGTCCAGTGAGGCCGAGCTGTGCGCGGCTCCTCCCTGGGAGCTGTCGCCAGACTCCCAGCCAGATGGGCGCCGTTCGACCGATGCTGCGCTGGAGCGCATCGAGACGGCGCTGCGCGCGGGAGCCTGCGCGTTCGAGTGGGTGCACCGTCGCTTCGACGGCCGTGAGTTCGTGGCCGCGGTCCTGTTGAGCCGCGTCGAACAGAACAACGCGGCGTATGTGCTGGCAACCCTGCGGGACTTCACGACGCAGAAACAGGCCGAAGCGGCGATGAAGGCGGTGAACGAGGATCTGGACCGGCTCGTGACCGAACGCACCGGGCAGCTGCGCGAGAGCGAGGAACGATTCAGGCAGCTGGTGGAGGCGTCGCCGAACATCGTGCTGATGACCCGGCAGGACGGGACCATCACCTTCGCGAGCCGCCGCGTCGAGGAGGTGCTTGGCTACAGGCCGGAAGAGCTCATCGGCCGCTCGGTCGACGTGCTCGTGCCCGAGGTGACCCAGCGGGCGCACGCCCAGCTGCGGACGCTGGCCTGGGCCGAGCCGCAGTCCCGGCCGATGGGGGCGGGCAAGGTGCTCAGCGCACGGCGGAAAGACGGTCGGCTCGTGGCGGTGGAGGTCGGGCTGACACCGGTCGAAACCTCGTCGGGTGCGTTCATGATGGCCACCGTCATCGACGTCACAGCGCACCGGCAGGCCGAGGCCGCGCTGCGCGCCAGCGAGGCGCGCAAGGCCGCCATCTTCGAAGCGGCCCTCGATGCGCTCATCACGATCGACGCCGAGGGGACGGTCGTGGAATGGAACTCGGCTGCGGAACGCATGTTCGGCCACTCCGCGGCGGAGGCGGTGGGACGGGACATGTCCGAGCTGATCATCCCGCCCGAACAGCGCGCCGACCACAGACGTGGCGCGACGCGTCACTGGTCCGGAGGCGAGGGCATGGCGCTGCAGCGGTTGACGAGCATGTCCGCCCTGCGGGTCGATGGCACGACGTTTCCGGTCGAGCTGTACATTGCGCCGATCAACAGTGACCCGCCGCTCTACACCGGGTTCATCCGCGACATCACGGACCGTCTGGCGCTGGAGACGCGGCTGCGGCAGTCGCAGAAGCTCGAAGCGATCGGTCAGCTGGCCGGAGGCGTCGCACACGATTTCAACAACATCCTGACCGTGGTGATGATGCAGGCCAAGGCGTCGGCCGAGATCCCGGGAATGCCCGCCGACGCGCTCGAGGGGCTCGAGGAGATCGAGGCCTGCGCGATGCGCGGCGCCGAACTGACGCGCCAGCTGCTCCTCTTCAGCCGCCGCCAGGTCATGCAGATGAAGGACGTCCAGCTGAACGACGTCGTGACGGCCGTTGCGAGGATGCTGCAGCGGCTGCTCGGCGAGGACATCATGCTCGAACTGCAGTTGCATGCGTCCGCGCTCGCCCTTCGGGCTGACGTGTCGATGCTGGACCAGGTGCTGGTGAACCTTGCCGTGAATGCGCGGGATGCCATGCCCTCAGGTGGACGGCTGCGCGTCGAGACCTGGGAGCGGACGATCGACGGCAGCCGGTCCCCCGACCTCAAGCCGGGTCGCTACGTCGGCTTCACCGTGCGCGACACGGGCACCGGTATTCCGCCCGAGGTGCTTCCGCGCATCTTCGAGCCGTTCTTCACGACCAAGGATGCCGGCAAGGGGACAGGCCTTGGTCTCGCGACTGTCTTCGGCATCGTTCAGCAGCACCGTGGCTGGGTCGACGTGACGACAGAGGTTGGACGGGGGACCGCGATCGACGTCTACCTGCCGTCCGCGCCACCGGCTTCTTCGCGGACCTCGACGTCGACAGCTGTCAGGCCGTCAGGTGGCACCGAGACGATTCTCGTCGTCGAGGACGAGGCGGCCGTGCGTCGCCTCCTTCGGATGACGCTCGAGCGCCGTGGCTACCGGGTGATCGAGGTGTCGACTGGCGCCGACGCCCTGAAGGTGTGGGGAGCCCACCAGGCAGAGGTCGCGCTGCTGCTGACCGATGTGCTGATGCCTGGCGGCGTCAGCGGCCATGATCTGAGCCGGCGGCTGCGCGCGCAGGCGCCTGGCCTGCGGGTGATCTACTGCAGTGGCTACAACCCCGAGACGGCCGGACGAGACCTGACGATCGGCGAGGGCGAAGCGTTTCTGCAGAAGCCGTTCACCGCTACTGATCTGCTCGCGACCGTACGGCGGCTGCTGGACACCGGGACGCCCAGGCGTGTGACGGAGAGCTAGGAGGCCTCATCCACGAACCGTCGGGTGAGAGCCAGAGCCTGGTGTCAGTGAAGCTGTGGGCCAGGCACCACGGCGTGCCAGACATACCACGCCCCCATCACGAGCACGAACACCTGGGCGAGGCGGTTGAGGAGGGCGCGGCGGCGGACGAAGAGGGTGTCGGCGAGCGAGACCCCGAGAAGGGCGGGTGCGGTGCCCAGGCCGAAGAGGACGAGTCCTGCCGCGCCGGTGGCGGCCTGGCCCGTGGCCATGGCCGCGACGACGGCCGAGTAGAGCAGGCCGCATGGCAGGAGGCCGAGACCAACTCCGAGGGTGTACGGATGGCCAGGCATCCGGCGGCCGAGCGAGGAGGTGAGCCGTCCGGCCCACGCGCCAGGGCCACCGGCAGGGGAGAGCGACAGGAGGCTGGTGACGCCGGTGACGACCAGCGCGCCTCCGGCGAGGACGGCAGCCGCGCGTTGAAGCCCCACGAGCGCCCCGGCGACCTGCAGCGCGCTGCCGAGCGCACCACCGAATGCGCCGAGCAGGCCGTAGGTGGTGAGCCGTCCGGCGTGATACCACGCCTGGGCGACCCACGGGATGTGCGCGCCAGCCGGTAGCGCGTAGCGCCGCGACACCATGAACACGAACGGCGTGCACATGCCCACGCAGTGCGCCGCACTGCCGAGCACGCCAAGCGTGAGGAACGCCACCAGATCGAGGTGGTTCCCTGCGGCCATGGCTGCTGTGTGAACGTGCTCGTGCATGTGCTTCCGTTGTCAGGTCCGGCGAACGCCGGTCCCACGAGCGATCAGGCGAGCCGGCCCAACCCCCAACCCCCAACCCCCAACCTCTAACCTCTAAACCCTGATCCCTGATCCCTACGAGTGATAGTGCAGGCACTCGGCGAGGCCCGGATCCTTCAGCGGGATCGGGTTGTGCCGCTGCAGGGACCACCCGAACACCAGCGTGAACAGCCCCACGAAGCCGAGCGTGCCCGCGAGTTCGACCACCGGGACGTGCGCGTGTGCCGCCGCCTCACCGTGGCCGATGGCCGGCGCCACCATGACGAACAGTTCCCAGAACTGGGCGAACAGCACCAGGGCCGCGACAGGAATGAGCCGCGACGGCGTCCGCTTCGCGTCGCGCGGCAGCATCAGCAGGAACGGCACCGCGAACTTCAGCACCGGCAGCGCCAGCAGGTACGGTAGCCAGCCGTGGTCGGTGCG
>Ga0075152_10002000_pt1 | contig 14548 bp, 13 predicted proteins | sample JI61114C2DNA_FD_70964 | JGI IMG/M metagenome (GOLD analysis project Ga0075152, IMG submission 70964) | Wastewater effluent complex algal communities from Wisconsin, to seasonally profile nutrient transformation and Carbon sequestration -... | ecosystem: Engineered > WWTP > Effluent > Algae...
TGGTGGGATGAAGCCGATGACTGGCTCCCGCCGCGCCCTGACGGTCGGCCTCCTGATCCTGGTCACGGCCGTCGCCTTCGAGGCGCAGGCCGTGTCCACCGCCATGCCCGCGGTCGCCGCCGACCTCGGCCGGCTCGACCTCTACGCCTGGGCGTTCACCGCGTTCATGATCCCGCAGATCGTGGCGATCGTCGTCGCCGGACGCCTCTGCGACAGGCTCGGGCCGGTGCGGCCGCTCCAGGCGGGCATCGCGGTCTTCGCGATCGGCGTCGTGTTCTCGGCCTCCGCGGCCACCATGCCGGTGTTCCTCCTCGGCCGCTTCGTCCAGGGCTTCGGCGGCGGGCTGGTCAACCTGGCGCTGATGGTCGTGGTGGGCAGGGCGTTCCCCGCGTCCCAGACGGGACGCGTCATGACGTGGTTCTCGTTCGCCTGGATGCTCCCGTCCTTCGTCGGCCCGTCGGCCGCGGCGTGGATCGTGAAGGCCGCCTCCTGGCATGTGGTCTTCTGGGCGGTGCTTCCGCTGGTGCTGGCCGGCGTCGTCCTGCTGCTGCCCACGCTGGCCAAGGTGGAACTGCCGGGCCTCCACGACCCGGACGCCGCCCCCGCGTCCCTCGGCGCCGCCCTCGTCGCGGCGGCCGGTGTCGGCCTCGTGCAGGCGTCGGGGATCCGGCTGGGCTGGTGGGCGCCGGTGCTGCTGCTCGCGGGGGTGACCTGCCTGGCGCTGTCGCTCCGACGCCTGATGCCGGCCGGCTGGCGGCTCGTGGGCACCGGCTTCCCGGCCGTCATCGCGGCCCGAGCCCTGGTGACAGGGGGATTCTTCGCCTCGGTGGCCTTTCTGCCGCTCATGCTCAAGCAGCTGCGCGGCCAGGGCATCGAGGTCGGCGGCTACGTCCTCACGGTGGCCTCGCTGGGCTGGACGCTGGGCTCCTGGATCCAGTCGCAGTCCTGGCTCCGACTGTCCAGGGACGCCATCGTCAGCCTGGGGGTTGGGATGGTCACCGTCGGCCTCGCAGTGGCGTCCGTGTGCACGTTCGAGCCGGGCCTGCCGTTGGGGCTGCTGGTCGCCGGGATGACGGTCGCGGGGGCGGGCATGGGCCTGGCGTCCTCGAGCACGTCGATCCTGGCGATCCAGCTGTCGCGGGCCCACGAGCTGGGCCGGAACACAAGCTCGCTGCAGGTGGGGGAGTCGATCGGGAACGCGCTGTTCGCCGGGGTCGCGGGCGCCCTGTTCGCCCTTCTCAAGGCGGGGGACCAGAGCGTGGCCTCGTTCGGCGTGCCCAGCCTCTTCGCGGCCGCGTGCGCGCTCGCCGCGCTCGTGATGGCACTCCGCATCGGCCACGTCGACAACCTGTCCGCTCGAGGCTGAGCGGTTCTGCCGAGGCCGAGAATGTTTCCGGTTAGACTCTCGTTTCCGAGACAAGGGGGCAGCCGCAGCGATGGACGAGGTCGACCGCATCCTGGCCGCCTGGCACCGTGAGACGCCCGGCCTGGACGTCTCCCCGTTGCGCGTGTTCTCGCGGGTGAGCAGGCTGGCGCGCCACCTCGACCTGATGCGCAAGGAGGCGTTCGCGGCGCAGGGGCTCGACGTGTGGGAGTTCGACGTCCTGGCCGCGTTGCGCCGCAGCGGGACGCCGTACGAGCTGTCCCCGGGGGCCCTCATCCACGAGACGCTGTCGACGTCCGGGACGATGACGAACCGCATCGACCGGCTGGCCGAGCGGGGCATGGTCGAGCGCCTCCCCGACCCGCACGACCGGCGTGGGGTCCGCGTCCGGATGACCCCGGCCGGCCGGCAGGTGGTCGAGTCGGCCCTGGCCGCGTTGGTCGAGCACGAACGAGACCTGCTCGCCGTCCTCTCGGCCGACCAGATGGACGACGCAGCGGCCCTGTTACGCTCCCTACTGACACCTTTCGAGGGGAAGGCCTGAGATGGCGCTCGTGGACCAGCAACTTCAGGCACTGGCGGACGCCTACGGCATCGCCACCGAGTTCTGGGACTGGAAGGGCCGCCTCACCCCGGTCACCGACGAGTCCGTCATCGCGATCCTGCGCGCGCTCGACGTCGACGCCTCGACGCCGGACGCCGCCCGCGCGGCCCTCGCCGAGGTGGAGTTCCGGCCCTGGCGCAGTGCCCTGCCGCCCTGCACCGTCGTCCAGCAGGGCGCCGGGACCCGTGTAAACGTCCACGTCGACCACGGCGCGAAGGCCAAGCTGTCGGTCCGGCTCGAGGAGGGCGGCGAGCGTCCGGCCCACCAGGTCGACAACTGGGCGCCCCCGCGGTGGGTCGGGGAGCGGTTCGTCGGCGAGGCGACGTTCGCGATCCCGGACGACCTCCCGCTGGGCTACCACCGCCTCCACCTGGAGTCGGACACGTGGACGGTCGAGTCGACGCTGATCGTGACGCCCGCCTTCCTCGGCTTCCCGGCCGCGATGGGCACCAAACGGGTCTGGGGCTACGCGACCCAGCTCTACAGCGTCCGCTCCGCCGACAGCTGGGGCATGGGCGACCTCGCCGACCTGGCCGACCTCGCCGTGTGGTCATCGACCCAGCAGTTCGCCCACTACGTGCTCGTCAACCCGCTCCACGCCGCCGAGCCGAAGCCGCCGCTGGAGCCCTCGCCGTACCTGCCCAGCAGCCGCCGGTACGTCAATCCCCTGTACATCCGGCCCGAGAGCGTGCCGGAGTACGCGACGCTCGACGAGCGGGCGCGGCGCCAGATCCAGGCGCGCAAGGAGCGGCTGGTCAAGGAGCTCGGCAAGGCGGACCGGATCGACCGCAATCCCATCTGGGAGGCGAAGGTCGCCTCGCTGCGGATCGTCTTCGACGCCGGCCGGACGCCCGCGCGCCAGATGAGCCTGGACGACTTCGTCCGCCGCGAGGGGCGCGCCGTGACGCAGTTCGCCACCTGGTGCGCGCTCGTCGGAGCCCTCGGCATGAACTGGAGGGAGTGGCCCAAGGAGTACCGGCGGCCGTCCTCGCCGGAGGTGGCCGAGTTCGTGGCCGAGAACGCCGCCGACGTCGAGTTCTTCGTGTGGCTCCAATGGATCGCCGACACGCAGCTGTCGGCCGCCCAGCAGACCGCCAAGGACGCCGGCATGCGGGTCGGCGTGGTCAACGACCTGGCCGTGGGCGTCTCGAAGGAGTCGGCCGAGGCCTGGGTGATGGGCGAGGCGTTCGCGCAGGGGGTCGAGGTCGGCGCGCCCCCGGACCACTACAACCAGCTGGGCCAGTCGTGGGGTCAGGCGCCGTGGCGTCCCGACCGCCTGGAGGACCTGTCGTTCGCGCCCTTCCGGAACATGGTGGCCGGCATCCTGCGGCACTCGGGCGGCGTCCGGATCGACCACATCATGGGCCTCTTCCGGCTCTGGTGGATCCCGGACGGCCAGCCGCCCACGCGCGGCGCCTACGTCCGGTACCCGCACGAGGCGATGGTCGGCATCGTCATCCTGGAGGCCCAGCGCGCCGGCGCCCTGGTCGTCGGCGAGGACCTCGGCACCGTCGAGCCGTGGGTCCGCGACTACCTGCGCTCGCGGGGGATCCTCGGCACCTCGGTCGCCTGGTTCGAGGCGAACCACGACGGGACGCCGCTGGCCCCCGAGGCGTACCGCGAGTACTGCATGGCGTCGGTGACCACCCACGACATGCCCCCGACGGCCGGCTACCTCGCCAAGGACCACATCGCGTTGCAGCACTACCTGGGGCTGCTCACCGAGGACGTGGACGTCGAGATCGACCACTTCGACCACCAGCTCGACGTGTGGCGCTGGATCCTCGCCGAGCGCGGCCTCTACCATCCCGGCGAGGAGGGCGACGACGACGTCGAGGCGATGGTGCTGGCGCTGCACCGCTACGTGCTGCAGTCGCCCGCGCGGGTCGTCACGGCCGCCCTCGTGGACGCCGTCGGCGACCGCCGGACGCAGAACCAGCCGGGCACGGTGGACGAGTACCCGAACTGGCGCGTCCCGCTGTCGGGCCCGGACGGCCGCCTGCTCACGCTCGAGGACGTCTTCGCGTCGCAGCGGGCCCAGCGGCTGGCGTCCGTCATGAACGGCTTCGCGACCCCGCTGGTCGGCCTGCGCTGACGCTCAGGCCGTTCGCCGCCGCCCGCGCGGCGTCGTGAGTGCCAGGCTCAGCAGCCCGAGCGCCGCCGCGGCCGCGAACGCCACCTGCATGCCGACGATCGCCCCCGCGGACCCATTGGGTGCGGTGGCTGCCCCCGCTCGGTAGACCAGCCCAAGGACCGATGCCCCGGTGATCATGCCGACGTTGCGGGCGAGGTTCAACGTCCCGGACACGGCGCCCTGGTCGTCGGGGCCGACGCTGGTCATGACCGAGGTGTTGTTGGCGGCCATGAAGAGCTGATTGCCGGGAGTGAGGACGACGCTCCCCAGCACGAAGCCCACTATCCCGGCCCAGCCGCCCAGGACCACCAGGACCACGAGGCCGAGCGTCATCTCCGCCAGCCCGAGCGCGGACACCCGCTTCGCCCCGAGGCGGTCCACCAGACGCCCCGCCGGGACGCCCGTGACCATCGCCGCGACCGGGCCGATGGCCATCGTGAGCCCCAAATGGGCGGCATCGAGGCCGAGGGCGCTTGTGAGGTAGAACGGGCCGATCAGCACGTAGGACATCATGATCGTCGCCCCGAGCAGGCTCGCGGCCAGGTGGCGAAGCGCCCCGGTCGCCGCCAGGTGCCGGACGTCGACGAGCGGCGTCCCGGCGGCCCGCTCCACCCGCAGGAACGCGATGCACCCCAGAGCCGCGACGCCCCCGAGGCCCGCCGCGCCCGCCGTGCCGCCGGGCTGCACGGTCACGGCCAGGGCGTAGGCGCCCAAGGTGAGGGAGAGGAGGAGGGTCCCGGCGGCGTCCAGGTCGAACGATCCGGTGGACGCCGCCGCGGGCGTCGCGGGCAGGGCCCGCCGCACCAGCAGCAGGCTCAGGACGCCGAGCGGCACGAGGGCGCCGAAGACGGCCCGCCAGCCGGGACCGGCGAGCAGAGCCCCGCCCAGGGACGGGCCCAGCGCCATGCCGACAGCGGTGGACGCGCCGAGGACTCCCATGGCGCCTCCGAGGCGGTCGGCGGGGACGGTCTCCCGGACGAGTCCCACCGTCAGGGCCGCCATCGCGGCGGCCCCGGCCCCCTGCAGCGCCCGCGCACCGACGAGCAGGGCGAGATCGGGCGACAAGGCGGCGACGGCCGACCCGAGGGTGAAGACGACGATGCCCCAGGACAGGACGGCGCGCCGCCCGCGCCGGTCGCCGAGGTGTCCGACTGGGACGATGAGCATGGTTCCTGCCAGCAGGAACGCCAGGATCACCCACTGCACCTCGCCCATGCTCGCCGCGAACGCCGACATGAGCGCCGGGAGCGCGATGTTCGCGATGGAGGTGCCGAGGGCGGCCAGCACCGCGGTCGCCGCCAACGCGGCGAGAGCACCGGCCGACGAGCGGCGGGGGGTGTCGACCTCGAGTCCTTCGGATGCAGCTGTCATGCCCCACAGGCTGGGCTGTTGGCGTTTCGGCCGGCAATCCGGGTTGCCGAAACCGGGACGCGTGCGCTGTGCTGCTCCCATGAGTGACGACCGGGACGCCGAGGGGCTGCTCGCCGACGTGGCCGGCCGGCTGCGGTCACTCCGCTCGGAGCATGGCCTGACGCTGAACGCGCTGGCAGAGCGGACGGGGATCTCCAAGAGCACGCTCTCCCGGCTGGAAACGGGCCAACGGCGTCCCACCCTGGAACTGTTGCTCGCGCTCGCGCGCCTCTACGAGGTGCCGCTGGACGACCTGGTCGGCGTGCCGGCGGCGTCCGATCCGCGCGTGCGGTTGCGTCCGCGCACCGTGGACGGACGCGTGGTGGTGCCGCTCACGCGGCAGGCGGACGGGGTGCAGGCGTGGAAGATCGACATCCCGGCGTCGTCGCGGCGTCCAGCGCCGCGGGCGCACGAGGGGTACGAGTGGCTCTACGTGTTGCGAGGGTCGCTGCGGCTGGTCCTCGGCGAGCGGGACCTGGTGCTGCAGGCGGGCGAGGCGGCCGAGTTCGACACGCGGGTGCCGCACTGGTTCGGCTCGACAGGGGCCGGGGACGCCGAGATCCTCAGCCTGTTCGGACGCCAGGGTGAACGGATCCACCTGCGCGCCCGCGGCGGCGTCTGACCTACCCGGCCGCGCGCCGCACGTGGACGCCGGCCCGCGTCAGTTCCTCGGTGACGGCGCGCACTCGGCCCGGGTCGACGGCGGCGGTGAGGTCGAGCAGGACGGTCGTCTCGAAGCCGTGGCGGGCGGCGTCCAGGGCCGTGGCCCGCACGCAGTGGTCGGTGGCGAGGCCGCACACGTCCACGCGGGTGACGCCGCGACGGTGCAGGAAGTCGGCCAGCGGCGTGGAATGCTCGTCGCGGCCCTCGAAGCCGGAGTAGGCGGCCGTGTGGCCCCCCTTGGCGAAGACGCCGGCGAAGGTCCGGTAGGTCAGGTTCTCGTGCAGCATCGCGCCCAGCGTGCCCTCGACGCAGTGCGGCGGCCAGGTGTCGACGAAGTCGGGGTCGTCGGAGAAGTGTGCGCCCGGCTCGACGTGGGCGTCGCGCGTGGCGACCACGCAGTCGTAGGGATGCCCCGCCAGGTAGGACGAGATGCGGGACGCCGCCGCCGCGCCTCCGGCGACGGCCAGGTTCCCGCCCTCGCAGAAGTCGTTCTGGACGTCGACGATGATGATGGCGCTCGTCATGGGGACTCCTCGGGGATCAGCACGGTTGGGATCGCGGGCTCGCCGCGGCTCATCTTGTGGGCGGCCCGGGGGAGCTCGGCCACGGCCGCGCGGTGCCGCTCGCGGGCGGCGCTCAGGGGCTCGCGTCCCACGATGCGGCCGTCCGTGATCAGGGGGACGATCAGCGCGCGGTCGTCGCCGTCGTTCGCGGGCAGGACGCCGACGCCGATGACGTCGGCCTCGGCGACGCCGTGGGCGTCGCGCCGCCGGAGTGCGTACTTGCGGCCGCCGACGGTCGCCTTGTCGGGGGAGCGCTTGGCGACCGGTTCGAGAGGCGCCCCGGCGGCGTCCGAGGCGGCGCGGGCGACGATCTTGTAGACCATCGAGCACGTCGGCGCGCCCGAGCCGGTGACGAGCGACGTGCCGACGCCGTAGCCGTCGACGGGGGCTCCGCGCAGGGCGGCGATCTGGAACTCGTCGAGGTCGGAGGTGACGATGATCCTCGTCCTGGTGGCGCCGAGGGAGTCGAGCAGGGCCCGCACCTCCACGGCCTGTTCGGCGAGGTCGCCGGAGTCGATGCGGACCGCGCCCAGCTCGGGCCCGGCGAGTTCGACGGCGGTGCGGACGGCGGCCTCGACATCGTAGGTGTCCACGAGCAGCGTCGTGGAGTTGCCCTGGGCGGCGAGTTGGGCGCGGAAGGCGTCCTCCTCGCTGTCGTGCAGGAGGGTGAAGCTGTGCGCCGCCGTCCCGGCCGTGGGGACGCCGTAGGTGCGGCCGGCTTCCATGTCGGAGGTCGCCGCGAAGCCCGCGATGTAGGCGGCCCGGGACGCCGCCACCGCCGCGTGCTCGTTCGCCCGGCGCGCGCCCATCTCGATGCAGGGCCGGTCGCCGGCCATCAGCGTCATCCGGGACGCCGCCGCCGCGACCGCCGAGTCGAAGTTGTAGACGCTCAGCAGGAGGGTCTCCAGGATGCAGGCCTCGGCGAACGTGCCCTCGACCGTCAGCAGGGGCGCGCCCGGGAAGTAGACCTCGCCCTCGGCGTACCCCCACATGCTGCCCGTGAAGCGGTAGTCGGCGAGCCACCGGGCGGTCTCGTCCGGGACGATCCCGTTCGAGGTCAGGTAGTCGAGCTCGGCAGCACCGAACCGGAAGGCCTCCACGGCGTCCAACATGCGGCCGACGCCGGCCAGGACGCCGTAGCGGCGCCCCTCCGGCAGGCGGCGCGGGAACAGCTCGAACACGGTGCGGCGGAAGGCCGTCCCCGAGCGCAGCGCCGCCGTGAGCATGGTCAGCTCGTAGCGATCGGTGAGCAGCGCCGTGGACTCCTGCATGCCGTCACCCTATTGGGCACCGTGACAGAATGTGCCCGTGACGAACCCGCAATCGACTGGGGATCCCGCGGGCGGCACGGCCATCGCCGAGCGACCTGCGGAGGTGCCCGCCGACGTCGTCGAGTGGGTCTGTCTCGTGTGGGACGACCCCGTCAACCTGATGAGCTACGTCACCCACGTGTTCTCCAGTTACTTCGGCTACCCCCGTGACAAGGCCGAACGGCTGATGTTGCAGGTGCACAACGAGGGCAGGTCCGCGGTGGCGTCCGGGTCGCGCGAGGCGATGGAGCGCGACGTCAACGCCATGCACGGCTTCGGCCTGTGGGCCAGCCTGGAGCGAGCAGAGTGAGGGCCTTCCGCCGGGTCGGCGGCGCCTACGAATCGGAGATCGAGGAGTTCGAGGTCGCCCTGCTGTCGTCGCTCGCCGATCAGCTCGTCGAGCTGCTGGGGGGCGACGGGCCGGCCGACGCGCCGGACCTGGACGCCTTCGAGCGGCTCGTCGCGGCCCAGGGCTCCGGGGTCGAGCTCGACCACGACGACCCGCTGATCCAGCGCCTCTTCCCGGACGCCTACGCGGACCCCGCGCTCGCCGACGAGTTCCGGCGCTTCACCGAGGACGACGCGCGCCGTGCCCGCATCGCCCACGCCGACGTCGTGCGGCGCGACCTGGCGGCCACGCGCGAGGGCGCCGAGCCGCTGAGTGTCACGCCCGGCCACGTGGACGCCTGGCTGAAGACGATCAACGCGCTGCGGCTGAGCCTGTCGGTGCGGCTGGGCATCGTCGACGAGGCGAGCCTGGACGCCCTTGCGCGCCTCCCCGCCCGCGACCCACGGAGCCAGCTCGTCGACCTCTACGACTGGCTGGGCTACGTGCTCGAATCGCTGCTGGAGGCGCTCGCTTCGTGACGCGGGCGGATCCGCCGACCTCCACGTGAAACGCCGACCCCGGACGGAGGTCGGCGAATCACGCCGGGGTCGGCGAATGCTGGCTGGGGCTCAGGCGATGGACCAGTTGTCGCCCGACGGCGCCGTGCCCGTGATGACGTAGATGACGCGGGAGGCCATGATCACCGCGTGGTCGGCTATCCGCTCGTAGTAGCGCCCCAGCAGGGCGACGTCGACGGCGGCCTCGATCGAGTAGGGCCAGTTCGGCCCCATCAGCACCTTGAACTGGCCCCGGCGAAGCTCGTCCATCTCCTCGTCGGACTCGGCCAGCTTGCCCGCGTCGTGGGCGTTGCGCTCCAGCAGCGAGCGTCCGGCGGTCCCGACCATTTCCTCGGCGACCCGCGCCATCAGGGAGAAGTTCGGCACAAGCCCCTCGGGCACCGCCTTGTCCGGGTACCGCAGGCGGGCCACCTTCGCGATGTGCGCGGCGAGGTCGCCCATCCGCGCCAGGTCGGCGACCATCCGCAGGGCGGCCACGATCATCCGGAGCTCACCGGCGACGGGCGCCTGGCGGGCCAGCAGGGTGAAGCATCGGGTCTCCAGCTCGTCGTGCTTGGCGTCGAGCTGCGCGTCGCCCGAGATCACCTGCTCGGCCACCGCGAGGTCCGCGTCCAGGAGGGCGCGGGTCGCGAGCGCCACGGCCGTCTGAACCTGGTGGTTCATGCCGACGAGGTCGTCGATGACGCTCTCCAGACTCTCGTGGTAACTCTCACGCATGGGCGCTCCTGGGTAGATGCCGAAGAAGGACGGCCTCAGACTAGGACGCCCGGGTGGACGGCCGGTGGCGCCCGGCAAACGCAGCGTGAACAGTCGGTGAATCATGGACGCCTGCGGCCTGCAGCGGCGGAAGGCGCCGGGACGCCCCGTTAGCATTCGACGCGTGAACTCGACCGCACTCGTGCTGTTCGCCGCCGCAGTCGGGGCGCTGCTGGGGGCCGCTTTCGCTGCGGCGTTCCTCTCCCGTCGGACGGTCGCTCCGGTCATCGCGCCGACAGAGCCGCACATCACCACCGTGGTCGAGCACCTTCACGCCCCGGCCGCCCTGGTGGGCGAGCACGATGAGGTGCTGGCCGCCAGCTCGCCCGCCCACGCCACCGGTTTCGTCCTCGGGACGCGGCTGGCGCTGCCCGGGGTGCTCGAGGCGGTGCGCTCGGCCCGCGCGGACTCCACCCCCCTCGAGCTGATCGTCGAACAGCCGTCCCGGCGGGGCTCGGAGACCCACTACCTCAACGTGCACGTCATCCCGCTCGACGACCGGTTCCTGGTGCTGGCCGACGACCACTCCGCCCAGCAGCGGTTCGACGCGACCCGGCGCGACTTCGTGGCCAACGTCACCCACGAGTTGAAGACGCCGATCGGTGCGATCACGCTGCTGGCGGACGCCATCCACGGGGCGGCGGACGACGAGCGATCGGTGCGGCGGTTCTCGGGCAAGCTGAGGACGGAGGCCGGGCGGCTCGACCAGTTGGTCAGCCAGATCATCGCGCTCTCGCAGCTCCAGTCGGAGGACCCCCTCCTGGGCGCGGAGCTGATCGATGTCGAAGAGGTGGCCGAGGCGGCCGTCGAGCGCGCGACGGCCCTTGCCCAGGCGCGGGACGTGCGGCTCACACTGCGGACCTCCTCGGGCTGCGTCGTCCTCGGCGACGAGCGCCAACTCGGCGTCGCGATCGGAAACCTGATCGAGAACGCGATCGCCTACTCCGAGGTCGGCGCCCGGGTGGCGGTCACCGTGACCCGCGTCGTCGGGGAAGCGACGGGGCGCGTCCTCATCGCGGTCTCCGACAACGGGATCGGCATCGCCGCAGACGACCTGCCACGCATCTTCGAACGGTTCTACCGGGTCAGCTACGACCGCAGCCGCGCGAGCGGCGGCACGGGCCTCGGTCTGTCGATCGTCAAACACGTCGCGGAGGCCCACGGTGGCGAGGTCAGCGCCTGGAGCAAACCAGGCGAGGGCTCGACGTTCACCATCACCATCCCCGCCGCACAACAGACAGAGGCATCATGACCAGGGTTCTGATCATCGAGGACGAGGCGATCTATCGGGAGACCCTCGAGTTCCTGCTCGAGCGCGAGGGCTTCGACGTGGTCGCCGCGGCCGACGTGACGGACGGCCTGGACGCCTTCGAGCGCGTCGGCGCCGACCTGGTGCTGCTCGACGTCATGATGCCGGGGCTGTCCGGCACGGAGGTGTGCCGCCGCATTCGCGCCCGCTCGAGCGTCCCCATCATCATGCTGACCGCCCGCGACTCCGAGATCGACAAGGTCGTCGGGCTGGAGTTGGGGGCCGACGACTACGTCACCAAGCCGTTCAGCCAGCGCGAACTGGTGGCCCGCATGCGGGCCGTGCTGCGCAGGGGGGCCGACGTCGAGGCGGCGTCCGACATCCTCGAGGCGGGCGGCGTCCGGCTGGACGCCGCGCGGCACCTGGTCGCCGTCCGGGGGACGCCGGTGAAGCTCGCCCTCAAGGAGTTCGAGCTCCTGGAGGCGCTCCTGGTGGACGCCGGCCGGGTGCTGACCCGGGCCCAGCTCATCGACCGGGTGTGGGGCTTCGACTACGTGGGGGACACCAAGACCCTCGACGTCCACATCAAGCGCCTGCGCGCCAAGCTCGAGCGCGACCCCGCGCATCCGGTCCTGCTGACCACCGTCCGGGGGCTGGGGTACAAGTTCGAGGCCTGAATCGTCCGGGGTGAAGTGTTCACCCGGCGTTCACCCGCCGCCGGTCGAGTCGTCACCCGCGCCTCGTAGCGTTTCCGCTGAGCGAACGCTCCACCATCACCCGAGAGGGCATCACAGTGAAGATCACCACGTTGGTCAGCCTGACCGCAGCCACCGCCCTGGCGTTGACCGGCTGCGCCGCCAATGAAGCGACCACCTCGTCGTCCGCCGGCTCGAAGGGCGCGTCCATCACGCTCGCCGGCAAGGGCTCGTCCGCGCAGTCGGCCGCCATGCAGAAGTGGATCGCCGACTACCAGGCCAAGAACGCCGGCATCACCATCAACTACTCCCCGGACGGCTCCGGCGCCGGCCGCGACGGATTCGGCAGTGGGGCCGTGGCCTTCGCCGGCTCCGACCGCGCCTACACGCCGGCCGAGCTCACGTCCCTGGCGTTCACCCGCTGCGCGCCGGGCACCAAGGCGCTCGACCTGCCGGTGTACATCTCCCCGATCGCCGTCATCTTCAAGGTGGACGGGGTCACCGACCTCAAGTTGGACGCCGACACCCTCGCCGGCATCTTCTCCGCCAAGATCACCAAGTGGAACGACCCCGCGATCGTGGCACTGAACCCCGGCGTGACGCTCCCGGCCGCCAACATCACCGCAGTGCACCGCTCGGACGACTCCGGAACGACCACGAACTTCACCGACTACCTCGCGAAGGCGGCCCCGTCGGTGTGGACCGAGAAGGCGGCGGGCACCTGGCCGGCCGCCTTCGCCGGTGAGGCGGCCAAGGGCACCTCGGGCGTCGTGGACGCCGTGAAGTCGGGCCAGAACACGATCGGCTACGCCGACGAGTCCCAGGCGGGCACGCTCGGCAAGGCCTCCCTGAAGGTCGGCACCGAGTTCCTGGCACCCACGGCGGACGCCGCCGCGAAGATCGTGGACGCCTCCCCGATCGAGCCCGGCCGCGCGGCCGGCGACCTGGCGCTGACGCTCGACCGCAAGGCGACGGGGGTCTACCCGGCCGTGCTCGTCAGCTACGCGCTGGTCTGCCAGACCTACGCGAAGGCGGACGAGGGCGCGGCCGTCAAGGCCTTCCTGACCTACGTGACCTCGGCCGAGGGTCAGGCGTCGGCGAAGGCCGCCGCGGGCAGCGCCCCGCTGTCGGCCGCCATGACGGCCAAGGTCAAGGCTGCGCTCGACTCGATCAAGTGAGCCCGATGCCGATGTCCACCACCGCCACGTCCCCGCTCGGCTCCGCCGACTCGGGGACGCGGCGCGCCCCCGGGCGTCTCGGCGACGTCGTCTTCCGGGGCCTGTCCATGGGCGCGGGCATCACCATCCTGGTCATCCTGGCGCTCGTCAGCCTCTTCCTGATCGCGCAGGCGGTGCCCGCGCTGGTCGCGACCCCCGCCGACCTGCAGGCCCACGGCTACGGCGAGTTGTGGTCGTGGATCCTGCCGTTCGCGTTCGGGACGGTCTGGGCTGCGGCCTGGGCCCTGCTGCTCGCGGTGCCGACCTCGATCGGGATCGCCCTGTTCATCACTCACTACGCGCCCCGCCGCCTCGCCCGGACGCTGGCCTACATCGTCGACCTGCTGGCCGCCGTGCCGTCGGTGGTCTTCGGGCTCTGGGGCTCGATGACCCTGGCGCCCGCGATGCTGCCCGTCTACCTGTGGCTGAACCAGTACCTGGGCTTCCTGCCGATCTTCGGCGGGCAGGCGTCCGGCACCGGCCGCACCCTGTTGACCGCCGCGATCGTGCTGGCCGTCATGATCCTGCCGATCATCACGGCCCTGTGCCGCGAGGTGTTCCTGCAGACGCCGAAGCTCAGCGAGGAGGCCGCGCTGGCCCTCGGCGCGACGCGCTGGGAGATGATCCGGATGACGGTCCTGCCGTACGGGCGGTCCGGGATCGTCTCGGCGGTCATGCTCGGCCTGGGCCGCGCCCTCGGGGAGACCATGGCCGTGGCGATGGTTCTTTCCGGCGCCCAGGTGATCAACGTCCAGCTGCTGACCTCGACGAACCCGAACACGATGGCCGCCGTGATCGCCCAGAACTTCCCGGAGGCGTCCGGGCTGCGCATCAACCAGTTGATCGCGGGCGGCCTGGCGTTGTTCGTCATCACCCTCGCCGTCAACTCGGTCGCCCGTTGGTTCATCGCCCGCCGCAAGGACTTCAACGGAGCCGCCGCATGAGCGTCACCACCTCGGACGCCGCCCCGCGCGTCCGCCCGTCCGGCCTCGCGGCGTCCCCGCTCCAGGCGCGGATGCTGCCCCGTTGGACGCCGTGGGCGGCGGCCGCGGCGTCCCTCGGTCTCGCCGGGCTGGGCTTCCTCGCCAGCGGCGGCGCCAACGTCGCCGGGGTCGTGGCCGTCGCCCTCCTGATCTTCCTCGCGGGGATGCACCTCGCGTCCACCCTCGTCGAAGGCCGCCGCAAGGCGGTCGACCGGCTGGCGTCCCACCTGGTGGTGCTCGCCTTCGGGCTGGCTCTGCTGCCCCTGATCTCGCTCGGCATCGACACCTTGTCCCGCGGCCTCGCGCGGTTCGACGCCACGTTCTTCACCTACTCGATGCGCAACATCGTCGGCGAGGGCGGCGGCGCCGTCCACGCCCTGACGGGGACGCTGTACGTGACCGGCATCGCCTCCCTGATCGCGGTACCGATCGGGCTGCTGACCGCCATCTACCTCGCCGAGTACGGGCGCGGCGCGCTGGCCCGATCGATCACGTTCCTGGTGGACGTCATGACCGGCATCCCGTCGATCGTGGCCGGCCTGTTCGCCTACGCCCTCATGACGCTGCTCTTCGGCCCCGGAACCATCAGCGGCCTGGCGGGTGCGCTCGGCCTGTCGGTGCTCATGATCCCGATCGTGGTCCGCGCGACGGAGGAGCTGCTGCGGCTGGTGCCC
>Ga0075152_10002001_pt1 | contig 14543 bp, 12 predicted proteins | sample JI61114C2DNA_FD_70964 | JGI IMG/M metagenome (GOLD analysis project Ga0075152, IMG submission 70964) | Wastewater effluent complex algal communities from Wisconsin, to seasonally profile nutrient transformation and Carbon sequestration -... | ecosystem: Engineered > WWTP > Effluent > Algae...
CCAGTTAAGCGCATTTTCAAGTTGCATGGCATTTTATTTTTAGGGATAAAAATTACAAAATTTTTGCAATAATTGTATCAAAATTTTATGCATCATTAAGTTAATTGCGGGTGTGCATTTTTTTTTATTTTATTTTTTTTTAAAGATGATGCTGATATTTGAAAAACTGTTTTTATCTTAACATACTTATTTAATCCATCAAAAAAAATAACCCACATTCCATGGCAAAAGCAAATAAAAAGAAAGCAGTAAAAAAAGCTGTAGCTAAGCCCGTAGCAAAGAAAGTTGTAAAAAAGGCCATAGCTAAAAAAGCGGTAAAGAAAGCAGCTTCAAAACCTGCGGTAAAGAAAATTGTAAAGAAAGCGGCGATTAAAAAAGTTGCAAAAAAAGTAGTTCTGAAAAAAGCTGCAAAGAAAGCTGCAGTAAAAGCAGTTGCTAAGAAAGTTGTAAAAAAAGCCGCAGTAAAAGCAGTCATTAAAAAAATTGTGAAAAAGGCCGCAGTTAAAAAAGTTGCAAAGAAAGCGGTGGCTAAACCAGCACCTAAAAAAGCAGTTGCCAAGCCAGTTGCTAAAAAGGCTGTAAAGAAAGCGGTGCCAAAAGCTGCCGCACCTAAAGTGGCAGTTAAAAAGGCAGCAGTAAAAAAAGCGGTAGCAAAAGCAGTTATTAAAAAAATTGTAAAAAAAGCCGCAGCTAAAAAAGCTGCTCCTGTACCAATACCTGTTGCAGCCCCGGAACCTGTTGTTGTGGAAGTACCGGTTGCTCCGGTTGAAGAGCCACCGGTTACCCCGGCAGCACCAGAAGAAACTCCTGTAAACTAATAAATTTATTGGCCATATTTAAAGCGGTTGAAATGTTCAGCCGCTTTTTTATTTTATCCAATAAATAGTAATTGTGTGGGCTATTTTATAAACGGGAATGGGAACCGGTATTGCATTCATTCGATATGTTGCAAAAGCTTCGTATTGCCGCATATTGCTGTGTATTTTGTACAAGTGTGCGACGCAAGGTAAGCTTCATAGAATAACATAAGCCGGGTACATAAAATAAAAAAAGGTGAGGTAAGCCTCACCTTAAATATTAATTTATATAATTAATTAAAAATTACACCAGCATACGCAAAGGCTCTTCCAGCAAGCTTTTCAGCGTTTGCAAAAATGCTGATCCGGTGGCGCCATCTACAACGCGGTGATCGCAGCTAAGCGTAACCTTCATTATATTACCCGGAACAATTTGCCCATTTTTTACAACGGGAACCTGTGCTATGCCACCCACTGCAAGTATACATGCATCGGGCGGATTAATGATGGCGGTAAACTCATCTATACCAAACATGCCCAGGTTAGAAATGGTGAACGTGCTTCCTTCCCAATCGGCAGGCTGCAGTTTTTTATCTTTTGCACGTTGTGCAAAATCTTTTACTTCCACACCAATCTGGCTCAACGATTTTGTATCTGCAAAGCGAATAACGGGAACAAGCAAACCTTCTTCTACTGCAACGGCCACGCCAATACTAATATGATGGTTGAAACGTATCTTGTCGCCCAGCCAACTGCTGTTTACTTTGGGATGTTGTTTTAATGCAACAGCCACGGCTTTAAGTACCATATCGTTAAAGCTGATCTTTACTTTGCTTACTTCATTTATTTTACCACGGGCTGCCACACATGCGTCCATATCAATGCGCATGGTAAGATAAAAATGCGGTGCTGTAAAGAGGCTTTCGCTAAGGCGGCGGGCAATGGTTTTGCGCATTTGCGAAACAGGTACTTCATCAAAACTTACCTGGCCAGCAGGTGCTGCTGAAACTGCGGCAGCAGCTTGTTTTTGCACAGGCACGGTTACTGCTTCGGCTGGTTTTGCAGCAGTTTCCGCGTTTACTGTTGAGGGAACAAATGTGTCAATATCAGTTTTTGTAATTCGCCCATTATCGCCGCTGCCCTTTACATAGCGCAGGTCTATGCCTTTTTCCTCTGCTATTTTTTTTGCTAATGGGGAAGCAAATATCCTTCCTTCGTTTACAATCTGTGCTGTTGCTGCAGGTGCATCAGTTTTTGCAGGCGCAACAATTACAGCAGCAGGTGTTTCATCCTTTGCAACTGGTGTTGCCGGAGTGCTGCCTTTCAATGCATTTACAACAGAATTTACATCAAGGTCTGCCTTGCCCACTATACATAAAAGATCATTTACCTGTATCTTTTCTCCGGGTTTTGCGCCCTGGTATAATAAAATGCCTTCTTTATAACTTTCCAGTTCCATGGTGGCTTTATCGGTTTCAATATCGGCCAGTACATCACCTTTTTTAACTGTATCGCCGACATTTTTATGCCAGCCTGCAATAACGCCTTCTGTCATGGTATCGCTTAAACGCGGCATTAATATTACTTCTTCCATTGCTGATACATCTGTGGCCGGTTGCGGGGTTGCAGCCTGTGGCTCAGTTATTTTTTCAACTGGTGTAACGGCAGTTTCGGGTACTGGTACTGGGGTTGCCGGTGCAGTGGCAGCACCTGAATGTGCTGCAACAAGTGCAGCTACATCTTCACCTGCTTTGCCAATAATGGCAAGCAAATCATTTACCTGCAGTTTAGCGCCTGAATTGCCACCTGTGTGCAGCAGTGTACCCTGCTGATAACTTTCCAGTTCCATGGTGGCTTTATCGGTTTCTATTTCAGCGAGGAGGTCACCTTTCTCAACTTTATCGCCTACTTTTTTGTGCCATGCAGCAATAACACCTTCCGTCATGGTGTCGCTTAACCGGGGCATTAAAATCACTTCTGCCATAAATAATTTTAGAATTACTACCTGTTCTCTTACAGGCAAGTTTAAGAATATGTAACATTCAACTGTACCAGTTCTGGTAAAAAGAAGGTGTGAAATTACAGGAAAATGCAATAGCACCAATTGTTAGTACCCTTTTTTATACAGATGAAAAGAAGGTTGGATTTAAGCATCTGTGATACAATAGTAAGGCTGCATTTTTTGGTATGCTAAACACAGCATGGTTTTATTATACAGTTACGCTGCCTGCACTATGCTGAATAATGAACTGAACGTATAAGGGAGTTCCGATGAACCGGAATTAAGATGACACAACAGGTGCTTAATAGTAGCTGTGCAGTTAAGCCAAAAAATCATTGTTCATTTTAAGTTAACCCTGTTAAAAGAACCTGGTGCCAGCTTTTCTTTTAACAGCATGAATTGTTGAAGGTTGGGGCGCCTTAAACCTTGTAATTTAATTTTGGTAACTATTAAAAAGTATGCACAATTAAAAAGAAAAAAGGCTTTTGCCAAATGAGTAAGATACTTTTATAAGGCCGGTATAATAAACATCATTCTTATCGGGGTTGCCCCTTTGCGACTTTGGTGTAAGTATATATGGGGGATCCAGTTCATCACCTCTGAATGAAAGTTTTGCGGCAAGCGGCCCTTTTTCGGCATTTATAATTGCAGTATCGGCATATCCCTTTCCACTTACATCATCAAGATAATCTGTAAAAATTTTACGCAGAGAGAATTCGGCGCTGATCATTATTTTTTCAGAGACAGCATACTTTACCCCTATCCCAAATGGAAAGGCTATCTGTGATAATTTGTAGGGTTTTTTATCAGGGTACTGTGGCAAACCCTGACCTTCTGTACTTAGCGGTTGTAAAAATGTTTTATTGCCATCGGGGTCGTACGTATATGGATCCATTTTAAACGCTGCCACACCTGCAAATGCGTAGGGTGTAAATCGTTTTTCGGTATTCATTATGTCTGTTAAATTAGCTTCAAAGGTTACACTGGCTTCGCCAATATTGCTGTAAAAACTAAGGTTGCGCCTGTAATGTTTTGGAATGCCAATTGCATCTACCCCACTTACTTTCCCTGACGTTAATGTGTAAGCAATGCCATAATAACCGTTAAAATAGTATGCCCCACCCAAAGTGAATGCCGGATGTGCCTGGTTAAATGTAAGTGTTTTGCCCTGCAAATCGCCACCATAGTTCATCATGCCTCCCCCAAGCGTAACAAATAAATTTTGGGCTAAAATTGCGCCCTGTAAAAAAAATGCAAAAGTTATTATTAGTGTTAATCGTTTCATAAGCTCATTATTTTGCAAACTTAATGTGTAAAACTTGATTTTTTAAAATTGAAAAACATTGTACTGTTTACTGCTTTTAAGGTCAGTTTGGGTATAGTAAAGCAATATACGTTTAATTTCTATTTATTTTTTTGTATGTTTAATGCAGTTTATATATTTTTTACATGCAAAAAAAGAATATATAGTGAACGCAACTGCCATGCATAAAAGTGTGCAAGTTGCCATCAACAGAACATACGGTAAAATAAAAGTTTTAGTTTATGCTATCCGGGGTATGGTTTTGTGTACACAGTAAAGCTGCCTGCACCATACTGCCTAGAATTGCCAAACCCAGCCTCAACGGGGCAAGCAATATAAAAGTGTCCAAATAACCGGGACGAGATAAGTGATACAAACAACCCTGAAGATGGGGCAATAGCAAAATGCAGTTAAGCTAAAAAAAATAATTGCACATTTTAAAGGTTGCAGTAATAAAAAATCCCTGTATTAACACGGGGATTTTTTATTTGTGGTCCCGCCAGGAATCGAACCTGGATCTAAAGTTTAGGAAACTTCTATTCTATCCATTGAACTACGGGACCGTTTGGGGCGGCAAAAATAATAGTTTCTTTCTAACGCTGTACAATTTCAAAATCTTATTTGCTAACTTTCACCTTACAAATTAAAAATATGAATAAAAATCTGTTGCATATTGCGCTTGTTACCGGCTGTTTTACCTGTATATCTTCGTTTGCACAAAACAGTAATAAACCTTCCGCTGTATTTAACCACCTTGCTATATACGTGGTTGATATGGGTAAATCCGGCGATTTTTATATGAACACTATCGGGCTCGACAGTATTCCCGAACCATTTCACGATGGCAAACATATATGGTTAAAAACCGGCCCCGGCAGCAGCCTCCACATTATTGCAGGAGCAGAAACCGCAAAACAATACTTCAAAAACAACCACATTTGTTTTAGTGTGGCATCTGTAGAATTGTTTACTGAAAAACTTAAAAAGAAAGGCATCCAATTCGAAGATTTAAGCAGCAATAAAAATGTCTTCAGCACAAGGCCGGATGGTGTAAAACAACTTTGGCTGCAGGATCCCGATGGGTATTGGGTAGAAATAAATGATGCTAAGGAATGAATGACTATCCGCTATTTGGAATGCACTTCAATAAAAGCGTGATTGCTATTTTAAACAGGGTAGAACTATGCCCAATAGTATTACAGAACGTACAAGTGAGTGACACAACAGAAGATGATAGTAGCAATAATGAGGGCAACAAAAGAATTATTCCAAAAAGCGGATACAATGATTTGTTTTTACAAACGCAAAACCCTTAACCCAAAGCTTCAATACCCTTATCTTTGCGCTCCTAAAAAAAGTGTATGAAGTTTTACAGTTTACTTATAAAGTACCGTTTCTGGCTAAGTTTACTGGCAATAGCCATTGCCGTAACGCTTAACCTTACCGGTACCGGTTTTTGGCCGGCATTCCCTTTATATTTTATTGCCCTCATTGGTTTATTCAGCCATTTTTTTATTGGCCCCATGCGGTTAATACAGGGCCCAATGGAAGATGGCAATGTGGAAGAAGTGGAAAAAATATTAAAAACCATCTGGTTCCCCGGTCTTTTATACAAACCCATCCGCTCCACCTATTATACAGTAAAAGGCAACCTCGCAATGATGGCACAGGATTTTGACAGTGCCGAAAAACACCTCAAAAAAAGTTCAGAACTTGGTGCACCAATGCCCGAAGCTGAAGGCGCCAACAAACTGCAGCTTGGCATGATGAGCCTGCAGAAAGGCGATTTTAAAGCAGGTGAAGGCTATATACGTGCCGCCATCCGCCTTGGTATACCCGATAAAGAAAGCGAAGCAGTTGCATTTTTAAGCATGTGCCAGATATTTATGAACAAAAGGGAATTTCGCGCCGCAAAAGATTATTTCCGCAAAGCAAAAGCCTGCAAGCCCAAAACCAAACAGGTAATAGACCAGATAAAAGAAATTGAAAAATATATTTCAAGAATACCGGGGTAAGGTTGATAAGTTGAAGCAGTTGACATGTTGAAAAGTTTCAAATGGTTGAGTAACTGTTTGAAAATTTTTTTTGAGCGAAACTGATTGCCTTTTAAATACAGAAATACAATTATTAGCCTGCCGGCATTGCTGCTATTATGCTTTTGTTGCGTCGCACACTTTTACTTTGGTAATATTATTCGGCAATGTGCAGGCAGGTTTAAAGGATGCTAAACTTGTTTGTTGAGGAAATTAGTATGAGCAGGTAGCCATAAAAAATAAAAGAAAATATATGTGGCCTCGTCAGGAATCGAACCTGAATCCAGGGCTTCGGAGACCCTTATACTATCCATTGTACTACGAGGCCGTTAAGCTAAGGCCGCAAATGTAATACATATTGATTTGAAAAAAACCGTATCATTTTTCATGCGCCATTAAGGAGCTGCCTGTATTTTTAAATAAACATTTACTTCATTACCCAGCGATACACTGCCGCTGCCCACACCAAAATCCCTGCGGTTAACAGAAAAATTACCCTTAAATAAATACCTGCTGCCCGAAGGTGTAACCGTGAACGGAAAACTTATTTTTTGTGTAACACCCTTAATGGTAAGGTTGCCGGTAACTTCTGTTTTGGATACCAGCGTGCTGGTAAACCTTATTTTGGGGTATTTTTCAACATCAAAATAAGTTTCTTTTTTTAAATGGCTGTCCCGCATTTCATTATCGGTATTAATTGTATTTGCATCAATAGTAACATCAAATGAAGAAGCGGCTGGGTTGGCTGCATCCCAGATTATTTTTCCATCGAGTCCTTTAAAACTGCCATTTGTACTAAGGCCAAAATTTTTGATGGTAAATGTTACCGCGTCTGCAGTATCAACAGGTTTAAGATTAGTAGAAGTAAAAGCAAATAGTACAAGCGGTAAAATAAAAAGTACAACTTTTTTCATCCTTATTTTTTTGGAAAATTACAAACCAATAATCATTCCTGAAAGTAAAACAGGAAACTATTACTGTAATAGCGCATTGATTTAACGTGCCGCTAACCAAACATTTCCTTAACAGCCGCAGGAAAGAAAATACCGGTGGGTACACTGTTCATTATCTTTAACTCTTCAGCAAAACCTGTTTCGTTATCTAAGAAACGCAGTACACGTTGCGGCGGGTTTTTCTTAAAAAGGTCCGCAAATATTTTATCGCCACCCATTTTTTTATTGTAGAGTATGTTAAGCAAAACACTGTCGTATAATCCAAAGCGCTTTTGAGTAAATGATGGCGTAAAATGCGGGTCTTTATTATGTATCAGCGCATTGACTACAGCATCAGCATTTTTTTGTATAAATTGAAATGTAAACCCGCTGCTTGCCTTGGTGTGCCCGCCTGCGGTACCAACGTTTATAACATTTCCTTCCCCTTTTTCAAACGGGTTATTTGTCATTGGTATCACACCAAATTCTTCTTCCAAAACGGTATAATGTGCAGGTTTTAAATATTCATTAATGTATTGCCTTAAGGCTTCATCATATTCATCGGGCTTCAGCAGTTTTTCAGTAAAAAGTGTGTACTCTACTAATGCTTTATTTGCAGATACCGGCAATACATACACGAACGTGGTACCATGCTGCTGGCTTACCCTGAAATCCATAAAAGTTGCAATGCGGTCGTCAAAAATATTTGTGCCCGTTTCAATTAATTGCCCTTTAAAATGCTGTAATAATTTATAACCCGAAGGCTTGCCCGCATTTCTTACATCGGGATTAAGCAAACTGTTATTGAAAATAATGCTGTTAAAAATATAGTCAGCAGTAAAAGTGTTTTCACCAGCATTTACAAAGGCTTTGCCCGCTTCATTGCCAGGTGCTGTAACGTTGCCGTAATAAAAATGTATATTGTTTTTTTGTTTCGCTTTCGCAAGTACATAATTATAAAAATCAATTCCCCGTATCATTTTATATTCGTACGGCAGCAGGTCAAACCTCGCAGAAAAACTGTTTGAATAAAAATCGATCTGCTTCCACCGGTGATGCACAATTTCTTCAAAAGCACCGGGCTGTTGCTCCCAGAAACACCAGGTGCGGTCATTTTTATTCTTGGGTGCATTATCAATTACAAGTATCTCTTTGTCATCAAAAAAGCGGTGCTGCATCATACGGTACAGCAGGCTTAAACCTGCACAGCCGCAACCTGTAATAATATAGTGATAGCTTTTGTTCAATTGTATTAATTACATTAACAGGTACAGCACCTTATTGTTTACTTTCATAAATACCGAAAATACCGCTGTTGTTTTTCATGCGCAAGTATTTATCAATTATAATACCACCTAATTTTTTTATAGCATCCGGCTGCACAGTTTACCCCGGACTTGTTCCGGGGCAAGCACTTTATCTTTCTGTTATTAATTTAGCTTCAGCATCATCTTCTAACTTACTTTATTTATTGCAGCCTGTTCTTATGCTGTTTCATAAAAGCCATTTAGCGTTTTACAAACAGAACTGCACCATCCTCCAAAGAATTACCGAACGTACCCCACAATTCTCCGGGATGCTGTGTTTATTGTTGAATAATATTGTAGAGCACAAGTGAGTGACACAACCAAAGCTGATAGTAGTAATTCAGCCGGTCAATAAAAATTTCCGCACCAATTATTTTATTCCTTTTAGTTTCATAAAGTATAGCGCATAACTTTATTGCAATTTTATAATAACCGGGTATGAAAAAAATAACGATCCTGCTGCTTGCCATTTATGCAGTTCCTTTAATATCTGTTGCGCAAAAAACTAAAGCAGTTGTAAAACCTGCAATATTTAACGCAGCAGACCGCCCCAAAAATCTGGCTGATACAGCCCTGCTCGAACTGGTGCAAAAACAAACCTTTCGCTACTTCTGGGATTTTGGCCACCCTGTTTCGGGCATGGCAAGGGAACGCAGCAATGGCAATTACGATTATGGTGACGAAGTGATTACAACCGGCGGCACCGGCTTTGGTGTAATGGCTATGATTGTTGCCGCAGACCGTAAATGGGTGCCACGGGATTCAGTCTCAGCGCGGCTTTTAAAGATGGTTAACTTTTTGTTTAAAGCCCAGGCATACCATGGCGTATTTCCGCACTGGATGGATGGCGCAACCGGTAAAACCATTCCCTTCGGCCGCCGGGACGATGGTGCCGACCTGGTGGAATCTTCTTTTCTTTTCCAGGGCCTGCTTTGTGTAAGGCAATATTTTACTGCAAATAATAATGTGGAGCGGGAACTGCGCCAAAAAATTACATGGCTATGGGAAGAAACAAACTGGAACTGGCATACAAGGGATAATATGGATTTGCTTTACTGGCACTGGAGCCCCAATTATACATGGGATATGAACTTTGAACTGCGTGGCTGGAACGAGACACTGATAACGTATATTCTGGCGGCATCTGCACCGCGCTATCCCATCAGCGCAAGGGTGTATCAAAAATGCTGGACGGAAAGCAGCCACTTTAAAAATGGCAAAGAATTTTATGGCATAAAACTGCCGCTGGGTTTTGATGGCGGCGGGCCACTATTCTTTACACATTATTCCTTTCTCGGCCTTGATCCACATAATTTAAAAGATAACTATGCCGATTACTGGGAGCAGAATTATAACCATACGCTTATCAATTATAAACATTGCGTATTGAACCCCAAGCAATTTAAAGGTTATGGAGAAAACTGCTGGGGCTTAACCGCAGGTGATACTTACGATGGTTATAACGCATACTCACCCGATAATGATGGCGGCACCATTGCACCAACAGCAGCACTCTCAGCATTCCCCTACACACCGGAATATTCCATGAAAGCACTGAAACATTTTTACTACGATCTTGGCGATAAAATCTGGAGCGAATACGGTTTTGTTGACGGCTTTAATGAATCGAAAAACTGGTATGCCAATTCACACCTTGCCATAGACCAGGGACCAATTATTGTTATGATTGAAAATTACAGGACCGGCCTTTTGTGGAAACTTTTTATGAGCGTGCCGGAAATACAAAACGGTTTAAAGAAGTTGGATTTTCAAAGCCCTTATTTAAATGGGTCGCCATCAGCAAATTAATCGCTTCATATATTTTAACTTACATGCATGAAACATATTTTTAAACAGCTTGTAATAGTATTGCTGCTTTTGTCAGTCCATGTGGTGCATGCACAAAAGCCTGCTTTTTGGGATGAGATACAAAGCTTTAAACACAGTGACAGTATTGCGCCAGCGCCGCAGCATGCCATACTTTTTGTGGGTAGTTCTTCCTTTCGTATATGGGGCGATGTGCAGGATTATTTTCCGGGTTATACTATTATCAACCGTGGCTTTGGCGGTTCTTCTTTTCCCGATCTGATCCGTTATACAAACGATATCATTGTTCCTTACAAACCAAAACAGATCGTGATCTACTGCGGCGATAACGATCTTGCAGCAAGCGACACCGTAACAGCAGAAATAGTGTTCGAACGGTTTAAAATATTGTTTAATAATATACGCAGCAAACTTGGCAAAGTACCGGTTGCGTATGTAGCCATAAAGCCAAGCCCAAGCCGTGAAAGGCTTATGCCAAAGATGCTGCAGGCCAATGTGCTTATTAAAGAATATTTAAGGCATAAAGACAAAACAGCTTTTATTGATGTTTATCACGCCATGTTAACGCCCGATGGTAAACCAATGCCAGGCATTTTTAAAGAAGATAATTTGCACATGAATGAGAAAGGTTATGCTATATGGCAAAAATTAATTGCGCCATATTTAAAGAAGTAATTTTATGTGCCAGGCAGCAGGATATGAATTAAACTTTTGTTGCGTCGCACTCTTGTACTGAAGGAAAGCCATGAGCTTTTAGCTGCGAGCCTTGAGCCTTTGTATTTTGCTCGCAGCTAAAAGCTCATGGCTCGCAGCTTGTTGCTTCATATTCCGAACGTACAAGTGAGTGACACAACAGAAGCTAAATAGCAAAACAAAAGCTGGTTACAAAAAAGAAAAAAACATATAAAAACGAAGCCAAATGAAAAGAGTGTATGCCGTATTAATTGTAATTACGATCCTGTATTTACCCGCACAGGCGCAGGATGCAAAGATGAATGCTTATGTAAGCAGCCTGATGAGCAAGATGACCCTTGATGAAAAAATTGGCCAGCTAAACCTGGTAACACCCGGCGGTGGAATTGCAACCGGTGCAGTGGTAAGCCAGGGTGTGGAAGACAATATCCGCAAAGGTGCAGTTGGTGGTTTATTTGGCATTTACGGTGCAGAAAAAGTGCGCCGTGCGCAGGACCTTGCAGTTAAAAATTCCCGTTTACACATCCCGTTAATTTTTGGGCTCGATGTAATTCATGGCCATAAAACCATCTTCCCAATCCCGCTTGGTTTATCCTGTTCATGGGATATGCCATTGATAGAAAAAGCCGCAAGGGTTGCCGCAACAGAAGCAAGTGCAGATGGATTGAACTGGGCCTTTTCGCCCATGGTTGATATTGCCCGTGATGCCCGCTGGGGAAGGATATCAGAAGGTAATGGTGAAGACCCATACCTCGGTTCGCAGATTGCAAAAGCAGTGGTAAAAGGCTACCAGGGCGATGATCTTAAAAAGAACAATACCATCATGGCCTGTGTAAAACATTTTGCGTTATACGGCGGCGCAGAAGCTGGAAAAGAATACAATACCGTTGATATGAGCAAAATAAAAATGTACGAATATTATCTGGCACCATACAAAGCCGCAGTAGATGCAGGCACCGGCAGCATCATGAGTTCTTTCAATGAAATTGATGCCATACCGGCAACAGGAAATAAATGGTTGCTCACAGACCTGCTGCGCAAACAATGGGGCTTTAAAGGTTTTGTAGTTTCAGATTATACCTCGGTAAATGAAATGACAAACCATGGCGTTGGCGATTTGCAAACCGTTTCTGCCATGGCATTAAAAGCAGGGCTCGATATGGATATGGTGGGCGAAGGTTTTTTAAGCACATTGAAAAAATCGTTGAAAGAAGGCAAAGTAACATTACAGCAGATAAATGATGCATGCAAAAGGATTTTAGAAGCAAAATATAAACTTGGTTTGTTTGATGATCCGTATAAATACATTGATGAATCAAGAACAGCGAAGGATATTTTGACGGCTGATACAAGAGCGGCTTCAAGGGAAGCAGCAGAACATTCCTGCGTATTATTAAAGAACGCAAACCAATTATTGCCCTTGCAAAAAACCGGCACCATTGCATTGGTTGGCCCGCTTGCGGATAGTAAAAGAAATATGCTGGGTACATGGGTGGTGGCAGGCGATTGGCAACAATCTGTTTCTGTATTGGATGGAATAAAAAATATTGCAGGCAGCAATGTAAATGTACTCTATGCAAAAGGCGCAAATATTTCTGATGACAGCATGCTTATAAAACGCACCAATGTTTTTGCACCGGATGAAATTGAAATTGATAAACGTTCGCCTGAAGAAATGATCAATGAAGCTGTAGATGCAGCGACCAAATCAGATGTTATTGTGGCTGTTGTTGGCGAAGCCGCAGATATGACGGGCGAAGCAAGCAGCCGCGCAGATATAAGCATTCCCGAAAGCCAGGAAAATTTATTAAAAGCGTTGGTAAAAACGGGAAAGCCTTTAGTAGTTGTTCTTATTAATGGAAGGCCGCTTACATTAACCTGGGAAAACGATCACGCCACTGCAATTTTAGAAGCATGGGCGCCCGGTACAGAAGCTGGAAATGCGGTGGCAAATGTGTTGTTTGGCAATTACAATCCATCAGGGAAAATTACTGCAACATTTCCACGCAGTGTGGGGCAAATACCTATTTATTACAACCATAAAAATACAGGCAGGCCTTTTAATAACGAGCCTTTTGCAAAATTCAAATCCAACTATCTTGATGTATCAAACGATCCTTTGTATCCCTTTGGCTATGGGTTAAGTTACACCAGTTTTTCTTACAGCGATATACGCCTAACCAAAACAGATTTAAAAGGCAACGACCGTTTAATTGCCACCGTAACTGTTACCAATACCGGCAAGTTTGCAGGTGAAGAAACGGTGCAGTTATACATTACCGATCCCGTTGCAAGCATTACGCGTTCTGTAAAAGATTTAAAAGGTTTTCAAAAAATAATGCTGCAGCCCGGAGAGATAAAAGCAGTTTCATTTAATATTACAAACGAAGACCTCAAGTTCTACAATCCAGCGCTGGAGCATGTTTGGGAGGCTGGCGATTTTATTATTCATATTGGCACCAACTCCAATGAAGTAAAATCTGCAACGGTTAACTGGAAGAAATAACTGTAACAGTTTATTATTAAAAAATGCGGATGACAACAAAAGTCTCCGCATTTTTTTATTAATTTTTTTGAGCCAGGCAGTTGAATATGAATGTGACTTTTGTTGCGTCGCACACTTGTACTTTGGGGAAGTTAACTGTACTGAAAATACAGCCCACAGAGAGCCGCAGAGAAAAATAACGAGAACCAACCACAGAGGCTTTCTGTGTCCAATCTCTTAAATGTTCTGCGGATAATTACGATGGGGAATTCACCCATACCAAACACAAATCATCAAATAATTTATACTGCAATTGAAGTGAAGTTGTTTCCTGGTTTCTTATAAATTGCGCAGCAATTTTTCCTTCTGTAGTAAACTCAAATGGTGAAAGCAAAATATGTTCGCTAAAATCTACACTGCCCCAGCCCCACCATTTAAAAACGGCTTCTTTAGCACCCCAAAGAACGGTGAGGAGTTTTAGTTTGTGGTTTGTAGTTTGTGGTTTGTAGTTCAGATCATCGCCAATATCTGCCGATAAACCGGAAATTGAAAACTGTTCCCTTTCTTTTTCATTTAAAAATTTACTGCTGATGCGCTGCAAACGTTCTGTGGGAATTTCAATATCAATACCCACCCGTTCATTTTTACTTACAATGGCTGCGGCATAATTACCACAGTGCGAAAGGGAAAAATGATATTGTTCGTAAGGAAGGTATGGTTTTTTGGTGTCGGCAATCAGGATTTCCTGGTGGGGAAAATCGGGGAACAATAATTTGAGCAAATACCGTGCTGCCAGGTGTTGCAGGCGCTTGTGCGGATGGGTAATTTCTCTGTGCAATGGCACATGCTGTAAAAAAAAATCTTCCGGTTCTTCTATTTTCCAGATGCCCAGCCTGGTGTTTTCGTTGATATTATGTTGATAAAACAGCGGCATGTTACAAATTACGATTTTAGATTGCACTGCCTTCCATTAAGTTCTGCGGCATGGCATGCGCAAATGTATTTTATTTGCACATGAGTTGGTGAAAGATGGCATGTATTTAAGGAAAGCGGCAGATTCACCGGAACAATTTTACGGATAGCTTGGAAGCTGCACCGCGGAGCTGCTCATTAATGTTATGCAGTACAAGAGTGCGACGCAACCTGGATGCTATGAAAAACAAT
>Ga0075152_10002003_pt1 | contig 14538 bp, 15 predicted proteins | sample JI61114C2DNA_FD_70964 | JGI IMG/M metagenome (GOLD analysis project Ga0075152, IMG submission 70964) | Wastewater effluent complex algal communities from Wisconsin, to seasonally profile nutrient transformation and Carbon sequestration -... | ecosystem: Engineered > WWTP > Effluent > Algae...
GCGATCTCATTGTTTTTACGGTTGTTTTAGCGCTAGTTGTGGTTGTGCCAGTTTTTGTGATGCTTGCTGTGTTCGCCTGGAGATACCGAGATGGTGCCAAGGCGCATTATCAGCCAGAGTGGGCCGATAACAAAAAGTTAGAATTCATTTGGTGGGGTATACCGATTGCCATAATTATTCTGCTTAGTGTTGTGACCTATATAACTAGTCATTCGCTCGATCCTTATAAACCGATTCAGTCGACTAAGCCAGCGCTAGAGGTGCAAGTAGTTGCACTGCAATGGAAATGGCTGTTTATTTATCCTGACCAAAAGATTGCTACAATTAACGATTTGACGATTCCGGCTGGCCGACCAGTTCATTTTAACTTGAGCGCAGATGCTCCAATGAGCGCTTTTTGGGTGCCGGCTTTGGGCGGGCAGATTTATACAATGGGCGCGATGAATAGCCAGCTGCATTTAATCGCCGATCATCAAGGCGTCTACGACGGTTACAATACCAACATCAATGGCCAAGGCTATGCCAAGATGACGTTTAAGGTCAATGCACTTAGCGATGAAAAGTTCGAAACTTGGGTGAAGAATTTCGATGGCAGCAATCATGTCTTAAATCAGATGCATTTTGACGAAATTAGGCAGCCAAGCATTGAGCCTATGCCAATGTACATGCGTCTTGAAGACCAAAATCTTTATCACAATATCGTCATGAAGCAAATGAATAGCACATCTGATAGTAAACAACACGAAGGGCATGGTATGTGATGGATTGGTTATTTGGTCGTTTAAGTCTTGATTATTTGCCTAAAGATCCTGCTACGATTGGTGCGGCAATCGGCATGCCGCTGCTTGTTTTTGCGGTAGTCGGTCTGTTGTGGAAGTATAAGAAAATTGGCTGGTTATGGCGCGAGTGGCTAACCAGTGTCGATGCCAAGCGGATAGGTGTTATGTATATTGTTGTGGCGGTTTTGATGCTTGTGCGTGGTATTGGCGATGCATTTATGATTCGCAGTCATACGGCGATGTCGGGTCCGGGGCATGAAGGGCTCTTTTCGTCGGATATGTTTCAGCAGGTGTTTACCGCTCATGGCACAATCATGATCTTTTTTGTAGCAATGGGGTTGATGTTTGGTCTGATCAATGTCGTTCTGCCGCTGATGCTTGGCGCGCGCGATGTGGCTTTTCCTTGGCTCAATAGCGTTAGTTTTTGGTTATTTGTGGCAGGCATGCTGCTTTGTAATGTAGCGCTGATGCTCGGCGGCTTTAGCAATGGCGGCTGGCTTGGTTATCCGCCGCTAACAGAGCTGGCCTATAATCCAGGTCCTGGCGTTGATTACTGGTTGTGGAGTTTGCAGATCGCGGGTATCGGTAGTTTGCTGTCTGGCATCAACTTTATTGTTACTATTATCAAAAAACGTGCTAATGGTATGACATTGATGAAAATGCCGATTTTTTCGTGGAGTGTTTTGGTCAGTATGGCGCTGGTGGTAATTTCGTTTCCACTTTTAACAGTTAGTTTAGCGCTGCTGTCTCTCGATCGATTGATGGGCATGCATTTCTTTACAACCGAAATGGGCGGTAACCCGATGCTTTATGTCAATTTGATCTGGGCGTGGGGACATCCAGAAGTTTATATTTTAGTGTTGCCCGCCTTTGGAATTTATAGTGAAATCGTGGCAACATTTGCTCGCAAAAAACTATTTGGCTATACGACAATGGTGGCAGCGCTTGTTGCGATAATGTTCTTCAGTTTTGTGGTTTGGCTACATCACTTTTTCACAATGGGAGCAGGCGCCAATGTCAATGCATTTTTTGGGATTATGACGATGATTATTGCTGTACCAACAGGTGTAAAAATCTTTAACTGGTTGTTTACGATGTATCGCGGACGGATTCGTTTTACTAGTCCGTTTGTCTGGTTTTTGTGTTTTGTGGTGACATTTACGATTGGTGGTGTAACTGGTGTAATGATGTCGGTGCCAGCCGTCGATTTTCAAGTTCATAATACATTGTTTTTGGTGGCGCATTTTCATAACACGATTATTGGCGGTGTTGTTTTTGGATTTTTGGCAGGTATAACTTACTGGTTCCCAAAACTATTTGGTTTTCGACTCAATGAACGAATTGGTAAGTACGCTGCATATGCTTGGCAGTTGGGCTTTATTGTGACATTTATGCCGCTTTATGCACTTGGTCTAATGGGAGCAGTGCGGCGGATTGACTCGTATAGTGATCCATCTTGGAAACCATTGTTTATTGTTAGCGCTGTCGGAGTTTGTATCATTTTGCTTGGCGTTGGCTTACAAGTCTTGCAGTTCATCGTTAGTATTATTAATCGAAAAAAGAATCTCGATTTGACGGGCGATCCTTGGGATGGGCGCACACTCGAGTGGTCTGTTCCAAGTCCAGCGCCTTTTTATAATTTTGCGATCGATCCGAAAGTCTCTCGGCGCGATGAGTGGTGGTATGCAAAAAAAGAAACCAATCGTCGTCCGCACAAGAGTGAATATCACGATATACATTTGCCAAAAAATAGCGGTGCAGGTGTCTATGTAGGACTTGTTTCAGCACTCGGCGGCTTTGCGATTGTTTGGCATATGTGGTGGCTTGCTGCGTTGTCTCTGGTTATTATTATCGTTGTTGTTGTCGCCAAAACGTTTGATGACGACAGTGAGTATAAGGTCAGTGCGGCTGAGTTATTTGAGTATGATAAAAAACGATTTATCAAAAATGAGAAGGCTGTAGTATGAAAAAAGATCTAAGTCAAAATCTAACGACCAACTATGGTTTTTGGCTCTACTTGATGAGCGATGTGATGATTTTTGGTGCTTTGTTTGCTTGTTTTATGGTGCTGCGTTCTAGTATTGCCGATGGTCCGAGTATCGCAGAAATTGTAGTGCCGACAACCGCCTTATTGCAAACGATTGCGCTATTGTCTAGTAGTTTTACGGCAGCGATGGCCCAAGTCGCTCTGCGTTACCAAAAACAACGTGACTTTGTAATTTATATGCTGGCAACTTTTGGCTTTGGCTTATTCTTCTTTATTTTGGAAATGCAAGAATTTAGCCACCTAGTCAGCGAGGGCGCTAGCTGGCAGGTAAGTGCAGCAATGTCGGCTTTTTTTGCGCTAGTCGGTACGCATGGTCTGCACATACTTATTGGCTTGATTTGGCTAGCGACGCTTGGTTATTTCTACTGGCGCCGTGGTAATACAACTAACTTTCAATCAAAGCTAGCATTGTTTGTGTTATTTTGGCATTTTCTTGATTTGGTCTGGATTTGGCTATTTGTGATTGTCTATCTATTTGGAGCAGGGAGAATATAATGAAAGATCATTATCTTAAATCTACTATCAAAATGTCGGTCGGCTTCGTTGTGGCACTTGGACTAAGTTACTTGGCTTATTTTGCGGCTACACAAGGTTGGTGGGGCAAGTATCTTGCACTTGGTCTGATGATTCTAGCGGCCACTCAGTTTGTTTGGCAATTGGTGGTTTTCTTGCATGTCGGTCGTGAAGCCAAGCCGCGTTTTACATTGTGGAGTTTAATTTGCGGTATATTTATGATGTTAGTTGTGGTTGTTGGGTCATTGTGGGTGATGGCGAATCTCAATTACAATATGCACATCAAGCCTGCCGATGTCAACCAGTACATGCTTGAGCAAAATAAAAAAGGTTTTTAGTGTCGACAATAGAAGATTATTACCAACTAGTAAAGCCAGGCATTGTCTACGGTAACCTGATCCACGCCGTTGCTGGTGCCTTGTTTGCGGTTTCTTATAGCTGGTCATGGACGACATTTATAGCGATGATGGCGGGCGTCAGTCTAGTGATAGCATCAGCCTGTGTTGCCAACAACATAATCGATCGCCGTTATGATAGCAAAATGGAGCGCACCAAGCAGCGTGCAATGGCGACACATCGTATTGGCATCAAACAGGCAGTTTTGTATTCGTTTGGATTGGCCGCGATCGGCTTTATTTTTTTGATATTATTTACCAATACCCTAACGGTGCTGCTTGGAGTGCTTGCATATATTAGCTACGTTGGTTTTTATACGCTCAGCAAACCGCGCACGCGTTGGAGCACGTTTATCGGTACAATACCGGGTGCTTTACCTGGCGTTGCTGGCTATACGGCTCTTTCGAACCAATTGACATTTGAAGCTTGGATGATTGGACTTATTTTGATTGCTTGGCAGCTGCCGCATTTTTTTGCGATTGGTCTACGGCGCAGCAAAGAGTATGAGCGTGCTGGTTTTCCGCTATTTGTAGTTGGTCATCAACCGAAGCAAGGGCGTCTAATAATCATTGCGTCGCTAGCAATCTATGCACTATGCGTATTCATTTTTTCTGCATTTGCGCTAAGTCCGGTTGCTGGCGGCTTATTCTGTGCCCTGACAGGCTGGTGGTTAGTGTCGGCTGTTTTTGACAAGCGTTCAAGCCAGCTGTGGGCCAAGTCGGTATTTTTAAAATCATTGGTGTTAACACTGGCATTGCCAATCATCGGATTGGTAGAAGTGGTTTTTGTACGCTGGTTATAGTAAAATAACCATAAACAGCTTCAAATAGAAAGACTAGAGGACGGACGTGAGAATTACAATTGTTGGCGGTGGGTTTGCTGGCGTAAAGACTGCTTTGGAGCTAGCGAAAGATAGTAGTTTTGAGATTCTTTTGATTACCAACAAGTCAGATTTTCAGTATTATCCATCTCTCTATAGTACCGCAACTGGCAAAAGTCACCTCGAAAGTTGGGTGCCGTTAGGTGAGATTTTTGCAAACCATGACAATGTCAAAGTTGTTATTGACACAATCATTGGAGTTGATACCGAAAATAAGAGCCTAGTTGGCCTATCGGAAAATCGATATGATTATGAAACCTGCATCATTGCCGTCGGTATGGTAACGACTTATTTTGGTATACCAGGATTGGATCAGTACTCGTACGGCATAAAATCGGTCGAAGAAATACGCCGCTTAAAAGAACGTCTCTACAAAGATTTGGGCGAAAATAAGCAACTTGATAAAAATTATGTTGTTGTTGGTGGCGGTCCAACTGGTGTGGAGTTAGCCGGCGCTTTGGGGACATACATCAAAAAACTGAGCAAATACTATGGTATCAAAAGACCACGAGTCAATATACGACTGATTGAAGCTGCGCCGCGAATTTTGCCTAGGTCGCACGAGAATTCCAGCAAAAAAGCTGCAAAACGGCTCGAAAAGCTGGGCGTCAAAGTGCAAGTTGGTCAAGCCGTTCAGAAAGAAACAGCCGAAGCGATTATCGTGGCTGGTCGACCGATTGCTTCACATACGGTTATTTGGACATCCGGTGTCATGAATAATCCATTATTTTCGGCTAATCCATCGGTATTCGAGCTAACTGCAAATGGACGGGTTAAAGTCGACGAATACATGAGCGTTAGCAAAAATATTTACGTTTTAGGCGATAACGCCGCTACGCCCTTTAGCGGCTTGGCGCAAACTGCTCTTCACGATGCAAAATTTGTAGCCAGCAATCTCAAAAGAAAAAAAGCTGGTCAACCACTCAAAAAATACCAGCCTGTCCAGCCAGCCTCGTCGATTCCAATTGGCAATAATTGGGCGATTTTTGAGTGGAAAAAACTACGTCTTTACGGATTTTTAGCATCTATGATTCGACGTTGCGCAGATTTTGTCGGCTATTCCGATATTTTGCCGATTGGTCAGGCAATTCGACCTTGGCATGCCTCAACGATTTATGAAAAAGATTATTTCGCACCAGAACCATATAAAAAAGCCAAACGATAGCCTAAATTGTGCTATAATATTTATCAGTAACAGAGAGAGGGGTATATGGCGACAACCAAGAGCCAAAGAATTGGCATATTGATAATTTTGATATTTACGATCGTTGGAACTATCGGCTCATTTGCGGTGATGATTTTATCGACTAGCAATAGCCAACAAGATTTTAAACGATATCAAGCAGCGCGCGATAAGTGGCAGGATGGACAAAGCGAGTACAACAAGAAACTGGAAGCTCAGAACAAGGAGCTGTCAGATCGCTATTATCCAATCTTGCAACCGTACACCAGTCGGCCAGTTAGCTTCAATAAAGATGATGTCAAAGAACTAAAAACTGAAGATTTGGTTATCGGTGAAGGCGCCGAAGTGACTGAAGACTTAGCATTTGCGGCTTACTATATTGGCTGGAACCCAGATGGTAAAGTCTTTGACCAATCGGTTGACAATAATGCTTTGAAGCAACCTCTTTCAATCGAAGGTTTAAAAAATGGCGGCGTTATTGAAGGCTGGGTGGAAGGGATAAAGGGCATGAAAATCGGCGGCGTGCGTGAGCTGACGATTCCATCAGACAAAGCTTATAAGGAAACAGGCAAAGGAACTGATATTCCACCAAACACACCGCTAAAATTTATCGTTATGGTCGTTGAAAAGCCAGCGACAATCGCCCAGCCAGAAATTCCAAAAGAACTAATGAGAGGCTACTAATGTCGGCGAATCAACATGAACTGATTGTTATCGGTGCTGGCCCTAGTGCGTTAGCGGCTGCCATCTACACCACCCGCGAAAATATCACTACGACTTTGTATGAAAAATCTGTTATTGGCGGGTTAGCTGCTATAACCGATCAAGTCGATAATTATCCTGGTTTTGCAGATGGTGTTCCTGGTATGCAACTTGCTGAGCAGCTCGAGGCGCAAGCCCGTCGTTTTGGAGCCGATATTCAGTTTGGCGAGGTTTCAAATGTCATTCGTGAAAACAACCAAATCAAAGTTACAGTTGACGGCCACGAACACATCACCAAGACACTATTGATTGCAACAGGCAGTGACTACAACAAGATCAATGTGCCAGGCGAAGCCGAGCTATATGGCCGCGGTGTTCACTACTGTGCAACTTGTGACGGTGCTTTTTATCGAGACAAAAAGTTAGCGGTGGTTGGCGGTGGTAATTCGGGCGTACAAGAAACAATCTTTTTGACAAGATTTGCTAGTCATATTGACTTGATCGTTAGAAGCACCCTAAAAGCCAGCGAAGTTTTGCAAGAAGAATTGCAAAAGTATATTGATGAAGGCAAAGTGACGGTTCATTTGCAGACGACGATTTGCGAAATCAAAGTCGACGACAATCGCTTGAATGGCGTTACCTTGAGCCATGATGGTAAATTATCTGATCTAGACGTCGACGGCGTGTTTGTGTTTGTTGGCCTAAAGCCAAATACTCAGTTTCTAGTAGGTAGTGGTGTTGAGCTTGATGAAGTTGGGCTGATCAAAACTGATCAAAAATTGATGACATCGGTTGAAGGTGTTTTTGCGAGCGGTGACGTTCGCAGTGGCGCAACTATGCAAATTGCCAGTGCTGTTGGCGAAGGCGCTACAGCTGCTTTGAGTATTCGCGAATATATCGACGAGCACAAAAACGACTAGTCGATTATTTGTGTTTGCAAAAAGTTTTCGAGTTGTCGAATGACACTGCCATCCGACGTCAAAAGCGCAATTTCGCGCGTACCTAGCGTGCCGCCGCTTGCTACGAAATTATGCGAGCCAGTGATTGCTTGAACACTGCCATCGCTCATGTAAAACAAAACAAACTTGGCATGAAGATAGCTCTTTTTTTGGTACGATGTTTTGATGCGATGAAAAGTACTGCTTGCCAAAATCAAAATCGAATTGAGAGAATCTTCAGCATTGCGCCAGTTATTAAAATAATACTGCGTGTCTCTAGACTTTAAAATGCGGCTAAGTTTTCCAGTTGGGCAATACTGCGAGACGTAGACGATGCGCTCGGCCTGTTTGGCTAGATCGCAAGCCGTACGATAAATGATAGAATCGAACATTCGACCGCCATCTATCAAAATACGATCATTATCGATTGAAAAATGATGACTCGGATACGAGACGCCGGCTTTGTCGGTGTTGATGACCATATCGTGTTCGCTAGCTAAACGTTCGGCAAGCTTCGGATGTTCGCGCCGCAAAAAAAAGTCATTGTTGTGCAGACCTTCGGCATAAAGATTGATGCCGCCAAATGAGTAGACGACATTATCGACGATCGACCACTTGATATGAGTACGACGCGAAAAAAAGGTTGCGCCAAATTGACCTAGCCATCGAACCTTGATGCCATGTTTTTGTAATTTTTTGCGCGTTGCTTTCATAGATCGAACTTGGTCTCTAAAATACGCCCAGCGCGAAGCAGTTCCGGCCAACTCTTTGAAGGTAAAGTAAGTATCGAGTCCAATACTAACATGGACGCCGCGTCTACCAGCTCGGCAAAGTGCCTCAATAATGTCGTGTGTCATTTCATCTTCAGAAACGACCAGTGCAATGATATCAATTCTTTCAGTAGCAGCATCTATCGAGCGAACTAGATCTTCAGTGTACTCTGTAGGCAGCAGCAGTTTATATCCTGACATAGATACTAGTATACATGATTTCGATGACTAATTTTGCTATAATACAACTAGTTAACTATCAAAATATGGAGGAAAAATGGCTGATTTTAATCAAGTACTTACGCCAGGTGACATAGATGCCGGTGTTTTGAACACAGTAGTCGAGATTTCTGAAGGAAGTCGTCTAAAGATTGAATGGGATCGGAAACGAGCCGTTTTTATGCTCGATCGGGTCGAGCCGCGGATTTTTGCTAAGCCATGTAACTATGGTTTTATACCGCAAACACTCGATCAAGACGGAGACGAACTTGACACCTTGATCATTTGTCCAGAACCTTTGCCAACTGGTATTTGGCTAGAAGCGCGCATTATTGGCGTCATGAAGTTTGAAGACGACGGTGAAGTCGACGATAAAATCGTCGTAGTGCCAGCCGATAACCGTGACGATGCCGATGCTATTCATAGTCTTGAACAGCTATCGCAACTCACTAAACAGCTAGAAAATCACTTCACCCACTACAAAGATCTCAAAAAACCTGGTTCTACAAAAGTGCTTGGTTGGGGCGATGTTGATGAAGCAAAGGCTATCATCCGCGACTGTATCGAACGCTACAAAACTGAAGGCTAATATGCAAAATATAAATATTGGTAAGGTGCTTGTTCGCTGCAAAGTAGATGGCAAATACCTTATTTTACGCGGAAGTATGTGGCCAGAGAGACCAGACCGATCATAAAAACCTGATTTACCAGGTGGTATGGTTGAGAGTGGCGAAACAATATATGAAGCAGCAATACGCGAAGCTCAAGAAGAAGCCGGTATTGCTATTGATGAAGACAGTTTGCTGCCAGCTTATACATACTCATTTTTTCGCCCTGATAAGCTTGATTATGGTTGTTGGATGCTGTTTTTGGTTGAACTTGAACAAAAGCCAGAGATCAAACTTAGTTGGGAACATGAAGCCTATATGTGGCTCAATGCAGAAGAAGTTTTAGCATTAGAAATTAGAGATCCATACCCCGAAGTATTTAAGTTTCTCCAAAAATCAGGACAGCTAATTTAGCGGTGGCGTAGTTTGCGGCTGATGTTTTGGGCAGTGTTGGTCAGGTGTCCTAAGACGCCGCCTGAGCGAGCAAGTTGCTGACGCAGTTTTTCTTTGGCGTGATTTGTCATCAAAAGATCGCGCCATTCTGGTTTTGGCTTGGCTTGTTTAGAGGTCAAAACCTCGACGGTATCACCGTGTTTTAATTTGTAACTAAATGGTTTCATTTTGCCATTGACGATAAAGCCGCTTGCGTGCGATGCAATATCTGAGTGCACTCGGTAGGCAAAATCGAGTGGGTAAGCGCCACTAGGCAAGTCCCAGATGTCGCCTTTTGGTGAGTAGACAAAAATTCGATCACCAAATAATTGCATCCGAAACTTGTCGGCATTGAATTTTTTGCCTTCACTGGCTCTAGCCGCTGCTTCTTGCAACTCACGGATCCAGTTTAGATCGGCTGGTAGTTTCGCGATCGCGCCGCGCCGATAGGCATCGCTGAGCTTTGCTTCGTTGTAGTGAAAGCTTGCTGCAAAACCGCGTTCGGCATAGTCGTGCATTTCAACTGTGCGAATCTGAAACTCAACAATCTGTCCACTTGGCGTCATAACGGTGGTGTGCAAACTTTGATAACCATTGGCTTTTGGATTGGCGACATAATCTTTGATTCGATCAAACATTGGCTTATACATTTGATGCAGCACGTCGAGAACCAAGTAACCAGTCGATAAATCGTCGATAATGATGCGAAGAGCGATAAGATCATGGATGCGCTCAATATCGCCCTCGACGCGATCAAGCTTTTTATAAAGACTGTAGGCCGACTTGATTCGTCCATCCATTTGAAAATCGATTTTTTCATTTTTGAGTTTTTTCTCAACTTCGCGGCGAACTTGATCGAGTTTGCGCTGGCTCTTTTTGAGACGGCTATCCATTAGCGCCTTAGTGCGTGAAAAGTCCTTTGGCATCATATAGCGAAAACTGAGCTCCTCAAGCTGAACACGAACTCGCCCCATGTTGAGGCGGTCGGCTAGTGGCGCAAAAACTTCCATTGTCTCGCGTGCGATCTTCTTTTGTTTTTCGCGCGGCATATGCTCAAGCGTACGCATGTTGTGCAGGCGATCGGCTAGTTTGATAATAATCACCCGGACATCTTTTCCAACAGCGATCATCAGCTTTGAGAGGTTATCTTTGGTCGAAGGCAGATAGCTTGAAAGATCACGCATACCAGAGCGGGCTCGGCTTACTTTGGTTACACCATCGACTAGCAGTGCGACATCACCGCCAAATAACGATTCGATTTGCGCCAGTGTTAAATCGGAGTCTTCGACCGTATCGTGCAAAACGCCGGCGATCACCGTATCGGTATCCATGCCCCATTCGATCAAGGTTGCCGCCACACCTAGCGGGTGAATAATGTATGGCTCACCACTAGCTCGTTTTTGGCCCTGATGAGCATCGGTTGCTACATCTATGGCATGATCGAGTTCGAGAAGCTGAGTTTCATCAAAACTCTCTTTAGCTAAGCTTAGTAACTCCTCTTTATCCATGTAGCTAGTATACGCGATTTTGCAAAAAGCTGCCCAAAGGATTATACTTATGGTAACAGATAAGCACATCAAGGAGTGGGAATGAGTAAAACTAAAATTGGGATTAACGGCTTTGGTCGAATTGGTCGTAACGCATTCAAGATAGCCTGGGAAAGGCATGATCTTGAGATTGTTGCTGTCAACGATCTAACTGACACGCGTACGCTGGCGTATCTGCTCAAAAATGACAGCAACTACGGTACCTACCAGCATGAGGTCGGTTCTGATGATGAGTCGATCATCATTGATGGCAAAAAAGTCAAAGTCTTGGCCGAAAAAGATCCTAGTTTGTTGCCTTGGGCTGAGCTCGACGTAGATATTGTAATCGAATCGACGGGCTTTTTCACAGACAAAGAGGGAGCTTCAAAGCATATTGCGGCTGGTGCCAAACGCGTAGTCATCAGTGGTCCAACCAAATCTGATGGAGTCGATACGATTGTTCTCGGTGCCAATGACGATGCTGTCAAAGGTGCGACTGAAGTCGTTTCCAATGCTAGCTGTACAACCAATAGTCTTGGGGCTGTGATGGCAATTCTCGATACTAAGTTTGGTGTCGAGAAGTCAATGCTGACTACAGTCCATAGCTACACTGCTAGTCAGAAATTGCAAGATGCGCCGTCGAAAGATTTGCGCGAAGGTCGCAACGCCGCCGAAAATATCGTACCGACCAGTACTGGGGCAGCCGTAGCCGTCACTAAGGCTTTGCCGCACCTGGCTGGCAAGTTTGATGGTATCAGCATGCGCGTGCCGACACCAGTGGTTTCGATCAGCGACGTAACAGCCTTACTCAGTAAAGATGTCACAGTCGATGAAGTCAACAAAGTCTTTACAGCCGCTAGTAAAGAACCTTTTTATCAAGGCATTTTGGCGGTTAGCGACGAGCCACTAGTCTCGCGCGACTATATCGGCAACAGCCATTCTGGAATCGTTGACCTAGAGCTAACACGCGTCGTCGGCGGCAATCTAGTCAAAGTCTGTGTCTGGTACGACAACGAATGGGGCTACTCAAACCGCCTAGTTGAGCTAGTGGCAGATATTGGCAAGGTTTTGAAGTAAGACTCGATTTTACTTTATCTCTAGACGAGCTTAACAAGCGCCCATGGCCCCGTCATTTATACTTATTATACACTAGTGTTTGCTATATGTCAAATACCAGATCACATAAAGCTAGTTTCGCTATTGCGGGAGTGAGGCGGGTTATGTAAAATACGTTAATATTAAAGTTAACTCTCTACATGGGGTGAATGCGTTAAATGCAATTGGCTTCATTTTTATATATTTATTGTATAAAATGTCAAACTGCGACGAGAGTCTATCTTTACATCAAGCCAAAAAACGCTTATACTTAAGATATGAAAGTATTCTTGGGTGCGGATCATCAGGGCTATCATCTCAAAGAGAAGGTCGAGGCATATTTGTCGAAGCGAAAAGTTGACGTTGAAGATATTGGGGCGCATGAGCTCGATCCGGTCGATGATTTTCCGCAATATGCTCAGATGGCTGTCATGAAAATTCTGGGCGAAGACGAGAAAACTGATCCGCGGGCGATTTTGGTCTGTGGCGGTGGCCAGGGCATGTGCATGGCTGCCAATCGTTTCAAGGGTATACGCGCCAGTGTTGTTTGGGATAGCTTTGAAGCTAAAATGACGCGTAATGACAATGACAGCAACGTCTTGTGTTTGCCAGCTAGATTGCTCGATGATGAGGCGGCATTGTGGCAAGATATAATCGACACTTGGCTCAAGACGCCGTTTGCCAATGCACCGCGTTATCGTCGGCGAAATATGGAATTGGATGAAATCTAGATGGCAGAAATTGCACCATGTATAACCACCGAAACACCTGAGGAGTACCAGCAGGCAATTGTGCGGCTTGAGCCGTTTGCCGAGAGGGTTCACATCGACATCTCTGACGGTGAGTTTGCACCACGGCGACTGCTTGGTGTTGAGCAACTGTATTGGCCAGCCAATTGGCGTGTCGATATTCATGCTATGGTCAAGCGGCCGAGTGTTTATGTCGATCAACTGGTGCTGCTCAAGCCGCAGACGATAATTTTTCATGCTGAAGCTGAGGAAGATTTGGTACCGGTATTGCAACGCGTCAAACAAATGGGTATCAAAGCTGGTGTGGCATTGCTGCGTTCGACTGTACCCAAGCTGGTGGCGCCGAGTATTGAGGCGGCTGATTATGTGCTGATATTTAGCGGCGACCTTGGTCATTATGGCGGTACGGCTAGTTTGATGCAGCTCGAAAAGGTGCGCTTGGTTCGGATGATTCATCCAAATATCGAGGTTGGTTGGGACGGTGGAGCATCGATCGAGAATGTTTTTAGCCTTGGTCAAGGTGGTATCGATGTGGTCAATGTTGGCGGTGCGATCAACAGGGCAGATGATCCTGAGGCTGTCTATCGCAAGATGGTTACAGAAGTCAATAAACGTAGCGTTATGTAGTAGGTGGGGGTTTTGGGATGAGCGATAAGGTCTATACTGTTAAACAACTAGAGATCATTGCAAACGATATTCGTAAAGATATTATTCGGATGCTTGAGGCTGCTGGCAGTGGTCACTCGGCTGGTCCGCTTGGCCTGGCTGATTTGTTTAGTGCGCTGTATTTTCGGATTGCCAATATTCGACCACATGAGCCGGAGTGGGACGAACGAGATATGATTTTTTTGAGCAATGGTCACTGTGTTCCTGTTCAATATGCGGCGATGGCTCATAGGGGATTTTTTGACCGAGAAGAATTGCTGAGCTTACGAAAATTTGGTAGCAGGTTGCAGGGTCATCCTGAGAGAACTCGTTTGCCAGGCCTTGAAAATACATCGGGGCCTCTTGGTAGCGGTCTTAGTCAGGCAGCTGGTGTGGCTTATAGCTGGCAATACATCGATCATATTATCAATCGCTGGGTTTATGTGGTAACTGGTGATGGCGAGCTGGACGAGGGCAATATCTGGGAAGCAGCTATGTTCGCTGGTAAAAACAAGCTCAGTCAACTAACAGTTTTTATTGACCGAAACAACATTCAGATCGATGGCACGACCGAAGATGTTATGCCGCTTGAAGATTTAGTCGGTAAATGGCGATCCTTTGGCTGGCATGTTCAAGAAGTCGATGGCCACAATATCGAAAGTATTATCGATGCGGCGGACATGGCGAAAGCGATTAGTAATAAACCAAGTGTGATTATTATGCATACGATTCCTGGCAAAGGGGTTGATTTTATGGAGTATAACTACAAATGGCACGGTATGCCGCCGAATAGCGAGCAAGCCCGCGAAGCGCTGCGTGATCTGCGCACACTGAGGGGCAAGATTACCCACGAAGGAGCTGGAATATGAGCCAATATAAGTTGAATCCGCATTATGCATCGGATGATGTCAAGAAAGAGCCGACGCGAGCTGGTTTTGGACGCGGACTCTGGGAGGCGGGCGACAGCGACAAGCGTATTGTGGCCTTGTGCGCTGATTTGACCGAAAGTACGCAGATGCATCATTTTCGTGATGCTTTTCCAGACCGGTTTGTCGA
>Ga0075152_10002004_pt1 | contig 14537 bp, 17 predicted proteins | sample JI61114C2DNA_FD_70964 | JGI IMG/M metagenome (GOLD analysis project Ga0075152, IMG submission 70964) | Wastewater effluent complex algal communities from Wisconsin, to seasonally profile nutrient transformation and Carbon sequestration -... | ecosystem: Engineered > WWTP > Effluent > Algae...
AAGCAAAAGACACACCCTGGGACGCTGTTTTATTTCTAAAACTGTAGCGTGGTGTGTACTGTTGATGCAAAAGTAATACTTTATTTTTGATTACCAAATATATTGCAATAAAATTGCAATTTAAGATATCTATGATAATTTTATTGCAAAACAACTTTTATTTTTCAATTTCAAAAAAAATATGTACTTTTACCAATTCGTTATACTAAAAAATATTTTTTTTAGTTATTAGTCTAAAAAACATCTTAAATTGAAAGCAAAAAACATCAACTATATAATTGTCAGTTCATTATTCCTTTTTTTGGCAGCTTGTTCTACCAAAAAAGACAACTTTGCGACCCGAAATTGGCAGGCATTAAACACAAAATATAATGTTTTATTTAATGGAAATGAGGCATTAGACAAAGGAATTTTGAAATTAAAAAATCAATACAACGATAATTTTTGGGAAATCTTGCCGATAGAAAGACAGTTGCCAATGCCCGAAAAAAAGGATGGAGAAATTACCGAAATTAAAAATTTAGATTTTGATTTAGCAGAAGAAAAAGGCGTAAAAGCAGTGCAAAAAAGATCTATTTATATTGATGGCACCGAAAGAAATTATCAAATAGATGAGTCATATCTGCTACTAGGCAAAGCCCGATATTATGAAAATAGGTTTATCCCAGCGATGGAAGCTTTTAACTATATTTTGTATAAATATCCTACAAGTAGTAATATTCAGGAGGCAAAAATTTGGAGAGAAAAAACCAATATTAGATTAGATAACGACGAATTTGCCATCAAAAATCTGAAAGCATTGTTGGCAGAAATGAAAGATAAGAATCAAATTTATGCAGATGCAAATGCAATTTTAGCACAAGCTTATGTAAAAATAGAGCAAAAAGATAGTGCTGTTTATCGACTTCAAAAAGCTTTAGAATTTACAAAATCAAATGAAGAAAAAGCACGCTATCGATTTATTATTGGGCAGTTATATGAAGAATTAGACCAAAAAAACAAGGCTTTTGATAGTTATCAATCAGTAATTGATATGAAACGAAAATCGCCAAAACAGTATGTAATTAGGGCATACGCAAAGCAAGCCAATCAATTTGATGTTACAAAAAACGATACAGTTTTGTTTCTTAAAAAATTTGAAGATTTATTAAAAGATAGAGAAAACCGTCAATTTCTTGATGTTTTGCATCATCAATTAGCATTGTATTATGATAAAAATAAAAACACAAAAGAAGCAAAAAAACAATATAATTTATCTTTAAAGAACAAAAAATCAGACACTTATTTAGAAGCTTCTAATTATAGAAATTTAGCTTCAATTTATTTTTATGAAGCAAAATATTCGTTGGCAGGAAAATATTACGACAGTACGCTGGTAAAATTAAATTCGAAAACAAGAGAGTATGTTTCTATAAAAAAGAAAAGAGAAAATCTTGACGATGTTATTAAATATGAGACTATTGCGAATAAAAATGATAGTATTTTGAATTTAGTACAAATGAATGAATTTCAAAAATATGATTATTTTGAAAAATATATTGCTCAACTAAAAATAGACGATGCAAAAGCGAAAATTGCAGAAAAAAACACTATTGAAAACAAAAAATCTGATTCTCAAACAGATAATTTTTCAACAAGCCCAGAAATTTCAAACGGCAAAAAAAATATGATGCCACCAAAATTGGGACAAAAAACTTCAGAAGGGAATATGCCAAGTGATTTTTATTTTTATAACGCACAAACCGTTGTTTTTGGAAAAAATGAGTTCAAAAAAATATGGGGAGAACGGGAATTAAAAGACAATTGGAAATTTAATAAAGAGGTTTCAAATAATGATAAAGATAACGAGGTAACCAATGACACAAATGGAATAACAGCAACTGTTAATCCAAAATATTCAGTAGATTATTATTTAAGAAAAATACCCAAAAAACAATCAGATATTGATGAATTAAATAAAGACAGAAACTTTGCATATTACCAACTGGGTGTTATTTATAAAGAAAAATTCAAAGAATATCAGCTTGCTGCAAATAAGTTAGAATCGCTTTTAACACAAAATCCAGAGGAGCGATTAATTTTGCCAAGCATGTATAATTTATATAAAATTTATGAAATTATAGATGCTAATAAAGCATTGGCAATGAAAGATGCTATTATAAATAAATTTCCAAATTCAAGATATGCACAAATTTTAAATGGTGAAAACGGCGTGAATACCACAACCGAATCGCCAGAAATGGCATATTCAAATTTATATAAAAAGTATATTGCAGGAGATTATAGAATTGTATTTAAAGAAGTAGAAAATGCTGTAAATCAATATTCTGGAGACGAAATAGTTTCAAAAATAGAACTATTAAAAGCAAATATTGTTGGAAAAATAAATGGATTGGAAGCCTTTAAAAAGTCATTAAATTATGTTGCACTAACTTACCCAAATACAGAAGAAGGCAAAAAAGCCGAAGCTTTCTTAAAAAAAGATATTGTAACAATGGAAGGTTTTCAGTTTAATCTTGAAAAAGCAACAAGTTGGAAAATTTTATATAAAATTGACAATTCTGATAGTGTTGCAAACAAAGATTTATTAAAAAAGATAACACAATTTAGTAATGATAGAAGTTCGAGCAAAGCAATTTTTTCTGTAGATTTATATACAATGGATGAAAATTTTGTAGTTTTGCACGGCTGGCGAAATGAGGAGGAAGCGAGAGGAGTAGCAACGATTTTGAAAGAATATAAAGATTATAAAGTAGCTGAAAATCCAATAGTTATTAGCAACTCTAACTATAAAATTGTTCAGATTAAGAAAAATTTAAATGAATATCTTGCCGATCCTAAAAAAGTTCCAAATCCAGTTGTAGGAAAACAGATAGAGCAGAAAATAGAAGACTCAACTAATAAAATAGAAATGCCATCAAAATCAAATGTGCCAAATCCCCCTAAAAGACAACAAACAAGCGAGACTAAAGATATAGAACCAAGCAGATTTGGACCACCAGAAGTTATTGAAAACAACGAACAGAAGCAAAAATAAAATTAAAAAACATTAAGTAAAAATAATTATGTTTGACAAAAAAACTCCAAAAAACTACACCGACTTGCTCGGAAAAACCAATAGAATTGTTGAGGAAACAACTATTGAAGGAAACATTAATTCTCAAGCCGATTTTAGACTAGATGGTGTATTGAAAGGTGATTTTACTTCAAAAGGCAAATTAGTCGTAGGGCCTTCAGGTAGTGTAACAGGAAACATAACCTGTGTAAACCTTGATATTGAGGGAAAATTTCATGGTAAAATTAAGGTAGAAGAAACTTTGAGTTTAAAGGCATCGGCAAGCATAAAAGGAGATGTAATTTGCGGTAAATTATCTATTGAACCAGGGGCAGAATTTAATGCAACTTGTGTGATGCAGAGCCATGTAAAAAACAGCTATGAGTCAACAAAATCAGAAGAAAAATAACACCCGAAAATGGTTAGGACTAATTAATATCCCTATACAAATGGGGATAACGGTTTTCTTATCCTCATTAATAGGTAAATGGTTTGATAATAAATATCCAAATCAGAACAATATTTATGTAAAAATATTTGCAATGGGCGGAGTTGCCATTGCCTTATATAATGTTATTAAACAAGTTAATAAATTGAATGACAAAGAAGATTAATACAACAATAATGTTAAAAATTTTAGGAATTGCTACCTTAATATACAGCATTCATAAATTAATTTTTTATTATAATTCAACTATTAAAAACTTTAATACACCAATAGAGAAAACATATATATTTTTTGCCATAAGTTCATTTTTAATCGTTTCCGTTGTTTCTTTTGTAAAAAGAATAAGTATTGAAAACGCAGGATTTTCATTTATAATAGCAACTTTTTTAAAAATAATAATTTCATATTTCATTTTATATCCCACAATAAATTATGGAAATATAAGAGTTGAAAAAATAAATTTCTTTTTAATATTTGCTATTTTTTCTGCGATAGAAACTTTTTTTTCTGCAAAAATATTGAACCAACCTATAAAAAAAGAGTAATAAAATCTGAGATTGTATTAAATTTTAATAAATATATATTTTTTTTAAATTTAATTTCTTTAATTATTAAGAAAAAGTTACCTTTGCACCAAATTTTAAAAAAGTAAATAAAGTCAAACTATTAATATGGTATTTTCAAAAAAACCAATACATTTTATAATAACAATGCTCGTGGCGACCGCTCCGTTTTTCGGGTTTGCAAATAATACGGATACATTACCCGTAAAACACGAAATAGCAACGGTAGTTTCAGAAGTAAAACCATTATCAGAAGCAGAATTAGAAAAAATAGAGAGAAAAGAATTTATCAACCACCACTTGATGGATTCTCATGATTTCACTTTATTTGCAGATAAAGAAACAGGAGAGCACTATGGTTTTTCATTGCCAGTGATCCTTTTAGATAACGGACTGCAAATTTTTTCTTCGTCAAAATTTCACCACGGAGAATCAGTTGCCGAAAATAACGGTAATTACTATGTGTTGCATCACGAAAAAATATACAAAACTGACGAAAAAGGAACACTAATAGAAGGACACGGAGGACACCCTGAAAATGTTCGTCCTATTGATTTTTCAATCACCAAGAGTGTATTAGGAATAATAGGAGTAGCAATTTTTATGTTCTTTTTATTCACAAGTTTAGCAAAATCTTTTGCAAAAAACGGAGGGATTTCAACAGGATTTGCAAGAATTTTCGAGCCTTTAGTAATCTATATTAGAGATGAAATGGCAATTCCAAACATAGGAGAAAAAGCACATAAAAAATACATGAGTTATTTGCTAACAGTCTTTTTCTTTATATTTTTTCTGAACATATTAGGTCTAATGCCTTTCGGATTTAATGTTACAGGAAATATAACAATTACAGCATCATTAGCATTATTAACTTATTTAATAACCACATTTTCAGCAAAAAAGGACTATTGGTCTCACATGCTTTGGATGCCTGGTGTACCAATGCCATTAAAACCATTTTTAGCTTTAATAGAACTATTAGGAACTATCATCAAACCATTCTCATTAATGATTCGTTTATATGCAAACATGCTTGCGGGACATGTTGTTTTGATGAGTATTATAGCATTGATGTTTGTTTTTAAAAGTTGGATAGGTAGTCCACTATCGTTTTTATTAGCTTTTAGTTTATCAATATTAGAGATATTAGTTGCTTTTTTACAAGCTTATATTTTCACAATGTTAACTTCTTTGTATTTTGGTGCTGCTAATGAGGAGCATCATCATGAAGAAGCACATCATTAAAATTAGAATTTCAGATTTCAGATTCAAAGCAATCTAAAATCTAAATTCTAAAATTAGATTGAATGTTTAATTTTTAATATATATATTATGCAAATTCCAGAAATTGTTGGAGCAGGATTAATTGTAATCGGAGCAGGTTTAGGTATTGGTAGAATTGGTGGTTCAGCAATGGACGCTATTGCTCGCCAGCCAGAAGCTTCAGGCAAAATCCAAACAGCTATGATTATCGCAGCTGCACTTATTGAAGGTATTGGTTTCGCAGCTTTATTTGCGAAATAAAAACCAAAAAACAATAGTTGCAACGGTTGGTTGTAACTATTGTTTTAAAATTAAAATTATAAAAGAATCATATAAAAAACATGGAAAAATTAATAACAGACTTTTCATTTGGATTATTTGTTTGGCAAGTACTAATATTTGTTGGATTAATATTTTTATTAAAAAAATTCGCTTGGAAACCAATTCTTGATGCCGTAAATGAAAGAGAAGAAGGTATTAAAAACGCACTTCTTTCTGCCGAAAACGCAAAAAAAGAAATGCAAAATTTGCAAGCAGACAATCAAAGAATTTTACAAGAAGCAAGATTAGAAAGAGATACGATGCTAAAAGAAGCTCGTGAAATGAAAGATAAGATTATTGCAGATTCTAAAACAGAAGCACAAGAGCAAGGTTTGAAAATGATAGAGCAAGCAAAAACAAGTATTCAAGCTGAAAAAAGTGCTGCAATGGCAGAAATGAAAGCACATGTTTCTAATCTATCAATAGAAATTGCAGAAAAATTATTGAAAGCAGAATTAACAAACAAAGATTCTCAAACACAGTTAGTTGAGAAAATGTTGGGCGATGCTAAATTAAATTAAAAATATGTCAAGTAACAGAGCCGCAATACGATACGCCAAAGCGATTTTAGAAATTGCAACATCAAAAAATGTTGCAGATACTACCAATGTTGATATGCAAACTATTGCAACTACTATAAAAACAAATTCAGAATTAAGTGTTTTTATTGAAAATCCAACTATAAAAGTTGAGGTTAAAAACAATGCTTTACTTGAAATTTTTACAAACACAAATGCAGTTACAAAATCATTGTTCAGATTGTTGTTTGAAAACAAAAGATTTGAAATATTAGGCAATATAGCGTCTGAATATAATAATTTATTTGATGAAATGAATAATATTGAGATAGCTAATATTACAACAGCTATGCCAATGGACAAAACTCTTGAAGCAAAAGTTTTGGAAAAAATTGCTACATTTTCTAATAAAAAAATAACAATAGAAAATACCGTAGATGAATCAATCATTGGAGGATTTATTTTACGCATTGGCGACAAGCAATACAATGCTTCAGTTGCAAACAGATTACAAGTTTTGAAAAGAGAATTAGCAAATTAAGAACTATAAATCATGAAAAAAACAATTTTAGTTTTATTGGTATTGGTTTCATTTTCAGGATTTTCGCAAAAAGTGAAGTTGAAAAAAGGAGAGATTTTAATAGATGAAGTAGTTTGGATGAACTATCAAGATTGTGGTGCATTTGACGAAACTTGTTCAATTTTAAATAAAAGCAAAGACGAAGTTATTTTCTTTAAATGGATTAAAGTAAAAGGAGCAGAACCAAGAACACCATCAAATCCTGATGGAAATCTGACATATGTATCTGTTAAATTTCTAGGATTTAACAAATCATTTGAGATTCAAAAAACACAGAAAGATATAATTTCATTATTATATAACGGCAAAGTTATTAGCACCGATGGAGAAATTGACGAAGATAAAGCTTCGCGAATGATTGAAAAATACGGAACAGAATTCTCAGACAGATTAAATCAAACAAATAATAATAACACACAAACAATCATTATCAAAGAGGAAACTCCAAGAAATGGAATAAATATAAATTTAGGAAGATAAATATAATTATATCATGGCGGAAATTAAACCTGCTGAAATTTCAGCAATATTAAAAAAGCAAGTAGAAAGTTTTGAAACGGGTGCGACTTTAGAAGAAGTAGGTACTGTTTTACAAGTAGGCGATGGTATTGCCAGAGTTTACGGACTTTCAAATGTACAATATGGCGAGTTAGTAGAATTCGATAATGGATTGGAAGCCATCGTTTTGAACCTTGAGGAAGACAATGTTGGGGTGGTACTTTTAGGACCATCAACAGGAATAAAAGAAGGTTCAACAGCAAAAAGAACCCAAAGAATTGCTTCACTAAAAGTTGGAGAGCAAATGGTAGGAAGAGTTGTAAACACACTTGGTTTTCCTATTGATGGAAAAGGACCAATTGGTGGAGACTTATACGAAATGCCATTAGAAAGAAAAGCACCTGGAGTAATCTTTCGTCAGCCAGTAACTGAACCTTTGCAAACAGGTGTAAAAGCAGTGGATGCAATGATACCAGTAGGTAGAGGACAAAGAGAATTGGTAATTGGAGACCGTCAAACAGGTAAATCTACGGTTTGTATTGATACTATTTTAAATCAAAAAGAGTTTTACGATGCTGGAAAACCAGTATTTTGTATATATGTTGCCATTGGTCAAAAAGCCTCAACAGTTGCAGGAATTGCAAAAATGTTAGAAGAAAAAGGAGCAATGAAATATACGGTTATTGTAGCAGCAAATGCTTCAGACCCTTCACCGATGCAGGTTTATGCACCATTTGCTGGAGCTGCTATTGGAGAATATTTCCGTGATTCAGGTCGTCCTGCATTAATTGTTTACGACGATTTATCTAAACAAGCAGTGGCTTATCGTGAGGTTTCTTTATTATTAAGAAGACCACCAGGAAGAGAAGCATATCCTGGAGATGTATTTTATTTACACTCAAGATTGTTAGAAAGAGCTTGTAAAGTAATTGCAGACGATGGAATTGCAAAAAACATGAACGATTTACCAGAATCGATGAAATCTATAGTAAAAGGTGGTGGTTCATTAACTGCTTTACCAATTATCGAAACACAAGCAGGCGATGTATCTGCATATATTCCTACCAATGTAATCTCGATTACTGATGGACAAATTTTCTTGGATGGAGATTTATTTAATTCAGGTGTTAGACCTGCAATTAATGTTGGTATTTCGGTATCTCGAGTTGGTGGAAATGCACAGATTAAATCAATGAAAAAAGTGGCAGGGACTTTAAAATTAGATCAAGCACAATTTCGTGAATTAGAAGCTTTTGCAAAATTCGGTTCTGATTTAGATGCTGTTACTTTGAATGTAATTGAAAAAGGAAAACGAAATGTTGAAATTTTAAAACAAGATCTAAATGACCCTTACACTGTTGAGGATCAAGTAGCTATAATTTACGCTGGATCTAAAAACTTATTAAGAAATGTTCCTGTTAATAAAGTAAAAGAGTTTGAAAAAGACTTCTTAGCTTTCTTAAACAATAAACATCGTGATATACTTGATGGACTAAAAGCCGGAAAATTAGACGATAATATAACAGGAGTTATTGAAGCAGTAGCAAAAGATTTATCAGCAAAATATTAATTAGTCAATAGTCATAAGTCAATAGCCTAGTAAATTAGGGCTTTCCAAAACTTATGACCTACGACTTATGACAAATGGTATAAACATAAATAGTTATTAGTAGTAAGTTATATTCGTAAGTAAATTACGATTAAAACAGACTTACCACTATCGGCTTATGACTAACAGACTAAAAAATGGCAAACTTAAAAGAAATCCGAAATAGAATAACCTCTGTATCCTCAACGATGCAGATTACTTCGGCAATGAAAATGGTTTCGGCTGCAAAACTTAAAAAAGCACAAGATGCTATTACCGCAATGCGTCCGTATGCAGAAAAATTGACCGAATTATTACAAAATTTATCCGCAACATTAGATGCAGATACAGGTGGAGAATTCACCAATCAAAGAGAAATTAAAAAGGTTTTAATTGTTGCAATAACCTCAAACAGAGGACTTTGCGGAGCATTTAACACAAATATAATTAAAGAAGTAAAAAACCGTGCCGATTATTTTAACGGAAAGCAAGTAGATATTCTTGCGATTGGTAAAAAAGGAAATGATGTACTTTCAAAAACATTGACAATCATTGACAATCAATCGGGTGTTTTTGATAATTTAACATTTGATAATGTTGCAAAAATTGCTGATAATATCACGAATAAATTCGTTACAGGAGATTATGATCGAATTGAAATTGTGTATAATCAATTCAAAAATGCTGCCACACAAATCGTTAAAACCGAACAGTTTTTACCATTAGCACCAATAAAATCAGACACTCCAGCTTCAACAGGTGATTACATTTTTGAACCATCAAAAGAAGAAATTGTACTAACCTTAATTCCAAAATCATTAAAAACCCAGTTGTATAAAGGTATCAGAGATTCTTTCGCATCAGAACACGGAGCTAGAATGACCGCAATGCACAAAGCAACTGACAATGCAACAGAATTAAGAAACCAGTTAAAATTGACTTATAACAAAGCCCGTCAAGCGGCAATTACTAACGAAATTTTAGAGATAGTTGGTGGAGCAGAGGCTCTTAAAGGTTAAGATAAGAGCTAACGAAAGTTGGCTCTTTTTTTGTAGCGTCATTGCCAGGCAGGTAGAAATTTCACCAAAGGTTTTAACTAAACCGCACCATTATACAAATCCCAAACAGGAAAAATCATATCATAATCGTTCCAGTTCAAATTGCCATCAATGATAGTAACTGCTTCAAAAACAGAAGTATCTAAATATTTTTGAATAGATGGATGCAAAGATTTAGTCAAAAACGGTTCAAAATCAACAAATTTTTCTGTGCCGTCATTAAATTCAATTTGCATGGTATAATTGCCAAGATATTTGGCAGTTACTACCGAAATTGTTTCTTGACTTTCGACTTCATTATATGAAACAGATATTTTCATCGTATTTTTTTATTAATTTTTTCAAAAACTATAGATTTGTGATACACAAAATAATCTACCCAAGATTGAACAATTTTTTCAGAATAACTTTCTAAAAAATCCTGAAAATTTTTTAAATCACTATCTTTTAATGGTTTTTTGCCTTTTATTTCCGTGATTTTTATTTCCGAAATTACACCTTCAACGATATAAAACTCGGCTTTGCTTTCAAATTCTGCTTTTTTTGCATGGATATGAATTGGTTCGTGTTCATTAGAATAAAAGAAAATCAAAATTCCCATATATTCAAATAATTTTGGCATAGCTTTTTGGCTTTATTGAAAAACAAAATTACAATATTGTTTGGATAAATTGTAATTTTTGAATGGAAAGATGAGAAATTAGAATTTTTTATTAGAATTTCCAATAAAAAAGCTCCCAGAAGGAGCAGGCTTGCAGTACTGAGACTACAAGGGGGCGTTATTGTGTTGCAATAAGTAATATTTATTTTTTATTATACAAATGATTTTTAGATTTTTTTACATCCAAATATCATTTACATCCAAAATTAAGCAAGTCTTTGGGTTCGATTTCTAACCCTTTTGCTAATGATTTAATTGTGCAAAGTGTTGGATTAACTGTTCCTCTTTCTATTCTTGTGATTTGAGGCAATGAAACATCGGAAGAATTAGCCAACTCTTCTTGCGAAAAACCTTTGGCTAACCTTAAAAATTTGAGGTTCTTCCCAAATTCCTTGATATAAATTTCATCTCTTAAATTAATCACAAATTCATTTTGCTTTAGTAAACAAATTTGGAGTAATCATAAATGATTTATATAATCATGTATGATTATAAAGATAAAATTTATTACATTTGCTAAAAATTAATCTTAATGAAAAAAATTATAATCCTTTTGGCATTTATTATATCATTTTCAAATGCCTTTTCTCAATCAGGTTTTGCGAGTTGTGGTTCTAATGCTTCGGGAACTTCAGGAAATATTAGTTACTCTATTGGTCAAATTGATTATAAAAACAGTGCAAATGGATTTTCAATCAATGAAGGTGTACAGCAACCGTATGAAATGCAAATACTTGGTATTGAAAATTATGAGCCAACTATTTCAATGAGTGTATTTCCAAATCCGACCCAGTACAATTTAATTTTAAAAATAAATGAAACTAAATTTAAAAATTTAAGTTTTGAAATTATAGATGTTAAAGGAATTGAAATTGTTAAAAACGAAATCAAAAATGATGAAACTTCTATTGATTTTGCAAGTTTTCAACGAGCAATATACTTTTTAAAAATAACATCAAACAACAAATTAATCCAAACATTTAAAATTATTAAAAACTAAATTTATGAAAAAATTAATCTTTATAATCGTATTATTTTGTGTCAATTTAGCATTTGCACAATCACCACAAAAAATGAGTTTTCAGGCAGTTGTCAGAAATTCATCAAATGTTTTAGTTGCAAATAGTTATATTGGAGTAAAAGCAAGTATTTTGCAAGGAAGTGCAACTGGTACAGTTATTTACAGCGAAACTAACAATGCAACAACAAATACAAACGGTTTATTAACACTCGAAATTGGTAACGGAACAGCAATAACTGGAAGTTTTACAGCAATAAATTGGGCAGCAGGTCCATTTTTTATAAAAACCGAAATGGATGCAACCGGAGGTACAACTTACGACATAATTTCAACACAACAAATGATGAGTGTGCCGTATGCTTTGTATGCTGAAAAATCAGGAAGTTCAAACAGTAGTAACACATTTTCATACTTTCCTGTTGATGCTCACGATATGCAAATTGTCGCATTAACAAATTTATTAACAACTCCATATACAGTTCCAGTTGGCAAAAAACTATATGTAATTACTGCAAAACTGACACTATCATCCACGCCTACTACTTTTTGTGGTGCTGTTTATGCGGGTACTTCAGGTGAAGTAGAAATAGGGTCTGGTTTATATAATGCAAGTTTTAATATAACATCAAATAAAAACAACACAAAAGTTTTAGGGTATTTATTTGATGAAACAAAATTAATAAGTGGAACAATTACAGTACCTGCTGGAAAAACATTATATGTTTTAGTAGGTAATGTAAGTATTGACGGGGTATCTATAAATTTTAATTTTGATGCTTTTCGGGGTACAATGCCCTTGATAATTAATTCAGGTAAAACTGTTTCTGGATTTATAGGATTTTTAAAATAATTCTAACTTTGATTCCAAAATCATTAAAAACCCAGTTGTATAAAGGCATCTAGCCATTCTTTCGCCTCCGAACACGGAGCCAGAATGACCGCAATGCACACCCGAGCGATAGCGAACTGGCGAAGCAAAGCAACGGACAATGCAACAGAATTGAGAAATCAATTGAAACTAACCTACAACAAAGCCCGTCAAGCCGCAATTACTAATGAAATTTTAGAAATTGTTGGTGGTGCAGAGGCTCTTAAAGGTTAAGGTAAGAGATAATAGACGGATAGATAAAAGATTAAGAGCTGACGAAAGTTGGCTCTTTTTTTTGGATTAAAGTTTTAAGTCATCCGCTGTATATTTTATTTGCTAAAAACTTGAGTTTGATTAATAAAAAAGCATAAATAAATTTGAACTAAAAGCAAAAACATATGCAAAATGAGTTTCCAAATTCGGTTTCATACATAATTATTGATTTTAAAATACAAGTATAATAAAATTTGCGTTATTAAAAAATAGTATTTATATTTGTTATCTAATCAATTAAAAAAATAAATTCTTATGATTTCACAAAATATTTTATTGTCAGGAGCTGAAGTAGGATTAGTAATAATGGTAATATTAGGTGTTTCTTAAAACTAAAAACATAAAATCCCGTTGATTCGGGATTTTTATATATAAAACAAGATTAAAATGCTTAACAGAATTATCATAATTGTTGTAATAATTGTTTCAATGTTTTTATTGTTTAGATTTTGTGAATTTAAAAGCGACGAAACCTCATCGTTAGAAAACACAACAAATTTAATACAACAACAAATTGTTCAGGTAGGAAAATTAGTGGTTACAGAAGGTCATTTTTCTGAAGTTTTAACTTATAAAAATAGCGATAAATATTTAGGAGGTATGATATCTTTTGATAAAAAAGCCTTGCTGGTTGTAAATGCAGATGTTACAGTGGCATACGATTTGCACCTAATGAAATATGATATTGATGAAAAAACCAAAACCATCACTATCTTAAACATTCCAAAAGAAGAAATAAAAATTAGTCCAGATATTCAATTTTATGATGTTGATCAGAGTAAATTAAATCCTTTTACGGGCGATGATTATAATAAAATTAACAAACAAGCCAAAGAAAGTTTAGCAAAAAAAATAGAAGGATCGGCACTAAAATCTAACGCTCAAAACAGATTGATATCGGAATTATCAAAACTGTTAATTCTTTCTAATTCAATGGGTTGGAAGTTACAATATAACGGAAATATAATAGCAAAAGAAACCGACTTTAATAAGAAATTGTAAGTTATACCAACTGATAATTGGAATAATTATCAGTTTTTTGCGAACTTTGTCAAAAAAAATGCCTAAAATAAAAATAAGAAAAATGTCAAAATTTCATTCCATAAAAGTTAAAGATATTCAGAAAGAAACCAAAGACTGTAGCGTAATTACATTCGAAATACCTGACAATTTACAACAAGAGTTTCAATACAAACAAGGACAACACCTTACGCTGAAAGCGATAATTGATGGTAAAGAAGAAAGGCGTTCCTATTCACTTTGTTCCTCTCCAATTGAAAATAAATGGCAAATTGCTGTAAAACAAATAGATGGCGGGGTGTTTTCAACTTATGTGAATGAAACAGTTAAAACCGGTGATTTTATAGAAATGATGCCTCCAAGCGGAAAATTTTTTATAGACATAAATACCTCTAAACCAAAAAATTACATAGTATTTGCAGCAGGTAGTGGCATTACGCCTATACTTTCTATCATTAAAACCCATTTAGCATTAGAACCACAAAGTACTTTCAAATTATTTTATCTGAACAAAAGTGTTAAATCAATTATTTTTAAAGAAGAGATAGAACAACTTAAAAATATTTACTTCGAAAGATTTGAAATATTTCATTTTTTAACTAAAGAATTTAGAAGTATAGAATTATTAAATGGAAGATTTACTACCGAAAAATTGCAAGCAATAACATCTAAAATAATTGATATTCAAGAGGTTGATGATTGCTTCGTTTGTGGTCCAGAAAACATGATTTTTTTGATAAAAGACGAACTTATTGCTGCAGGATTAGACAAAGATAAAATCCATTTTGAATTATTTACAACA
>Ga0075152_10002005_pt1 | contig 14534 bp, 13 predicted proteins | sample JI61114C2DNA_FD_70964 | JGI IMG/M metagenome (GOLD analysis project Ga0075152, IMG submission 70964) | Wastewater effluent complex algal communities from Wisconsin, to seasonally profile nutrient transformation and Carbon sequestration -... | ecosystem: Engineered > WWTP > Effluent > Algae...
CGCATCACCTTCCGCCACCTGCCGGCCCGTCCCGGTGGGGCGCCGTCGCCGGCACCGCGCCGTTACTGAACGCTTGTCACAAGAGCCCCTGCCTGAAACGCAGGGGCTTTTTTGTGGCCGCTGCACCGAACGGCAGCCCGTGCCGACGCCCCGATCATGCACATTCTTGACGGTACGCAAGCCCGGGCAGCCGGCGAGCGTTTATGGTGTTCCCCTGAGCCGGTGACATCGGGCCTCGACCGCGCCCGACTTGCTTCACGACCCCGGTTCGTCGTAAAGGAGATGCACCCATGTTCACGCTTCAGCAGTTGCTCGCCCCACGGGGCCAGGACAACATCAAGACCTTGCAGGCGCTCTATGAAGGCAGCTTCGTGTGCGCCCAGCGGCTCATTTCCCTCAACCTTAAGGCCACCCGCTCCATCATGGAGAGCAACGTCTCGGGCATCAAGGCCATGATGACGGCCCAGGGCGTACCGGCCCTATGCGCAACCCAGTCGGAGATGGCTCACCAGCTCATCCAGCAGGCGGTCGGCTACGCCATCGACTTCAACGAAGTGATCGCCGAGAACCAGCAAGGGCTTTCCGGCATGCTCGATGCTGGCTCCGGGAGCCCGCCACCAACCGGTGCCACTGTCGCGGAGAAGACGCCGACCACGACCGCGGGAACAAAAGTGATGGTCGACGTGGTGAAGGCCATGCTCGACGCCGCCACGGCATCCCGCGACACCATGTTGGAGATGGCCCGGCAGGTGGACGCAAGTGTCGCGGAGCGCGCCGGAGCGAAGTGATGCCGTAACGAAGGCCCGCCGGGCTGCGATCAGAGAGCTGCGGCTACCAGACACCCTGCTCCGCCAGCTGACGGGTCGCCGCCTCGCTCCAGCCCCGATTGGCCGCAGGGCTTGCCGGGCTGGGATGGAGCACCCGCCCCACCTGCAAGGGCAGGCCGGCCAGGGCCAGACGGGCACGCTGCTCGGCCCACGCCCCCACGCCGATCACCCACTCGGGTCGGAGGCATTCCACCACCTGACGCAAATGCCCGTCACAGGCCGCCAGCAGAGGCGCCTGCTCACCTGCGGGCAGCTTGTCGGGCGTGAGATTGCGCCCCCCCTCGAAGAACGCAAGGGGGCAGTAGTTGGCCACGAAATGCTCGGCAAAAAAGGCCTCGGCAGTGCCAAAACGCTCGGCGAAGAGCCCCCAAAGACGCCGGCCACTCACCTCCGAGCGGTCACAAGTGAACCCTTCGATGGGACGCTTGGGATTCTGGACCGCCGGCTTCAGCACCTCCGCTTCGATCCCCATCCAGTCACGCACGGCGGCGATCTCGCCAAAGGGCACCCCCGTCTGGACCATTCCGAAGGGCCCCGGATTCATGCCCACAAAGACCACCCGCTTCTGCCCCTGCCCGTAGCGCCGGAGATAGGCGGCATTGGGCGCCCAGGCATAGGTGAGCGGGTTATAGACATGGGACACCGGCGGCGCAAAGCGCAGACTGTCCAGGGTGTCGGAAAGGGTACGGGCGGCGGTCTCGAGGGGAGTCATGGCACAGGACGCAGGACGGTAAAGGATCAGGCACTGCCTTCCGGGCGCTCGTGCCAGGGCGCCACCCTGAACAGCAGGAGCATGCCCGGAACGGCCAGCACGCCGCACAACAGGAAAAAGTTGTACCAGCCCATGGCCTCCACCAGCCAGCCGGCCGAGGCGTTGATAAAGGTGCGCGGCATCGCCATCAGGCTGGTGAACAAGGCGAGCTGGGTGGCGGTATAGGCAGGATGGGTGGTGCGGGCCATGTAGGCCACGAAGGCGGTGGTCCCGAGCCCCACGCCCAGCGCCTCAAGTCCGATGACCACGGCCAGAACCCCCAGGCGGGCGCTGTCGGACTCGGCAGGCCCCAGCCAGGCCAACCAGGCAAAGCCATAGATGGCCACCCACTGCACCACACCGAAAACCCACAGGGCCCGGTTGATGCCCAGCTTGACCATCCACAGCCCCCCCAGCAGACCGCCGATCACACTCGGCCACAGGCCGGCGTTCTTGGCGATCAGACCAATCTCGGTCTTGGAGAAACCCATGTCCAGGTAGAAGGGCGTGGCCAGCGCCGTGCACAGGGAGTCGCCAAGCTTGTAGAGAAATATGAAGGCCAGCACCACCAGGGCCGACCGAACGCCATGGCGGCCAAAGAACTCGCGAAAGGGCTCAACCACCGCATCCCGCAGCGTGCGCGGCGCCCCCGCTGCGGTGACCGGCTCGCTCACCATCAGGGTCATGGCCAGACCGGGCGCCATGAACAGGGCCGTCACCAGGAAGACCTGCTCCCACGGCAGATGGTCGGCCAGCACCAGGGACAGGGAACCGGGGACCAGCCCGGCCAGCTTGTACGCATTCACATGGATGGCATTGCCGATGCCCAGCTCGATCTCCGGCAGCAACTCGCGCCGATAGGCATCCAGCACGATGTCCTGGGTGGCCGACAGGAAGGCAATCAGTGCCGTCAGACCGATGACCAACCCCAGATCGACGGTGGGCGAAAGGGTGCCGAGCCAGGCGATGGTCCCCAGCAACAGTAGCTGAGTGGCCCCCATCCACCCCCGGCGGCGCCCCAGCAGGGGCAGCGCGTAACGATCCAGGAAGGGCGACCAGATGAACTTCCAGGTGTAGGGGAACTGGATCAGCGCAAAGGCACCGATGGCCTTCAGGGACAGCCCTTCGGTCTTCAGCCAGGCGGGCAGCAGGTTGAGCAGCAAATAGAGGGGCAGCCCCGAAGAGAAGCCGGTCAGCACGCAGATGAGCATGCGGCGGTTGGCGAGGGCACGCCAGGGAGAAGCGGTCATGGGGAGGCGTCGTTGGAACAAGCGCCCGATGATAACAATCGGTTACTTGATTCCGGCCGCCGGGCACCGAAAAATGCCGAGATCAGGGCAAAAATATAAAGAGGAGACACGCATGCACCACCTCACCGTCGTGTTCCGGGCTGACCGGGAATACGAATTCAACGTCCATGCCGAGGATGTGAACACCCTGTCCAAGGACGCCGCCAGGGAATGGCTGCAGGACGAATTTGACGCCCTCGAGTGCACACCCAGCAATCCGGTCGGCAAGGTGCTCATCCTCGATGTCATCCTCAACGTCGCCAAGTATGGTGGCGAACAGCGCTTCGCCCAGGGCGGCGAATGGGCGCGCAAGTTCGCCGCGAGCGTCGCAGTGGTGCTTGACCGACCGGCAGTACGCATCGACATTCCCGGATTCGTGGTGGGCTGAGGAGCGCCCCTCAACGCCCCGGCGGGGCCGCCCGCCCTTTACCCAGGGCGGCCCCCGTGGGAGGATGGCCCTCCATTTCGGCCAGACACTGCCCATGACCCGCCCGCAGCCCCTTCGTCTAACCGGAAGGCCTTCGCCATGAAGCGCGCAGCCTGGTGGGAGGGGCAGCGTGGTGAAGGCTATGTGGTCATTCAGGGGCTGCTGTTCGGCCTGCTTCTTTTCGGCCCCACGGGCGAGGGCACGCTGCCGCCTTGGCCTGCCCCGTTGGCTGGCCCCGCCAAAGCCTTCGGGCTGGCCTTGCTGGTGGCCGGGTTGGTCTGCGCCGTGGCGGCCGCCATCGGCCTCGGCCGCAATCTCACCCCCCTGCCCCACCCCCGGGACGACTGCGAACTGGTTGAGAGCGGGCTTTATGGGTGGGTGCGCCACCCGATCTATTGCGGCCTGATCTGTGCCGGGTTCGGCTGGGCGTTCTTTGTGCAGGGCTGGCTGGCGCTGGGCTGGGCCTGCCTGCTGTTCGCCTTCTTCGACCTCAAGTCACGACGCGAGGAAGTGTGGCTGCTGGCCCGCTTCCCCGCTTACGCCGACTACCGCCGACGGGTGCGAAAACTGATTCCCCTCATCTACTGAAGGCAGGCGTCAACGCTCGTGCCCCTGTGCTCAGCCCAGTTCGGCCCGATTCCGCCCCAGGCGCTTGGCCTCATAGAGCTTGCTGTCCGCTGCGCGGAAGAGCGGCACCAGGCTCCCTTCGGCGCGGGCCGTCCGGGTGCCGCCGAGGGACAGGGTCACCACCCCAAAATCCGCATTCCGGGCATGGGGAATGGCCGCGCCCCGCACGGCCGCCACCGCCGCCCCGGCCACCCGGGCACACGCATCCGGCGACACAGACGGCAGGATCATCGAGAACTCCTCCCCCCCATAGCGGGCCGCAAAGGCACCCTGGGCCAGGCCTGCCCCATTGGCCTTCTCGCAGACGTCCGCAAGGATGCGGGCAATCGCCCGCAAACAGTCGTCACCGGCCTGATGGCCATAGTGATCGTTGTAAAGCTTGAAGTGGTCCACGTCGAGCATCAGCAAGCCGAAGGAGGCACCGATGCGCGTTGCCTGTGCCCACTGCACATCCAGGCATGCGTCCATGTGGCGCCGGTTGAACAGGCCGGTCAGGCCATCGCAATTGGCCAGGGACGCGAGCTTGCGGTTGGCCCGGGACAATTCGGCCCGCAGGGATGCAATACGCGCCATCGCCTTCATCTTGGCCTCGAGCACCGCCTCGGGCACCGACTTGGCGATGAAGTCGTCCCCTCCGGCCTCGATGGCAGTCACCAGATTTTCCGGGGTATCGGAGGCCGTAAGGAAGATGATCGGCGTCCACGCACAGTCTTCATTGGCTTCGAGGGCACGAATCCGCTCAGCCGCCTCAAAGCCATTCATCACCGGCATCTCGATGTCCATCAGCAGCAGGTCCGGTCGGGCATCCCTGAAACGGGCCACTGCGACCTCGCCATTCTCGGCAACGATGACCTCGTGACCGATGGTCGTCAGTCGCGCCCCGATCACCGACGCCACCGCCCGGGAGTCATCCACCAACAGAATCCGCATTTGTCCCCGCCTGAGCATTGTTATCACTAAAGTGATAGTAACGCGGCAAAATCGAAAAACTTGAGGGCGCCGCATCGTTGGCCCGAAGTGCGGAACTTGGGGCAGATCAAGGTCAGCCGAACCGACCCCGGCGACACTCCGACGATGGACGCCGCATCTGTTCCCGCACCCGCCTCCCCCGGTCCCGCCACCGCACCGCCGGGCGACCTGGCGATCTGGTTCTTCATCCTTGCCGAACTGCTGGCCTTTGGCGTGTTCTTTGCCGCCTACGCCTTCGCCCGGGCACACAACGTCGCCCTCTTCGACACCATGCAGCAGACCCTGGACCGGCAGGCCGGCGCCCTCAACACGGTACTGCTGATCTCCGGCAGCGCCTGCGTGGCACGGGCGGTCGAGGCCGTCGGTCGGGCCCGCTCCGCCACCGGCGCGCGCTGGCTGCTGGCGGGGATCGCCTGTGGCGCCGGCTTCCTGGTGGTGAAAGGCGTCGAATACGCCGCGAAGTTCGAGGCCGGCATCAACCTGTCCACCAACACCTTCTACATGTTCTACCTGTCCCTCACCTTCTTCCACTTCATGCACGTCATCCTCGGCATGGTGATCCTGGTGGCCCTATGGGTGAAAACCCGCCAGGGCGCCTACGGGCCTGCCGACATGAACGGCATTGAAAGCGGCGCGGCCTACTGGCACATGGTGGACCTGGTGTGGATCGTCCTCTTTCCGCTGGTCTATGTGATGCGATGAACACCCGACAGCTCAACACCGTGTGGGCCATCCTGCTGGTCGCCACCCTCGCCACCTGGACCATCGGCGAGGTGGGTGAGCACCTGGGCATCGCCGGCCCCCCGGCCATGCTCACCCTGCTGGCCATCAGCTTCGTCAAGGGGCGCCTCGTCGTGCTCGACTTCATGGGTTTGCGCGGGGTCAAATTCTTCTGGCGCAGCCTCGTGATCGGCTGGCTGCTCCTCGTATCGGCCCTCATCGCCATCGCCTACTGGATTGCCCTCAAATGAACGCCCCCATGACCACCGAGATTCCCTTCTACGAAGCCGCCGGCAACGAGGTGGAGGTCTTCGAGCAAGCCTGGAAGAACCGCCTCCCCCTGCTCATCAAAGGCCCCACCGGCGTCGGCAAGACCCGCTTCGTCGCCCACATGGCCGCGCGCCTCGGGCTGCCCCTGTACACCGTCGCCTGCCACGACGACCTCACCGCCGCCGACCTGGTGGGGCGGCACCTGCTGGGTGATGGGCAGACCGTATGGAGCGACGGCCCCCTGACCCGCGCCGTGCGCAAAGGCGGCATCTGCTACCTGGACGAAGTGGTCGAGGCCCGACGCGACACCACCGTGGTGATCCATCCCCTCGCCGACGACCGTCGCGTGCTGCCCATCGAACGCACCGGCGAACTCCTTCACGCCCCCGACAGCTTCATGCTGGTGATGTCCTACAACCCGGGCTACCAGAACTTCCTGAAGGGCCTCAAGCCCTCCACGCGCCAGCGCTTCATCAGCCTGCGCTTCGACTTCCCCGCCGCGGCCCGGGAAGAAACCATCCTGCAAGGCGAGGCCGCCTGCGACCCAATGCTGGCCCGGCAGCTCGTGTCCATCGCCGGGCGCCTGCGCAGCCTGAAAGACGTGGACCTCGAGGAAGTGGTGTCCACCCGCCTGCTGGTCTATGCGGCCAAGCTGGTGAAGGTCGGCCTGGACCCGGTGGAGGCTTGCCGCTCGGCACTGGTGGAGAGCCTGACCGATGATGCCGACGTGGCCGACGCCCTGCTGGAGGTGGTGCGGGCCACCTTCGGGCGCTGAACCCACGGGGCCGCACGCGGCCCTTGCATGCTGCACGCCCTCTGCTAAACCTGAATACATATCCCCATGTCTTCAGGCGTAATCAAACAGGGAGGACAGCATGGCCAAGCAAGCGAAAGGCAAGCCCGACACCGTACAAACAGCCGCACCGGATGAGGGGCCGATGCGCATCTGCTTTGAACGCATCATTCCCGACGAACTGGACCCCGAACTGAATGCACGGCGCAGCCTGCGCAGCGCCCTGGTGGACGCCTCATCCAAGCCCCTGACGGACGAGGAAGTCATGGGCAAGGCGCGCATGGCCGTGCGCCTGATCAAGCGATGGGCACCGGGCACCGTCCTGCGCTGCCGCTTTCTCGACGGATCACCGACAATGCGCAAGAAGGTCAAGGCCATTGCCCTGCAGTGGGAAAAGACCGTCAACGTGAAGCTGAAGTTCGTCACCAGCGGCGCCGCCGAGATCCGGATCTCCTTCTACGCCGACGCAGGCTCGTGGTCAGCGGTCGGGCGTGACGCCCTCAACACCGCCTACTTCCCCCCGCACCAACCCACCATGAACTACGGCTGGCTGCGCGACAACACCGACGATGCCGAATATTCCCGCGTGGTGCTGCATGAATTCGGACATGCCCTTGGCTGCATCCACGAACACCAGTCGCCAAAATTCTCCCGGATCTGGAACCGGGAAGCCGTGCTCAAGTACTTCCAGGGCCCCCCGAACTTCTGGAGCCCCGACGACATCGACCGCAACGTGCTCCGCAAGTACCCCATGGACGGCACCTCTGCCACCGACTTCGACGACGCCTCCATCATGCTCTATGCCTTCGACGGACGCCTGTTCGCCGACGGCCGCGGCCCCACCAACACCAATGCAGTGCTCTCGCCCAAGGACATCGTCAAGATGAAGGAGATGTATCCGAGGCCGGGGAAGTGAGGGGCGGATAGCCGCCGATCAGTGCCGTGACACTCGACACCCTCATTCCGAAGCGCGGCCTGCAGGACGGAGCCGGGGGGCATCCAGCCCCCCGGGCATATCGGGCTACCCCAGAGTCAGCACCTTGGTTGACTCCTCACCAAACTGGCTTACCACCCGCACCGCCAGCCGCCTGCCGGGCCGGGCCGGAATGGGGTGGGAGACAAAACCATACACCCGGTCGAAGGCCTCGTCGTCCAGTTCGATCTTGAGGGTGTTCTCCACCTTCCTCTTGGTCTTGGCCTTGGCGAGGTCGGAGATGCCCTTTTGCCATTTGGCGAATTCGTCCTTGTCGCCACCGCAGAAGAAGACTTGGCGCACCATGAAGCTGGCACCGTCGTAGTCATCGTCTACCATCCAGTAGGCGATGTCGGCCACCGAGCGGGCTTTCACCTCATCCTTGATCGGGTCATAGATGTCCAGGCCGCGAATTTCGACGCGGGCAGAATCGCCATCCCGGAGCACACCGATATCCGGCTCGCCAATGGTGACGAAAGTCGCCGCCTTCTTGTCCTTCTTGGTCAGGCCGGCCTGGAGGAGGTCGTCGTTCATGCGCACCTTGTCCACGCGGAAGGCGCCGGCACGCTGGTGCTGCACCGAATTTTCCACATCCGATTCGAAGGCAAAGCCGAGGATCAGCAGCCACTGGGCATCGCCACGCGCCCGACAGGCCTTCACCGCCTCGTTGACCGCCGCCTTGCTCACCGGTGCAAACTGCGGGCCGAGGTGGATGTAGGCCTTCTGCTCACCGTCCGCCGTGTCGAAATAGCCTTCGGCATGCAGGTAATCGGCGGTCAGCGGGTCGATGCGCACGAACACCGCATTCTCGTTTCTCGCGCCGTTCTTCACCCCGGCGGATTTGAGATGCTCGAACACCCGGCTCTGGAAAGCCTCCATACGCACCACATCCAGGCTGGCCTCATCGACCGCTTCCGGTGACAGCGGCTCAAAGCTCTGCAAGGTCTCCACGGTGAAAGGCCCGGCGATGCGCAGCTTCTTCTTGTCCTGAGTCGGCTGGTCGAACAGCGTCACCTCTTCCGGCGGCTCGTCGTTGGCCAGCGAACCCAGGGTGATGCGCTGCACCATCTTGTAATCGAAGCCGTGGCGCACATCCCAGACTTCCCGCTGCAGGCCGGCCTTTTCGTCCTTCAGCGTGTACCACGGGAAGGTGGCGGTCATCAGCCGCGTCTTGGCGATGTTGAGGGCAACGCGCGAGGTGTCGGTGGTGATCCAACGCCGGCCCCATTGCTCGGCAACATAGGCCGTGGTGCCGGAACCGCAGGTCGGATCGAGCACAAGGTCGCCGGGGTCGGTAGAAAGCAGCAGGCAACGTTCAACCAGTGCCGTCGAGCTTTGGACAACATACACCTTGGGGTCTGAGCGGCTTTGCACCGCACCGCTGATGTCCGACCACAAATTATTGATGGGCGTAAAGCCGAAATCGTCCTTGAAACGCCGATAACGGAGCTTCCCGTTTCCTGTAACTTGCAGTCGATTTGCTGCCGCAAGCTTTTCCAAGCCACTTTGTGTCGTTTTGAAGGTGCCGTTACCCGGCGTAAACCGCCTCCCTTGCCAGACAAACTCCTTCACGTCGCCCGCACCGGCCGGCCGCGAGCTGGTCATATTGTCAAGTTGATACAGCACGGCACCCTCTGGCAGCCTCCTGTCATCCTGTCTCTCCTCGGCGGTTGCGGCGCGTGTGCTGCCATCTACAAGCATGATCTGATCGTAACGGCTGTCAGCATCATCGCTGCGTGGGGCGTATAAAGTGTGGCATTTCCGCTCAACCTCTTCCCTACTGCGCCCATACCAAAGAACGTAATCGCAGGTTGCACCGAGCAGGCTGCTGCCATCGCTGGTGGTCTTGCGCACCGTGATAAAGGCACAGAAATTCCCACTCCCGAACACCTCATCCATAACGCATCTCACCAGATGCACGTTCTCGTCGCTGATCTGCACGAAGCACGAGCCCGATTCGGCGAGGAGTTCCCTCGCCACCAGCAACCGGTCGCGCAGATAGCTTAAATACGAATGGATGCCCAGTTCCCAGGTGTCGCGGAAGGCCTTGATGACTTCAGGCTCGCCGGAGAGACTGGCGTCATCGCCATCCTTGACGTTGCGGTCGCCAACGCGGATCTGCCAGTTGGAGTTGTATTTGATGCCGTAGGGTGGGTCGATGTAGATCATCTGCACCTGCCCCTTCATGCCCTCCCGCTCCAGGAGGCTGCCCATCACCAGCAGACTGTCGCCCTGGATCAGGCGGTTGGCCCAATCGTCGGCCTGCTTGTAGTAGTAGGCGGGTTTGTCGAGTTCGTCGACGTCACGGTAGGCAGCAAAGGCGTCTTCGGCGAAGAGGTCGCCTTGCGGCCCAGCGGCAAAGCGATAGAGCCGCTGGATCAGTTTTTCCGGGGCGATGTGCTCGGTGCGGTAGAGGGAGCGGATGTCCAGGTCGAGCGCATCGTCGGCATCGTCCGCACCGTATTTTTCCAGCCAGTAGAGTTCCGGGTCTTGCCCGCGGGTGGTCACGGGGTTGAGCGGCAGCTCGGCCCTGCTCGGCTCATTGCTCTCGAAGCCGGCTTCTTCCTTGCTCGGAATGCGGGCGCGGGTGGCTTTCTTGTGCTTGAGGCTGTCGATTTTCTTGTCCGTCATGAGCCGGCTCCTGTGCAACCGAGACGGGGACAAAGTTGGGCAAGAACTTCGGTGAGTTTGGCTTCCGCCAGGTGGCCATAGGCGCCATGTACGAAATTCCGGTTGAGGGTGGCGATTTGGTCGGTGCGTATCCAACTGGCTTTGGGGAGTCGTTGTCCGAGAAGATCGGCCGAGAGCAATGCAACGGTGGCTTGGTGGCCGGCTTGCGACGTAATGGGTAGCGCAGCAAAGTCACCGCGTGGGTTGGCGTCTTCAAGCACCAGAGCCGGGCGCTTTTTGCGCTTTTCTTCGTCAGCGTAGGGGTATGCAACGAGCACGATGTCGCCTTTGCAGATACGCAGTTCAGAGGTCATTCCAGATTTCATCGTCTTCGTTGTTCCACAGTGCGTTCAGGGTGTGGGCCTGCATCTGCTGCCAGTCGCGGCGGGCAGCCTGTTCTTCCAGTTCGTCGACGATGCCGCCGATGATGCGTTCGAGTTCCGGCTTGATGTTGTCGATGTCGGTAATTTCGGCGAAGTGCCAGGGCGCCAGGCTCAATTTCCTGCGCATGTTGTTGACGGCGGGCAGCCAGCGTTCGTTGACTGCCCAGCGCTTGAGCTCCTTGTCCTTGTTAAAGCCGGTGATTTCGAGAATCAAATTGGCTGTTTCACCGCTTTCATGACGAATGCGGACGAGGTAGTCGGGTAGGTATTCGCGTTCCTTGCCGCCTTGAATGTAGGGAATGGCAAAGCCGAGGAAAGCGTTCTTGACGTAGCTTTCGACAGCCGGGATTTTTTCCAGCGTCTTTGCGGCGATCTGTTCCCAGGCGTCGGTATCGGCCACTACGAGGTTGACATGGCTTTTCTTGGTTGGCCATGTTTTCTTGCTGGTGTGGCCGAAGACGTGGGCGGTAGTGCCGAGCGGGTTGTAGTGGTTGAGGATGGGCAGCACGCGCTCCCGCTCCGCGGCATGGGCGATGATGCCGCGATTGATGCTCTCGACGATGGGCTGCGGGTCGTCGTAGATGACAAGGCGCTTGTAGATGGGATCGTCTTCACCCTTGAGCTTGAGCTTTTGCTCGTACCACTGGCCGACAATCGTTTTGACCTGCTGGAAGAGACGCAGGTCGTTGCGCTGCTTTTCGTCGTGTACGCGCAGTAGGTATTCCTTGGTCAGCGTGTAGATGACTTGCTGGTCGCGCAGGTCTTCGAGCTTGGCGCGCAGGGTTTGGGTATCACCGGAGACAGCCGTGCCGAGGGTGGTTTCGACCGGCTGAGTGTTGGTGTCGACAAAGTAGTCCGGTGTCGCGGTGAAATCGGCCTTGAGTTCGCTGCTGTCAGTTTCGAGGCGATAGCCGATAAGGTTGGGAAAGCGGATTTCAAGCGATGAGCGCTCCGGCAACGCGCGCAGGAGGGCGTAATCCGGCACCTCGACCTGACTGCTCTTCCCGGCCTTGAACAACTTGAAGGGGACACCAATGATGTGAGCGTATTCGGGCGGGAATTTGCCGGTCTTGGGGTCGATGTAGTAGTGCCGGCGGCGCAGGGCCCGGCCGGCGACCTGCTCACAAAGCAGTTGCGAGCCGAAGGCGCGCAGCCCCATGACGTGGGTGACGGTATTGGCGTCCCAGCCTTCGGTCAGCATCGACACGGAAACCACGCAGCGAATGTGGGCACCGAGTGTATCGGGCTTGCCTACTGTGTTGACGACTTCACGCAGCAAATCCCCATCGGTGAGTTGTTCGATGCTCTTGTCGGGGTGACGTTGCCGGTATTCGCGCTTGAAACGTTCGATTTCCGGGCCGAATACCTTCTTGAAACTGTCGTCGATCTGGCCGGAGTGTTCGAGGGCATCGCTGTCGATGAGCAGGGTGGGCGGACGATTCAGTGGCCGACCGGTATTCGGGTCAAAATTTGAGAACAGCGGCAGCCGACCGGCTACGACGGATGTCTGGCCGTTTTCGTCAATGCGCTCGTAGCCGGCGATTTCCTTGAAAACCTCGCGCGACACCGTGGTGTTGTTACAGACGACGATGAAGACTGGCGGCGCCGTGAACATGTCGGCCTTGATTTCGCCCTTCTTGCGCTGGCCGCGCTCGTATTCTTCGTAGTGGTTATAGAACTGCTCGAGGGCTGAACGAACGATACCGGGCAGATGCGGCGCAGCCTCGAATTTGACCTCATCGTTGTCGGCATCCTTGCGAGCCTTGCGCTGACCTTTTTTGGGTAACTCACCCTTGCAGTTCTCGTAGAGGTTCTTGAGGATGGGCTCGTCGATGGCGTGGCTACTGTCATCGACCGGCAGGAAGGGAATCTTGACCAGACCCGACTCGATAGCTTCGATCAATCCGAAATCGCTGACCGTCCACGGGAACAGCGAATAGGCGGGATAGCCGGAACCCGAAAGGAAGTAGGGTGTGGCCGATAGGTCATAGACGGCACGCAGCTTGAAACGCTGCGCTACAGCACGGATGCCCGAGAACCAGACAGCAGCGCGTTCGTTCTCGGTTTCGGAGTTATCAAGTTCAGTGTCCTTGCCTTTGGCAAGCGGCAGGTAGCAGTGGTGGGCTTCGTCGTTGATGACAAGCAGTCGCCGACCCGGCTTGAAACTGCCGAGCACGCGGCGCAACACAAGATTTTCGTCTTCGCAGCTTTTAACCTTGTTGCCGTCTTCATCGAGCTTGCCGTCAAAGGGCGTCTTCTTGTTGCCCGAAAGCTGGCGCGGCAGAAATTCGTGGTAATTGGTCACGATCAGCCTATGGGCGAGTTCCCCAAGGGCCGCGCGGTAAGACGGCGGGAGCAGGTAGCGCTGACGGTAATAGTCTTGTGCATCCTGCGGACTGTCGTGGCGGGCATCCGGAATCAAAACTTTGAGCCGATCACGAATGGTGATGCCGGGCGCGACGACGAGGAAATAATCGCAGTAGCGGGTGTCGTTGCGGTATTCGCGTCGGTTGAGGTAGTGGTAGAGAATCAAGCAGGCCATGACAACCGTTTTGCCGCTACCGGTCGCCATCTTGAAGGCCTGACGGGGCAATTGATCGACGGGAGCGCCGCCCGCAGTTGCCTGACGCTGGCGTAACTGACTGAGAATGTGCGTCCCGGAATTGGATTTTTCAGCCACTTCGTTGAGCCAGATGGCGGTTTCAACGGCCTCCTGCTGGGCAAAAAAGAGCTTCTGGTGCGGCGCGCGCTCCGGATTGGCAAACCAATAGCCAAGCAGGTCTCGCGTTACCCGACTAGTGACACCCCGATAGGCGGACTGGCGCCAGTCACGGATCTGCTCACGCATCTGGTTAACAAGGTGTTCTCCGAACTCGCTCTTGAGATCGTTGAGGTCAAACATGCTGCCCTGCGCCTGCTGACCAAGTGGTACCTGTGGAACATCCGGCGTGAAGAGGCGGCGACCTTCACGAATATCCTTGTAATTCAGGTTTCCCTGAAGGTCAGTCGCGTAGTGGCGCTCCGGCTCGGCGTATGGCGCGTTCAGAATCGGATTTGCGTCTACTCTCACTTTGGTTCAACTCCCCATCGTATGCTGATGGACAGGCAACTACGATCAGCGCCGTACGCCCGGCAGATTGATTTTAGCACCTGGGCATAAACACCCGTCGCCGAACAGGATAGGCCGTCACAGCAGCGGCGCCAGCCACTTCTCGGCTTCGGCCACGCTCATCCCGCTGCGCCCGGCCCAGTCTTCCAGCTGGTCGCGGCCGATCTTGCTGACCGCGAAGTAGTGGCTGTCCGGATGGGCGAGGTAGAAGCCGCTCACCGCTGCCGCCGGGGTCATGGCGAAGCTCTCTGTGAGGTGCATGTCGGCCCGGGCAGGGGCGTCGAGCAGCTTGAAGAGATCGCCCTTGACAGTGTGATCCGGGCAGGCCGGATAGCCGGGGGCCGGGCGGATGCCCTGGTAGGCCTCCTTGATCAGCTCGTCGCAGCTCAGGGTCTCGGCCGGGGTGTAGGCCCAGAACTCCTTGCGCACCCGGGCGTGCAGCCATTCGGCGGCCGCCTCGGCGAAACGGTCGGCCAGGGCCTTGAGCATGATCGAATGGTAATCGTCATGGGTCCGTTCATAGGCGGCCAGGCGGCCTTCGATGCCCAGGCCGCCAGTGACGGCGAAAGCGCCCACGTAGTCGGCCACACCGCTGTCCTTGCCGGCGACGAAGTCGGACAGGCAATAGTTGGGTTTGCCCTCGGGGCGCTCATGCTGCTGACGCAGGCCGTGCCAACTCATCAGCACCTGCTGGCGCGATTCGTCGGCGTAGATCTCGATGTCGTC
>Ga0075152_10002006_pt1 | contig 14533 bp, 13 predicted proteins | sample JI61114C2DNA_FD_70964 | JGI IMG/M metagenome (GOLD analysis project Ga0075152, IMG submission 70964) | Wastewater effluent complex algal communities from Wisconsin, to seasonally profile nutrient transformation and Carbon sequestration -... | ecosystem: Engineered > WWTP > Effluent > Algae...
ATTAAAGAAGTGAATTTTTCTGCGTCTACCGGATATCATAAAGATAAAGCAGGCTTCGATGTTTTCTTTAGTCATTTTCAATCCGAGATGGGAATTTTAAAAGGAACTTCTATTGGCAACCTTCAAGACTTAACCATTGCTATGGAAAGACCCGAGCCACAATACACCTCAGATTTTTCGTACCATATTGGTGAGCCGCGGCAGCAGGTAAGTCATAACCTGTTAAAGTTGAATGGGCATGTTGCCACTTCGCATGGTGAATGGAAACTTCAATATGGATTTCAAAATAATAACCGCAGAGAGTATGACATTCGGGTTGGTGAACTTTCAAAAATTCCCGCTCTTGATTTAAAGTTAAACACACATACGCTTGAAGCGGAATGGGAAACACTTCACTCTGCTAAGCGAACCATTTCAGTGGGTATGAATGGCATGATTCAGAATAATATAAACGTACCGGGTACACAACGAATTCCATTCATTCCAAACTTCACTAATATTTCAGGAGGTATTTTTGGAGTAACTAAGCTTTATCTTAATGCTTGGGCTATTGATCTTGGTGTACGGTATGATTATAAATACTATGATGTAAAAGGTTTTGATTTCAAAAACACGTTATATAAAAGTTCATTTGCTTTTCAAAACGCAAGCGCTAGTGCTGGAGCCACACTTCAGCTTAAGAAAAATCAAACATTAAGCTTAAACCTGAGTAGTGCTTGGCGCCCTCCGCACGTGGCAGAGTTATACAGTTTAGGAACACACCAAAGTGCGGCTGCTATTGAGTATGGGCTATTGTTAAATGACAGTACTAACGAGGCGATGGATATTAAGGATGTTAATTTTAAAACGGAACAAGCATTTAAGTTTGTAACTACTTATCAAAAAGCATGGTCGCGATTTAGTGTTGAGGTGAGTCCTTATGCAAACTTAATTTTGAACTACATTTATTTAAGACCTGAAGGCATTACAAAGAATGTAAGAGGTGCCTATCCCTTTTTTCGCTACAAGCAGACTGACGCGTTGTTCTTGGGTGTTGATTTTACAGCCACCTGGCATGCAACTAAGTATTTCAAAGTAGTGCCGGGCGCATCCTTATTGCGTGCAAGTGATGTTAGAAATAATGATTACTTGGTTTTTATTCCATCAAACAGGTTTGAAGTTGCCGTTCGCTATGAACGTCCTGCACTTTCTTCGTTACGTAATTTTTATGCAGAGTCTAAAGTTAAGTACATAGCGAAGCAAAATCGTGCACCACGTGTGATTACGGTAAGAGAAATTATAACCGATGAGCAACAGGGGATTGATCCGTTTAAAGATAACTCTAGCAACTTTGATTTTATGGCTGCGCCTGATGGCTATTGGTTATGGAGTCTGGCAGTAGGAACGTCTATAAAGCGAGATCGGGTGCAATACGATTTGCGACTTGCATCGGAGAACACATTAAATCAACAGTATAGAGAATACACGAATCGCTTTCGCTATTATTCCGATGATATGGGGCGCAATGTTATGCTCTCATTCAAATGTATCTTTTAATTAAAAAAATTATGAAAAATATTATTTTGAGAAACAACGTTCTAAAATTTATAGTTATCTCTATGTCAGTTTCTTCGGTTTGTTTCCTATCGGGATGCAAACAAGACGATCCTGTAAAAGAAGATACTCCAGAATTAATCACTAGAGCCACATTAACATTTGCGCCAGTGGGTGGGGGCTCTCCGGTTATCGCAACAGCTACCGATCCTGATGGAGATGGGGTTCAAAATATTACTGTGGATGGATCGATCAATTTAGAAATGAATAAAACGTATGTGCTTTCCATCTCTTTGATTAATGAATTAGCAGTACCCACTGACCCAAGCTATAATATAACTGATGAGGTTGAAGCGGAAGGTGTTGAACACATGTTCTTTTTTTCGTGGACTAACAATGTGTTCGCAGATCCAGCGGGTGATGGAAATATTGACAAGCGGAGTGATGTTGTAAATTATGAAGGTGGTGCAAATTCAAAAGATGAGAATAATCTTCCGCTAGGATTAACAACCACCTGGGCATCAGCGTCAACAACTGCATCGGGTTCGTTTAGGGTAATGCTTAAACATCAGCCCAATCTAAAATCAGAAACTTCTGATTCAAATATTGGTGAAACTGATTTAGATATTACGTTTAGCATTGAGATTTTGTAGAATGGTATAGAATCATTCCGAGAACATCCGTAGTAAGAGAATGCCTTAAATAAAATAACCCCGGCCTTGAGGCTGGGGTTATTTTATAGTGTTAGAATTTGGGCTTTAACCTGTTTACTTCGCAAGCTTTGTTATCGTCTCCACTTTCACTTTAAGCCGAGCTATCGCATCCAAATATTTTTGCTCCCACTTTTTCAGGTTTGCTGTTTCGCGAATAGAAGCTTCATACTGAAAGGCAGGCAACATCCAGGATGCATAGCCGCTATATGGATCTGGTGATGCATATAGTGAACGATACCAGCTTCCGTATTGCATTCCTTCTTTATCAATCCATTGGCGCTCAAGTGCAATCAATTCCTGATTGATGCTTTTTTTATTTTTTTCATTAGCAGTTTTTAATGCTGCTTCGCAAGCTTCACTAACTTTTTTCAAGTCATCAGCAGCTTTAATAAGCGCATCGAATGAAAATGGAGAAGCTGATTTATCATAAGCCTTTGTTAGTTTTTGCAAACCTTCAAAATGTGTGTGCAAGTCAGTTCCATATCGACTTATATCATACGGAATAACATCGGCATTGGCGAGTCGCAGCGCCATCATACCAAATACTTGTTCAACTAATGGACCCATTTTAAATGTAGGATCGCAAAAGCGTTCGTAGTAGGCGAAGGTATCAAAGTTTGAATGGTAAATGCTATGACCACCTGTACCGCCACCCCAGGAAGGAATGCCCACATGTGTATAAAATGCAATATGATCTGATCCGCCACCTAAATTACCGAGTGGAGGTTCTGGAGTGGTGCGCCTTCCAAGCCAAACATCATATACTGATTTTGACGAATCCGGGAAGGAAATAGATTTGGTTGTATTAATTGCAAGTCCCTTTAGAGATGGACTTGAAGCCGCTCCAAAATCTCTTCCGGTAACCGCGCCATCCGCATTAAAGTAAGCCACACCTTTGGCATTGAGTTCATCGCGAAATTGTTCCACCCATTCGGTGGAACCAATTACGCCTTGTTCTTCGGCATCCCAATGTGCAATTTTTATAGTTCGCTTGGGCTTGTATCCTGCTTGGCTAAGTTTACCGAGCGATTCACTTAAGGCAAGCAACATAGCAGTTCCGCTGTTTGGATCTGTTGCACCAAATGCCCACGCATCATAATGCGCACCAGCAATAATCCATTGATCAGGATTTTCACTACCAACTAAAGTACCCACTACATTATATACCCTTTGTATTTCTCTTTTCTGAGCAACATTAACGCGAACTTTTAATTCTGATCCGCCTTCGATACGATACGTGTATGGCAAGCCACCCTGCCAACCGGATGGTACCGCCTGACCTTTCATTCTTCCAATAATTTCTTTTACAGCTCCATAGGGCAATGGTAAAACGGGGATGGTGAGCATTCCTTTTACTTCTTCAGGTTTCAGGCGAGTGATTTTCTTTTTACCATCAAGGGGTAGGGCAGGTTCAAAGGGAGTTAATGGATCACCAGTCCAGTCTATGGTAAGTAATGAGCCACGCTGAATACTGCTTTCATCGTAGTAAGGGCCTTCCGGATAAACGAGTCCTTTCGCATAACCGCTATCACCCGGATCAGTAAAAATAATTAGTCCGGCTGCTCCGTTCTCTTCAGCATACTTGGCTTTATAGCCGCGGAAGTTTCCGCCATAGCGAGCCAATACAATCTTTCCTTTTACAGAAACGCCAAGTGCTTTTAGTTTTTCAAAATCTTCTTTGCGACCGAAGTTTGCATACACCACTTCGGCTGTTACATCTCCCGTGCCGGTATAGGCATTATACCCTTGATATAAATCAGCAGCATTAGAAAATGGGTCTTCTTTATGAATGTATTCTTTATTGTTAAGCGGCAATCGAATAGGTTCTACCAATTCTGCGGAAGCAGTCCCTGGCATGACCGGTAAATAAATGTCGTATGGAAAAATCTCTACCTGAAAGCCAGCTTTGCGCATGACATCAGCCATGTAATCGCGGACACGTTCATTTGCTTTTGAGGTGGCAATGTGTGGTTCTTTAGTAAGATTCTTAAGATGATTTTTATACCGTTCGCTTTCTTGCTGTTTCAAAAAAGTTTCTTCGGCTTTGCTTTGTATGGCGGCACTGTTGCCTGTAAAGCCGGAGAAGTTTTGACCAAACGAAAATGAACTGACAAAAAGAGACAGGACAAATAATTTTTTCATGGTAAACAATTTGACCGGAAGAAAGTAAAAGTTTTTCAGGTTGTGAAACGCAATTTTGTAGACGGTAAGGTAAAAAAACAAAAGACCCTTCTGCCAACCAGAAGGGTCTTTAATTGATTTAAACCTAAGGTCGAAATCGTAAACTGAATTACATCTTCTTAGGCACTAATACTTTATTAACAACGTGCACAACGCCATTGCTGACAGCCACATCAGCACTAACTACCTCAGCACCACCGACCATCACTTTTCCATCCTTCAGGGAAACCTTAAGTTTTTCGCCCTGTAGAGTGACAAGTTCCTGACCATCTTTTAGATCGGCTGCCTTCACTGTGCCGGCAACCACGTGGTATTTCAATACGCTCTGAAGTTTGCTTTTATTTTCCGCTTTTAGAAGCATATCAACCGTTGATTGAACGGCTGCAAAAGCATCATTAGTGGGCGCAAATACTGTGAAAGCGTCTGTTCCCTTAAACACCTCAACTAATTCGCCAGCTGATAAAGCAGCAACTAAAGTGCTTAATGCAGGTGTATTGATTGCTGTTTCTGCAATCGTCTTTGGCAATGCTGCAATTGAGTCAGCCATTTTCTTTTCTACCATCGCAACTGAGTCAGCCATGCGGGTAGAATCCATTTTAGCCTTTTCACGAGCGGCTTTTCCGCCATCACCACAACTGGTAATAGCAAATGTAAATAGAGCAAATAGCCCTACAACAAGAAGTGATTTTTGAGTTTTCATAGTTTTTTCGTTTGAAGTTTGGAAATAATTTATTTTGCGCACTATTAACAAGTCGCGTCAATAATTGTTCAACCTTTTACGAAGAAAGGAAACCTATAAAATCTAAGCAGATTCTTCATACCTTTAAAGAAGGGTTATAGATTCAGTTATTATAGACTCCTTCAAAAAATGAAAAATTACATACTCGCATTTCTTGCCATTCTCTTTACAGGAATAACCCAAGCGCAGAAGAGACCTTACGATACTGTCCCTAATTTGCCTGAGCACTATTGGGTGCGGATGGAGAAGTTTAAGAGGGAAGCGGCTATTGCAGGTAAAACAGTTTTTCTTGGCAATAGCATTACCGAAGGTGGCCAATGGAAAAAACTGTTAAAGGATTCTACCATAATTAATCGCGGTATTTCTGGTGATAATACGTTTGGCATGCTGGCACGGGTAAACGAAATCATTAAGTTAAAGCCCGCTAAGCTCTTTATCCTAATCGGCACAAATGACTTATCAAAAAACATTCCCGATGAGGCAGTCATAGAAAATATCTTTTCGTTTGTTTCTAAGATTAAGGGGGCGTCTCCAAACACAAAGATTTATGTGCAAAGTATTTTGCCGGTTAATGAAACCGTTAAAATATTCCCGCAACAGTTTAATAACGCTAGCCACATCCTGATCATAAACGATCAACTATCCCGTTATGCGGATAGACTTCGATACACCTACATAGATCTCTATAGTAAATTTTTGGATGAGCAGGGAAAAATGAAAATGGCCTATACTACAGATGGATTGCATTTGAGTGCAGCCGGCTACCAGCACTGGATCGAAGTTTTAAAAACTTTGAAGTACCTTTAATGCTTTAAAGATACTATGAATCGATTTTTTCTGATTTTCTTTTTGGCAACAAGTGCTACTGCCTTCGGACAATTCAAAAACATTAAGTTAGCCGAAGAGGTTGACGGTGTTTATCCACCGCTTGAGCCTAGTATCACAATCAATAAAAAAAATCCTAAAAATATTGTTGCCGGCATTGTGCCAGATCGAGCCATCTATACTCTCGATGGGGGCAATACCTGGGCAGAAACAAAACTTGTGTCTCCTTTCGGAGTAGCCGGAGATCCGTCTTTAATTTCCGATATAAAAGGAGATTTATATTTTTTCCACTTGTCCGATCCGAGTGGAGAAGGACGGAAAAATGATCAGTGGCTCGATCGTATCGTTTGTCAAAAATCTAGCGATGGGGGTAAATCATGGAACGAGGGCGTTTCAATTGGATATAACCCGCCAGCCGATCAGGATAAGCAATGGCCGGCAGTGCATCCCAAAAAACAATATCTATACACTACCTGGACGCAGTTTGATAAGTATGGATTGGATGATCCGAATTGCCATTCTAACATTATGTTTAGTATGTCAACCAGTTCTGGAAAAAAATGGACCAAGGCCATTCAGATAAACCAAAACCCGGGCGATTGTATTGATGACGATAATACAACCGAAGGAGCAGTACCCGTGGTAGATGAAAAAGGACGAGTTGGTGCGGTGTGGGCAAGTCATGGCAATATTTATTTCGATCGGTCTTTTGATGGCGGAACTACTTGGTTAACCAATGACTTAATAATTGCAAAACAAGAAGGGGGTTGGTCCTTGAATATTCCAGGTATTAGCCGGTGTAACGGAATGCCGATTTTAAAGATGGATATGAGCAAGGCAAAAAGCCACGGCACTATGTATGTGGTTTATGCCGACCAAAAGAATGGTGCTGATGATACAGACATTTGGTTAACGCGCTCAACTAATTATGGTGATCTTTGGTCGCCACCGTTGCGAATCAATCAAGATAGTTCTAAAAGACATCAGTTTCTTCCCTGGATGACAGTAGATGAAACCACAGGGCATATTTATATCGTGTACTACGACCGCAGAGCCTACGATGATTTGCAAACGGATGTGTACTTAGCCTACTCCACGGATGGGGGCAATGTTTTTAAAGAAACAAAAATTAGCGAAAGCCCCTTTATACCTACCGACACAAAGTTTTTTGGGGACTATAATAACATCGATGCGCACAAAGGAATCATCACTCCAATCTGGACACGCATGGATAACGAACGCACCAGTGTTTGGACTGTAGTAATTAAGGAGGAGGAGTTAGTAAAGAAATAATTTAGCAATCCGGTCCGTCCACAGCACAAGCTTCGCCTTCGGTTGCAACCGACTCATTTCCAATTTGTGTAAGTGCCTTTACAAAAACATCGGTTGGCTGCGCGCCTGAAATTCCATATTGATTATTGATGATGTAATACGGAACTCCAGAAATTCCACGTTGATGATTAGTATTTTCTGTGAGTATTACTTCAGCAAGTCCTTCTTCAGAATCAAGTAAGTGAGAAATCTCTTCACGATTGAGCCCTGCGTGTTCACTTACTAATAGCAAGTTTTCCTTTTTGGTAAGATTAACACCCTCTTCGAAATAGGCTTTCATGAAAGCTTCCTTAACAGCCAATTGCTTTCCCTCTGCTTTAGCATACTGAATAATGCGATGAGCATCTCGTGTATTGGGTGAAACATTTTGTTTTGAAAAATCAAAGGCCAATCCTTCTTCGGCAGCTGCTGCAGTCACCTGTTTTGTGATTTCGTTATAGCGCGCTTCGCCTCCAAATTTCTTGGCTAAATATTCTTTTTGGTTAAATCCTTCTTTGGGTGTTTGAGGGTTAAGCTCGAAGGGTAGGTACGACACTTCAAATTCAAACTGCTCGTTTAGTTCGGCCATTGCCTTTTCAATTCTTCGCTTTCCGATATAACACCATGGGCACACCACATCGGAAACTATATCAACCTTAATTTTTGTTTTCTGCATGAGTTCTAATTTGTTTGTTAAACATTTTCTGAGCAAATAAGTTCCTCTTTGCCCTATTCGACTTTTATAAAATCTTTATAACCAGTTAGCTATTTTTGTAAATGGGATTTCGTAAAGTAAATCAATACCTGATAAGCTTCGGCCTTGTTCTGGCCACATCATTTGTATGTTATTCTCTTTCCCGGTTTATAGACCATCGAGTGGTGGCACTGATCCTTATGGTCGTGGTTTCTATTCTGGCCATGATGTTGGATATTTTTCCAGTATTGGCAGCTGCGTTGCTCAGCGCCCTTATCTGGAATTTCTTTTTTATACCCCCCACCTTTACGTTACAGATTCGCACCCCGGAAGATGCCTTGATGTTCTTAATGTATTTTCTGATTGCATCAATCAATGCCGTGCTCACCTATAAAATCCGCGACTTTGAAAAGAAGGCTCGCGATCGGGAAGAAAAAGAAAACACGATTAAACTCTATAACACGATTCTGAATTCTTTGTCGCACGAATTGCGCACCCCTATTGCAACTGTTATTGGGGCTGTTGATACCATTAAATCAGGCCGGGGGCTATCAGAAAAAATTAAAGCAGAACTAATCGATGAAATAGATGTGGCCACAATGCGGTTGGATACGCAGGTAGAAAACCTGCTTAATATGGGGCGTATTGAAGCAGGTGTATTAAAACCCAAGCCAGATTGGTGCGATGTTAACGAATTGATTAATTCAATACTCGTGCGAATGGAATCAGAGCAAGGCAATCGTATTTTTGTTTTCAATCCATCAGAAAATTTGCCCTTGTTTTGGTTGGATCAAGGATTGGTGGAGCAAATTATTGTGAACATTGTGCGTAATGGACTGCAACACACGCCTGATAAATCGATCATTACAATTCAAATAATAGCATCGGAAGAAGGATGTAGCATTTCTATTAAAGATAATGGTACTGGTTTTAAAGAAGATGATTTAAAACTTGTCTTCAATAAATTTTTTAGAGCGGGGAATGCGAAAACTGGTGGCACAGGATTAGGTCTTTCAATTGCAAAGGGTTTTGCTGATGCAATGCGTGGTTCCATTGAAGTTCAAAATAAATCCGAAGGAGGTGCTCAGTTTTTTGTCTATTTACCAGCAGAACGTAATTCACTCTCCTATCATGAAAATGATTAGCACGATTCTGATTGTTGATGATGAGTCTCAAATAAGGAGACTCCTGCAGATTAATCTGGAGAGCAATCAATATAAAGTGATTCTGGCTACTACAGCCAAAGAAGGTTTAATGTTGGCGGCCAGCCACCAGCCCGATTTGATTCTGCTTGATTTAGGGTTGCCTGATAAAAGTGGTCAGGAACTATTAACAGAATTGCGGCTGTGGTTTACAAAACCCGTTATTATTTTATCTGTTCTAAATAGCGAAAGCGAGATTGTAAAGGCATTGGATAATGGAGCAAGCGATTACTTAACTAAACCGTTTAGAACCGGAGAGTTACTGGCTCGCATTCGTTCGGCTTTGCGCAATAGTCAGAATGATGTTTCGATAACCTGCTTTACGTTTGGCGATCTGGATATAGATATAACTTCTCATTTAGTAAAGCGCAGTGGAGAAATTGTCAAACTCACATCCACAGAGTTTAACCTGCTAGTGATGTTAGTTCGAAACGAAGGTCGGGTGCTTACACATCAATTTTTGTTGAAAGAAATCTGGGGCGTGGGCTTTCAAACCGACACTCAATACCTAAGAGTTTATATTGCTCAACTCCGCAAAAAACTTGAGCCGAATCCGAATCACCCGGTTCACTTCATAACAGAAAGTGGTATCGGCTATCGATTTCAGTCCTGATCTTTATATAATTTTTATACCTCAGGTCTCAGTTTTTATACTTGCCTGATGCTCGTTGCTCCAATTTTGTGTCTTGAGGCGCAAGATTATGGATCATGTAAAACATTCGGCCTGGTATAATGCAGTAATGCAATACCGCAAGTTCCAGGTTTCACTTTCTCCACAACAAAATCTGCTTTTTGGTTTTGCAACCTATGCGAGTATAGGTTGTTTGTTATTGTGTATTCCGGTTTTTCAAACGCAACCTGTTGGTTGGGTTGATAATTTATTCACCGCAACTTCAGCTATCTCTACAACGGGTCTAGTCACGCTAAGTATAGCGGACAATTACACATGGTGGGGCCAAGCTATCATTCTGGGTCTTATTCAGATTGGCGGTGTGGGCTATATGACCTTTACATCGTTTGTTATGCTTTCCTTTAAAAGTAATCTCACACATTGGCATCAGCGCGTACTCAATTCAGAATTTTCGATGCCTAAAGGGTTTCGTATTCAGGATTTTTTAAGAGCCGTAATTGTATTTACAATTTTGATTGAGACCCTGGGTGCGGTCGCTTTGTTTATTGCTTTTCGCGATGCAGGCGTGGAGCACAACTATGCCATATGGAGCAGTATTTTTCACAGTGTGTCCGCTTTTTGTACAGCTGGGTTTGGATTATACAACAATAGCTTTGAATTGTTTGTCGATAATGTTCCGGTAAATCTAATCTTGAGTGTGCTCTCCATTTTTGGCTCGCTTGGGTTTATTGTGGTAACTGATTTCTGGAATCGGGTAACACAAAAGACGAAAGCGATTTCGTACACCACTAAAATTATCTTGTTGGTTACGTTCACCTTAAGCACAGCAGGCACCATCATGATTTATTTCTTTGAACCTTCCATTCAACATTTTTCAGCAAGTACACGCTGGATGGTTTCATTCTTTCAGTCTATGACAGCCCTTACCACCGTTGGATTTAATACTGTGCCGTTAAGTGGAATTGTATTACCTGTTTTGTTAGTCATAGTACTCTTAATGTATGTAGGGGCTTCGCCTTCTGGTACTGGTGGCGGAATGAAGTCAACCACGTTTGTTGCACTCATTGCGATAATGATTAGTCGCATTCGTGGAAAGAGTAATGTGACTTTTTTAGGAAAGACTATTCCGCTTGAGCGCATGTATGTTGCAACCTCCACATTTATACTTTATTCATCTGTGCTTTTCGTGGCTACGTTTTTACTTTCAGTAACCGAATCGTTTTCGCTCGAACAGATTTTATTTGAAACTACTTCAGCAATCGGAACGGTTGGGTTAAGTGTTGGTATTACATCCTCTCTCAGTGCGGCAGGTAAGCTAATTTTAGTGGCAGTTATGTTTGTCGGACGGTTAGGTGTAATTACGTTCGGCCTGGCCATTCTGGCAAAGCGAAAAAAAATCATTACCAAAGCAGACGAAGCTGACCTCGCAGTGTAGTTTTTATTTATTGCGTTATGAGGAAAGAATTCACATCACGGACATTGTTTGATAAATTGCAGGATTTAGCAGAAGATGAAGTTGAAATTTCATTAAAGAATAACATTCAATTGAGAGGGATTATTATAGGTTTCTTTTTCGGTATCCAGGATCATGGTGATCCGTTTATTCTGAAGTGGCATCTGGTGGCTAAGAAAGATCGCTATACCTTTGGCAAGGGTGTACTGGGTTCATGCATAGGCACTATTTTTTTTCACGAGGAATTAATAAGCATTCGGTTTGTTCAAGACGATTCCGTTTTGAGATTTCAATGAAACGTTTTCGGTTAACAACATTTCTTAGTTGCCTCGTACTATCTGGTTACGCTCAGCCAGACAGCACGCGAACAAAAGTAAATCTTACTGCTTTCGCAGACTTTTTTTATGTTCATCATTTTGAGAAATCGGCCAATGAAATTTTATATCCGTTTCTTTATAACTATAACCGAAATCGGTCTGTTAACCTCAATCATGGTTGGATCGGGCTTACTATAACTTCACGCAAAGTAAGAGCTAATGTAGCCTTGCAAGCAGGCACCTATGTACAGGATAATTATGTGTTAGAGCGGGACTGGGCAAAAGTTCTTTTAGCGGCAAATCTTGGTGTTGCATTGAATAAAAGAAATACTCTGTGGCTGGATGCTGGTGTTTTGCCATCGCACATTGGATTTGAAAGTGCGGGCTCATTGGAAAACTGGACGCTAACCCGATCCATTATCGCAGAAAATTCGCCTTATTATTTAACAGGAGCAAAACTAACCTGGACCCCCCAGCCGAACTTGGAGTTTTCATTATTAGGTGTTAACGGCTGGCAACGCATTTATGCTTCGGGTAAATTTTTGCCGGCTATAGGCTGGCAGGTAAAATACAATCAAAACAAAACAATTCTTAACTGGAGTTCCTTTATTGGTAATGTTGAAGTTGAGACAACAAAACGAGCCCGGTTCTTTAACAACTTCTACCTTCAAACAAATTTTACTCAAAAATTTGCATTGATTGCCGACCTTGATGTTGGGGTTCAGCAGCTCAAACAAAACTATCTTAGCTGGTGGGGTGCCGCAGTAATCACACGCTTTCAATTCAATCGTTTGTTTTCAGTAGCAGGTCGGGCAGAATATTATTACGATAAACAAGGCTTTGTTACTAGTCCGATAAACGTTACAGCTGGGTCATTTTCATTAAACCTTGATTATATACCTATCCCGATTTTAATGGTACGAGCAGAGTTTAGGCGATTGATAAGCAATGCTGTGCAATCAGATGCTCAATCAGGTTCATACCTAACTTTTTCTGTCCAATCAAAGGTCAATTTGTTGAATCGGAGCAAGTGACTTACTCCATTTCTATATAGTTATTATTATCGCTTTATCTTACCTTTGACCCTTTACTGCCGGGTGGCAGACTTAAAACTAGAAAAACATAACATCCATGACTTCAACAGATCAAGCAAAATTCAAAGTAAAAGACATTTCATTGGCCGAATGGGGCCGTAAAGAGATTAAATTAGCTGAGGCTGAGATGCCCGGTTTGATGGCTCTTCGCGAGGAGTTTGGTGCAAAAAAACCATTAAAAGGCGCCAACATTGCTGGTTGTCTGCACATGACTATTCAAACTGCGGTTTTGATTGAAACACTGATTGAATTGGGTGCCGATGTTACCTGGTCTTCTTGCAATATTTTTTCAACACAAGATCATGCTGCGGCTGCTATTGCTAAAGCTGGCGTTCCGGTTTTTGCCTGGAAAGGAATGAATGAACAAGAATTTGACTGGTGTATTGAGCAAACGCTTCATGCGTTTAAAAACGGCAAACCTTTGAACATGATTTTAGATGATGGCGGTGACCTTACCAACATGGTATTGGATCGCTATCCTGAATTAGTAAAGGATATTAAAGGAATTTCTGAAGAGACAACTACAGGTGTTCATCGTTTAGTTGAGCGTCAGCAAAATGGTAAGTTGCCATTGCCTGCTATCAACATCAACGATTCAGTAACTAAATCAAAGTTTGATAACAAATATGGTTGCAAAGAATCATTGGTTGATTCAATCCGAAGAGCTACCGATGTAATGATGGCTGGAAAGGTTGCTGTTGTTGCTGGCTATGGGGATGTTGGTAAGGGTTCAGCTGCTTCCCTTCGTGGTGCAGGTGCGCGTGTAATCGTTACCGAGATTGATCCGATCTGTGCGCTTCAAGCTGCTATGGATGGTTTTGCTGTTAAGAAAATGGATACCGCAGTAAAAGAGGCTGACATTGTGGTAACAACTACTGGAAATTTTGGAATCATATTAGGCCGTCACTTTGAGTCAATGAAGGACAAAGCTATTGTTTGTAACATTGGTCACTTCGATAATGAAATTGATGTTGCCTGGTTGAAGAAGAATGCAACGCGGGATGAGATTAAACCGCAGGTTGATTTATATACCCTGAAGAGTGGTAATCAAATTTTACTTTTAGCGGAAGGCCGTTTGGTGAATTTAGGTTGTGCAACTGGTCACCCTTCGTTTGTAATGTCAAACTCGTTTACTAACCAAACGTTGGCACAATTAGAACTTTGGACCAATACAGATAAGTATAAAAACGAAGTGTACATGTTGCCGAAACATTTGGATGAGAAAGTAGCTCGCTTGCACTTGAAGAAAATTGGTGTTGAGTTGGATGAGTTGACTACGGATCAAGCCAAGTATATTGGTGTTCCGCAACAAGGACCATTCAAACCTGAATACTATAGATATTAATAATATACCGAACCTGTTCCCCTCTCCTCTGGAGAGGGGTTAGGGGTGAGGTCTCTCTGCTTGCAAAATAGAGAGGAATCCCGTGGCGAATGTCACGGGATTTTTTTGTGATACTGAATAAGGAGATATAAGAAATTCCTATATTAGGATGTTAGCGGCAAGCTTATTGGAACAAATGGGACTTAACGATAAAATATCTGAGCGATTTGAGATTAAGGTTGCCGTGACAAGACAACAAATTATTGACACCATTTCGACCGGACAACAAAATCAAAAAAATATTTTTACTGTTGATGCATTCGATTTTATCAATTATAAAAAGTTAAAAATTTCAGACAACAGAATCGAGACAGTTCAAATGCCGACAATTCTTAATCTGTCTCGTCCTGAAATAGGTTTACACGAATTAACGTGTAAGCAAAATGAGAAAATCAGATAAAACGGTTCAGGAACAAGAAGCTATTATAGCTGAGTATTTGTTGGGCGATACGACCT
>Ga0075152_10002012_pt1 | contig 14517 bp, 24 predicted proteins | sample JI61114C2DNA_FD_70964 | JGI IMG/M metagenome (GOLD analysis project Ga0075152, IMG submission 70964) | Wastewater effluent complex algal communities from Wisconsin, to seasonally profile nutrient transformation and Carbon sequestration -... | ecosystem: Engineered > WWTP > Effluent > Algae...
TTCGCATGAGGAACTCCGCACCATAATGGCGCATTCGGGGGCAGTACAGACAGTCTTAGAATGCCTAGATATGGACCTCCCTGACCTCACTGTCAAGTTTACTGAGGCAATGATCCTTGCATCTCAGAAGAGCAAACTATGGCTGATATGCCTGAAACGAGCAATGATCGAAGAAAAGCTGAACGTACTGATCAACAGCCCCAACGAAGAAATTTCACACCGCTGCGATAAGCTCTTGGACCTGCTGATGAGCCCTGACAACGAGGACTACTGATTGATTCCAGCATAGACGTATACAAAGTCAGATTTTGATGCCGGAAACGAGCTTGACATCCTCCCTGAGGAACAGTTGAGCTATCTTATTGAGGTACACCAAGTAGACTGGGTCGTTGTTACCTGACAGATACTCCACTGCATTTTGGTAGCACTTGTTCAGCTATGTGATGCTGTCCTTGTTCAGGTACCGTTGTAGATTCTGCTCAGCTTGTTTTATGCTTGCCATTATCGGAGTGAATTCGTCCTTCCGTGCAGTCTAGTAGTCGACCGTGGTGCTCTGAAACTTCGGTAGAGACTTCAGCAGCTTCCGTTATAGTCCTCGTGCATTCACCACGCGGTACGTCAGTCGAAGGATAGTCGGTTCCAGAGTTAGCTTCTTTTGCCGATGAGTCTTCAGAATTAGCACCATCTAAGACTCTTCCCGATTAAGTCGAAGTTCGTTGACAGCCTGGATCTATGCAAACTGGAAGAGCGACAGGTACTTGATCTCTGCTTCGGAAGGGACGTGCAGCTTGCTGCTGAGAACATTCGGCTGAAGGTTTGGCACAAATAGAAAGAGGTGTGTATCGCTGATTCCCAGATAGTGCATGGCTATCCTGTCTGTTTCCAGCTTGAAGGATTGGAAGAGTTCTAATGGTTTGAGCTCGGCTAATTCCGGCAGCGTAAACCTTTCTCCGAGATAGAACTTTCCCATTTTCTGCACCAACAGTGCGTTGTGCGCATCGCTACTCAGTCGCTGTAGGAAAGACGGAAGTTTTTTTGCTACATTGGCGAGACTCATCTTGTGGTTCCAAGTATCTGGCAGCAGCACATCGTCCAACAGGTCACGCAGATCGTTGATGAATGGCTGGAAGAGACCTGTTCTCAGGTACAACCGAGGTTTGCTGACAGGGAATGCACGGCCGAGTGCCAACTCGAACACGATCTGCTCGTTCATGAGTTTGAAGCTATACTTGCTGGAGTCCATGAGAATCTCCACTCGTAACTTGCCAAAACGTACTGCGCTCTTTGATTTGACATCGGCTAGCTCCGACAACATTTTTAGTTCTGCCTGCACTCTCTCCCGTATGTTTAAATCCCTGTAAATCGCTTCTGGCCCTTCTTCCTGACTCTCCATTGCGATATCCAAAAATATTAGTCCAACAGTCTACGAGAGTATCATTTTAGACGAGCGCCGATCAGTGGAACTTCGGCAAGTGCAGAATAACAGTTCAGGCGATGAAACGGTGCACGATGCGTTCGTTATTCTTCTGCCAACCTTTCGTAGGTTTACTGGTTTGGAAACGATCCTACAGTTTTGTAATAGGGTTGTCTCCGATCGGTGTTGCTCAGTGGGGCTTTGATTATTATATTCAAATTCTGCTAAAAGGAAGTACTGTCTAAGCTCGGAATCTTCATTGGACACACTGCAACACTGGCAGGACCTTCAACATCTTTATCGAGGTTATGTGGGTATTCCTGTTGACCAGTACCTTCGTTAAGGGATCGTGAAGTGGGTGCTGGGTTGGCATTAGGCTCCACATTTTCAATGTTACTTGCTTCATTTATAGCTCGTGTTTTGGAGACGCCTTCTTTTTCAGGAGAAAGTTCCTTGGTTGTTATCGTTGTCAGGTTGCGTGAAGGAACACGCCCATGCCTATTTTTGCTTCGGGTTGACGGGGGACCTATACAAGCTCCCATATTAATAATACACAGCCTTCTCACTAAAGATTGCCTAAGACGGTCGATCGTTAAACCCGATGCTTATAATATTAACCGCCGGGAATTTAAAACCAAGCGATGCAGGAGCCTGTTCAACCCCCTCCCTTCTTCGAATATGAGTTCCTGCCTCAAACTCCTCCGCTGACCCCTGAGTACGTTGCCATTCTGGATTCGATGATGGCTGGCCCCTGGACAGATGGTTTTCAATGCATCACAGCTCTAAGGTCCATCGTCAAGTTCAATCCAACTCTCGCTGCTGATGTGGTGTGTCGCTATTCAGTTGCCATCCTCGAGTTCATCAATGCAGGCAAGACGCAGCTTCTCAAGAACTCTCTGTCATTAATCAAGGAAACTTTCCTCCTTGGGAGATCTGTTAATGTCGAGAAGTGTGTGGATCCGTTCATCCGAGTGTTGGTTAAGAAGAGTGCCTTGTAGCACGGACTTCTGAAGGAAATGGCTGACCAAGCCTTGGCTGTGTTCACATCAAATTGTGGTTATGATGCAAGCTTCATGGTAATCACAGAACTAAGCTGCGAAAAGAATGCTAATCTCAGTGAAGTTGCAATTCGGCAGTTGGCCAAACTGATTGAAAACGTTGGAGCACTGATTAGCCAGCTCAAGCCAGAGACCCTCCAGCGAATCATGAAGTGCCTGACATTTTTGCTGAGCAGTAAACGTCAGAACATAAAGAACTGGGCTCTACAAATCTGTATGCATATCTTTGGACAGATTGGAGCTCAAAACTATCTTCAGCTGATGGGCTATGTTCTCAGTCAGGAGGAACAGCAATTCATGAAGGCAGCCATGGAAACTCGAAAGGAATCCAAATTCAAGGATGTGAAGCCGCTCAATGTGGTACTCAAAGAGAGGAAATCCATGCTGGGCGACTCAACCAATCAGATGAACATGCAAGGCTACGGTTCAATGGATAACCAGGAGAACTTCCCCAACGGCTACAACTATCCGATGCAATGACCTTCCTTGTTTGTTTACCATTTGCTCATCCATTCTGAATTCTTATTGGAACTGCGGAGAAATGGACTTGAAGGACACCAAAATTGCAAACAAGTTTCTGGTTGGCCCGAAGATCGGCGGTGGATCGTTCGGTGATATCTACCTTGTTACTCTACAAGGCAGCAACACTGTGCTTGCACTCAAGAAGGAGGATGAGAAGTCAAAACATCCTCAGCTCATGGCTGAAGCGAAGATCATCAAAACACTGCAGGGCGGCAATGGGATCGCCAACCTACATTGGCAGGGGCAGGAAGCTAAGTGCAACATAATGATCGTTGATCTGCTGGGTCCAAGCCTTGAAGATCTATTCTGTCTGTGTGGAAAGAAGTTTTCCATGAAGACGGTTCTGCTGCTGGCTGATCAGCTCATACAGCGCATTGAGTATCTCCATTCCAAATCATACATCCACAGGGACATCAAACCGGAGAATTTTCTGATGGGCCTTGGAAAAAAGTCGAATGTAGTCTACATCATCGACTTTGGACTATCGAAGAAGTACAGAGATACCAAGACCCTACAGCACATACCCTACAGAGAAAACAAGAACCTCACTGGCACTGCTCGGTATGCAAGCATCAACGCCCATCTTGGGATTGAGCAGTCCCGAAGAGACGATCTCGAAGCAATAGGCTATGTGCTATTGTATTTGTCAAAGGGGTTCCTACCATGGCAAGGCATTCGGGTACTGTAAGTTGTTATTATAGGCAAATAACAAAGTGGAAAAGTACCATAAAATAATGGAAAAGAAGATGACCTTACCAGTAGAAGTTCTCTGTAAGGGACTGCCAATTGAGTTCTCTACCTACCTGAACTACTGCCGCTCGCTAAAGTTCGATGATAAACCTGACTATGGCTTTCTCCGTCGCAACTTCAAAGAGCTTTTCTTCCGAAGCAGTTACTAATGGGACTATGAATTCGACTGGTGCTGCACTGATGAATCGCGAGAATACAGTAACGGGAAGCTGAAGATCGAGGTTAAGAGCAAGGACGACGTGTTAAACATTCCAGAGGCAGAGGTTGCTGAGGGTGGTGATACGAGCGAACTTCCTGAGCAGAGCAATCTTCAACACCAGTCCGAAGACAACACCAACGGCTATGAGAACATTGACGATCCATTTGAAGCTTCGGAGATCAACCTAGTGAACCCTGCACGCGAGAAAATCGATCTGGAGGGAATCAAGCGTAAAATGATAGCTCAGTGACAAGCCCTATAACTTAAATAAAAATGTCCACTAACACCGTCTCGGTGGCCAGTCGACGGAGCTCCAAGTACTTACTGCAACCAACTAAAAAGCCCGTATTGGGCCAGAACGAGCTGTCTGAAATCAGTGAAGAGGAAAAGTAGGCGCCTCGTGTCCGCAACCAAGCCGACATCCTCAAGGAAATCATCATAGAAAAGAATAAGGAGATCGCTGTGCTCAAGCAGGAGCTAGAACGCCTCAAGTCACACTCAACACAAAATCTAGTGCTAGCAAGACCCAATGCAACAGGAGATTCTTATCGGCAGCGTGAACGAAACCTCTACAACTACGCCAAAAACCGCCACAAACGAATATTCTCGATGGGTGAGTATGGGAATGACGCGCCTCTCGAAAAACTTCGGACTAAGTAGAAGCGATCATTGTATGAGTGACAGCATCCCTTCAATTGCAGTCAAGCTAAGCCCGTTTCTCTCCTGCGACAGACTCCTCTCAATTGACCTTTCACGTAGACGCTGCGGTCGCACCAGTATCGAATCCTCCCGATTCGAGTTCGACGACACCTTTTTGTCTTCACGTGGGTGTTCGATTCGTTCTCGTATTCAGATTGCTCGACGAATTCGAAGCTAAAGTTCCGACCGACGAAGACTCCAGGTGGAACTACGACATCAAGAGGAGCCGACGGATGGTTTGTCTGCGATTCATATTCTTAATTAATGTCTTCCTACCTGATAAATTTTCTTCCTTGACAGCATAGGGTGGTGCCTAGTCGATTGTTTTCTCGGAAGGTTGGGTCAGAGAAGGATGTATGCTGCTTTATTTAGAGCGAAGCATTGAAAGCCTCAGCTGAATCTCCTCAACTACTCGGGGCCTGATCTCACATTGTTCCTTGTCCTTATTGGCTCCCAGAGTGAACTGGTACTTGTCATGTGTTGACTATCTTTCGTCTCGGATCAAGGTCGACTCATGTTGGCTATCGTAACTGTTGTTCCTGTTAAAAGTGAACTGTTCAGGTCTGGAGGTTGGCCAGGTGGGAGTGGAGGGTGACTATGGGAGTACTGCGTTCATTTGAAGGAATAATTATGATTTTCCCTCAATCGAATCGTCATTTATAGGGGGAAGCAACCCAAGGAGTTTGAGACTTGATTGGCTCAATGATTTAAATATGCTGGGTGATCAGAACCGCAGCTTCTTGTAGAGGAACCTGAGGCTGTTGGCCTTGTCGCCGCTCTTGGGATCGGGGAGGTTCCTGTACTTCTCGCTCAAAGTCTTCCGGACCTACAGGGTGAGTGCCTGCCTCTTCTCTCCAGCAACAGCTGATTCGTCCTTGATATCCTTGAAGTCCTTGAACTCTTGATCACCGACGACATAGCGAGTGGGCATCAAGTGGTTGAAGTTGACGAACTTGACAAATGGCTTGATAGAGGTCCTCTTCAGGAACTGCTTCTTTGAAGTCCTGCGAGCGACAGTGCGGGGGTTGCGGGCGATACCAACAACGAGAGCATTGGCGAACCTCCTGGACTTGTTTCCCTCTTCGTAGCACTTGACGACGAGTGCCTTCTTGCCGGCGTGTCTGCCCGACAGCATCAGAACAACGCGGCCGCTCTTGAGGCTGAATCACAAAAGTTGCGTACATCTTGCCCATTGTTAAACTTGTGAAGAAAAAATAATCGATTTATAATATTCAACATAATTAATTTCCCTGGTTGGGCCGACAGTCGGGGAGGCTTTTGGCGCTACTGTCAACCCCTCGCAAGACTTTGTCGCCACTTCGCGAACCGGTTTGAACTTCTGAGGCGCCATAAATTATCGATTCGGTCGTTAAAGCTGATCCAAATCGGAACTAACTGATAATTTAAATATAATGGACTACACCAAGCAGCTCACCAAGGAGGAGCTCGACGAGTTTACTCTGCAGACCAACAACTTGCACTGCGACGAAAAGATACGGTAGGCCTGCGTGCGCTACTTCCTAGAGTACAAGGCGTCAGTTCCCAACGTAGTTCATTTGTTAGGCAGATCCCGAGCGACAAGCTGAGCACTACACTTCGCTGCACCTACTTCATCGCCGAGAAGAGCCAACCGACGTTTAACATGAAGGTAGAACAAGCGATATTCAGGGCGAAAAAGTACGCGGAATCGGCTTGTATTTGAATCAGTTTCTGAAGAACAACCAGCTCGACGACTTCATTATCATCCTCAAAGAGATCCTCAAGAAGATCAAGATTACCGATGCAGATGCCGAGGCCGATCTCAATCACGTCATCAAACGAATCAGCTTTCTCATAACCTTCCACACGAAGTTCGAGAAGGTCATCCAGAAGCTCAACCTCAAAGAGTTCATAGGCGAGAGCTTCGGGTACTCCAAAATCTTCTCGTCCTTCGTCTGGCTCATCTACGTCGACGCCAAGAATCACATTCTCAAAAACTCCTTGGAGCTTATCGAAAATACCTGCATGCTGGCCCATGTTATCGCGTTCATGCTGATCTGCTCCTGGGACTATCTCAGGCCGGCTGCCTACGTGGATAAAAAGTTCGCAGATAAGAAGGAAATCAACTTGTTTGTGCAGGAAAAGGTGCTTGAGATGTTCCTCATCAAGACCATCGACACCTATAGGCTCATCGCAGGCAGCTTCGAGGACTACTTTAACGGGCTCGCTCATTCTAATATCCTCAAATTCTCTGCCAAGACGATGGACTTTCTCAGCCCTGAACACATCAATCTTAATTACAAGAAACTCGATTACTCCTTCCAGAAGGCCTTGACGCCAGAAGATATCGATGAACGCATCTTCTTCAAGGATCGCGCAGCGAATCTCACTCCTTCCAAATTCACTCCCCTGTCGCGTCACGGGTACGTGAGCAAGATGGCAACCAAACAGCCAGCAGGGAGGCCAACGCAGCTTGGTGGTGGGAACTTCGATTCTAATAAGGAGAACTTCAGCAGCCATCGTATTCTTACTTACGAGATGATTGAGAAATCGGAATCCCAAACTCCGAAGGGAGTGACAAATATCAACGAAATCGTACATTTTGGTTTAATTATAGAAATTCCCAAAGCAAGTGATCAACTCGCCTTCCCTAACTAAGCCAACCCTGATCTGCTCGACTCCAGTTACGACGGGTATGGAGATGTACAACTATCTCAATGATAAGGCCAAGAAGGCAAAGGACGCTAACTACCCAGTGAGAAAGTCAGATAGCTCAATCACCCATATGATTCAAGAATTGCTGGAGAAGAGTAGTGATAAGAAAAACGATAAAACAAAGTAAATCAAATCGAATCTGATCTTCTCTCTGTACAAGATAACGAGCGAGGAGTATGGTCAGCTGTATCCGCAAGACAGAGAGAATTAGGGATTAGCTCGGGCCTTGCTTGCGCTCAGCACCTAACTTGTATTCTTTGTGTCGAACATCACGATGACCTTTGAGGAAATCGAGGAAATGTTGGAGACTGGCAGATTAGATCAATGGAAAGCTTGCGACTTCTTTTTGAAGTTCGATCGGGCGATGCCCTCAGCTCTAAAACTTCACCTGCTTGACATCGAAGTCAACATTGTATCAGCAAAGATTTGGCTTGACGAACAGCTGGTTCACCATATGCACTCCTTTGCCAACGGTGGAAACTACGAGGGTCCCTACGGAGAGGTTCTCGAGAAATGCTTTAAGAGGCTGCTGCATCAAATAGCCTTCCAAATTACACAGCTCTCCCAGATTCTTAAGCTCGATGACCGTGTTTCCTAAAACGTATTCGACACTGTGAAGTACCTGCTGGTGCACCACACCGATCTACTCCACTATCGGCATATCGACCAGATGATAATCTGCTCGATGTACGCAAATTGCCGTGCATCACAGATAGACATTAAATTCAACGAAATCAAGTCCAAGTACGAATAGGCCAATCCCAACAACAAACCATTCCACGACTAAATTATCTGCAAAGTTTACCTCGGCGACCAGCGTGTTGATCTTATCAAATTCTACAACGCCATGTTCATTGGGCAGATGAGAACTTTCATTACTAGCATCAAGGAGAGCCAGCCGATCCACCATAAAGTCGGCGCTCCGATTTTGCAAAGTCCTCTCCGAGCGATTATCCCCAAAGAGCTCTCATTCAATAAGATTCCTAACCAAGCCAAGAAAGCTTCGAAGACGCCGCAAACGAATCTCCTTTACGCCTACAATGAAAGCCCCATTTTGAAGTACGAGATGAATGCTTTCAAGGGCACTGCACTGCAAAGCCGCAAGGTGATAAATTTCGATAAGGAGGAATAGATGCTGAAGAAGAAATGTAACGAAATTGCCGAGCAGGACGACGGACTTAGCCAAACTAACGACTACATTTCGAAAAAGTGTAAAACATTAGATAATATAGTCCGCAAGCCTCCTACGACAATGCAGCATCTCAACCCGCCCCACAAGAATCTCTACGACAGGAGATGATACCTGAACTGCCGTTATATCTTTAAGAGCTGCCGTTGCATTTTGGCTAGCCAAGATATGCTAGCGGGCCAATTGGGCAAATGCACCAATGTCCCTGGTTGGTTGGGTTTTGAAGCAGCTGTGGAATTTCCACGAACGAGATTGGCTTCCGCAGCAATTAAAGTTTCCGGTTGGAAGTGGATGAAACTGCCTGCCGGCAGCGATGTTGGCTCCCCGCGGAAGAAATATCATCATGTATTTTGTGGGTAACCCCTGAAAAATCAGAAGAGGAATTCAAAACGTCTGCATCGATCTCCTGTTCTTAGAGACGTAACGACTGACTTAAAGGTGCACACAAGGGATCTAGAGCCAATCTTATCTGTTTATTATTAAATGAACGATATTCAGCTTAACCCTTGGAAAAAGCCAGCGTATATGGGTAGCAAAAAGGTCTCAACCGGACAGAACTTCTATTCAAATGAATACTATGCGGAACAAGCCTTACCGCCAGTCCAAAAGAATAACCGCATAGGACTGAGGAGCATGAGCAGAACTGAACTATCCGAGGAACGTGCAAAAAGCAGAACCAATAAGGTCGAGAATGTCCTCAGCAGGAAACCATCCGAGCAGCCAAGCAACACCGACTCCATAATAAAACTGCAGAGCGTGAAAAGCCAACCACGGCTAGCAACTGGGGTTCAAGAATCCTCAAGATTGAGTCTTCTTCAAAAGGATAGTAAGGTATCCCAACCTGCGCGGGAAAGTTCTCGCTTCCAGCGGTCTGGCTGCACTTAAAAATCAAACAACAAAGCAGAATGTTATCTGACGATGAAGACTAAAAGCAAGATGACACTACATCTGGAGAACAAGGCACTCGAGAGCTATCTCGATGAGTTGAAGGAAAAGCAGTTGCCTGATTCACGTCATAGGGCGGGTTCGGAAGAAATAGCAATAATGAACTCAACAACATCAGAAAATGGCTCAAAGCTAGCCAAGTCGCGCTCCAAATAAGATACAAGTCAGCAGGACTGCAACAACATCTCACGCGTCCTCGAGGGTGGCCCTAACTACCTGCGAGTCTCCAATTACTCCACAGGCGGACAGTTGGAGGACATCAGCCGAATCTAAGAGCAACCAGCATCCAATAATCGACAATCGCAGTGCAAAGTGGTATCATCGGCATAACGCGATGAATCATTGTCTTTGATCAACTATCTGTCGAAGTTCAAGGACGAAGAAACGGCAGACCACATCGACGATCAGTAGCCTACGGAAGAAAGTCTAATAAATCTGCTTAGCTGTAGCATCATTCCGTAGAGAAAGACTCCTCCAACCATAATGGGCAGGTTGTATTCCTTTAACATCCTTACAACATCGAAGCAAAGTTCAATCAAGCGAATCGAAGCACATGCAGAGATCATCCGATTATATGAGGAAATGAGTGAGCTTGGAGCGATGTTCTCTGACTGTCCTAGTTGGAGCTTACTGCGGGCACTTCTCTACAGTAAATTTTATGCGGAGCGAACAAGAATTGAAATGGCTCTGAGGGGACACGCAAATTGCTTCACTCTGACAGGTCTCAACGTCAGCAATAAGGACCTCAATGAGCTGCAAAGATTCCTCCAACTGGGCTCTATCATCGGAAAGGTCAATCGATAAAACGAAACACTCCTAGTCCGGCTTAAGAAATTGACGGAGCCGTTCAGGGGCAGTCGAGCTGAGTTCAATGAAAACACATTCACAAACACTCTGTTAGTGACCGAGCTGAGGAAGTAATACGTACGACTTTGCCAGCTTGGCAGCCACCCACATATCCTCGAGAAGTTGGGTTGGATTGTCGCAATCGTGCTGTTGACGGAGCAGCTGCGAAACCCGTTATGCCAGTACTTTAGTGGCTGCTTGCATGTCCCTACTGCCGAATATTTTCTGCGGGAATACTATCCAATCTATAGCCAGGTGCTTCAACAGTTCTGATTGTGCACGTCGGTACTAATGTGTTGGGGTGGCTCTTAGCCATGCCCTATAATTATTAATTATCATGTCTGCTTCAGGTATGCCATTAAGATAGTTTAGCTGGAGCTCACAAGAACCGTTACGAAGGAGGACTCTGCTATGCTGCATGCATGGAGACCTTTACCTTGTACGCTCCGAATAATTCAGCTACAACCCATCGATTGCGTGCTGCTGGAAGGGTTGCGATTATGCCACGGGCCGCGTCAACGATCCCGTTCTACGAAAGGAAGCAGAGGATATGTGCAAGCGCTATACTACAGAGGCCATGTGGACTGAACAAGGAGAGTTGGAGAGCCTGAAGGACTTGAGGGTGCACGCAGAAATGTTCCCCATGCAGCCAACCAACATCTACAAAGCATGCCTGGCGGGCATTCGTCGTCAAAAATATTGATGAACAGGAATTTACAACCAGTAGATAGCAGCACAGCCTACTTGTCTGTGGTGTATTCAATGTCGACAATCTTTTTAGGTGCATTCACAAGCGTAATAATCAGGCTATTCTCAATCTTAAGTCAGCGAGAATGGCGTCGAGAGCAGAGCTCTGGCGGCTGCAGTCTGCTTTATCGAATGGCCCTGCGAAGTGCAAACCAAACTGAAGCGAGTCAGATGTAGAGTGGCTGTTTTGGCTCAGTATTATGGCGGCTTGACTTGCGGCAAAGGCTTTATACTTCGCAGCGCTTGCTTTGTTGGACTCGCAGAAGTATGACAGGTACCGCATAAAGATTCCCTTGAACTGTGAACCGTCCGCTCCACAATCTTTCTGCTTTCCCTATGCGTCCACCTCGCACTTGTCCAAAAGTACTGCTCCCTTAGAAGTGTTCTGAATCAGATGTTGGATGGTTGCATCGATAATCTTTTCTCCGATAGCAATCATCGCGCTGTTCTTTTGGATTACAGCAAGGTCGGCAAGTCCGCCGAGAATGACTCCTTGGTTGTAAGTCCATGTTGTGTCCTTGTTGTTGGTGCAACTTTGTGGATTTGTGGAATTAAGCCCATCATTGACCAACCAATCTGCGTTGATCATTCCGGTGTGATAGAACCAGGTGTATTACTTGACTGCCCAGTCATAGAAGACAGTCTCGTTCGTCCTCAGGTAGAGCCTAGTTGCGAGAGAAAGCAGCAGTTCGTTGGGGATTGCGTTCTTGTAGGAATTTTTCTTATCCCACCAGATGCCTCCGCTGCAAACCTTATCGTTCCATCCTCGGATCATGTCTTGGAAAATGACGCGGGATAGTTGCAGGTAAGTTGCGTTTTTGTATACGTCAGAAGCCTTCAGCCAAGCGATGGCCCACCATCCTTCATCATCGTAGTAGGAATTGAGGAACGATGTATTAATGTGCTTCTTGTATGTAGTCTCAAGCTGCTTCTTCACGAGGGTCTCCCAGTCTACCTTGGTGACTGACTTGGACTTGCGGATGTACTCCACAAAATCGAGGAACCCCTCCTGAACGTTTGCGGAGTTCCACCAACCCGTCGTATCGAATGCCCCTGTGGAGTTGTTGTAGTTGTTATGGAGGTAGGTGAACGCAGCCTCAAGGTTATCGAGCTAAGTTGCTCCTGGGTTCCCTTGAATCTGGAAAGTACTGATGATAGTCGCCAGCAATAACCAGCAAAGGATAACTTTCATTCTTATTATTAATGATATGGTCGCAAGCACGGGCGCATGCTCTTCCGTCAATATTAGATTATAGTCATGAAGCTCAAATCGAATAGCGTGAATCTACGCAACGCAGATACGCGAACGGGAGGTAGATTGCAGTTGGATGACCAACCAGCTCGGAGGGAGCTTGGTAAAATGCTTGCAAGCAAACTCAATGTTACTGATGTACAGAAATTTACCAACCCCAATCACGGCAAAATTAGCTCAGCAAACGTCGGTCGGTTGCAGTCGAGAAGCAATATTGTCTCACAGTCACGAATCGTTGTGAGAGATCCAGCGAAGAGCTTCGAAACCAGTCGGCAATCCCGTTCAGAAAGCCTCAAGGTCCTGGTCTAATCGGCTGCATCCACGAAAGAAATCAAACCAATCGACAAGTTGGAGGTACTGGAGATGCAACCTATCCAAGCCTTGTTGTCGCCTCTGAAGCCAGCTACAGGTTCAGTTCAAGATTTGGTTCTCCAATTCGGGATCGACGAATCAAGAGTATCTAAAAAGCCACAGGGAGCAGTTAAGGCTTATGGTGCAAACACCCATAGAGGCATCTTTCGGAACTACAACGAAGACAGGGTCAGCATCATCACCAACTTCGGACAGGATCGTAATCTGTTGTTTGCTGCTGTGTACGATGGGCACGGTGGGGATGTTTGTGCAGACTACCTGAAAGATAATCTGCATGTCCACCTCTCTGGGCAGCTAAGCCAGACAAAGAATATGGAGGAGGCCCTTAGCAAGTCCATTTATGTCGCTGAGTACAATGTATTGAGGAATTCAGAGCTCCGGAGTGAATTCTCTGGGTCGTGCGCCTTAATGGCTGTTGTTTCTGGTACTGCTTATTGTGAATGTAGATAGCACTCTTCATGTTGCTAACGTTGGAGACTGTAGGGCCATTGTCAGCTAAGGTCGAGGACGAAAAGTTATACAGCTGACTAACGATCACAAGCCAAGCGAAGCCAGCGAACGCGAACGGATAACAAAAGCGGGAGGATTAGTGTACCAAAACAAACCCACGGCATATGGTAATGTCAATCCCTGTAGGGTGCTTCCCGGACGGCTTTCGGTTTCCCGGACCATCGGCGATCTGGAAGCGAAAGTGGAGAAGTACGGTGGAAAGAGGAATGTGGTGGTTGCAGAACCAGAAGTATTCGAATACAAACTCCAAGAGAGCACAGACTTTCTCTTGCTAGCAAGTGAGCATTTCATATATTGGCTTAGGTGATGGAGTATTTGACAAGCTCAGCAATCAGGAAATCGCCGACATTGCCCACAAAAATAGCTCATTATGCAGGGGTGATGTGCATGGTTCTATGGGAAAGTGTATTCAAGCCATCATGGCATAAGTGTTCGTCAGGCAGGTTACTGACAACGTCAGCATTGTTATGGTGGGCTTCAATAATTTCTGCGCTGAAACGATACTCCCTTCACAGAGTACTGACAGAATCAGCTTACCAAGGGAGCCCAGACAGATCTATGATGCTGGCTCTTCCCCAAAAAAACCATCACCAAAGCTGTCGAGAGAGAAGATCAGCAGCAACTTGGCATCATACAAGCGACTGCAGACAGTCAAGGAGGTACTTAGGAGAAACCTCTCTTCGCGGAAGTGAGATAATATATTCCGAACTTTAATATACTAAATGCCAAGGATGGTCATGTACTTCAACGAGATACTCCGAGAGCGGTTTGTGGCAAACGTTGATCAGTTCAAACGAGAGCTTCGTAGGTTCGAAGATTACATCAATTAGCGAACACAATAGAAGATAGTTCATGGGCAAACGCCATCCGTACCAAAAACAAAATTCATTAGCTTGGTGGAGGTACGCAAGTCTATTGAGACACACTGCAAACTAGTGTTTGGGGATGATCTCGTCGAGTCACTGCACACCCTGCTCAGTAGCCATGATAATACCATCTACATGCATCTTTGTCTTGTCGAAGATGCCTCTGGCGGCAACATCCTCAAGCGGATATACTAATGCAACCAGGGATAGGTCTAATAGGCAATTTCAAGAGGAGAATCTGTCTTGGACTCCGTCGACAGAGATGCAATCGTATAATCTTAGCAAAACAAAAAATCCCTTTCATCTCAATAAGCACACAACCCCAGACCATGATGGCGAATTGTATCTGTTGATTAATGAACTAACATCATCGAAAGTTCAGCTCGCGCGAACTTATTCTTCTTAGACTGCAATTGGAGGGTCTACGACGCTATCTGCTTTAGACTCGATGCTT
>Ga0075152_10002013_pt1 | contig 14510 bp, 11 predicted proteins | sample JI61114C2DNA_FD_70964 | JGI IMG/M metagenome (GOLD analysis project Ga0075152, IMG submission 70964) | Wastewater effluent complex algal communities from Wisconsin, to seasonally profile nutrient transformation and Carbon sequestration -... | ecosystem: Engineered > WWTP > Effluent > Algae...
AGGCTCCAACCAAGCCTTTCTGATCTTTAATTGCTCTTCCGTTGCATTAGCGGCAAATTTCAGAATATTATAGCGTTTGTTTTCCGATTTAAACACTGGGCTGCTGAGTTTTACTTTTTTCGACTTACCATTTTCCATTTTTCGTAATACTTGAATGGTAAGCATGTCGCCTTCTTTCACTGTAGTAGACCAATTTTCGCGGAATGTTTTAAATGTGGAAGGAGAAATTTTTGTTTTATTGATTTTCAAGAATTCATCTCCAACATGATAACCTAATTTTTTGCCAAAATCGTTCATGTTTTTTGTGCCGGCTACCACTAGCTTTTTGGTTTCCTGATTGTAGCCAATTTCAACCATACCGAGTGAGAATTGTTTTGCAATTACAACATTGTCGTAGTCTACACCTGCATAATTGAGATATTCTTTGAATGGCAGTTTTTCAGCACCTGCAATAAATTGTTTTAAGAATTCTTCAATACTTGGATTGGTCAATGATGTTATCACTTCAAAAAGCTCATCGTCTTTGAATGCCTTGTTCTTTCCATATTTCTTTGATAAATCTTGAATTAGATTCAATAAGCCATAAGTGCCTTTAGAATCGTGTAACAACTTCAAATCTAAACACATGGCAATCAGCGCGCCTTTAGCATATACATTTGGGTATTCTTTTTCATATTTATCTAAACAACCTTTACTTAATTCAGTAAATGGTAATGAATCATTAAAGACAAACTGCGCTTGATTCATTTTGTCTCGAAGTACATTCAAAAATTCTTCTTTGGAAAGGAAATTATACTTTACTTGTACACTTTGTGCATGGTACTCTGTTGTGCCTTCATACAACCATAGATGTTCCGACATTTTCGGTTGGTCGTAATCGAAATATTGGATTTCTTCACTATGAATACCGAGAGGGGTAACAATATGAAAAAATTCATGTGCTGCCACTTCATACAGTTGAGGCACTAATTGTTCATTCGTCATTTCCGGCATAAAGTAAACAGAGCTATACGGGTGTTCTAATGCGCCAAAGCCTCCTGTAAGCCCATCGTGGTCTGCCATGTACACTAAGAATGAGTAATTTTCAACAGGTAACTTGCCGCCCAAATATTTTCCTTGTGCCTGCAGTAAACTATCTAAACGTTTTGCAATGTAATTCGCGCGGTGACTGATTTTTTTGGAAAAAACAGAAATTAAAACATTTGAAGAGCCAACCTTCACTATCGCAGTATCGGGAATGGTGTACATAATTGGGTTATCTACGGCCTCATTATAATTCTCAATCACGAATACATCCGAAGTTGTGCTTGGATCTTTGTCTACAAGTGATGTGCTTCCATAAAACATCGATGGGTGTTGAACCGTAAGCTCAATAGGCGCTTCCATCTTATTTTGAAAATAACCCAATAAACAATGCAGATTAAGCATGTAAATGGAGTCTTTTTCTATGTCGCTTCCTGCCGGCTCAAAAATGGGGTTGTCTAACTTTGAATCGTAGGTGTCATTCAAGTCATATTCAACCTTGCTTATTCCTTTAGTGTTGTCGATAATCCATGCATTTAATCCACTTGTTTGTGTTTCAATTTTTATTCCCTTGTTATCATAAGCGTTGAAGTTTTCAATAAACCTGCCGTAATCTGAAATCGAATAAGTGCCGGGTACAATTTTGGGGAAACTAAATTTAATTTCCTTGCCTTCAATGGCAGGAGGTACAAGTGTTACATGTATTTGGTCGTTTGTAACATTATTCAACGACAGTGAATACTGATAGCTTTTCTGTGCTAAAAGAAATAAAGGGGATAGCAGCAATAATAGAAATGATTTTTTCATCAAGAATTAGAAGGTTGAGTATAGTTTGTAAAATGAATTTATTGATTTAGTTTTTTGAACAACTCCCACATGTCGGGTAGTTTTCGAAGCATAGCAAACTGCTTAGCCATTGCACGAGCTTCTTCGGCCGGTACACCTAGATAGGTTTTGTTAGGCTCCAAAGATTTGGCTATTGCTGAACAGGCATAAACAGTAACATTGTCGCCAATAGTTATGTTTTTATTCACAGCTACTTTGCCATAAAGTGTTACATGATTGCCTACAATTGTATTTCCGGCAATGCCCACTTGTCCGGCTATAATACAATGTTGCCCAATTTTCACATCGTGGCCGATATGCACTTGGTCGTCAATTTTAGTGCCCTCTCCAATGGTTGTTTCGCTTGAAACGCCTGCATCGATGGTGCATCCGGCTCCAATTTCAACATTGTTTTTAATGACAACATTGCCGGCATTATGCATTTTTTTGTAGCCCTCTGCTGTTCGTTTGTAATAAAAGGCATCGGCTCCAATGGTTGTGTTGGCGTGGATAATCACGTTATCGCCAATTTCAGTGTAAGGATAAATAACGGCAGCGGGGTGTATTACGCAGTTCTTGCCTATGGTTACCGCTTTTCCAACGAATGCTGAAGGAAATATAAATGTGCCTTCGCCAATCAATGTATCTGAAGCAATTTGTTCAGAAGATTGTAATGTTGGCCGATGTAGCTTTGCAAGACTATCATAAACCTCATAAGGATCTTTGCAATACAACAATGTTTTACCTTCCGGAGCGTCTATTCGTTGGTTGATCAGAATGACGGATGCGTTTGATTGCAATGTAGATTTATAATATTTTTCATGATCCACAAAAGTGATATCTCCTTCCTCTACATTATGGATTTCATTTAAACCAAGCACTTGCTTATGTTCATCGCCAACCAACTCGCAATTGTAGTCGGTGGCAATTTGTTTTGCAGTGGTCGGACTTTTGAACTTCATGTATTGAAGGTATAATTTTTAGGCAAATCGAGAATATTCTCCTAAAAGATTAGTCTTTTTTTACTTTTACGCATCCAAAACAAAAACGAGTCAACTCATGAAAGAAACTGCACTTACCGCTGTTCACATATCTCTAGGGGCTAAAATGGCTGAATTTGCCGGCTATAATATGCCTATTTCCTATTCGGGCATTAACAATGAGCACTTGCAAGTACGTAATAGTGTTGGCGTGTTTGATGTGTCGCACATGGGCGAGTTTGTTTTACGAGGTGAAAAGGCATTGGATTTAATACAGCTGGTAACTTCGAATGATGCCTCAAAACTTACTGACGGCAAAATTCAATATTCATGTTTGCCGAATAATGAAGGCGGAATTGTAGATGATTTGTTGGTTTATCGTTGGTCGGCAACCGAATATTATTTAGTGGTGAATGCTTCCAACATTGAAAAAGATTGGAATTGGATTTCTTCGCACAATACCTTTGGTGTAGAAATGCAAAATATCAGTGATGATTTGAGTTTGTTAGCAGTGCAAGGTCCGAATGCCACAAAACTATTGCAAACATTAACGGATGTGAATTTAGGTGATATTCCTTACTATGCTTTTGCAACAGGAAAAATGGCAGGTATTGATGATGTGATTATGTCGAATACCGGGTATACAGGAGCAGGTGGATTCGAAATTTATGTTTGGAACAAGGATGTGAAAGCTATGTGGGACGCTATTTTCGAAGCTGGAAAACCTTACGGAATCTTGCCAACGGGCTTAGCTTGTCGCGATACATTACGTTTAGAGAAGGCATTTTGTTTATACGGACATGATATTGATGATACCACTTCACCTATTGAAGCAGGATTAGGATGGATCACCAAATTCACGAAAAACTTTGTGAATGCGCCATATCATAAGCATTTGAAAGATACAGGAGTAAGCAGAAAGTTAGTTGGGTTTGAAATGGTGGATAGAGGAATCCCTCGTCAGCATTACAAGTTGAAAGATGCACAGGGTAATGAAATTGGAGAAGTAACGTCAGGAACACAATCGCCATCGCTGAATAAGGCTATTGGTTTAGGCTATGTGAAATCCGAATTTTCAGGTGTTGATACCGAAATATTCGTAGAGATTCGCAACCAATTGGTAAAAGCAAAAGTGGTGAAAACACCATTCCTATAAAAAACAGAGGTTTTGCAGAGAAGAGTTTAGAATTTCCAATTTAGAACTTATATTCGCAACCCGTTTCGGTCCTATAGCTCATTCGGTTAGAGCAACTGACTCATAATCAGTAGGTGCTTGGTTCGATTCCAAGTGGGACCACAACTTAAAGCGATTGAGATTTTTTCTCGGTCGCTTTTTTGTTTTCATCTACTCCTGAAGATTTAATTATCTTGTTATTGAAAATTCGCTAATCATGTTCCAAGCTAGTTTACAATTGAATGGCATTATTTTAAAACGGACAAAATGCATCTTGGTCGCTTGGATTTTACTTTGTGCTGTTCCGGTTGAGGCTCAAGTAGCCAATTTGCCGCCCTACACCAATTTCTGGCATCGCTTTGTAAGCAGTGATGAGGCTTTTAGTATGTCACTCTTTTTTGCTGAAGGCGGAGAAGTGAATGGTTATTATTATTACCATAATTCTGAAGTTAAACACCCGATAAGAGGCCGCTTCGATAATAAAATGCTTAGCTTATACCAAGAGAAAAATGGAATATCTTCCTCTTTTCTATATGGTAAAATCACCAACGAGGATAATGCCATTTTCTCCGGTTTTCGCGTTGACAGTGCACTCAATAAAAAGTCTTTTCGATTTCAATGTGAAACTATTTCTGGAGGTAGCTACGACCATCAGTATGAGAAAGGTGCCCCTTTTGGTAAAGACGATGAAGTGGAGGACTTCGCAAGAATGGTGATACACAAAATACAAGCCGGGGACAGAAATTGGGTGGTGAACCATCTTTCATATCCCTTCTTTACCTTAATGGGAACTAAGCGTGTTGCCATAAAATCAAAACAAGAATGTTTAAGTGTTTATGATAAAATGGTAACAAAAGACTTCTTAGATCTCATTTCAGAAAAATGGGAAAGTGTCAAAATCGCTATTGCAAATTGTTTTAAAACATACTCTGATGAGTCTTTTAATGAATTGGCAGATGCATTAGGAATCGCAGATTATAATGAATTTGATTGCGCCTATATTGCTGGAGCTTTTGTATTTGAAGTTTTGTTTGGTATTGCGATTGCAATGCTAACAGGTGGAGCTTCTTTGGTGGCTCAAGCTGCTACCAAAACACGAAAACTTGCTTTAATAATGCGAATCGCAGCTGCTGAAGTTTTTAGTGTTGCAACTATGGGTGTATACGATATGATTGAACTACTGCGCTCAATTATTACTGCTTTCTGTAAAGCTGCAGCAAGAGGTATTAAAAGTGTAAATAGCTTTCTTAAGGAACTTAGAAAAGGGAAAATAATTGATGTTGAAAAGGAACTTGATTCGGCCGAAAAGACATTAAATACTGTTGAAAATATTGTCTCTGCATTAGAGCCTAATCAAGTTAAATTAGCTGATGGAACAGTAGTTACCTGTAAAGAAGTTATCGAGGGCAAAGAAATAAAGATGTTGTTACCAAAGGCTTCGTCAAGAGAGAGGTTGAAAAATATTGAGGGATTACGCATACTTGAAAATGATGGTTTATATTTTTTGAAATATAATGATGGTACCATATTTTTAGGAAATTCTAAACAATCGGCAAAAAAACTTGAAAAGTATTTTAATGGAAATACTACTAAAAGTACAATTGACGCAATAGAGGAACAAGTAAAGTGGGAAAAAGAACTAGAAGAGTTTGAGAAAATCCGAATCAAAAATCCAGATACATACTGGAAGGATTATAAATATACTGATTTATTTCCACCTCCCGAGCCTCCTAAAAAGCCATGTTTTCTAAGATATACGCAAGTCGAAATGGAGAATGGTATGTTTTGTATAGAAGACATCAAAGTGGGAGATTTGGTATATGCCTATGATTTTGAACTAAAGCGTAGTATTTTAAAACCTGTTACGGCTACTTATAAAAATTACGCTGAAAAATATGTTAGAATTACGCTGAACAATTATTACATTATTGAAGCAACTGGTCAGCATTTATTTTGGATTGAAGCCCAAAATGAATGGGTAAAAGCAAAAGATTTAGAAGTAGAGATGATGCTTTTTGCAACAAATAAGTTTCACAAAAAAAATGCGAAGATTAGGAGACTTAAAGTAATAGAGGAGAAGGTTGACACATATAATCTTGAAGTTGCAGATCTACATAACTACCTAGTAGGTCAATTACTTTCAATCGTTACTCACAATGGACGAAAAAAGATTTCTAAATTCGCTAGCAAAGAAACTAGCAAGGTTGCATTTTATTCTTTACATGATGCAGATGAAATTGATCATTATGTAGGGCAAACAGCTCAAAGTATTAAAGTAAGATTTGCTCAGCATAAAAATGATAAAAAGAAAGCGGAATGGATAAGAAACATGTTAGCGGCAAAAGATATTAGAGATGGATATAAAGAAATGACCGCATATGAAGCCGCAGTTTTAGAAATATACGAAATCAATAAAAGAGGCGGAATTAAGATTTTAAAAAATAAATCGATACCAATTGGAGAAAAAAAGTTTCAATTATTTAAAAAGGAAGGATTTAACCCATGTCGTTTTGATTAATTTGATAAATCCCTTATAGAAATGAAGGAAATTTCGAAATTTAATAGCAAGATGAATGTATCCTATACAATTTATAAGATAACGTCAAGACGATTTAACAGAGATACTCTTAAGTGGGGGGATGTCGTCATTAATATCTATGTTGGATTCACAACCCAATATTGGTTATTCAGATTAATACAGCAGGAAAAAGATATTCAAAAAAGACATTGGTGGCATGAACAGAGAGAGGGTCGTCCAATTGGGGATGAAATTGTTTCTACTTTTGCAAATATTTGCGAAGTTACAACAAAAAAAATTATCGAATTAGGGATGAGTCAAAAGTTGAAAAACAAAAATTTTCTTAACACATCAAAATAAAGTATGGATTATCCAAAACAAGTGTTACAAGATATTTATTGGGCATACAGAGAACCCACCTTCGATACAATTGAGGATTTTGTGACTGAAATCAAGCATTATTATAAAACAATTACTAATACGAAGTTAGCAATTGATTTAGATGAGATACTTTTCAATTTCCCCAAAGTTAGAATACAATATGTAAAATATAATGATGGTGATGTTGATGAACCCCAAGTTGACCTAGAAGCAGATAATGGGACTAGTTTTAGTGCCAAAGAATTGTTATACAAGTTACACAATGAAGTTGGTGTGAATCTTTTTGAGGATGACAATTGCTATTTTGAAGGATTGACATTCGCAGATATCGATGATGATGATATACCTGTTTATTTTTTAGATACGGGGAGTTGATTTGTACCGTTATTTTTTTCTGCAATTTTCATTATTTGATTTTTTTCTGCTAATTATTTTTCAATAATTTTTATATGAATAGAATTTTATTAATCGCAATTTTAGCTTAGACAAATAATTGATATCATGAAGAAAATAAATTCAAATCCGGTAAAGCGATTTATTGCATCTGTTGAAGAAGATGATATTAAAAATATAGCTAAAATCGCCAATAAGTTGAAATTGTTAGGTTGCGATATTGATGATATTCATAAACTAACAGGAGTGATTTTAGGAAGCACCTCAAATCCGCTTGAATCTTTGCAGATAGAGGGTGTTGAACATGTTGAGATAGATAGAACAGTAAAAGCATTTAAGAAACAGAAAACAGCGGCATAATTTAAGAACGAAAATTATAACATAAACAAAAGACCTGCAAGCGCAGGTCTTTTTGTTTATGGGTGAAGCTCGTATTTTTAAGACAACCATGGTTTATTAGAGTAATGCAGGTACAAAAGAAAAAGCAACCCTTTAGAGGTTGCTTGAGTTTAAAATAAAACAAGTTGGGAATTGTTTTCGTCAAACGAGTTGTTTAGCGATTTACTGAATTCAATTGTTGAATGCATTTTCTTCTTTTTTGAGAAGCTATTGTGTTGCATCTGCCAAAGCAAAGATTTTTCCTTTTCGTAAATTCTAAAGACTCCAAACGGTAGAAATGAAATCTTGTAACTGATATTGAAATTGCTAGCATTCAGCGCATCGCCCCACATAACTTCTGATTTGAATAATCCATTAAAGAACAAGTTAAGGGCAGTCATTTGAGCACACTGCTGATCAATATCGATGCCATAGAAATGATTATCTTTCCCAAGTGTACGACTTGCGGCAAGCAGCATTCTTCCACTACCACAAGCAGGGTCAAGAATGTTAAGCGGTTTTTCGTTTTCACTTTTATCTCCTTGACATTTAGCCATAAATTCACAAATGGGAGGGGGAGTGAAGTATTGAGCGGCTCCTTTTCTGTAAATGTTTTGTTCGTAGAACTCGCCAAGTATATCATTCCCTGAAGAACTATCGTGCCTTTCTTCCATTTCTAGTATAAGCTGTCCAAGAAGTTTAGGAAACTCTTTGCATAGTGGAGACACCTTGTACTTTTCAATAACTTGTAGGTATTCATCTTCATAATGCGAAACTCCGGTGAGAGGATTAGGTGCAACGGCACAAAGTGCCATGCTAAGAAAATCTCCGAATACAGTTCTTAAATCGTAGTGGTATTCAAACTGTTTAATGATGGACGTAAAATCTGTTTTTGCTTTCATAAAGAACTTTTTTCGAAAGCATAGCAGAAATTTAAAATTCTGTCTAACGGATTATCTTTTCATGTGCTTCGTCCATCAAATCACTTTGCAACGAATCAAGATAAATTTCTGTAGTTTTTGTATCCGCGTGCCCAAGCATATCAGAAATAGTAGCAATGGGAACACCAAGGTTTTTTGCACGTGTTGCGAAACTGTGACGAGAAACGTAACTGGTGATGTTCTCTTCAATACCACATAGATTCGCAATTTCTTGTAATCGTTTATTATATCTACTGCGAGCCCATTCTATGTCTTTATATTGCTCGGAAATTTCTTCACGTTTGATTATTGGGAATATAAAGTCATCCTTGCTTTTATCTGTAATATAAATATTAACTATCTCTGCAATCTCTGATGTAATCTTAATGTTGTAAGGTTTATCTGTTTTTTTTCGTTGATAGTATATACGCCCGTCAATAATGTTTGATAGTTTGAGTTGAGCAAGATCAGCAAAAGGCATTCCACGCATATAGAAACTAGCTAGAAAGAAATTACGAGTATGAAACAAATGGCTGTCTCTTTCCAATTCCAGATTCATTATCTTTTTGATTGATTCAATTCCTATAGCTCGCTTCCTTGTTTTAATGGTTTTGATTTGATAACTCTCGAAAGGGTATAGTTCTTTGTCGATAATTCCTGACTTGATTGCAAGATTAAATATTGCACGATATGTTCTCATGTAAGCTGCTAAGCCATTAGGGGAGTTTCCTTTTGCGAGATGCTTTTTTTCAAAAGTTTTTAGAAAATTAAAGTTCATTTCTTGAAAGGAGATGTCTTTACCTAAGCAATACGTTTTAAGTACACTCAATGAGGATTTATATGAACGTGCATTACCAATTCTGTTTGCTTGAAGTAGTTCCTGTATTAATGATTCTCCATATTTGATGAATAATTGTTGCTTAGATTTCCCAACAATTAATTCGCGCAATTCGTATACAGAAAGTGTAGCTAGAGCTTTCTTTTCCTCTAGTTTTGTAATAACATCTAAAGCATCTGACTTTTTCTTTTGTAACATATTATTTAAGCGAGTTACAGAATCTGTGCCTTTATAAGAAGATTTGATGACACGCTTATTAGCATCCCAATCTTTCTCAAGCAAAGAAAATCCTGTAGGAATTGGGGCGCTTTTACCAAAATGAGTAACCCGCATTACAACTGGAAAGGTGCTGTCTTTTTTTCTTGCACGGGTATCCAATGACAATACAATACTAGATTTCATAATTAAAATTTGATGGGTAAAAATAAGAATTACTTGCAAGTAATTTGCAAGTAAATGATTAATGAATATGACATCATATAACGTTATTTAAACACTAATTATTTGATGATCAATATCTAAACAAAACACAGTAGCCATAAATTAGGGTAAAAATTCTGACTCATAATCAGTAGGTGCTTGGTTCGATTCCAAGTGGGACCACAAATTTAAAACTCAATGCCTTGTAAATAAAAAGTTTGCAAGGCGTTTCTGTTTTGGGGAACAACCAAAGAGTGCTCTATAATCAAAGCTCAGTAGGCTCTTCCGTTTTATTGCGGTGTTTCACGAAGTGAACTACACCTAACACCACTACAATAGGGGATGAAACCACAATGAATGAAATGGCAACGGCAATTGTTTTATAGACGAATTCAAAAACGTGTAGAATCATTCAACAATGTACAACTTAAGGGGATAGAATGCAAGTGGGTGTTTCAAAAGTGAATTTTAATGTTTCCGTAGTCTGTTTAAACATTGTCTTCCTTCACCCCATACCACCGATTTATCAAATCCAGCAATGGAGAAGTAAGCACTGTTGAAATGATGGCCACCAAAGTAAGTATCGTAAACAGTGATTCCGGTAATATACCAAGGTCGTAGCCCAAATTTAAGACAATGAGTTCCATTAACCCGCGGGTGTTCATCAAAACGCCTATGCTCCACGATTGATACCACGTTTTTCCTGTCATACGAGCAGGAATGGCAGTCCCTATTATCTTTCCGCCAAAGGCAAGGAGAAGTACAATAACAAATAATCCAATTAACTCCGGACTGTTCAATAAATTAACTTTGGTTCGTAAACCTGTAACCACAAAAAATAACGGTAAGAATAATACTGTTGTGAGCATTTCAATTTTGTGCGTTAGTTTTTCTTTTATTTTATTTTTTTCCGGCATAATAATACCGGCCAAGAACGCACCAAACAATGCGTGTATACCTATTACAGAGGTTATTAGTCCGAATAGTAAAAGACAAATAATCACCAACGAAAAAGAAGAAGGATGAATAATAGCCTTGTCGGAAAAATGGTTTTCTAAATAAGGTTTCACCGCAAAAATGGAAAACAATAATAGCGCAATAATGGCCATCACTTGATATATTGACGAGATAAGCGAATGCCCCTGCACGATGGTCGTAATGGCCGCTAACATTACCCACGCAATAACATCAACCATGGCCGCTACTCCGGTTACAAAAATGCCCATTGGCGTCTGCAACATCGAACGTTCGCCCAAAATGCGTATCAACACCGGAAAGGCAGTTACGCTCATGCTAATCCCTACAAACAACACAAAACTGAATTGTGAAGGATGATTCGGCTGGGTTTCATCAAAAATAAAGTAGGCGAAAATACAGCCTAAAATAAAGGGGAATAGAATACTTGAAGAACTCACCAATAAAGACTGTTTGGCTGTCCCTTTCAGCTTTTCCATATCGAATTCCATGCCTACAATAAACATAAACAAGAGCAGCCCAATTTGGCTTAACTGCTGCAACGTGCCAATAGATTCTTTTGGGAAAACAAAGCCAAAAGTAGTTGGGAACAATGCGCCTACCAGCGAGGGCCCAAGTACAATGCCCGCTATAATTTCACCAATAACGGCCGGCTGGTTTATGGCTTTAAATAAGAAGCCAAACAATTTTACTGTGCTCAAGATAACGAGCAACTGAAACAACAGTAATCCTGTATTATCGAAATGCATATGTGCGAATATATAAGAGTTTTGCAGTTTCAGAGAATGATAAAAATTAGTTCCATCCCATAGAACCGAAAACTGTGGGAAATGTTTTTTTGAAACTGTTCTTTAAATTGGATAAACAGTCCCTTCTATCGCTAGTAATGTATTTGGGAATACCGTTTGGCATTCATCTTTTAGTATTTCCAGGTTATCATACCGCGCAGAGTAATGCCCAATAATTAACGTGCCTACATTTGCTTTTTGCGCAATTGTTGCAGCCTCAATAGTGGTGGAGTGGAATGTTTCTTTGGCTCGAAAAGCATGTTCCGTGCCGAAAGTAGCTTCGTGGTATAGTACGGTTACGTCTTTAATTTGATCCAGAATAGGTTCGTGATAACAAGTATCGCTGCAAAAGGCATAGCTTTTGGGTTTGCTCGGTGGCAAGGTTAACTCGGTATTCAAAATTCGATTGCCGTTACCATCAATAAAATCCTCTCCTCCTTTAATCTTCGCTATCTCGCCAACCGGAATTTGGTATTGTTGAATTTTTTCGGGAAGTATTTTTCGTAAGCCTTCCTTTTCACGGAACAAAAAGCCTGTAGTAGGTATGCGATGTGCCAACGGAATGGATTCTACAGTAAGAAACGAATTCTCGAAAATAATAGCCGCTTTTTCGGGATGCACCACGTGAAACTCAATAGGGTAGCGCAATACCGTTTGTGCATGTTTGAAATGCGCGCGTACAATTTCTTCAATACCTTCATTGCCATATATATGCAAAGGCGCTTCACGATAATTCAAGTTGAAGGAGCTAATCAACCCCATCAACCCAAAAAAGTGATCGCCATGTAAGTGTGAAATGAAAACGTGATCGAGTTTAGCCCTGCGAATATTATGCTTCGCCATTTGCATTTGTGTGCCTTCGCCACAATCGATGAGAAAGCCATGCCCGTTGTAGTTTAGGAAATGACTTGTTGGATGTCGGTCGTATGCCGGAATCGCACCGCTACATCCCAATATAGTAACTTCAAACTGCATGCAAATTAGCTACGTAAATCTCTATCCAACTCTTCCATCATCACATAATCAATTGCTTCTGATAGTGTTGGAATAATGGTAAGGATAGACTCTAACTGAGAAATCTTTACCAATTTTTGGATATGGGGACTCAAATTGGTCAATACAAAAGTGCCATCGTTTTCTTTAGCCAATCGATTACCTACAAGCAATGCGCTTAAGCCCGATGAATCAACAAATTGCACATGCGATAAATCCAAAATGATGTTTTTGTATTCATCTTTTGCCAGATTCAACAATTCAGATTTTAGTTCAGGTGCATGGTTGCTCAATAACTTATCGTCATCTATTTGAAAAATGCAAAACCGCTCACGCTTATCTAAAGAGAATTTCATTATAACGAATTTTCTCAAAGCTAATATATAATCTTAGAAGTGTCAATAGATAGGTCAATAAAATATACAGATTTAAAAGCACGTGTAATATTTTATTTGCAAGATTGACAGAGTTTATGCTATTTTACCGATAACTAAGCTGTTAAACGCCATTTTGGCGGTTTAGCAGCTTTGGTTTAATAATTGATTTGAAAGCAATATGGAGGCAAAATTTTCACCAAAAGTAAAGGAAGTGATTTCCTACAGTCGCGAAGAAGCTTTGCGATTGGGACACGATTATATTGGCATCGAACACTTGTTGTTGGGGCTCATTCGCGAAGGCGAAGGGTTAGCCGTGAAAACAATGCGCTCATTACAAATCGATTTGATTCTGTTTAGAAAGCAAATTGAAGATTCGATTAAAGAAAAATCGTCTAAAACGGTTTATAATCCGAACTCTTTGCCATTAACGAAACAAGCTGAAAAGGTCTTAAAGATTACTGTTCTTGAGGCAAAAGTGATGCGTTCTGATGTGATTGGAACGGAGCATTTAATGTTGTCGATTTTAAAGAGTAAAGACAATATTGTTTCGCAATTATTAGCGCAACATGATGTAGATTACGATGTGTTTAAAGCAGAGTTAGACATCGTGCAAAACCAAATCAAAGCCGAGTTGCCCAACGAATCGGATGATGACTCATACGAAGACGAGCGCAACAAAGGTTCTTTCGGTAATGCAGGTGCCAAAAAAGGGGCAGCTTCAAAATCGAAAACGCCTGTGTTGGATAATTTTGGTCGCGATGTTACTGCTGCAGCTGAAGAAGGAACACTTGATCCAATTGTAGGCCGTGAGGCAGAAATTGAAAGGGTTTCACAAATTCTATCAAGAAGAAAAAAGAACAATCCGATTTTGATCGGAGAACCCGGAGTGGGAAAAACAGCCGTAGTAGAAGGCTTGGCACTTCGTATCATTCAAAAACGGGTATCGCGCGTGTTGTTCAACAAACGCATTGTAATGTTGGATTTAGCGGCTTTAGTAGCCGGAACGAAATACCGCGGACAGTTTGAAGAGCGTATGAAGGCCATCATGACCGAATTGGAAAAGAATAAGGATGTAATTTTGTTCATCGATGAAATTCACACTATTGTAGGTGCCGGAGGTGCAACAGGTTCGTTGGATGCGTCTAACATTTTCAAACCGGCCTTAGCCCGAGGTGAACTGCAATGTATTGGTGCGTCTACGTTAGATGAGTACCGTCAGAATATTGAAAAAGACGGAGCTTTAGATAGACGTTTCCAGAAGGTAATTATCGATCCGCCATCTCCGGAGGAAACGATTGAAATCTTAACGAATATCAAAGGCAAATACGAAGAGTATCACAATGTGGAATATTCTAAAGATGCTGTGGATGCTTGTGTGAAATTAAGTACACGCTATATCACCGATCGTTTCTTGCCCGATAAAGCGATTGACGTATTGGATGAAGTTGGCGCGCGTGTGCATTTAAAAAATATTCACGTGCCCAAAAATATTGTTGAACTCGAAAAACAAATCGAGGACATCAAAGT
>Ga0075152_10002014_pt1 | contig 14510 bp, 10 predicted proteins | sample JI61114C2DNA_FD_70964 | JGI IMG/M metagenome (GOLD analysis project Ga0075152, IMG submission 70964) | Wastewater effluent complex algal communities from Wisconsin, to seasonally profile nutrient transformation and Carbon sequestration -... | ecosystem: Engineered > WWTP > Effluent > Algae...
CTCGGCCCCTTCGAGCCCGGCACCACCCTCCAGATCGTCGCCGAAGTCGCCAACAGCGCCGGCACCCGCACCAGCGCGCCGCGCACCATCACCATCGAGCCACCTATTCGTTAGGCGCAGACATCTCCCTCGCCCCGGCAGTGCAGAGCGAGACACCCCAAGCCCCTTCCGGGGAGAGGGCCGGGGTGAGGGGCGGACACCGCGCCGAATCGACACCTCATGAACCCCTCACCTAACCTCTCCCCGCAACCGCATCATGAAACAAATCATCTCCACAGCGGGGAGAGGAACCATCACTTACCGCGTATGCCATTCACCACCGCCATGAAGCCACTCCTCACCGCCCTCCTGCTCCCGCTCACCGTCTTGGCACAGGAAACACCCAAGCCAGACGCCAACGCCCTCTTCCGCGAAGGCGTGCAGGCCTTTTACGACGCGAAACCCAAAGAATCCGTCGCCGCCTTTGACAAGCTCATCGCCATCGCGCCCGAGGCCAAGCCGCAGCTCTGGCAGCGCGGGCTCTCGCTCTACCTCGCCGGGGACTTCAAAGGCGGGCGGGAGCAGTTTGAAGTGCATCAAACGGTGAACTCGAACGACGTCGAGAACGCCGCGTGGCATTTTATCTGTGTCGCCCGCGCGGAAAGCCTGGAGGCCGCCCAAAAAGCGCTCATCCCCATCTCTGGAGACACGCGCGTACCGATGAAAGAGGTGCATGACCTCTTCGCCGGCAAAGGCACGGTCGAAGACGTGCTGAAGGCCGCCGAAAGCGGGGAGGGCGAGACCCTGCAAAACCACCGCTGCTACGCCCACCTCTACCTCGGCCTCTACTTCGAGGCGCTGGGGGACGAGGCCAAAGCCAAATCACACATGCTCAAAGCCGCCAACGACTACCGCATGGACCACTACATGGGCAAAAGCGCCCAGGTGCATGTGAAAGTGCGCGGCTGGTGACGCTTTCGTCACGCAGCGCGCTTTGCATCCGCCGACTCATGCCGCATCGCAGCCGCGCGTGAACCAACTCCACCTCATCGACGCCATCGGGCCGTTCTTTCGCGGCTACGAAAGGCGGGTCATCAACTGGTCAAAGATCCCCTGGGATCACGCCGGGCGGCAGGGCGCGGCCTGGTGGGAGCGTGTGTGCCAGGATCTGAACGTGCTGGCCCGGCAGGCGGCGGGCTGGGGCTTCAACGCGGTGTCGATCGACGACGTCGCGCACCTCGCGGACCACCCCTACATCGAACCGGAGGTGCGGCAGCGGATCGAGCGCTACCGCACGGAGATGCGGCGCTGCTTTGCGGTGCTGCAAAAGGCCGGCCTGGCCATTCATGTGACCATGGACGTGTTTTCCTCCACGCCCTGGCTCGCCAAGGGCCTGCGCATCGCCCGCAAGACGCCTAACGATTACCTCGTCGATCTTCTCAACGACTTCTTCACCGACTTCCCCGAAGTCGCCGGCATCATCGTCCGCATCGGTGAATCTGATGGCAAGGACGTGAAGGACGACTTCCACAGCCAACTCGTGATCAAGACGCCGGAGGATGCGCGGGAGTTCCTGCTGAAGCTGCTGCCGGTCTGTGAAAAGCACGGCCGCCGTCTCATCTTCCGCACCTGGACCGTCGGCGCCTATCCCATCGGAGACCTGATGTGGCACAGGGACACCTTTGCGCGCGTCTTTGAAGGCATCACCAGCCAGAGCCTCGTCATCTCCATGAAGTATGGGGAGAGCGACTTCTTCCGCTACCTGCCGCTGAACCAAAACTTCTTCCGCACGCCGATCGCCAAGATCGTCGAGCTGCAAACACGGCGCGAATACGAAGGCTGCGGCGAGTATCCCAGCCCAGTCGGCTGGCTCTACGAACAATACGCCCGCGAGCTGCGCCAGGCCGGGAACGTGATCGGCTGCATGGTGTGGTGCCAGACAGGAGGCTGGGTGCCCTTCCGCCGACTGGCCTTCCTGGATCCAGAAGCCCTGTGGACGGACCTGAACACCTTCGTCACCATCCGCATTGTCAAAGATGGTTGGCTGATGGAGGACGCCGTGCGCGCCTTTGCCAAAGAGCGCCGGCTCGGAGACGCGGACGCGCTGCTGGAGCTGCTGCGGCTGGCGGACGAGTGCATCCGGGAGCTGCTCTACATCGAGGAATATGCGCGGCAGAAGCTCTTCTTCCGCCGCGTGCGCATCCCGCCGATGCTGCAGGTGTATTGGGGGAACATTTTTGTCTCGCACAGCCTGCGGCGGCTGCTCCGCTACTTCGTCCGCGATGCCGATGCCGCCTTGCGCAGCGCCCGCCGCTGCCTGGACAATCTCGACCGCATGACCGGCCTCGCCGAACGCGCCGGAGTGCCCGTGGCGGACATCGAGTACATGCGTGACACCTTTCAAGTGCTGGCACTGGCGCGTGAATACTACTTCGCCGAAGACGCTGCCGAGATCGAGCAGCGCATCGTCGCCGCGAAGGCCGCCTACAAGGCGAAGTATGCCAAGCGGGGGCTGCGCGCGCGCTACCGGGTGAAGACGGACTTTAAACCGCTGCTGCTGAACCCGCGCTACCTGGCGTGGGCGGTGCAATTCCTGATGCGGCGGCAGCGCGGGTATCGTGTGGTGGACAGAATCATCATCCTGAACGGGCTCTCGCTGATCTACCGCGTGATCGCGGCGCGGCGGCCCACGCTGATCCCGGGCTTCGCCTCGAAAAGTGCGATGGGGGTGGACGTGGTGTTCAAGTAAGGCCTGACTTTGTGCTGTCGCCACGGCGGGCATTCGTCACAATGCGTGCGAATGCCATCCCCCACCCCGCCAGCGGCCCCGCACAGCCTCGCCACGAGATTCGTGGTGGTGTTCGCGGCGTTTGTGGTGGCCGGATCGCTGTTATTGTTAGGCTGGCTGCGCTTTCAGCAGCAGGCGGAGAATGAGCGTGTCTTCCTGGCGCTGGCGCAGGCGGACGCGGACTTCGTGCAGCGCCTGAACCTGCCGCGCAGTGCGAAGCTGGCGGGAGATCTGGGGCAGCTCCTGCGGATGCAGATCCACTTCCGGACGCCGCAGGGCGAGCTGGAGCCGATGCTGGCCGAGCAGGAGGCGGCGCCGCTGAAAGAGCTGCCGCCGGGCGTGGTGCATGAGCTTTCGGATCAATGGCAGGCGCTGGTGCTGAAGCTGGACGAGCGGCACGAGATGATCTTCATTCGCCAGACACCGGACGTGACGCTGAGTCTGTGGCACCCCGCGACGCGGCATGCGCTGCTGGCTTTTTGGCTGCTCTCCGCCGCGCTGGGCTGGGTGATCGCCCGGCAGGTGGTGCGCCCCGTGCAGCAGCTCACGCGCGGGCTGGGGGGCTTCTTTGCCTCCAAGGACCATGTGCCCGCCGAGGCGCAGCGCGGTGATGAGATCGGCGAGCTGGCGCGGGCGCTGACACAGGCACGCGATGACCTGATCGAGGAACGGCAACGGCGGGAGCAGTCGGAGCGCATGGCGCTGCTGGGCCGTGTGGCCACGGGCCTGGCGCATGAGATCAAGAACCCGCTCGCGTCCATCCAGCTTCACGCACAACTCATGGATGCGGAGGCGATGGATGCCGAGTCCGCGCAGTCACTCCAGCATGTGCAGAGTGAGGCGCGGGTGATCGAGGGACTGGTGAACCAGTGGCTCTACCTCACACGCCCCGTGCCGCCGAAGATGCTGGAGCTGGATGCCAGTGAAGTGCTGATGGAGACGGTCGCAGCACTGAAAGCGCAGGCGGATCATGCCAACGTGCAGATCCGGCATCCCGCGCTGCCGCGAATGCCCATGCAAGGCGACCGCACACGCCTGCAACAAGTGTTCCGCAACATCCTGCTCAATGGCATCCAGGCCATGCCAAGAGGTGGTGAACTGGAGATCACGCCGCATCGCCAGGAGCAGCAGGTGGAGATCAGCTTCCGAGATCAGGGTGCGGGCTTCACAGAGAAAGCACTGGCTCACGGCGCGGAGCTTTTCTTCTCCGAAAAGGAAGGCGGCATGGGCGTGGGGCTGAACGTGGTGCAGGAGATCATCGCCGCGCACGGAGGAGAAGTGCATTTGCGCAATCACCCAGACGGTGGAGCGGTGGTGACCGTGAGGCTGCCTTGGCATGGCGACGCGTAAATTGTCCGCAACATGACTCCCCAAAGAGAGTTTGTCTGCCTCATGCGCCCACTGCTCTTCCTCCTCGTCTCCGCCACTCTCCATGCCGACGACTGGCCGCAGTGGCTCGGCCCGCAACGCGATGGGGTGTGGCGTGAAACCGGTATCGTCGATGCCTTTCCAGAAGGCGGACCCAAGGTGCTCTGGCGCACGAAGATCGGCGGTGGCTACACCGGGCCTGCCATCGCGAATGGCAAGGTGTATCTTATGGATCGGCAGGTGGCCGAGAAGAGTGCTGCACCCGGGAATGCCTTTTCACGCGGCGTCATAGCAGGCACGGAGCGCGTGCTCTGTCTCGATGCTGCCTCAGGAGCGCCGATCTGGGAGCATCGCTACGACTGCACCTACACGATGAGTTACTCCACCGGACCACGCTGCACGCCCGTGGTGAGTGAAGGCAAAGTGTGGGCTCTCGGCGCAGAGGGGAACCTCCTTTGTCTCGATGCAGCGAGCGGCAAAGTGCTGTGGTCGCATGATTTCAAAGCCGAGTTCGATGCAAAAACACCCATGTGGGGATTCTCTGGGCATCCCTTGCTTGATGGCAATCGCCTCATCTGTCTCTGCGGCGGTCCTGGCAGCGTGGCGGTGGCCTTTGACAAAGACAGCGGCAAAGAACTCTGGCGCGCACTCGATGCCCGCGAGCCTGGCTATGCACCACCGACGATGATCGAGGCTGGCGGCACGAAGCAGCTCATCCTCTGGCATCCGCAGTCGGTGAACTCGCTCGATCCAGCGACAGGCAAAGTCTTCTGGTCGCATCCCTGGGAGATTCGCGCAGGACTCAGTGTCGCCACACCGCGACTCGCGGGTGATCTGCTGCTGCTGAGCTCCTTTTACACGAGTTCGAAATGCTTCAAACTCGATGCCACGAAGCCGGAAGCCGCGCTGCACTGGGAAGGCAAAAGCTTCAGCGAAAAAAACACCGACACGCTGCACAGCCTCATGAGCACGCCCTACATCGAAGACGGTCACATCTACGGCGTGTGCAGCTACGGCCAGCTCCGTTGCCTGAAGCTCGACACGGCTGAACGCGTCTGGGAAACCTTCGCCGCCACCACAGGCGACAAACCTGTACGCTGGGCCAATGCCTTCCTCATCAAACACGCCGACCGCTTCTTCCTCGCCAATGAGCAAGGTGATCTCATCCTCGCGAAGCTCACTCCCAAAGGCTACGAGGAGATCAGCCGGGCCAATCTTCTGAAACCGACCACCACGGACCCGCGTCGTTCCGTGGTGTGGTCGCATCCAGCCTTCGCAAACCGATGCGTCTTCATGCGCAATGACGAGGAGATCGTGTGCGCTTCTTTGGCGAAATAATCGGCTACTCCTTTCGCGGCAGCAGGCGCAGTGCCAGCCAGCCAGTGAGTAAAACCAGGACGAGCGGCACGAGGCCGATCTTGAGGTTAGGGCCGATCCATGGCAGCCAGCCTTTCTGGTAAGACATGAGACCGGTGAACCACTTCAGCCCGAAGACCCAGCCAGCGTGAAGGCCGATGCCAGCCCACAGGGAGCCTGTTTGCATACGAGCATGAGTGAGCGCCCAGCCAACGGCAAAGAGCGTGGCAAACTCGGCGATCAGAAAGTCAAAGTCGCCAAAGCCACGTGCGATCTGTGCGAGCACGGCGAATCCGCTGTGCCAGACGACCTGGTCATCGGCGATCTTCCAGCCCTCCGGCGGTTTGAGGAAGTGGACGATGGCAAAGATAAACGTGGCCCAGAAGATGGCACTGCGTGTGGTCATGGTGCGCAGCAGCAGTCCGAGCAGGAGCGCGCGGAAAAAGAACTCCTCGACAATGCTGGCCCCGAGCGCGGCGGTGATGGGCTCGCCAAGTTTCATCCAGCCGGGCTCTGCACGCAGGCGATAGGCACCGAGTTGATAAAAGACGAAACCCATCAGGAGCAGCAACCCAGCGGCGAGAGCAAAGCCGGTGAGCCATTGCCGCAGCCCGGAGGTGAAAGGTCGCCATGCCGGAAGGAGGCTGCGATCCAACTGCACGCTGCGAAGAAACGGCCAGATGAAGACAAGCGCGCAGACGAGCACGGCGCGATTGAAGAAGCGGGTGAAGTGGGCGCGATCAATGGCGTTTGCCAGCCATTGCCCAAGGCCGCTGGATGAGCTTTTCAGCCAAGGAAGTGCGCTTTGACCGAGATCAAAGAGCAACGGAGCGAGCAGAGCCCCACCAAGCATGACGACAAGCAGGTACAGCAGCAGCTTCGGCAGGGCGGAGGTGGGTCGGGGCTTGTCGGCTTGCATCGGGGGCATCCTAGCGCATTCTGGGCGCTCTCAATGACCAAAAACCAAATCCACGAGTGGCACGAACGCATCGAAGACGGGCGGAAACAATACATCCGCGCGCGCTGGAACTCGCGCGAGTGGGTCTTTCACCTCGCGCATCCCGATGGCGAGGCATGGTCCCCCATGCAGCCGACTCTGGAGACGTGGCTGGCATTGCGGGATGTGCTCTTCCGCAAGTATCAGCGGAAGCGCCTGCCGATCAAACATCTGCAAACGGTGGACACGGTGCTGGAAGACCTGGGCTGGCGCGTGAACGAGCACGGCGAGGCAGAGCAAATCGAAGCAGCAGCCTAAACGCGGCGCCAGCGTTGGAAGGTCTCGATGGCTTCGTATTGGGCAAGGCCAAGTGCATCATAGTTCGCGGCGTTTTGGCGGTTCGAAGCCGGTGAGCTGCGCTCCAGTGAGGACAACGCGCCGTAGCGGCCCAGTGCGCGGGCTTTGCGCTCGAGCTGCGTGGGGCTGAGCGGGATGGCCATGTCGATCTCGTGGCCTTCGAGCGGCTTTTCTTTGCCGCGATAGAGCCAGAGGCTGCATGAGCCGGCCCACTCTTCGCCTTCGCAGGCTTTCAGCGCAGCTTCCAGCACCTTGAAGCAGATGCCGGAGACGCTGCTCGGGTCGGCGGCATCGCCAGTGGTGTAGATCTGATGTGGTTTGTGCTCACGCAGCAGCGCAGCAAGTGCATCGACATCGGCCTTCGTGCTCTTGAAGCGACGATAGCGGCCCTCTTCGTAGAAAGGCAGATCGAGGAAGAGGACGTGATCGTTGTGGACACTGCATGCGTTCGCCGCATCGCGCAGTTCGCCACGCAGGATGAGCGCTTTGAGCTGGCGTAGCAGCGGCGTGTCGGCACCGAATTCACCTTTGTCGGCAAGCATCCCGAGCGCCTGCTGCGCGTAGGCGGTCTGGGGGCCCCAAGCGCTTGGATTGCTGACGACTCCGGCGAGTTCGCGGAGTGTTTCGGCGAATTTGTCCGCCTCGCTGTCAGGCACGCGGAGGTTGCCGCTGGTGAGCGAGACGACGCGCACGTCGTGGCCCTGTTCGGAGAGTCGCTCCAAAGTCGCTCCCATGGAAACGACGGCGTCCTGCGGCTCAGGGCTGAGCACGAGGCAGCGTTTTGGATACGGATTCGCACGCTCGGGGCGGTAAGTGTCATCTTCGTTAGGCTTGCCGCCGGGCCAACCGGTGATGGTGTGCTGGAGCTGGTTGAAGATGCGGATGTTGAGCTGATACGCGGGCCCTTGCTCGCTGAGCAGATCGCCGAGGCCGTGTTCGTTGTAGTGCTCGTCGGTGAGTTTGAGCACGGGGTTGCTGATCTGATTCGCCAGCCAGCAGACAGCGCGGCGAGTCTCGCGTGGCGTCCATGAGACCGGCCCCACAAGCCAGGGCAGTTTGATACGGGTGAGTTCACGCGAGGCACCCGTGTCGATGTAGAAATGCGCGTTCGGGTGACCTTGCAGGAAGGACGCGGAGATGGCTTCTGTCATCGGACCTTCGACGGCTTTCGAGACCATCTCGGCTTTGTTGTCGCCCCAGGCCATGAGCACGAGTTTCTTGCCGCGCAGGATGGTGCCGACACCCATCGTGATGGCAAAGCGAGGCACGTTTTCCTCACCCCGGAAGTCTGCGGCGGCGTCCTGACGAGTCACACGATCCAGCGTGATGCGGCGCGTGAGCGAGTCGCGACTGGAGCCAGGCTCGTTGAAGCCGATGTGACCGGTTCGGCCGATGCCGAGGATCTGCAAATCGATGCCGCCGAGAGCATCGATCTTCTCTTCATAGTCGCGGCAGTGGGCGAAGACCTGATCGCTCGCCACCTTGCCGCTGGGGATGTTGATGTTCGCCTTCGGGATGTCGATGTGATCGAAGATTTGGTCCGCCATGAAGCGCGCATAGCTTTCCGGGTGGTCCGCGCCGAGGCCGTAGTATTCGTCGAGGTTGAAGGTGACGACGTTCTTGAAGCTGAGGCCCTCCTCTTTGTGCAGGCGGATCAGTTCACGATAAAACGGTACCGGCGTCGAACCCGTGGCCATGCCGAGCACGACGTTTTTGCCCTGCTTCGCGCGTTCCTCGATCAGCGCCCGCACCTCAGCGGCGAGTTCCTTTGCCGCAGCCGCAGAGCTGGGGAAAATGCGTGTTGGGGTCTTCTCGTAGGCTTCAGCAGCAGATCGGCGGGGGGCGGTGGACATGGTGGTGGCTAGGTTGGAGTGCTCATACTGGCGCACTTTCGGCTCCGCTCAAGACCGCGAGATGACGGGATGTGGTATCAAACACCCAAGATTCAGGCTTTTCCAAATCCACCGCCACCGGGCGTTTCGATGATCACGCGGTCTCCGGGTAGCACGTCGAAGCTGGTGCAGCCTTCCAGAGTCGTCTCGCTGCCAGCGCGCAGGAGTCGTTGCTGACCTTGTTGACCTGAGTGACCTCCATTCAATCCGAAGGGCTGCTCGACGCGGTGCTGGGTGAGAAGGCTCACGGTCAGGGGTGCGGTGAACTCGAACTCGCGGACGACACCATCCCCGCCGTGCCACTGGCCTGCTCCGCCGCTGCCGTGGCGGATGGCGAACTGGCGGAGGCGGACAGGGTAGCGCTGCTCGATGATCTCGGGATCGGTGATCGCGGTGTTCGTCATGTGCGTGTGCAGGGCGTGCGCGCCGTGGTAGCCCTCGCCCGCGCCGCTGCCTCCGGCGATGGTTTCGTAGTAGCCGAAGCCCGCGCCACCGAAGAGGAAGTTGTTCATCGTGCCTTGCGAGCAGGCTTGCAGATTCAAAGCCTTGATCAAGGTATCGACGAGCCTTTGCGAGACCTCGACATTGCCACCGACGACGGCGGGATCGCGTGCGGCATCGCCCGTGAAGGCGGGATTGAGCAGCGAGGTGGGCAAAATGATCTCCAGCGGTTCCATGAGGCCTTCATTCAAAGGCAGATCCTCCTGAAGCATGAGGCGCATGACATACAAAATGGCGCTGCGGACGATGGCGTTCGTGGCATTTAGATTGCGCGGATGCACGCCGGAAGTGCCGGTGAAGTCGAGCACGAGTTTATCCGCTGACTTGTGCATGGCGACGGCGATCACGCTGCCGTCGTCGAGCTTTTCGCTGGCGGAGATGGAGTCGGGCAGGCGCTGGATTTGCTGGCGCATGACCTTGGCGGAGTGGTCGAGGATCTCGTCCATCACACGCAGCAGGCTTTCGCTGGCGAGTGCGCGCAGGCGCTCGACGCCCTGGAGATTCGCGGCGAGTTGCGCGTGCAGGTCGGCAAGGTTGTCGGCGAGGTTTCGGGTGGGATGCAGCGCGGTGGTGAGCAGGGTGCTGACCTCGTCAAAGCAGGACTCGCCAGCACAAATGAGATGTCGTGGCGCGATGACGACGCCTTCTTGGATCAAGCGAGTGGCGTTCGCAGGCATGGAGCCTGGCGTAATGCCGCCGATCTCGGCATGATGCGCACGATTGGCGATGTAACCGAGTAGCGTGTCGTTTTGAAAAACGGGCGTGATGAGCGTGACATCGGGCAAGTGCGAGCCGCCAAACGCCGGATGGTTTGTGATGATGGTATCGCCGGGCTGCATGGAGACAGTGGCGGCGACTTCACGCACGCAGACGCCGAGCGCCCCGAGATGCACGGGGATGTGCGGCGCGCTGGAGAGCAGCCTACCTTTCGGATCGAGCAAGGCGCAGGAGAAATCCAAGCGTTCGCGGATGTTCGTGGAGATCGCAGTGCGGCAAAGAAGCGCGCCCATGTCGCTGACGATGCTGTGGAAGCGATGGCGCAGCAGGTCGCGCTCGATCACGGGCGCTGCGGAGGTTTTTCCCTCAAAGTGCAGGATGTGACCGAAGCCGGGGAGGTGTTCCGTGCTCCAACCCGGCGCCACGACGAGGGTGGAGAAGGCGTCTTGGATGAGATGCTCTTCGATGCGAGCACAGTGGGTTGCGCCCCGATGGGGCTGAACAGGTTGCAAACCTGTTCCACTTTCTTCGCGCGTGATGGTGCGGATGGAGACAAGCTCGATCTCGCGAGTGGCGGGCGGTGGATAACCAAAGAGACGCTGGTAGGCAGCGCGGTAGAGCTCGGGTAGGTCGTGCGGATTCGTGAACTCGACCTGCAGGGGTGTGTCCTGCCCTTTGAGCCGGAGTTCCGCGATTTGGGTTCGTTGTTCACGCTTCAGCGTGTCTGGAAAAGCGCCCACATCGTCCAAAGCTTCCTTCAGCGGCCTTCGAATCTCCTTTTCCTCGATCACCTCCGGCACCGCCTCCTGCAAACCCACCGCACTCAAAATACCCGCGTGCTCGGGAACGAGGATCGTCTTCATGCCGAGGCTCTCCGCCACTGCACAGGCGTGTTGCGGGCCTGCTCCACCAAAGGCTAGCAAAGCATGATCCGCCGGATCAAAGCCTTCGCCGATGCTGATGCGGCGGATAGCATCGGTCATGTGTTCGATGGCGAGTCGCAGCAGCGCATGAAGCAGCTCCGTCTCGCTCAAAGTGCCGTCGGTTTGCGCATGAAGCTCACGCAGACGATGGCGCGCGGCTTCGAGATCGAGAGGGATCGGTGCGCGAGTGGGATCAAAGCGGGCGAGGAGCAAGTTCACGTCCGTGATCGTCAGCGGGCCGCCTTTGCCATAGCAGGCGGGGCCTGGGTTTGATCCGGCACTCTCGGGGCCGACAGCGAGACCGTGATGCGTCATGCGGCAGATGGAGCCACCGCCAGCAGCGACGGTTTCGATGTTGATGCAGGGCGCGAGCAGCTTCATGCCAGCCACCTCCTGGCTGAAGCGATAACCGGGGCGTGTGTCGATGCGGGCTACGTCCGTGCTCGTGCCGCCCATGTCGAAGGTGATGATCCGCGTGTGGCCGAGGCGGCGTGCGGCGTTCGCAGCACCGATGGCTCCGCCAGCCGGTCCGCTGAGCAGCATGTCCTTGGGTCGGATGTCGGCGGCGGTTTTCAGTCCGCCCGCGCTGGTCATGACATGCATGTCCGGCGACACACTGCGGATGCCATTTAAAAAGGACTGCACCGGCGCGTGCAGATACGCATCCGCCACGGTGCTCTGCGTGCGGGGTAGGAGCTTCGCAAAAGCAGCGGTCTGGTGAGAAAGCGTGAGATGGGTGAAGCCGACCTCCCGCAGAATCTCAGCGACTCGCAGCTCGTGCTGCGGATGCGCGTGACCATGGAGCAGCGAGACGGCAGCGGTGGAGATGCCTTTGGCTAGGCAATCGAGCGCAAAAGCGCGCACGGCGGATTCATCGAGAGCTTCGAGGACTTCGCCACTGACGCTGACGCGCTCGGGCACCTCGCAGACGATCTCATGGAAGATGGGCCGAGGCTCGTGTTTGAGCGCAAAAAGGTCGCTGCGGCGCTGATCGCCGATGCTCAGCAGATCGCCGAAGCCCCTTGTGATGAAGAGCGCGATGCGGCCACCTTTTCGCTCCAGCAGTGCGTTCGTGGCACGCGTGGTGGCGATGCGCAGTCGCAGTGGCGGGAAGGCTTTTCCCGGAGGCGTGTTCGTGAGGATGCGGGCTCCGAGCACGGGGGCTTCTTCGCCCGTGGTGAGTTCGAGGAGGGTGCCGAGCGACCAGTGGTTCAGAGCAGACTCGTCTTCGATGAGTCGAGCTTCACTTCCATCCACAGCACGAATTTGAAAGCCGATGAGGAATCCTGGGGGCAATGGCGGCAGGCCGTGGAGCTGCCCATCGCCGCCCATCACCGCACGCAAGCAGCCCGTGGAAAGCACCTTGCAGCGAGACTCACGCCCTTCGGGATCAAGAGCGTGGCAGTCCGTGAAGGTGCCGCCAGTGTCAGTGGCGATGCGCCAGGGTACTTCGGGGTTGGTTTCGACAGGATTCACTAGATTGCCAAGATGAACAGGATTCAAACCAGCAGGAGAAGAAATCCTGTCATCTTGTAAATCCTGTATCAAAGGGCCGCGACCTCCAAAGCAGTCTTGCAAGCTCGCCAAGCACCCGCCACCATCGGCGCACTATGCTGAAACTTGGACTCATTGGTTGCGGAAAGATGGGCGGCGCGCTGCTGCGCGGCGTGGAAAAGGCGTTGGGCAAAAAGGAGCTCGCCGTGGTGCTGAGCGATGTGGTGCCAGCGGCTGTCGAGGCTTTGAAGAAGGGTCTCACCTGCTCCGTGACGACGGGCACGCCTGCGCAGGTCGCGGCGGCATCGGACGTGGTCCTGCTCGCCGTGAAGCCGGGAGACATGCAGGCGCTTTGCAAAGAGCTGTCGAAGGTGAAAGGCAGCCGCATTTATCTCAGCATCGCCGCTGGATTGAAGGTCGCGGATTTGGAAAGCTGGCTCGGCGTGAAGCAGCGCGTCATCCGCTCCATGCCAAATACTCCGGCTCTGGTAGCGACGGGTGCGGCAGCTTTCTCACGCGGTAGCACGGCGACGGCGGACGATGCTGCGCTGGCGAAGAAGATCCTCGGTGCGGTGGGCACGGCGGATGAGGTTTCTGAAAAGCTGCTGGATGCCGTGACCGGCCTCAGCGGCAGTGGGCCGGCCTATGTTTATACCGTGATCGAGGCACTGGCGGATGGTGGTGTGCTCATGGGTCTACCACGCGCCACAGCGTTGACTTTGGCGGCTCAAACCGTGGCTGGCGCGGCGCAGATGGTGCTCGAAACGGGCAAGCATCCCGCAGCACTTCGAGATGAAGTGACGAGCCCCGGTGGCACCACGATCGCTGGCCTGGAGCAGCTCGAAGCCCATGGTCTGCGCAATGCGCTGATCCAGGCAGTGCGCAAGGCGACGGAGAAGAGTGTGCAGCTTGGCGCGAAGTAGGGGCGGCTTAGAGCTTGCCTTTGCGCAGGATGTGGACGCCCAACATGCCGAAGGTGATCATTGATGGCACAGCCAAGAAGTGCAGCCAGACGATGAGCGTGTTGGCGTAATCGAGTCCGGCGAAGTTGGAGCGCGCCCATTGCAGCACGAGCCAGCCGATGACGAGGCTGATGCTTCCCAGAAGGGTGACGAGGAGGAAGAAGAGGCTGCCTTCATTCATCTCGATGAGCTTGTGCGTGATGGCGCGGGGCTGCTCGCTCTTCTGGAGGAACATGGCGGCGGCGAGCATGTAGATCTGCGTGCCGACGATTGCGGCGAGCAGGAGCAGCACCTGGCTGTGAACGCCGAAGATGCTGAGCCCGGCCACATTCACGATGCCGGTCATGCCTGCGATGCCTTGCAGCGCGGTGGCGAGGATGATCAGCAGCAAGCCGCCGAGTTCGAACATGCGCGGGCGCTCGGAGAGGATGAAAAGCAGGTGCCGCATGCCATCGCGCCAAGTGCGGAGATGGGGGGTGCGCTCGACGGGTGGCGGACGGAGGCCGGAGACGATCTCGACGGTGCTGGCTTTCTTTTTCAGGGCCTTGATGAGCAGCTCGGAGGCGAACTCCATGCCGCTGGCGCGGATGTCCCAGGTTTGATAAGCGGTCTTTTTCAGGCAGCGGAAGCCGGAGTTGCAGTCGCTGAGCTTGCCTTTGAAAAGCAGGTTGATCAGGCCCGTGAGCACCGGTGTGCCGAGAATGCGATGCAGCGTGGGCATGGCTCCGGGCTCGATGACGCCCTTCATGCGGGAGGCGATGCCCATGTCGGCGTCGGCCTTCGAGGTGGTTTTGTAGAGCTCCAGCGAGTTCTCGTAGAAGTAGGTGCCGTCGGCGTCGGCAAACATGACGTACTTCCCTTCCGCTGCCTCAATGCCGCCGCGCAGTGCCGCACCATAGCCGCGTGTGGGGACTGGCACGACACGCGCGCCACGATCTGTAGCGATCTGGCGGGAGTCATCCGTGCTGCCATTGTCAGCCACGACGATCTCGTATTTCAGGGATGGTTCTGCTTCGAGCGACTTCCGCACGGCGTCGATGCACAGCGCGATGGTGCGGCTTTCATTCAGACAGGGGAAGACAAAGGTGAGATCCATGGGTGGAAGTGAGTCAGTCGTGCTGGGGAAGCTCGGAAATGACGAATGACGGATTTCCTAATGACGAAGGAATGACGAAGCAAGAATGACGAAAACTTGCGATGCGAAGTCTTGGGCCAAGTTCTTCATGGGTCATTCGG
>Ga0075152_10002016_pt1 | contig 14507 bp, 17 predicted proteins | sample JI61114C2DNA_FD_70964 | JGI IMG/M metagenome (GOLD analysis project Ga0075152, IMG submission 70964) | Wastewater effluent complex algal communities from Wisconsin, to seasonally profile nutrient transformation and Carbon sequestration -... | ecosystem: Engineered > WWTP > Effluent > Algae...
ACACGAAGTAGCGCTTCTCATCGGTGAACCGCACGGCCAACTCGCGCGGTGATGGCTCGCTGTAATCCAGCGCCATATCGACGATTTGATCCTGCACCTCGGGCGCGATGCGGATCTTGTCCTCGGCCGAGAAATGGCGACGGGTTGTCCGCCGGATAGGAAGGATCGGCACGGACCACTCAGTGGGGGCCGGTCAGCACCGAGCCTTGATAATTGTTCTGCCAATGCAAGGTGATGAGCCGTTCTGACAGACCCTTCAGTTTCGCCGGATCAAAACCGAGCGGCTTGGGCACGTGGGTTCCTGTGTAATAACCTCACCAGAGGCTGCTCCAGCCAGCGTAACCACGACCCCTACCGCAGTGCTCCCGATGGCTTCTCGCCGTGTCAGCCCACTCATTACCGCCTCCAGTCTAGAACACCCTTGTGTCGCATAGCGCTGAAAGCCGGTTGTCAATAAGTCTAGCTTCGATGACAAAGGTCAGGCAACGCTAGATGGAAAGCGAATGCCAAATCGCTGCAGCATCCTTTATGAACTCTAGCCAGCCCACAAGGGCGGATCAGATTCGGATCATCCCCATGCCCGCCAGCAAGAATTGGAAACATCTGTTTTGTCGATCGCTGGCTGCTTTGGCTCCGCGGCTGTCGTTCACGGCCCACGGGCATCACCTCTGGCCGGATATTAGCCTCGATGCGCAGATCGCAGCATGGCATGATGGAGCCACGCTGGCAGGAAAAAAATGGGATCGCGTCCTGGGCCCTCTCTGGGTGGAAGCGCAGGGTCATGTTGCGACGGAGCTTAACCTGCCAAATCCTGAGACGATCGCTTTCGCGGGCAATGCGCATGATTTTTTGATCCGTATTGTATCAGCGCTTCCGCGCCGTCCGGCGCGCATACTCACTAGCGATCAGGAATTCCTGAGCGCCATGCGGCAGTTCCGACGATGGGACGAATCCGGTGCTGCGGTGATTAGCGTGGCAAAATCCTCGGAAATCGTGAATGTCGCTGCAGCGGGCGATTTCGATCTCATCTATCTCAGCCAGGTTTTCTATGACACCGGCCTGGAATCTGATTGGCGCCAACTTGCTTCATTAGCCCGGCCGGAAGGACCGTGGGTCGTGATCGATGGCTATCACGGCTTCATGGCGCTGCCGACCGATCTTTCCGATGTCGCCAGCCATGTGTTCTACATCGCCGGTGGATATAAATATGCCATGTCGGGCGAAGGCGTTGGCATATTGCATGCGCCTCCTGACTTTGCCCCACAGCCAGAAATCACCGGTTGGTTTGCCCAGACGGGGCGCTCCGATCCGCATCGTGATCACCCGGTATGGTTTCCTGAGGATGCTCGCCGGTTTATGGGCAGCACATTTGATCCCTCAGGGCTCTACCGCTTCAATGCAGTCAGGCGCATGCTAGCAGCGGAGCGGCTCGACACGGCGATGATCGCCGACCATGCCTGGCGCCTGCAAACGCAATTCCTGCAAAACGCCCATTTGCTGGATCTTGAACTGGCAAATCACCCTGGGTCCAGGCCTGGTGCCAGATTTCTGGCCTACCGGGGCGCTAGCGCCGAAACCGTGCGGGCGCGCCTGGAAACCAAGGGGATCGACGTGGACGCAAGAGAGCAACTGCTTCGCATCGGATTTTCCGTCTATCACGATGCGCAGGACGTTGAGCGCCTGATTGCCGCGACATGGGACCACGCAGCTGATCAGTGCTAGTGTTTGGTTGTCCTTGTTTGACCCAGCGCCTGAAATGCCGCCAATATTTGTTCACGCAGCTGTTTGTTCCCGGCCAATTCCGACATCGCAAGCAGACTGGCTCGCGCTCCAGCCCTGTCACCTTTCGCAATTTGCTGGCGGGCAAGATGTTGCCAGGCATCGAGCGTTTCGGGCGAAACCCGGGTTAGCCGGTCATAGACCGTTATCGCCCGCTGAGAATCATGTTCACTCTCCGCTCGGATCGCTTGATTGAAAAGCAGCCGCGCCAGGATCTGCCGATTGGTCATCCTGGCTAGGCTGATGTTGCGTTCGCCGTCCGTCTCGGCCAAATGTGCGGCGTAGAGCAAGGCGGGTTGGTCCTCGTGGACCTGCTTTCCTCCCGCGAACGGGTCGATGACCACCGGGTACTTTTCTCCCACTTCGACCAGCACGTGCCCAGATCCATTCAGGACATGCGCTTCCCAGCCTGCCCGGCGGGCCATGGCGACGTAAAGGATTGCAAGACTGATCGGCAGGCCTTTGCGGCGATCGAGCACCCGAATGAAATCGGCGTTGACCGGTGCGTCATACCCCTCCGCGTCACCGACGAAGCCAAGCTCATGGTGCAAAACCTCAGCCAGAACTATGGCCTGTTCGCTTGCCAGAAAAGCACTGCGGCCTTCCAGGCAAACCCTCTCCTCGATCTCATCGAGCTGCTTGAGGTAGGTGCTTACATCACATTGTTCATGATCGAGCTGACTGAGCGCAAGAGCAGCGATATCGAGGAGAATGTCCTCATCTTCAAGAATGCCAATTACGGATATGTCCATTGACTACAATCCTGTGAAATAGAGTTCAAGCCGGCTCTGCCGACCCCGTATCGGTGGGGCTGCCAAGCGCGGCTTCCAGGCGTGCCCAGCCTTGCCGGATATCCATGCGATACATTTCACCATCGCTCGCCCGTTCAAGGCGCGGATCGTGCAGCCAGGCCTGCTGACGGCGGCTTAACAAAGCATTTGCGTCCTGCCGGTATGGAAGCGCAAAATTTATCGCGGTACGTTGTGCTGGCATCAGCGGCAGAAACCGCATCGCGCCCTTGCGCAGATAAAACTGGGGCTCGTAGTCCAGCGCGAAGGTCTGGCCTTCGATCACTCCAAACCCCTCCTCGCGGGCAAATTGCTCAAGCGCCGCATACCCGCCCTCGCGCGCGTCAAACTGCACTTGGACCACTTCTTCGCCCCGAACCCATCCGGCATCGGTCGTTATAACCGCCGGGTGCTGCGCCAGACTGGTCTCACCAGACCAGAAGCAAGGCGTCGTAAAAGTGACGGTTTTGGACAATCCAGCCTCGACAAGAAGGTCCCGGCCCAGCAGTTTGAAATATGCTGGCATCGGCATGCCGGACAGGGCCAGAACCTGGGTGATCCTCTCATGCAGGCCGAGAGGATCGTAACGGTTGGCCAGCCGCGGAACAACAGGCTCGCCATCGGCGGCAATAAAGTGAATCACTGGATTGTTCCAAGCCGCCTCGCCAAATCGGCGCAGCACCTCTGCATCAGCGCCGGGGTGGTTGTTGAAGATCGCGAGTGGGACGAAATAGTCCTCGATCATCTCGACCATCAGGGGATGGTCGAGAACATCCCGACCGAAATTGATGCAGGTAGAGCAGCCCGGAACCTCCTGAAACAGCAGGAGGATCGGCTTGGAACCTGCACGTGCTTTTGCCTGAGCCTGCGTAGAGTCGCGCAGCCACGCAACGCCGCCGAGCTCACGATGCTCGCGGCGGGATATCGGGAGTGTTTGCATATGCAGACATATGGGTGGCATGTGCGAAAATTCCAGTGATCGGCTGAACCCAACTCTGCCAATCAGCCTACCCGGAAATGCACATAATCAAGCGACATTTGAATCATGCAGTTCACGCATGGCACTTATGCCTTGCGTCATGCCGATGGCAGCCTGCACCTGCCGACAAATCCCGCAAAGGGTGAACATCGGGAAATGGCCCGCCATTCGTTTTTGGCGGGCATAAGGGCAAGAGGATCGATCATGGCCGGCAACACGGATTTGAAGGAACAACTGGCTGCGGCATTCGTCACGGCGGCAGAGGCACATGCCTTTGCATTCACACAGGTGGACGGCAAAGACGATGACTGGGCCTATTGGTATGCAAAAATTCTGCAACAGGCCTTATCCAAAATACTGGGTCGGAACTTGACCCGCACCCAGATCGTCATCTGCCTCTTTGCGATCGAGGACGAGAGACTGGCCCGGTTCGGTGCCGAGGAACCCTGGCCGCAACTCTATGCTGAACATTTCCGCACCATGTTCGCAAGCGATGAACCGGACAATCGACCCAAGCTCGCACTCTACTACTATCCTGAGTGCCCTTATTGCCAACGCGTGCTCAAGGCGATTGCCGATACCGGTACCGAGGTTGAACTACGCCATATCTGGGATGAGCCCCAGCACCGCACTGACCTGCAAGCAGCGCGCGGGCGCACAACCGTACCGGTATTGCGAATTACTGGAAGCGATGGCGACCGTTGGATGCCCGAATCCACTGATATTGTCCGCTACCTGCAAGAACGTGCAGGTTGATGAGCCAAGCGACAACGCTGGCAGGCGGCGCATTGTGATTCACTGCCACCGATCACCGGACCTCGGTACATTGGCGCCCGGCTAATTATGGCATCGCCCCAGCTTCGAGGCGCAACCCAGCGCGCGAGCCGCCTGTGCTGGTGATTGCTTGCCGGTGACACGATCGACAGCGTAGTTTGCTGTGCGCATTTGCCGAACATCGATCCGGTTCACCATTGGCCGCAGCGCAGAGACAAAGCGGCGATCCCCCGAAGCACGCCGCGAAACCAGCAGAACCGCATCATATCCTGGCAGCGCGCGGCGCGGATCGCTCAGGACAACCAGATTGTCTGCAACGATACGCCCGTCTGAACTGAACGCAGAAATCACGTCGGCATCGGCGCTCGCAAGCGCGTTGTACATCAGTGAGGGGGCGAAGCGGCGCATTTCTGCGAAATCAAAACCGTATGCCTCGTTCACGGCTTGCCATTCCGGGCGTGAGAGGAACTCCAGATCAGCCCCCAGCACCAATTGAGCTGATTGCCGGGCCAGATCTTCAAGCGTAGCGACCCCCAACCTTTGCGCCTTTTCCGCCGGCATGGCGAAAGCATAGGCGTTCTCGAAGCCAAGTGGCCCAAGCAATACCACGCCGCCATTCGCACTGGCCCAACCTCTGATCGCCTCTAGCGTCTCTGCGCGCGGCGCGTGGTCGGTGCGCTTCATTTCGCTCGCCCAAAGCGTTCCCGTGTATTCAACATAGGCATCGATCTCACCTGTAGCGAGCGCCTTGTAGGCTACGCTGGAACCGAGCCCTTCACGGTATTCCACGATATAGCCCTCTGCTTCCAGCCGCTGCCCGATCAGTCGGGCCAGGATGAATTGTTCGGAAAAGTTCTTGGCACCGATTATGGCGCGAGGATGCTGGGGTGAAGCAGGTGAAAACAAGGCAAGGCCGCATAGGACCAGCCCTGCCAGAATCGTGACACCCGCCAAACCGGACTGCCAGCGGCGGCGTTTCAACAAGCCGGATTCGACCCGCCCGATCAGGAAATCGACCGTGAGAGCCAATCCCGCTGCCAGCGAACATCCGGCCAGAACCAGCGACCAGTTCTGGATCTGCAGGCCCGCGAAAATGGGATCACCAAGACTTGGCTGCCCGACCATCGTTGCAAGCGTGGCTCCGCCCACCGTCCAAACGGCTGCCGTACGAATTCCGGCCACGATAAACGGCATGGCAAGCGGCGCTTCGACCAGCCGAAGCTTCTGCCAGGCTGTCATGCCCAGGGCATCGGCGGCTTCCAACACCTCTGGATCCATCTGCAGGCGCGCGGTCACGGCGTTGCGCAAGATCGGCAACAGGGCATAGAGCGTCAATGCCAGCAGAGCCGGCAAGAAGCCAAGCGCCGGAATCGCCAACCCGCTAATCGAACCGAGGTTGAGCAGCACGGGGTAGAACAACGCGAGCAGGGCCAGCGTCGGGATTGTCTGGACAAGGCTTGCCATGCCCAGCGCGATGGCCGCGGCCCGTGGCGAACGGTTCGACCAAAAAGCTAGAGGCAGCGCCAATGCAATTCCGCACAGCAGCGCAGCGGCGCTGAGCAGGACATGCGCAGCGAGTTTTTCCCCCAAACCGGCAAATGCAGCTATCAGCTCGGTCATTGCTGAAGTTCGATAAGCTTGCGGGCGGAATCGCGCTGCACCGCAATCAGCGCTTGCGCCTGATCACCGCCGCCACCGCGCATCAACGCACGTGGCGCTTCATCCGCTACGATCAGCCCACGTTCCATCACCAACACCCGGTCGGCAATAAGCAGGGCTTCGGCCATATCATGTGTAACGATCAGGCTGGTCAGTCCGAGATCTTCATGAAGAGCGCGGACGCGTCCCGCCAAGTTGGCGCGGGTAACCGGGTCAAGCGCGGCGAACGGTTCGTCAAGAAGGAGCAAAGAAGGTGCCGGGGCAAGGGCCCGGGCAAGTCCCACACGTTGTTGCTGCCCGCCTGAAAGTTCGGTTGGCATACGCGATGCAAACGCAATTGGAAGTCCGACCAGCTCAAGCATCCGCGCGATCAGCCCCTCGTCCGGCTGCCCGCCCTTGATCTTGATTCCGATCTCAATGTTCTGCGCTACGCTCAAGTGCGGGAACAGCGCAACGGATTGGAACACGAACCCGATTTGGCGCCTTTCGCGAAAACCGGGCGGAGTAGCGCTGTCGGCAAAGCGGAAGCTGACGTCGCCCCCGTCAGGCTCGATCAGCCCGTTCGCCAACCGCAGAAGAGTCGATTTTCCTGCTCCGGAGGTTCCGACGATCGCAGTCAAGCTTCCGCGCCCGATTTTCAGGGAAAGGGGCCCCAGAACCGGCTTCCCGTCATAGGCCTTCATCACATCCCGGAAGTCCAGGATGCTCGGGCTCGTGCGATCTGTTTCCACAGCCCTCGGTTCGCCCGATCCAGTCCCAGCCGTGCCTGCCTGTTCCTTCATGAACCCGCCCTGCCCGCGCGCACGCAACGGGGTTTGCCGCAACCCAAGGCCCCGTTCCCATTCGGTCGGCAGCCGCGACACGCAGCGGCAGGCGCCGTTACAATTGTGGCGGCGACTGCGGCATGCTTGGCAGATACAATGAGATGCATGCGCCCCAGACCAGCCTTAATAAACGGCGCGGACTTCGAATTCACGCCCTCGAAATTCAGCAATATCGCCAGCGGCCAATCCCTCTATGGCGCTATAGAACGGCGCCGCCTGCGAGAGTCCCATCAATTCGACGCCCTCGCAGACAAAACGACCCGTGGCGACGCCAATCACGAAGTGACGCCCATCGGCGCAGACGACAGCGCCTGATTCGACGGTATCCTTCGGGCTGAAGTCAAGCCCGGTTATCGCCTTGAGCTTGTGCTCGGCGGAGTGGACTGGTTGCTCCAAACTTCCCGCCAAATTGGCCTGAAACTTGGCCTGGGCTTGCTCATCCAGCTCAATTGGTTCGGTCGGAACCAATTTGGTGCCTTCCAAAAACTGAAGATAGTTGTGGGTTGCGTGCTCCAGTTCCTCGATCGTGAGGCTCAGCATGGCTTCCTTGATACAGTCCTTATTCATAGTGCCTCCGGTTTTCAGACGACCGCTCGGTCAAAATTTTCACAATCCCGTTCAAGATTGCGGGCTGCTCACCCCACTGTCACTCCGCGCCAGAATGCGATGTGATCCTTGATCTGGGCCGCCGCCGATAAAGGCTCTGGATAATACCAGGCCGCATCGGCATTCACTTGTTCATTGACCGAAAGCGAATGATAGGAGGCCATGCCCTTCCAGGGGCAGTTCGATTCTGTTGGGCTATCAAGCAGGTATTCAGTCTTTACCGAAGCGCGAGGAAAATAGTGGTTGCCCTCAACCTGAACCGTATTGTCACTTTCAGCAATTACCACACCGTTCCAAATCGCCTTCACCATTTCCATTCCCTCCTGGATTTGTCCAAGTTTACAGATAATCTGCAGCCCATTCCGAACGCGTTGCCGCCACTCGCCTCAGGAAACTGCACGTGACCTTTGCCCGAAGGTCCGAAGCTTCGATCCAGTCGAACAGTTCCTTGGCCAATCGTGCACCCAGCCCGGTTCCGCGCAGCGCAGCCGGCGTCTCGATATGCCCGAAGACCAGTGTGCCATTGCTGCGAACCGTAAAGCTAGCGAAGGCATCTTGTGGTGACATGTGCCAAACCACGCGTTGCTGGTTCGGGTAATGGATCGCCCGGGGCTTAACGTACCCTGCCCGGGCCAGTCGCTTTTCGATGTCTTCAAGCGAGGGATTGCGCCACGCCTTTCCAGTAACGACCAGCGCCGGGGCATGCAGTAGACCATCCGCAAACAGCGCACCGAATGCCTGAGCGTTCTCACCAATCCGATCCACATCGACGATCCGGTAATCGACCCCGAGTGCTGCAACCCGTTCAGCGATCGCCTCAGCTTTGCGGCAATGACCGTTCGAAAGAACGGCAACTTGCGCCGGGGCAGCCTGTTCAATGTTCATGTCAGGTTCCGCAAAAAGTCACGCAAGGCGCCGACCCGGCGGGCGCTGGTTGCGCGTAATCCGCCAACTCGGGCCGTTCGACGTAAGGGTTGGTCACCACCTCCAGCAATTTGAGGAATGGCGCGAGGTCTCCTTCCACAGCGGCGGAAAGTGCCTCCTCAACCTTGTGATTGCGTGGGATATAGAGCGGATTTACCGCATCCATCGCCGCAGCACGAGCTTCAGGCAGCATGACAATATCGTTGTCAAGGCGGGTGCGCCAATCATCCATCCAGGCACCGACAGCCTGTTTATCCGCAAACATGTCAGTGACGATCTCTCGGCCACCAACCAGCGACTTGGCCAGGTTTCTGAAAAGGTTGGTGTAATCGACGCTGTTGCCTTCCATCGCGGCAAAGAGCCGGTTGGCCAGCTCAAGGTCGCCTGAATTGCTGCGGGTCAAGCCCAGCTTTGCTCTCACCCCACTTAGCCACACCGCAAGATAGCGCTCACCATAGCCGGCCAGCAGGTCGTTCATTTTTTCAACGTCTTGTGGATCGATCTCAGCAACAACCTCGGCCAACGCCGAGCCAAGCTGCGTCAAGTTCCAGCGACCAATGACCGGCTGATTACCAAAGGCATAGCGGCCTTGCTCGTCGATGGAGCTGAATACTGCATTAGCCGAGTAAGTATCCAGAAATGCGCATGGCCCGAAATCAATCGTCTCGCCAGATATGGCCGCATTGTCGGTATTCATGACACCGTGCACAAAGCCGATATGAATCCATGAGGCAATCATCCGCAATTGGGCATCCAACACCGCTTCGAAGAACGCGAGATAGGGATTGGTGGCGTCCGCCGCAGTCGGATAATGGCGGGCGATGGAATAATCAGCCAGCCGCCTGACATGGCCTGCCCCAAGATGTGCCGCAATGAACTGGAATGTCCCGATCCGGATATGACTTTTTGCAACGCGGGCAAGCACGGCACCGGGCTGCAAGGTTTGCCGGGCGACCTGCTCGCCGGTCAGGTTGACGCACAACGATCGGGTAGTTTCGATACCCATTGCCGCCACGGCCTCGGATACCAGATACTCGCGCAGGGCGGGCCCTAATGCATAGCGCCCATCGCCACTGCGCGAAAACGCCGTGCGCCCGGATCCCTTCAACTGCAGATCGAACCGTGCGCCATCAGGCGCAAGATGCTCGCCCAGCAGGATAGCGCGGCCATCGCCAAGGTGCGGCGAGAAATGGCCGAACTGGTGTCCCGCATAGGCCATCGCCAAGGGGCTTGCCCCGCTCGGAACCAAGAAGCCGGAAAACAGTTCGGCGGCATTATCCTTGAGATCGGTCAAACCCAGCCGACCAGCCAGCACATCATTCCAGACCACAAGTTCTGGCGCAGGTGGGGAGTTTGGTGTGGCTGGAGCGTAATAGCCCTCAAGATCTCTGAAGTAAGAGTTGTCAAAATTCAAGAACATCGATCACCTATTCAATAGTCGCCGGGCGGGATCCTGCAACGAGAGAGGGGATTGCGGCCCGCCCGGCGACGCGCGAGCGCGAGGCCAGGGGTTAACCTGCGCTCAGCGTTCGAACTCAATCGTCGGGGCTTCCTCGAACGCCGCGATCACGCGATCAGGATCAAGTCTGAAGTCGTTGAAGATAACTTCACCCTTCGGATCAATCACGATGAACCACGGAGTGCCACCGCTGCGATAGTCCTCCATCACGGTGGGATAGCGGTCGCCCGGAGGTGGAAGGTCGTGCCCGAACGGCAGGTCCAAGCCGTAATGCAGTTGTGTTTCGCGGAGCTTTTCAACTGTGTTCTGATCGGTGCCTTCAAAAACGGTCTGGACCACAGCAAAACCAAAGCCCTTGTCCGATAGGTTGTCCGCCAGCCGCTTCAACGCCGGGAAACCGCGCGAATGGCAGCCAGGACACCAGTGTTGGAAACAGTAGATTACCTTGTACCCGTCGCCCAGATCGCCAAGCTTGATCGGATCGATCCGATTGCCCTGGCCATCGATCCAGTAGGACACCCGTAGCTCGGGTGCGTTCTTTGAACTGATCCCGATAGACATTCATTGCACTCCTGAATTACCAACCTTGCCAACTTCGGGATCAATCAGACGCGATCGATCCCGATTTGATTGTCAGACTGTTCGCGGCAGGACCCAGTCCTTTCGCGCAAAGTGGCAGGTATATCCGTTCGGATGACCTTCGAGATAATCCTGATGGATTTCCTCAGCCTCCCAGAAATCCCCTGCCGGAGCCAGTTCAGTCACAACCTTGCCTGGCCAAATCCCGGACGCCTCCAGATCAGCAATAGTGCGCCCTGCTTCGGCCAGCTGCTCATCGCTGGTAAAGAAGATCGCAGAGCGATACTGACTGCCGCGATCGCCGCCTTGCCGGTCCCGGGTCGTCGGGTCATGGATCTGGAAGAAGAATTCCAGCAACTTTCGAAAACTCATCTTGGTGGGATCGAACAAAACCTCCAACGCCTCGGCATGGCCGGTGGCGCCGGTTTTGACCGTTGCATAGGTTGCATTGGCAGTTGAGCCGCCGGAATAGCCGACTCTGGTCGAGATCACGCCATCCATCTTGCGGACCAGATCCTGCATGCCCCAGAAACAGCCGCCCGCCAAAATTGCCCGTTCATTGTTAGCCATTTCAGCCTACCTCCTCTGAAAAATGTTTTGCGAAATCGCCGTAGCCTTCAGCTTCCAGGCGATCGGTGGAAATGAAGCGCAATGCCGCAGAATTAATGCAATAACGCAGCCCGCCCTTATCCTTCGGGCCATCAGGAAAAACGTGGCCCAGATGGCTATCGGCATGGGTTGAGCGCACTTCCATCCGGCGCATCCCGTGGCTATTATCCTCGTGCTCGATAATGGCACCGGGCAAGACAGGCTGCGTGAAGCTAGGCCAACCGCTTCTGGAATCAAATTTGTCCTTCGACGCAAACAACGGCTCGCCGCTCACGACATCAACATAAAGTCCGGGAGCATGACTGTCCCAAAATTCATTGCGGAAACGCGGCTCGGTTCCTCCGCGCTGGGTAACCTCGAACTGCATCTTGTTGAGACGTTCGACGGATTGACTGGTCTTCTTGTAGGTTCTGGCGAGCGCCATGATGACATCTCCCGTTTTTGGTAGTGACCGGAAGATGGTTTCAAGGTGCCGAAATTACCAATAGCTGCCATGCATAGTTTCTATAGGGAAGATTCAGCGAAGCTTGCCTATCCTTGGCCCCATTTCTCCTTGGCAAGCAACCGACGAAAATCCAGCAAGACGCTTGAGTTGCCTGAACCAGAAACCGAAACGAAGGTAATCTCCCGTGTAATCTCAAGTCCTTCAACCGGTCGCAGCACAACGGCTGGTGAAATCCTGGAATGTTCTGGAAGCATGCAAACACCGCCACCTGCTGCCACAACCTCCTGCAACCAGTCCTCCCTTTCCGAACGCAGGCGCGCGGCTGGAACACTGTTCTTCGTTTTCAGGAAGTCGGCTACACGTTCGCGAAATTCACAGTTGAGCCGGTCGACATAGGTCTCCACAGCCAATTCCCGCGGCGGAACCATGTCCATTTGCGCAAAGCGGTGCTCGGGCCCGCATCCCAGCATCAATCGTTCGGTAAACAGTGGGATAGCATCGAGCTTGCCGTTGCGCTCCGGCATCTCACCGATGATGCAGCCGTCAAGCGTGCCGGCCAGAACCAGCTCTATGCCGCTGCCCCGGCCGATAGGATGAAGCACCACCTCCGACATCGGAAGTTGCTCCAATGCCTTGCGGACGAAGCGCGCAAAGCGAATTGGAGCAACCGAGCTGACAATTCCGATCGAAAGCTTGTCAAGATACCCGTCTCGGTTGCCTCGGGCGATACTTTGGATCCGCTCCTCTGACTGCAGAATAGCTTCAAACTCCTGGCGCACCGCTATTCCGAGTGTGGTGAGGCGGGTGTCCTTGCCGTCGCGAAAGAGCAGATTTCCGCCAAGCTGCTCCTCTAACCGCTGAATAGATCGGGTCAGCGTGGGCTGGGTTACGCCACTGGCCCTGGCCGCGGATGTGAAGTTCAGGGATTCCGCCAGTTCCAGAAAGTGTCTTATCTGAGCTGTGTTCATGAGAGTCGAATTTCAGCCCTTGCGATGGTGTTCGAAGATATCGCCAACGGCAACATCATACTGACGGAGCAGGCCCGCTTTGCCAAGTTGCTTCGCGCGTTCGTGATCAGGATGATTGTCCCACGCTAGGAACGACTCGCGATCGGCCCATTCTGCGATGACCACCAACTCCCCGTCATCTGCGGTAAAAACCTTGTGCCCGATATGTCCAGGCATGGCCGCAACGATAGCGCTCATTTCTGCGTAAAGTGCGTCGAATTCGGTCAGTGTTTCCGCCGCCGGCCGAGTCCTGAATGCAGCGATTATTCCACCTTCTGGCATAGCAACCCTTCTAAAATGATGTGGTCTTTATCTCAATTTTGTTTTCAAGCGTTCGATGCACCGGACACCTGTCAGCGATCCGCATGAGGTCGGCACGCTGAGCATCATCGATCGGGCCGTGCAGGCGAATCGAACGGTCCATAACATCAATCTGATTGCCTGCTTTGGTGTCAGAGCAGCCAGCGCAATCGGCGGCGTGTTCGCGCCCGTGTTCGAGTTCGATCTCGACCCATTCCAGCGGGATGTTTTTCCTGCGGGCATAGATCATGAGGGTCATGGATGTGCAGGTGCCAAGGGCCGCCAGAAGATGATCATAGGGGGACGGACCTAGATCATCGCCGCCGACTTCGCGCGGTTCGTCGGCTATCCAGTCGTGCGACTGCGAGTGGACCTCTTGCGCAAAGGCGCCGCCAAGTGTTTCGACTTTGACCGTGCTGGGAAGTGGACGAACCTGCTCTGGCGCGATCTCACCTAATGGAACGAACCAATCTGCGATGTGCGCGCTCACCTGAAGAGACGCATCAGCTGCGGTCAAAAGATGATTGGCGTCTCGCAAAGTCACGAACTGCTTTTCGCTGCCCGCAGCCAGGAACAGAAGCTCCGCTTGTTCGAAAGGTACAATATCATCCTCGCGCGCATGTAGCACCAAAAGGCGCGACTTCAGCTCCGCAAGGCGTGCTTGCTGCTCGGCATTTGATGCCTGCCTTGTAAAGCCATCGGTGATTTCGATATCACGCCCCAACAACGTAACCTTGGTCCGCCCGGTGTTTTCCAGCTCGGCCTGATTGGCACCAATGGTCCCAAGCACATGATCCAATTCGAACGGCGTTCCGATGGTGACCAGATGATCGATCTGGGTCAGCTTGGAGGCAGCAGCAATAGCAGCCGCGCCGCCATAGCTGTGGCCGATCAGCATCCGGGTTTGGAAGCCACGTTCCGCGAGTGCCTGAACCGCCGCCACAATGTCATCGGCGTTACCCAGCACCCCGGTTTCACCGAACTGCCCATCACTATCGCCCAGCCCGGCGAAATCAAACCGCAGTACGGCAAAGCCGCGCTCAGCAAGCTGACGCGCGATACGCACGGCCGCAATCGAATTGCGGCCACAGGCAAAGCAATGTGCGAATATCGCGACCGCACGCGGCGACCGTTGGACTGGGAGTTCAAGGATGCCTGACAGCCGCCCATAACTGCCGGGAAAGTCGAAGCTTTCAACCCTTCCTGGAGTCATTCCGTGTCCTGCGTGATCTTGTCTAGCGACAGGGCATTGATGCAAAAGCGCAAGCCGCTTGGGGCTGGGCCATCCGGAAAAACGTGCCCAAGGTGCGCATCGCAAACGTTACAGGTCGTCTCAATCCGGGTCATTCCGTGGCTGGTGTCGGCGTGGTGTGCAATGGCTGCATCATCGACGGGTTGAGTGAAGCTGGGCCAACCGGTGCCGCTCTCAAACTTGCTGGTCGAATCAAACAATTCCGTCCCGCAACAACCACAGGCATAGCGCCCCGGCGTGAACAGGCTGCACATTTCGCTTGAATGAGGGCGCTCGGTTCCCTTCAACCGGGTGACATAAAACCTTTCACCATCAAGCAACTCGCGCCATTCGTCCTCGCTGCGCTCCACGCGGCGCGGAGGCAAAAGGTTGCCCTCTCTTGCGTACCTGACAACGTCATTCCAGTTCATGCGACCTCCGAATTTGTCCTGCATTAGATGAGATACCTGACACACTCGCCGTTCAGGTGAAAGGCCGGGGCAACGCAGCGATCAGGGGTCGACTTTTCCTTAAGATGCTGATA